>Ga0209187_1000441_pt1 | contig 73136 bp, 40 predicted proteins | sample BantaG_FD_187430 | JGI IMG/M metagenome (GOLD analysis project Ga0209187, IMG submission 187430) | Marine algal microbial communities from Bantry Bay, Ireland - BantryBay_4 metaG (SPAdes) (version 2) | ecosystem: Host-associated > Algae > Red algae > Unclassified | place: Bantry Bay, Ireland...
AATTTAAAATATCTTCTATTTTGAAACACCAAACTTCCACCTCAAAACGCCAAGCGTTTTACATTACTAGCCCCTAGCCCCTAGCTCTTAGTTCCTAACTCCTAGCCCCTAGCCCCTAGCCCCTAGCTCCTAGCTCCTAGCCCCTAGCTCCTAGCCCCTAACTCCTAGCCCCTAGTACCAATTCTTCAACTTCATCGACAATTCCCTAAATGAAAAATCCTCATCATCAAAGCGAGCCAGCATACTAGCAAAATTAAAATATACCTTATGCCTATCTGCTAAGCTAGGATATTTTGCTAGCGTCAATGTCAAGTCAGAACTATCTTCCTCCCATTCCAATAAATGCCATGATGTATTCGACAAGTCCAACACGATCTTCTGCGTATGCTTATCCCTGACTATCGGCGTATCTACCCAATGCGACATTCGCATCTCTTGCGAAGTAGTGCTGAGGGTGTAGCGATCATTGCATACCGAATATTCTTTAGGTTCGTACATCAGTATTTATTTTAAATCTAAACTAATACAATGCGCTTACCACTTTTCTAACTCTAGCACTTTAGCATCCAAAAACTTACTCTTCTTCTTTGTGAATTCGTATTCTTTCCCATTCAGTATATTCGTTGTCGTCTCTTGATCTTTGTACGAGCTGGTGGTCGACAGGCTGTTCATCGTCAAGTTCAAAAGAAACTTAGTAGCCACGTCCATATTTTTTTTCTTTACCGTGATTTCTAGATCTTTTTCGCCCAGCTTTTTCACACCTTTAGTGTAGATAGTTACCTTCTCATTTTTCTCTGCCGCACAGATATTGAACCACGCGCAGTACATCGGCCATGCATTCACCTGATTGATTCCAAATTCAGTAAAGTCACCAAAACTTAACAGCACATCATTCTCCATTAGGTGTACTCCTACTGGCGCTTGCGCATCTGCTTGGTACATGGTAGCAAAAAACAAAGCTTGGATTTGCAGAAAAGCACCTTCAGCATCGGTCTCTACATTCACTTCAATATAGTTGTTGTGATCTTTTGTTTCAGCGATCGCCTCGTGCCTAAAAGTAAAAAATTCCTGACCCATAAAAAGCTCCGCCTGTGTTTGGTAAGCCTCATAATCAAAATCAGTTTTTGCCGCTACTTTCTTGAACCTAGCCTTATTCTCACCCACTTTGATCACTAGCTCATTTGCTGACTCACTCACCTTTTCTATTTGGAAAGATTGTGCCATCGCATCGTTTTTTTCAAAGGCTGCATAGGATAGCGTTGGCGTCTCATTATACAATAAACGCAAACTCAAAGATAAACTCTTGTCACTCATGATAATAGGATTATATTATGTTAAACAATAATTTTTATAAAAGTTCAAATCTCAGATAGCAGCAGCTGCATAAGGGAAAATTTGTCCTTAACAACTGGTATATAGGCGACTATATAAATTTGTTGCCCTGTCTTGCCTACCGTAGCAATATGCTGTACCTTATTATTACGGATTTTGAAAGTTAATTGTTAGGAAATATGAAGTGAAAATTCAATCGCTATAAGACTTTTATTTAGATCAAAATATAAGCCATATTTTAAACCACAGATGGCACTACAATTTTATAAGATAACCTTTTTGTGAGAGGGCGTATTTGATTATTAGGGAGTGCCGCCATCCCTCCAAAAAATGGGAGGCGTCGCGTCGTCCGCTATACCTACGGTGCCGCTCCCACCGCTCACTTCTACGCGCCTCTGGCTTGTCGAGCTTTGATGCCTTTGGCATGTCGCGAATAGCAATACTACCTTCGTCATGGACTTTGTCCTCGATGCTATTAATAACACAGTTTATTTACTTCAAATGTGTATTCTACAGGTGTGACATTTTAGAACAACCTCAACCTATTCTTACGTTTTTATCGATGCGTGCAGACCAGTAAAATGTGATTAAAATTAAATACGTGTATTGCATCGATGTTGAAAACATAAACAGAATTCTCAACCCTCAACCCTCTACCCCCCGAAACTCAAACCTCGAAACTGATTCTGGGTGAGGGGTGGAAGTGATATGAGGCGGTCATGAAGTCTAGTGTCTGCTCGAAGAGAAGTGGCTGAGCTCAAAGTGAAGACGCTACGATTCGATAGCAGCACAGACTGAAGGACTGTCGAATACAAACGGACGACCCGCTCCTACAATACGGGTAGCTTAGAAGTCCAGCCTTGTAGGACACCCCACAAGGAAAAAATAAATAAATTAATAATTCAATATAAAGGGAATAAATCTAAGTCAAGCAAAAAGTAGTACGCTAAAGAACTGAATCCATAATCCATAATCCATAATAATTCTACTCCTGCATGAATTCATAATTCATAATCCATAACTCATAATTTCCTTTCCTGCTCTTCTATTTGGCTTTAAATCGCTCCACTACAGAAAACTTCATATTCGCCATTTCCAAAAGCGCCCCATAATGCATATCAGGATACTTTTCTAGATACGTACTGATGATCAAGCAAATCCGATTGATCGGTCGGATATCAAGAGCCCCTGCGGAAGACTGAGCCACTATAAAATCAAAAGCCGCGTCAGAAATATGTAGCGAACTCTCGTCAGGAATCTTATCTACATTCTTCGGGCCACCGGCGATAAAACTCGATAACATACCATCACCATATGTATGAATAGCTTGCAATAGTGTGTCCGTAAGATGTACATCTTTTCGCTGCCAGATCAAACGCAAAATATTCTCGTGCTCCATTTTCTTCACGAGAGGCTCCTTTAAGTTTGGCAAAATTTGTTCATGAAACTGCTCATCATTAGAGACTACGAACATCAAGCGAAATGCCTGATTGATGATAGCCTTTGATGCCGATTCGCAGCGATCAAAAAGACGTTGGTTCGCATGATCACCACTTATAAAATGGCGAAAGATATCTGCCTTTGTCTGATCTGAAAGTTGTAAATAAGCAAACTTCCGATATGCCAAAGTTAAACTATGTAGCTGGTGCTTAAATACCTCTAACTGATATACGTTCAATCTCTTTCCTGAAAGAACACTTAGATTTAGAGTTGATTCAGAATTTTTTCCAACCAGCCAGTTTAAGTTTTGATACTCCTCAGAAGTACTAATTATTTGCCTCTGCTTTTCACTAAGCTTCTCGTTTAGTGCAAGCGACAGAGAAAGCTTAAAGTTAGTAGATAATCCATCTGTATCCGCTTCGTCAAACTCCACATTGGGATTAATGGCTACCTCCTCACAGGCAAGGTAGATCCAAGGGTCAAGTTCAGTTGATTTGCTCGCGCAGGTACGCAAGGTCTCGGCGATGCCTTGTAGATTAAGTTCATTTCTAAAGTTCTTGGTATGATCTCTATTCAAATATGGGAAGTAGGTCTTATATGAAATGAGCTGCACCAACGTTTCATTATATTCAGCATGACGATACAGTTTGATCCATTTAGAATCATTTCCATATGGCAATTGACTTTTCAAAACCTCACACTTATCTATATGCCCCATAGCCAGTTCTAGGTCGTAGATAAATGTCGCTAGTTTACTGATTCGTGATGCAAATCCTTTTTCTTTGAGCACCATTAATTTCTCCAGGCGTGACGTTTTATCGTTCAATCCTTTAATTTCAAGGGCATCTGTCTTGCTATAATTCTTGATGTTTTCTCTAAAATCAGATCTCGAAAGATGCTGAAAAGTAAAATCCAGTTTTGTGATTTTACTTCTGGTATCGTAGAGTTCAGGTAAAAGTATAAAAGATCGGAGAAGATTATTTTCTCCATCCAGAAAATCCATGGCTAAGTAAGTTTCCTTTATTTTTTGGCATATCGGTTCAAGTAAATTCTTTTTTACCGCCTCAATATTCTTCTCATCCAAAGTTCTAGCGTCCACTTGAAATCCGATGCCCGCAAAAGACTTGGTCTTAAACAAATCTGGATACTTACTTGAAATATAGTGTGACAATAGTCCCCCCGTAGTTTCAGGGTCATCTAGGAATTGTAGTGCAGCGTCATCCAAGTCAAAATCAAACTGGGATTTGCCCGATAGTTTATCCGTTCTAAGACTATTTAGATAAAGTCCCTTATCCTCCAAGTATTTAATATAAAGCAAAAAAAGCCGCTCATCCAGACTTTCTGTCTTGATATCGATATACTGACACTCATCACAAGTATCTTGATCGGTCGCAAGAGGTTTGTAACAAGAAAGGCAACTATTTCTAAACTGTTCCATGGTATTCGATTTCTGTGATACTGAGAGTGATCAATAGCAGAAACATAAAAGAAGCGTAGTTCATCGAATCTACTTTGTTTCTGAATTCCATAGTTAAACGGATCCTTTTCAACATGGTTTCTCCGTCTCTTACTTTTAGAAAGTTATTATAGTATCATTTAAACAGCTCTAGTTGGGTATAACATATTCACAGTGCATTAAATTCATAATCTATAATTTATTTCTCCCTCATACTCCACCAAATTTCTCAACATCCCATCAAAGACATAATAATGGAATGGCAATACACTATACCAATAGAGCCTACCTAAGACACCCTCTGGTCTAAAGGTAGCCGATTGCTTGACGATGGTTTTGCCATTCTCTTCGACGATTTTGAACTCTAGCCAAGCATCTCCAGGTAGAATCATCTCTGCATAAAGTAGAAGTCTTTTCTTCTCTTTATCAGCAACAAGGACACGCCAAAAATCTAAGGCATCACCCGCAAAAATTTCGTGTTGACGAGTCCGACCACGGCGTAGACCTACACCACCAGAAAATTTATCCATGTATCCGCGAATACGCCAGAGAAAATTTCCGTAGTACCAGCCCCTCTCTCCGCCAATAGACCAAATATTGTTGAGTACTCTTTCTACATCTGCATTTTCTATTTCTTTGGTTCGCTTATCAGTAAAACAACCATATTTAGGAACCTCCGTATTTTCTTCTAAAGTACGTTTGTCTAGACTGCTAATGAAACTATCCTTCCAACTAGAAACCACCATATTTTGCTCTATCTTTTGGAAGGCCAACTTGACGGCTTCGATGTATTTAATATTTTTTATCCCTAAGGTTTCTCTTAACTTATTTTTCTTTCCTACTACGTTTATTTTCATACTGTTGACCAAATTCACTGCCAGTGGATATGATGTAGAAGTTACAAAAAATAGCCAATAAGATGAAAGTCGCGGTGTCATGATAGGTACGGTGAAAATATATCGATTTAGTTTTCTGCACTTAGCATAGCCAAGTAGCATCTCCTTGTAGGTGAATACTTCGCCACTACTAATGTCAAAACTTTTACCCATGCATTCTTCGTGCAAAAGAATTCCAGTTAGGAATTGGATAACATTTCTGATGGCAATCACTTGGCACTTAGAATTGAGCCATTTAGGGGTGATCATAATCGGCAATTTCTCTACTAGATCCCTTATGATCTCAAAGGAAGCAGAACCAGATCCAACAATGATACCTGCTCGAAGTGCAGTTAAGGGTGCATTACAAGTGCCCAAAATATTTTCAACATTAAGGCGGGATTGGAGATGAGGAGAGAGCTCCTCTTCAGAGTTTATGATGCCAGTCAGATAAATTATTTGTTTGGCTCGCGTATTATCGATGTAATGCTTAAAATTCTCTGCTGAAGTTTTTTCCTTATCCTCAAAATCTCCGATACTTGCCGACATACTATGTACTAAATAATATGCAATATCTATATCCTTAGGAAAGAGTACAGATGTAGGATTCTCAAGAAAATCTACTTCTATTACCTCAATATTACCTTTCCAAGATTCTAGTACTTGAAATCTAGATTTTTCCCTTGTGCAGGCTACTATTTGGTGACCAGCCTCAATGAGAACGGGTAATAGCCGCATTCCAATATATCCAGTAGCACCAGTAAGCAAAATTTTCATGTATATATTTGTTAATCAAACAGATAGCAATTGTTTATGTTCATTTGAATTATTCATAGACTGTTGTGCAGAAGTGAATATTTTTAATACCTTTAGATTTTTTGTGACATAAAACTGGTTGTATTTTCTTCATATTACAACTTTATTTAATTCTATTTGAGATCAAAATTAATCATTGGTGCTTACTATTTTATATCAAGATAAAGATTTAATTGCGGTTAATAAGCCACCAGGGTTACTAGTACATCCTAGTAAAATGGCCAATGATGCAACAGATTTTGCTTTGCATAGACTGCGTGATCAGATTGGAAGTTGGGTATACCCAACACATAGATTAGATCGTAAGACATCAGGTGTTTTACTTTTCGCTTTAAATAAAAAAACTCAAGTCATTGTTAATAAATCTTTTCAAAATAGAGAAATTCTAAAAAAATACATCGCTATAGTGAGAGGTTACACCGAAGCTTCAGGTCATATTGATTACGCCTTGAAGAATGATAACGGCAAGATACAGGACGCGCAAACATCCTATAAGACATTGAGTAAGTCAGAAATTGATATTCCATCTGGTAAGCACCCAACCTCACGTTATTCTCTTTTGCAACTAGAGCCAAGTACTGGTAGATACCATCAGTTGAGAAAGCATATGGCACATATTTTCCACCCGATTATTGGTGATCGCCCGCATGGTTGCAATAAGCAGAACCGTCTTTTTAAAGAGAAGTTCAAGCTCAAGGATATGATGCTGCACGCAAATGAATTGACCATAATGCATCCAATAACTAAAGAAGAGTTGGTCATCAAAGCACGCCCGACGAGAGAATTTGAACGCATTCAAGAAGCATTATCTCTCAAATAGTTATTGGCTAGTAAATAGCCGTTAGCAAGAAAAAAAATTAAGGCTCGACCCTTACGACTCGAACCTCAACTTTGAGTCCACTCCGAAAACTGACGAATTGCACAAAATGGAATATTTTGGATGAGATTTTTGATTTTGGAAATTCAGTGATGCCTGAGCATCAGTGGATTGAGAAAATGAAAAATATCGCCAAAAGAAACATTTTTGATTTTGTGAGTTTTCGGAGTGGACTCAACTTTAACTTTTGATTGCCTTATCGCATCAGAGTGACATCACCTTTGAATTTCTCTGTTCTGCCATCTATATATTCCACGACAACATAGTAGACAAAGACATCGTTATTCATATCCTTTTCTCGATGTACACCATTCCAAAATTTTTGCTCTTCTTCTAAAAGAATGTTTTCAGTCTCATAGACGATTTCTCCCCAACGGTCAGCTATCAGCATACTCTTGACTTGAAGTACAGCGCTATTTCCAAAAACTCGGAAAAAATCATTAAATCCATCACCGTTTGGCGAAAATGCATTAGGGATGTAAACTGCTCTATCAAATTGAACATTCACTGTTATATTAGATACATCTATACATCCGTTTTCGTCCATTACCTCCACCTCATAAAGGGTAGTGCTATATGGACTAACTTGCTGAAAGAAACAGTCTTCAATACAATCTAGTGAATCTTGTGTGTACCAATCTATTTGATCCACATTGCTGATGGCCGTTAGAAAGGCTGACTCACCAAGATTGATGGTAATATCTTCTCCCAAATCTACATATACTTGTGGAGGTTCTTCTATATCTATGGCTGTCTCCAAAGTACAACCAATAGCATCAGTAACTAAAATCGGGTAACTACCAGGAGCCAAATTATCTGCACTCGGTAGCTCATCAAAATCTACCTCATTTACAGTGAAGGTATAAGGAGCGTTACCTCCTATGATTTCATTCACTTGGAAAAAGCCATCATTAAATCCAAAGCAAGTAATATCCTCCTCAACAAGTGCAAACTCAGAAGGCTGGTCTGTGTTTTCAGTTACTGTGACAAGCGCTTCTTGAGTACAACCATTCGTAATATCAGTAACAATCAGTTTATACTGTCCAGAATTTTGCACCGTGACAAAGTCAAGATTTGTAATGTCCAAACCATCTATATTCCAAGTATACGAATATTCACTACCCTCAGATGAGCCTAATGCATTGATCTGTACTTCACTGGTTACGCAATCCAATTCATCTGTAGCATTAGCTTGTGCGACAGGTTCATCAAAGTCCCCAAGAACCTCTATCGTAAATTCATTTTCACAACCCGTACTTGTATTCAATACGGTGATGGTATATAGACCTGGAGTAGATGCAATAGGCGATAGTAAATCATTGTCATCAAAGTTTGCACCCGAAGGAGTGCTCCAGGTGTAATTAAATTCTGAGCCAGTATCAGATAATCCAGCATCCAAGAAGACTTGTGAAGTATTGCAATTCAATATCGCAGGCGGCGCTATATTGGCCACTGGTAAATCTTCGTTCTGAACAATAAAAGATGAGTTTTCGTGAACGCAAAAAGTTGTCAAATCAGTGATGACTAGTTGATAGTCACCAGGCTGAGTTGCTTCATAAGTAGGGTTCACACCTACTAAATTGCCAGCAGGATCAAACCATTGAAATTGCAAATTACCAATCGGTGTAGATGCACTTCCGTCAAGTAATACACTTTGCTGAGTACAGGATAAACCTAAGGGTGCAAGATCGTCAATTATGGCAGATGGTGTATTTATATTCTGCTCGACCTCAGTAATGCTGCTATTGCTACATCCATTTGCATTGTTGAGTACAGTAAGTTCGTAGTCTCCAGGTTCATCCACGAGTAGTTCCAGAGAATTTCCTACAATGTTACCTTGGCTATCAGTCCATACAAAGGAGAAATCTGTTCCTTGATCTGCCTGACCAATCAAGAGGACTTCTTCTACTGCACAATTTAATACATCAACATCTGGTATATTGAGTGATGGTGTGAGGATATCTTCCTCCACCATAACGGTGGAAGATTCACTGCAGCCATTCGTTTGATTGATCGCGACCAATTCATAACTTCCAGCTTCTGTAGCTTGAAAGTCAAGGAGCTCACTGATAACATCTCCTGATTGATTATACCAAGCATAAGTATAGCCACTTAAAGCAGCTCCTTCCAATCCTAGCATTGCGCTCTGATTATTACAGTCAATAATGTTTGATACTATTGGGGCAGGCACTTCTATCTCAAAATTATCGATCACGTCTACACTAATAGAATTACTGCAGCCAGTCATATTGTTTACAGCCGTGAGCGAGTAGGTGCCAGGATTCTCTACATTCAAGGTAGTTGATGTACCTAGTATATTCTGATCTGCATCTTGCCATTCATAAGTTATATCCGAGCTTTGATTGACCAAGCTGCCGATAAGATCCACCGTTGAATTATTGCAATTAATAATATCAGGCGTATTCGCGGTTAACTCAGGGGTATCAAAATTGTCTTCCACCAAGATACTGCTAGAATTACTACAGCCATTAGTCTGGTCTAAAATAGTAAGTGTGAAGACACCCGATGTCTGGGCTACAAAAGATATGTCATTACTAACCGTCTCCCCGTTTGCATTCTGCCATTCGTATTCGTAGTTGGGTTCTGATGGCAGGGTACTAAACACATTCACTTCTGTAACAGCACAAGATAGTACACCATCATTTTCAATCTCCACACTTGGTATATTTTCATCTGGTGTCACTTCTACAAATGATCTAGAATTGCAGCCATTGATAATATTTCCTACGACTAGCATATAGGTGCCTGTATTCTCTACCTCAATTGTTTGGCCAGTACCGATAGACACATTATTAGAATTCCACCACTGATAGTGGAGATCACTACCTTGAGAGGAGTTGCTGCCATCAAGCGTAACAGAGCTGATGTCGCAAGAGATGATTTGTGCAGGGCCTGCATCTGAAATTGGAAATTCGACATCTTCAAATACTTCAATAGACATCGAAGAGGTACAGTCACTGTCTGTGTCTACTACTTCTAAGGTGTATTCTCCAACTTGATCAACTTCATAGATGGCATCAGTAGAAATAAGATTATTGTTAGCATCGTACCATGCAAAAGTTAGCGCACCATTGCCTTCAGAATAAAATCCATCTAGGTAGGTAGTGGGTTGAGTACAATTAAGTATCGAAACTGGTTGTAATACAATGTCAGGAAAGTCTGCATTAATATCAATATTTACGGAAGCTTGATCTGTACATCCACTTTCCGAATTGGTGACTAAGAGTTCGTAATCTCCAGGTACTTCTGTAGTAAGTGAAGCTTCTTCAGAAATTAAATTTTGGTCTTCGTCATACCATGCATAAGTGAGATTTGATCCCTGTGAGCTGGTACCGTCTAGTAGCGCCTCGGTTTCGTTGCAAGTGATGGTAAATGCATCACCAGCATTGGCAATCGGTGTAGCAAAGTCTTCTGTAACTGGAAATGGAAACTCAGTAATGCAGCCGTTGTCCATATTGGTAGCAATGACATTATAGTTACCAGCATTATTGATATCCAAGGTGCTTCCTTGACCGATCAAAGTATTCGTGCTATTATCATACCATTGGTAGCTTATATTGTTGAGTGCATTTTGGTTTTCAACTTCTAGACTTATATTGGTTACGTTGCAATTCAAAGTAGCTAAATTGTTCACCACTGGGTCAGGTACTGCAAAATCATCAGTCACCTGTACAGGTAGCTCATTTTCACAACCATTGCTATTGTTAGTCACGACAAACGTGAAGTCACCAGCTTGTTCAACTTCGAGTTGATTACTACTCCCTACTATATTTTGATTTGCATCTAGCCAAGTATAGCTGATGTCATTGCCACTACTCGAATTGACTCCAGAAATGAGAATACTAGATGTGTTACAGTTGAGTGTATTAAAATCTTCTATAATGACAATAGGCAAATTTTCGTCCGCACTTACTTCCATCTCATCAATGGAAGTACATCCATTCTGTTGATCCGTCACAGTTAAAGTGTAGACACCAGTTGCTGTGACACTAATTGTTTCTGTATTGCCAATAGGATTACCGTTAAGGCTCCATTCAAAATCTAGTGCATTTCCACCTGTAGAAGTTCCAGATCCTTGAAGAGTCGTTTCGTTCTGTACGCAGGTGATGATTGCGTCGGGTCCTGCATTTGGAGTGGGATCTGAAAAGTTGTCTCCGACAGTCACTTCAGAAACACTCGTGCATCCATTGGTACCCGTAATGGTAACAAAATATTGTCCAGCTTCCGTTACCTCAGCTGTACTTTCTGTACCTAGATTGTCTGACCATTCGTAAGCTACTATTTCGTCATCCCCTTGACCTGAGATGCTTACGATATCGTTGTTGCAAGCAAGCACACCATCAGGTGCTAAGCTAAGTTCAGGTTCGACTAGATTATCTTCTATTTCAATAGTGGTGGTATTATTACATCCCTTTTCGTCAGTAACGGTTAAAGTATAGGTTCCTGGTGTATTGATCAGAGGTGATTCGTCTGCAGAACTAAATGCATCGGGACCAGTCCATGCTGCGCTAACGATTTCATCGGGAGAACTATAGTTTAAAGACATCGCGATCAAATTGCAATCTAACTGATCCGCTTCGTTTATACTTATTTCTGGAGGGCTTACATCTTCTTCTATTTGTACGATATATTCATTGGAGCAACCGTTCGGATTAGTAGCAGTCATGAAGTAAGTGCCAGGTACGCTAATCTCAGGAGCCATCTCTGTAGATGAAAACCCTGGGCCATTCCAGTTGTATGTAGTCTCCTCATCGTCATTCAAAACAACAATTGGGGCTGTAGGATTATTGCAGTCAAGTGTAGGGGCAACAACTTGCAGGACGGGCGCTTCTACATCATCAATAACTTCAATGCTCGACTCACTAGTACATCCATTAGCACCTGTAACAGTTACATCATATATACCAGCTTCCGTGATTTCAGGTGCTTGTTCATTAGAGGTGAAGCTCTGATCATTGGACCACTCAAATGTGCTTCCGATGGGTGCATCCACAGAAAGAAATATGACCGTATCGCTGCAGGTTAAAATAGGTGGATTGAGTAATGATATTTCTGGTTCTGTAAAATCTTCAAGTACTTCTACTTGGACTTGTGATTCGCATCCCGTACTTACATTGAGGACGGTAAGAATGTAAATACCTGGGTAGATAAGACCTTCTAGAGTGTAGCCTTCTCCAGCAGGATTCCCGTTTTCGAAAGACCAATGATATTCATAAATGTTAAAACCATTATCGGTTTCTGAGCCCTCGGCGGTGACCGTAGCTGTAGGAAATGTGCAGCCGAGATGTTGGACGACGCTGGCTTCTGCATAAGGTAATATGGTTGTCGTTCCTACTGTAACCGTTTCGGATGCCCAACAGCAGGTATTGATATTGTAAGCAACAAAAGTATAGTCACCAGGTTCATCAATGATTGGATTTAGATCAAAATCTCCGGAAACGATATTTCCATTGGTTGTAGACCAGCCATAAAGAACATTGTTGCCACCGCCAGAAGTAATCTCTGCATTCAGGGCACCTAAAGCATCTACTCCAGGACAGATGGGAAGTGGACTTGCTTCTACTTCTACAGAAAGCGGGATACCAGAGGTAATGTAAAGTAGAAATGGACAGCCGTCTCCAGCCCATCCATCGATCATCAATAAATATTCCACATCTGGGGTTAAGTTATCAATCTCAAAAACAAGAGACGTGTTCATCCCAGAAGCTAAGCCAAAGCAATTGATCTGTGCACCTGGGCATCTGCCATTTGCATCTGTCAGTTCATAGGCACCCATTTGAATACCGTTACCAGCCTCACACTCTGATACATCGACATCAATGTATAAATGATCTTCGATAGCTGTGAATCTTAACCATTGATTATTTTCAATACTAAAGCCACCATTGCACCAGCCTGGATCATTCTGAATGTCATTATTGTCAGTATAGTTAAAACCTGGAGGATCCGTATTACTGTACCAGCCATTGAGTTGGCAAGAATTGATCAGCGGTGCATTGGCACAACGATCAGCGCCAATAGGAGTACAAGGATTCTGCGAAAAACATCCTAAATATATTAGAGTTAAGATAAGTGTAAGTAATGTTTGTTTCATACGCAATGGTTGATTGAGGTAAATAATCTAACAATTATGTTAAAAATACTTAGTTTTAACATATAAAGACGGGTAAATTGACTTTATTTCATCTTTTATCGTCAAAAAAGACAAGGATTACTGTCTATTTTTGATTTAGAATGCCTAATGAGGCAAATTTTTCTGACTAGCGGCTTAAAACGCACTCTATTGAAGCCATTTTGCTCTTTTTCTTCTTCAAAGAAATACGCAATCCAATTGACCCAATTGACCTAATTGGATGCAAAACCTACGTTTGGATGCAGAGTTTTAGTAAGAGAAACCCTTTAGACTAGCGCTGTGCAGTAGTGGCGACCGATAGGAAGCCAGCCCGCGCCTAGCATCGTCGGGCAGACTTAGGGCCGAACGAATAGTGAGCTACGGAACCTAGCGACCTCGTCAATCAGCGGAGACAAACAATTCCTAATCAAGGTATATATTTAAGAGAAAAATCTCTTTCTAGCGGAATGAAGACGAGATAGGCCCCAAATCAATAAAAATAGGCAGATACTGACCCATATTCTCTTTCTTGCGTAGGATAAATGATATCTCTTAGAGTCTCTGATATAAATTTGTACATAAGATTGGAAAATGACTAATAAGGACATATTGGCTGCAACGTCGAGGTATTTTCTGCTATCTTATAGTCCATACAGGGGCTAAGTCTCGTACTATAAAGAACATAACAGTAAAATTTATAATCCATGAACATAATGCATAACACAAAAGCCAGAGGAGCATACTTTATAATGCTACTTTTATTTTTGGCACATATTTTCTCAAGTAATAGTTCTGCTCCCCCTATAGGTAGAACTGGAGCCCCAGGTGAAGGGTCATGTGCTAACTGCCACGGTGGTAGTAATCCTCAAGGGCTAGACGGATCATTAGAAATCACTGGTCTTCCAGCAGAGGTGATGTCCAATACGCTCTACAGAGTTACAGTGGAGGCTGCTAATCCTAATGGGCTCTCACTCAGTGCGGGTATGCAAATGGTAGCACTCAATGGTCAAAATACAGGTGCTGGTACTTTTACCAATCCCTCAGCAGGAGCTAGAGTGCGAGCTGGTAACTCTGGAAAGATGTATCTAGAGCATAATCCCGCACAAACTTATGATGCTAATCGAATCGCCTCATGGTCGGTAGACTGGACATCTCCAGCGGATCCAGACCCAGAGGTTACTTTTTATGCTGCAGGTAATATCACAGATATGGATTCTAATTCTAACACAGCCAATGATCTCATTCTTTTCCAAACAGTGGATGTAGAAGTTGCAGGGGATGTAATGGTAGATCTACCAGATCTGACCGCTGGTAATGTAGTTGGATTTGAAGGGACTTATCTACAAGGTGAGGTAGCTGAATTCAATTGGGATCTGATCAACCTAGGTCAGGTAGCCGCAGAGGATGATTATAGAATCGTAATGTACTTGTCGGATGACCAGCAGTTTAGCGCTGATGATGTGGTGGTTGGAGAAGTGCCTACTGGTAATACTTTCCCTGGTACCATATCAGGTGTGCCAGGAGCGATAACGGTGCCTACAGATCAGTTGATTGGAGAATACTATTTACATTTCTTTGTAGATAATGATAATACGATCGAGGAGAGTGATGAAACCAATAATATATTCACCACTAGTACTACGATCACAGTGAGTGTAGAGCAGACAGATCCGCTTGAGGTCAATATTATTTCCATGCTTGATTGTGAAGGCTTTGCGACGATAGAGAGTGCAGTATTTGGTGGTGTAGGTGCATATACATATGCTTGGAGTACAGGGGAGACTACCGCTAACATAGTCGCCTCGTCTAGTGGTACCTACTCGGTCACAGTGATGGATGAAATGCAAGACCAGGTATTCGCTAGTGTGAATGTAATCGTTCCTGAGGTATTAACATTAGATGCTATGATCAATCAGCAACCTGGTTGTGGACAGCTTGGGGATGTTGCGTTGTTGGTTATGGGCGGCACACCTCCATATGATATCAATTGGTCCAATGGATCTGTAGGCACACAAAACGGTGATCTACCTGCTGGGAACTACTCCATCACGGTGACCGATGCCAACGGGTGTATGGCGCTTGCGCAGGTGGTATTAACTGATACTGCTGATCTCACTATAACTGTTACGGTGACTCAGTTGACTTGCTCTGATAGCGATGATGGGGCCATCAGTTTGATGACTAATATGGGCAATAGTGGTGTGACCTTTGCTTGGTCCAATGGAGCTACTACCGCCATTATTTCTGATCTTGCTGCTGGACAATATACAGTGACTGCGACCTCAGGTAGTAATTGTGAAGTCGTTAGAACTTACACTATTACTCAAATCAATGAGATCGAGCTGATCACGGATTTACAGTCTGTCAATTGTTTTGGTAATATGGATGGACAGATCAACACTTTAGCTACTGGCGGCACTGGTCCATATACCTATGCTTGGAGCAATGGGGAGACAACCAATAATATCTCTAATCTGAATGGTGGTATCTATACATTGACGGTGACCGATGCAAATGGGTGCAGGCTTGTTACTAATCTTGAGATAGGTGAGCCAGCGGAGTTGAACTTAGATCTGGTTAGTATAGATGTACTTTGCCCGAATGGTGATAACGGAAGTATTTTGATCAACCAGCTTACGGGCGGAATACCTCCTTATACGTACTCTTGGTCAAATGGAGGGACGACAACTGGTATCGATAATTTAGTTGCAGGATCGTATACAGTGACTGTGACCGATGCCAATGGATGTGAGGTCATGAGATCAGTAATCGTATCAGAGCCAGTTGAGATCGTAATTTCGCTAGAATCATTTGCGACTACTGAGAATGGCGTTTGCTTTGACGCATCAGGTATAGTTCCTGCTCCAGCCACCTACATGTGGAGCAACGGTGCCACGACAGCAGAGATATGCAATCTTGATCCTGGCTCATATTCCGTAACGATCACCGATGGGAATGGCTGTGAATCTACTGGTAGCGGTGAGGTGATTTCTACCTCTGTAGCTGGCATCTCTGAGCTGCATAGTTGGGAGCTTTATCCGACCCTCGCAGATAATATGTTGAGCATAGATGTACAGCTTGACCAATCTGTTAGTCTTCAATTAGAGATGGCTAATCTCGATGGTCGCTTTATGCCAGTTCCTGCTGCGTCATTTTCGCAGATAGGTTTACAGCAGCGAGCGACGATAGATGTTTCAAGTCTAGCGTCAGGTATTTATCTGTTGATCTTGTCGACGGATCAAGGACGTGAAGTGAAGCGATTTGTAAAGTTGTAAGTTGTTGATTTGGGGTCATCCCGCTGATCGCACATAAAAAAAGGACACCCATTCGGGTGTCCTTTTTTTATGTGCACCCATCGGGACCAGGCTATGCAGGACTGCGTGTTCGCTCCGGTCCCTTGCTCATCGCTGAAGAGCGCGATGAGCAAGGGACTAAATCCTTTCTATCCTTTGCCCAGAATTAATTCTGATTGTGGAATTATTATTTCAAAATGACAATATTGTTTATTAATAATTTGTCTTACGATAGCTATCGGAATTTTGGAAAGAGAAATTTTTTTAGTTGATCTTAGTGTTGACAATTAACCAATTAACCAACTAACCAACTAACCAACTAACCAACTTACTCCCCCTTCACCACTCTCAAAGACTTACTCTGATTCCCAATTTGAACTCGTACAAAATAAACACCCGAGACAAAATCACTGGCTTCCATATTGATCTCATGTAGACCAGCGCTCAAGGTGCGATTACCAATATCTTTGATTAGCCTTCCCTGTACATCCGATATATCAATTTTAACTTTTTCTGATTTTTCCAACTCCAATTTGACTTGGAAACTGCTTACGAAAGGATTTGGAAACGCTTGTAAGGATACGACTTGGTCTAGGGTATTCGTACTATTTGATATAGAGCACTCTCCTAGGATAGAAATATATTGAAAGTCGGGTGTGAGTAGAGTCTTTACTTTATCCTCGGGGACTTCGAACCAGTCCATCAAAACAGAGCCGTATACAGATCTGAAATCATACTGCATGGCTACTCCTTCTTCGGTGTCTACCTGATTAGCTATGCTTGGATTATCTCCCACTATTCCTGGAAGAACACAATCTCCAAATATCATCATAGGCGCTGCAGTTCCGTGATCAGTACCATGACCCGCATTTGATTTTATCTTTCTACCAAACTCTGAGAAAGTCATTCCTAAGACTCGTTTTTCGAGACCAAGTGCTTTGATGTCTTCTTGAAATGCGTAGACTGAAGCTGAGATATTGGCTAGCAATTCTGCATGTTCTCCAGTGGTAGGATTTCCATCTACGACCTGATCGGCATGGGTGTCAAAACCACCCAGCTTCAAGACGTAAACCTTAGTTTTTAAACCGCCCGAAATCATTCTGGCTACAGTTTGCAATTGTTCTCCTAAGTTGGTATCTGGATAGCTACTATTAAGAGAGCTACCGTTTTCCACAGCTTCGACAACAGGCTCTGCATATTGGTTTGTTTTCTTGAAGATGTCAATCAAATAAGCGAGTTCAGTACCGTAATAGTCATCGGTCAATTCCCCTTCCACTCCAGTGTTAAGACCACCAATATTGTCGGTGTCTAAAATGGCAAGACTGAAGTTAGATTCTTCGCCCTGGCAAGTTCCGGATATAGATTTTCCTAAGGTAATAGCAAATGGATGTTCGTGCTCGTTATTGGGATAATTTTTTGGATAGCCAGGATACAGATCATCTAAATATCTCCCCATCCAGCCTGTACTTTCGAATACATCCGCATCCGATGCCGAGTTCCAAATGTCTGCAGATCGGAAATGAGATCTATTTTGATTTGGATAGCTGACGCCTTGTATAATTTTTAGATTAGCATTGTCATAAAGGTTTCTTATGCCATCCATCTCAGGATGTAGACCGATAGTGTCAGTCAGCGGAAGCAACTTGTTCTCTGGTATAATGACGTTTGGCCTTGCATTATATAGATTGTCATAGGAGTCTAATGGGACAAAAGAGTTTAGACCATCGTTACCGCCATTCATATCTATTAGCACGAGTACTCTGTCAGAATCTCCGTTGATCAGTGCGGCCATTTTTTGAGCTGCACTAGCCGTCACGCTCATGCCTCCAATCAGTGTTGGTAGAGCAAAAGCGGAGGTGTTTTTTAAAAAAGATCTTCTTTTCATGTTTAGCTCAATTGAAATTCTGGAATGGAAAACATCACTTTAAATAAATCTTGTAGTTTATTTTCTACAGATGTTCTTTTCTCTTCAGTCGGATCTTGCAGATAGTCCTGGTATTCTACTGTCCACTCAAAATCGGGAAGTCCTTGTAAAATGACCTCTTTGAAGAAATCAATGTAGTCGTCACTCAATTCTCGTGGATATATGATCTGGGCAATTTCTTTTATGAGGTCGTTAATGTCAGTAGGATTATCGAGGGTCGATATGAAATTAATAAAGTTATATTTCTTCGTGTCAGGATCTAAGGATGGAAAGAGCCAGTTAATTTTTTCAAACATTTTATTACGTATCGCTAGACTAGCGGAATTTATCCAATCCTTATAATACACTGGATCTTGATAATAGGCAGGCCAGCCTGCTACACTTGGCATAAGGAAATGACCAAAACCCATTTTGTCAAGGTCCCAATGATAAGACAGCCAAGCTTCAGAATTAACAATATTCTCGCTTGGGAATTTTACCTCAAATGGACTGAGAAAGGACATCAAATGATCTAGTGGATTTTTAATCATGCATCCGATGATTTCCTCTCGATAAAAATATTCACTACTTAAAAGGGCTGCAATAGCTGGCCTCATCTCATAGTCATTATCGATGATTAGTTGAGCCATTGGCGCTATGACATTAGCCTCTACTTCATCATTGAGGTCATGATTGACAAACCAAATAAATAGTCTACGGGAAATATGACGAGCCACTTCATCCTTCGCAAAGATGATATCCACGACAGTTTTATATTCTTGATCCCCTTCTCCTTGTATAACAATGTTATCAAAACGATGGGAAAGTTGCTTTTCACCATCATCATGTGCCCAAGTTCTAAAATGCCCTTCTTCAGAATCTGTATTCCAAGGAGACCATCCTGTCAAAGCTCTAGCAAAGGAAGCGATGTCTTTTTCTGTATAATTGGTATAATCTCCTTCGCCAGCCAAAGGCCCCTTGCCGATAGTGAATAGTTCTAATAATTCACGTGCATAATTTTCGTTAGGTTCATCAGCTATATTTTCATTTCCATTTAGGAAAATAAGAATACTCTTATTAATAGTCATTTTCTTGGTAAGTTCTCGAAAATTTCCAAGGCTAAAATCTTTTATTAAATTGAGATATGTCCATTTGTGGTTTGGTCCAATACTGTTTTGAATTGAAAAATGATTGTGCCAAAACATGAATAGTTTATTAGCTATATTGAATTGCTCTTTGTGCATGTCTCTGTAAAACCAAGGCCATAAAGTCTTAGCCCTAGCAAAATAGATACCTTGTATATCACCGTCTAGAGGCTTGTCCACCCAAGTCTCTCCAATACCTGCTTCTGGGTCATCCTCAAAATCCATATATACTGGAGGAGCTAAGGGCTCAGGAGTAGACAATAGTTTTTCAATACTCGCATCTAACCCTAAAGATACGACCTCCTTGATCGCTGCTTTGGTAGGGCCATAAGTCGTCCTTCGCAGCAGATGAGCCGCACGCTGAAAATTCCAATCACCAGAAAATTTATCTACCATTTAATAAGAATTTAAGGTTCTAGAGAATTTAAATATAGTGTATAATATTTTAATCAAGACAACTACAGTTATTTCTTTAACGAATTGTATACCAAGTAAATTTAAAAATGGTATTAAGCAAAGCAAAAATAAATATTTATAAATACTAGTTATGATAACTACGCTAAATATTGTGACGACTAAACTTTGACCCTGATAAATGAGTTAAACTTACCATATGCCTATATTAAGGCAACAAAACAAGATGCGTATTTATGCAGTCAAATAAGAGGGAGGAATATCTCAACATACTTAAAAAATCGAAATACGATATTCTCGTCATTGGTGGCGGAGCGACTGGTGCAGGTATTGCTTTAGATGCTTCATCGCGAGGACTTAGGACGGCTTTGATTGAAATGAATGATTTTGCATCGGGCACCAGTAGTCGGTCCACAAAACTTATCCATGGTGGTTTGAGGTATCTCAAACAACTCGATTTAGGATTGGTCCATGAGACAGGTACCGAAAGAGCTATACTGCATAATTTGGCTCCTCACATGGTGATTCCAGAGAAGATGATACTACCCTTGGTAGATGGTGGTACTTACGGCAAGTTAGCGACCTCTTTTGGATTAAAAGTATATGACGTTTTAGCTGGTGTAAAGGGAGACGATAGAAGGAAAATGCTTTCGAAGCAGGAGACCTTAAAATTAGAACCTCTATTGAATGAGAAGATATTGCAAGGCAGCGGATTTTATGCTGAGTACCGAACCGATGACGCTAGACTCACCATTGAATTAGTGAAGACTGCCTGTCGCTATGGAGCACAAAGCTTGAATTATATCAAAGCAGTTGACTTTGAATATATGAATGAGAAGATTGTTGGAGTGATATGTGAAGATCAGTTAGCGGATCACCGTTTTTCGATTTTTACTTCCAAAGTAGTTGCTGCTGGGGGACCTTGGGTGGATGAGCTACGCATGATTGATAGACCCAAAACATCTAAACGTATTCATCATACTAAAGGGGTGCATATAGTAGTGCCCAGAGAAAAATTCCAACTTGATTATACGGTTTATTATGATGGGCCTGATGGGAGAATGATGTTTGCTATACCAAGAGGTAGAATTACTTATATCGGTACCACGGATACAAATTATCATGGAGATTTAAATCGGATTGTATCTACGCGTGACGATGTAAAATATATCTTGAATTCTCTTGTGAAAGTATTTCCTTCAGTCGAACTCAGCGCGGATGATGTGATTTCAAATTGGGCAGGGGTAAGACCTCTCATTCATGAAGAAGGGAAGTCCCCGTCAGAGTTATCACGGAAAGACGAAATATTCGAATCAAGTACAGGCTTGATTGCCATAGCAGGTGGAAAGCTCACCGGGTATAGAAAGATGGCTGAGCGGGTCGTTGACAAAGTAGTAAAAAGTCTTTCTAAGAAAGGTATATCTGAGATCAAATCCTGCCAGACAAAAAACATTCCTTTAACAGTAAAAGTGTTGGATACTCAAGAGGTGCAAGAGTTGATTGAGACATTAAAGATTAGAATAAAATCTTATCAATTGGATTCTTATTTCTCTTGGTATTTGGTGACTAATTATGGGTATGGTGCTACAGAAATATTGGAAGGTATTAGCAAGTTTAAAAATTCACCAGAGATTTCATTGACCAGAGCGGAATTAGCTCACTGCCTAGAGAAAGAGCTCGTTGTCAGTCTTGAAGATTTCTATGTGCGTAGGACTGGTAAGCTCTATTTTGAGATTAATAATATTGCTTTAACTAAAGAATTTATCATTGAGGATTTTGTCCAATACTTTAAATGGACAGAAGCAGAAAGGATGAAAAAAGTAGCTGCATTTGATGTGGAATACCAAGATGCAACTACTTTTTATGAGCAAGAATTTACTATTTCTTAATTAAGGCCAATATTTATTTTTTCTTAGAAGGCATTGCTGGTCGCACTTCCACTTTACTCGGTAAAGTCCTTGGGTGCATGGTCAACAAATCAACGACAAGCTTTCCAATATCTTCAGGCTGAATTTTCCAACTATCTGCATCGCTTGGCTTATTATTGTTGAAATGTGTAGAGACACTACCAGGCATTATCGTACTTACTTTTATCCCTTGATCTCGAACGTCCATCATGACAGCTTGTGAGAAACCAACCAAGCCAAACTTACTTGCATTGTAAGCAGAACCTTTAGCAAAGAAGTTTGTACCAGCTAATGATGCAATAGTGATCAAATAGCCTTCTGATTTCTTCAATGCAGCTAAACTGGCTTTTGTACTATAAAATACACCAGTAAGGTTCACATCTATGGTTTGATTCCATTGTTCAGGAGTCATATCTCCTATACTTGCGAAATGACCTACGCCCGCGTTGGCGATCATAGCATCTACAGCTCCGAATTTTGCTTCGGTATCTTGTACGACCTTGATCTGGGCCTCATAGTCTCTGACATCAGCCACCAGACCTAAACATTTGTCACCTAATTTCTTCGCCGCTGCCTCAACAGTATCCGCCGTTCTACCTGTAATTGCTACATTCATTCCTTCAGCGATAAGTGCCTCAGCTACGCCATATCCAATTCCTTTGGTGCCACCAGTGATGATGGCTGTTTTCCCTTTGATTTTATGCATTTTCTTTGTTTACAGGTAATACAACTTAAGTGTGTAATTGTTTTATACCTTGTTTTTTGCTTAATGCTGCCTGCATTCTCAGATAAAGATGCTTCTATAAGGGCACCTCTATTAACTGCCTCTTAGATCGCTTAAGAAAATTTTTAATTTTCTGATCGACCAAGAATGTAGTTAATAGAGGTACCCATAAGTTAAATAAAAGGCTGTCACCAAATTAGCCAAGACCTTTTGCATCAATATGATAGCTTGACTAGTATATATATGATATAATTATATACGAACCTCATGCAAATATTCTTTACAAATTCAAGCAGATTCAAATACCGAAAACATTGGCTTTACTTATTGATACTCAGTAGTATGCTGTGGTCAATGAACATGGATGCACAATGTGTAGGTGGCCAAGTATTATTTTCTAACAGCATGGATAAGGCTTCACTTTGTCTCTCTGATGTACAGGTTTCAGGCTTTAATGTGTATAACACTAGTTTTGCACCGACAAGATATGCATATGCACTGACAGATCTCAACAATCAAATTCTTTCATTACACGATACAAATAATATCTCTTTTGATAACTTGATAGAAGGCACCTATTATCTTTATGGTTTTTCCTACCTAGGTGATATAACCGCAAACTTGGGCGATGGCGTCTACTCAAGTCAATTTTCAACTTCTTGTTGGCAAATCTCTTATAACAGAATAGAAATTAAATTAGCTACACCTAGGAGCAATGAAATCCGAACATCAGATTTTCAGACTTCTAAATTCCTATGCTTGAATCAAGGAGAACCAGATTTTGTTTCATTTCAAAATATTGGAGATAGAAATTCACCTTTTGTTTTTATTGTTACTGATGATAATGAAAGAATACTAAACGTAACTAGTAACAACTTTGCAGATTTTTCAAATTTTCCTTCAGGGATATGCAGAATCTATGGATTAGCTTACACAGGTAACCTGTTGGCTAATTTTGGTATGCAGATTACAGAAACTCTATCAACAGGATGTTTTGAATTGTCAGGAAATGTAATTGAGGTGAATCGAGCCATAGTAAATGGCGGCGATATATTTTCACAGGATTTTAAACCATTCTATGAGTTTATCACAGATGATGGTCAATCAGATAGATTAGACTTAACGAACTCAGGTAGCACACTTGCTGAGTATGCATATGTACTGACGGATGGTGCAAATAATGTATTTCGTTTTCTTGATGAACCTACCTTTGATTTTGAAGGCCTGACTGCAGGCACTTATAGATTATGGGGCTTTTCGTATTCAGGAGATATTTTACTCTCCGTAGGACAGTCTATTTTTAATAGTTCCTTCTCGACGGGTTGTTCCGCTCGTTCTTTTAATGCGATCACGATCACTGCAAGGAATGAAGGAAACGGACCAGCACCTTGTACTGCTGAATCTACCACTATAACTGCTTTGTCCGAAACGACTATTTGTTTGAATGCGGGTATTGAACAAGTGATTACCGATGCCAATATGGTTCAGGGATTGGAGTCTATATTGATAATTACTGATGATGCAAACGTGATACAAGATATTAGTCAATCAGAATCGATTGACATATTTGGACTCCAAGCTGGAAATTATAATGTATCACAAATCATCCATGAGCAAGCGACAGGTTTATTGATAGGAGCAAATGCGAATAATATATCGGGATGTTTTGCACAAAGTAATTTGATTCCAATACAAATTTTAGCAATAGATAATGAAGCTTGTGCAGATGAAGAGGAGTGTACGCTAGAGCCAAGTATACTTACTGTGAATATGGAGACAGTGTGTATAGAAGACCCAGAAAATAATATTGTCACCTTCAATGTTGACAACGTAGGTAATGAGCAGTCAGGGATTATAATTACTGATTCTACCGGTATTATCCTAGCGCTAAGTGCTGATAGAATTTTCCAAATAGATGCCGTAGGGGTACAAATTTATTATTATATAAACTATGAAAGTTCGGTTGAAATATTTGGTGGAGTTTCTATTGATAACTTGGAAGGTTGTTTTACGCTGAGTGATGGGATAGCTATAACAGGTATTGATAATTGTTTCGTAGAACCATGTGATATTTCACCTGCTACCCTAAATACCTCCAGTCCCACAAACTTATGCATCACAGATGAAAACGATGATAATATTAGCATCACCACTATTGGAGGTAATGGTGCAGAACGGTTGTTTCTATTGACACGACAAGGAGAATCTCAAATTATCTCTACTCAGACTTCAGGAAACTTCATTTTTACTTCTTCGATGCCAGGCGATTTTAATATTTATCAACTGGATTATGATGAGCTATTTCAAGTAGGCGAAGATATCTTTGAATTGGAAGGTTGTTTTGCACTGAGTGCTCCCATCTTGATTTCTAATTTAGAGGATAACTGTATCATAGAACCTTCTGATTGTCTAAATGACGGAGGTCAGATTATATTAAATGATCCTTCAGGTATATGTGGGAGTGATGGGCAAAATGACATACTTGATATTGATGTATTAGTAACAGGAGGTAGCAATAGAGTATTTCTGGTGGTCAATGAACTGGGTCAAATTATGAATATAGCTCCAGCTCTGGTAGTTTTAAATAACCCCTTCCCAGCAGGAGATTATGATATTTATGCTTTAAGCTATGAGAATTTCCCAGTCGGTTTATTTGTTAATGAGAATCTGTCCGATTTTCCTGATGTTTGTTTAAGTAATAGCGTTCAGATCACAGTATCGGATGATTTTTGCGATGGATCAGGTGTCCGAGGTGGAAGTGTAACGGATAATTTTGGGCAAGATCAGATCAAGTTTTGCACTGATGTCTCTGGTGAAATTTTCACCATTAACCTCGATAATACAGGCTCGGTTGCATTCCCTTATACTTATATTGAAACTGATGAAAATAATATCATCACTAATATTCTGAGCGCGAATAGTATGATGTACACTGCAGACCCTACTGAAATGATGAATGCAAGAATTTGGGGTGTTTCCTATAGTGGGAACTTTGCGGCATTCGTAGGAGAGGATATTACAAGTGTAGCATTGAGCGATGAAGCTTTTGATCTTTCTGATAACTTTATAGAAATAGAAATTTCAGTTGTCATTGGAGAAGATCCTATCATAATTGACTCGGAAGCTCCATTCTTAGAAATTCCATCTGGTCAAGAAAGAATCGTCGAGTTAGAACCAAATATGTCTGCCTTTTTAGATTATGAGACGGCATATATCTTGTTTGATGTGGACGGCGTGACGATTATTGATATACTCTATCCAGATGAAAATTTTATCATTACGCTTCCTGAATTAGATACCACTCCATTGAATGGCGAATTATTAACTCTCACCACAGTAGCATATACTGGTAGTTTACTTCTGGTGCCAGGAGGTCAAGCTAACAGTTCCTTTCTTCCAAATGCGACAGACGTGACAGATGGATGTTTCGATGTAGCGGATACTAATATAGCAATAAGCGTATTTGATAACGAAGGCGGATTAATTGAGCAGTTTTATCCTGATGTAGAAATACCTACATCTATCAAAAATCAAGAAGGCATATCCATTAGACCTAACCCAGTAGTTGAGTTTATGGAAATTACCTTCCCTAGTTCATTTGTTGACCAAAAAACAGTACTAAATATCTATTCTATGTCTGGAGAGTTAATATTAAAGAAAGTTTACAATGCGGCGCCAACTCTAGAGGTAATCAATGTCAAACAACTTTCCCAAGGGACATATATACTTCAAGTGTATACTGATTTCAGTGCACGGAGCATGAAGTTTTTAAAAATCTAGCTGTCTGACTATTTGTGTTTTTAAATACAAGCTAGTATCACTGAGAATGATAATGCTTAAGCAATGAGGTGAAGAGTTTTTGTAAATAAACTTACTATTACAAATCAATTTCGGAAATTTCCTGTTTTGTAATAAAAGGTATTTATGAAGGCTTTTGCCCAATTGTTTTCTCAACTTGATCAAACCACCAAGACCACTGTCAAGGTAAATGCCTTGGCTAGTTATTTTGATCAAGCAGAGGATCAAGATAAGCTTTGGACGATCGCCATCCTTTCTCACAAAAGACCCAAACGGGCGGTGAATACCACTTTACTAAGAAAGTGGGCTGCCGAAATTTCGGATCAGCCACTGTGGTTGTTTGAGGAATCCTACCATATTGTAGGTGATCTCGCTGAGACCATTGCCCTCTTCTTGCCAGCGGCTGAGGAACAGTCTGATTTAAGTTTGTCAGAATGGATAGAAGGCCTAATCAAAATCACTAAAGCCGAAGAAGAACACAAGAAGGTATTTATTCTAGATGCTTGGAACCGTCTGGATTATGGAGAAAGATTTGTATTCAATAAACTCATCACTGGAGGTTTTAGAATTGGTGTATCGCAGAAATTAATGACCAAGGCTCTCTCCAAGTCTACGGATATCGATGAAAAGATACTAGCCCATCGACTGATGGGAAATTGGTCACCCCTAGATATTGACTTCTTCTCTTTGGTTCTAGATGATTCAAATCAATCTGAAAATATTGCCCAACCTTATCCCTTTTATTTAGCCTATGCACTGGATCAAGAGTTTAAAGAATTGGGAGATACCAATCTTTGGCAGGTAGAACGAAAGTGGGATGGCATTCGAGGACAGATTATCGTCAGAGACGATCAAGTTTTTGTTTGGTCAAGAGGGGAGGAGCTGGTTACGGATAAGTTTCCAGAATATACGCCTCTGGCTGAGCTTCTGCCAAATGGAACTGTAATCGATGGGGAGATTATTTGTATGGACGAAGCTGATAACATCATGAGTTTTAATGTCCTTCAACAAAGAATAGGACGCAAAAATATCACAAAAAAAATCTTACAGGCGGCACCAGTAAAGATGATTGTTTATGACTTGTTAGAGTATCAGGGAAAAGATATACGGGAGCAATCTATGTCTGATCGCAGAGCACTACTCGAAGGGGTGCTGAATAGTAACGACACAAATGGCATCCTTCATCTTGCGAAGGTTTTAGAGTCAGATACTTGGGAGGGATTTGCTAGCTTAAGAGCTGAGTCTAGGGAGCATATGGCAGAAGGATTAATGCTAAAAAAAAGAGACTCCCCTTACCTAGTAGGTCGAAAACGGGGGGCTTGGTGGAAATGGAAGGTAGATCCATTGACCATAGATGCTGTCATGATCTATGCACAAAGAGGACATGGTAGGAGGTCTAACCTTTATACGGATTATACGTTTGCTGTCTGGGATGGAGATAAGCTAGTTACTTTTGCCAAAGCTTATTCAGGCTTAACTGATGTCGAATTTGAGGAGGTGACTCGCTATGTACGTAAGAATACGGTAGAAACATTTGGTCCCGTACGATCAGTTAAACCGACTTTGGTCTTTGAATTGGCTTTTGAAGGAATCAATAAATCTAGTCGACATAAGTCTGGTGTAGCTTTGCGTTTTCCGCGCATCAAGCGCTGGCGAAAGGACAAGCCCGCCAGTGAAGCCAATACCCTGGAAGATTTGCACGAGATGTTGAAACTATATGGATAAAAAAAACACTGTTCACAAACGTGAACAGTGAATTAAAATTAAAATTGGATTATTCTTAATACAACACCTTCAATCATATTGGGTCTTAGTTTCTTATACTGAACTCAGTAAAGTTCGCAGTCCCTCTTTTGACTATTTTTAGTTTTGAGTTTGAAGACCATTCATTGTCAGTTAAGTCCTCTAAAATAGCTTCGTACTTTTTCCTTAAGGATGCAGAAGGCGACTTTCCATTTACTTGAAATTTATTCTTCTTTAGTAAAAAAGAATACTTATCCTTATTGTCTATTAGGTTATCAGCTAGGAGTTCGTTAGCAATGACTTCGATGATTTCTTCTGTAGAGGTATGTGTTTGCACGTCTATCAACTCATCTAAGTCTACTAACTCATCAATTAGATCTTCTTGCATTTCCAATAATTCTTCCTCGAGATCCTTCATATCTTCTTCAAGATCGTCCATATCTTCAGAGAATTCCTCTGCAAAGTCAACTACGATTCGAATTCGTTCTTCCTGTAATTCATCAAACTCAATTTCTACTTCTTCAAAAGCTTCGCGGATATGCATAGCTAGATCTTCATCAAAATCACCGATGTCATCCAAGTTCATATCTCTATAGGCTTTCGCTACTCTAATCCCCGCTCTTGCCTGCTCTTTAGCTTGTTTTACTACATCTTTAATTCTCTCTTTTTCTGCTCTAATTTCCTGTTTAAAACGTTTCTTGTCACCAAATGTCTCATTTTTATTTCTTAGAATTTCTTTTTTAATGATTTCCTTTTCTCGTTGAATATCGGCCTTATTTCTCACTATTTCTCTTCTTACTTCTTCACTATATTCATCATCTGTTAGTAAAGTATTTCCATCCTTGTAGACTCTTATGCGAGCGTTTTCCTTGAGATTGTTTTTCTCATCCTCGGACAGACTGTATTGGATTTTACTTATTTCCTCTTCGCTTAGATCTCTGCCATCAATTTCCATTTCTTCTATATCGCCGTCTTTAATAGTAATTTTAACATCACTCCTTTTTATTTGCTCTTCAAAAGCAGGAACATCTAAGTAATTTTGATCATCGTCTAAATATTTTAGACCATCTATTTTGCTAGGTATGGTATCTTTCGACTGACACCTTCGACTTAACTGACACCTAGGACCTGATTGAATGTCATCAGTAGCAGTGCTAATATTAGAAGTAAGTTTAAGTGCATTAATAGGCGTATCCTCAAGGATGGTGATAAATTCAAATTCATTAATACTTTCATCTACATTTTTGTGTTTTGAATTTATATCCATAGAAAACACTAGAAAGCCAATAAGAAATATAAACGTCATAATTAGTTTCTCTTTCATATTATTATTTTTTTGTGGTTGATTGAGAATACGTTGCACTCTCTTCAATAATGGTTTCTTGTTATTCGAAAAGCCTAGAGCCAATTTATTTTCACTTTTGGATTCTTCAATCGCTACCAATGCTTTTAGATAATGGACACTATTACCAGTAAGTTCAATAGCCATATCATCGCAGCAGTGCTCTCTTTGATTTCTGATAATGGAAGAAATAATCCATACGCCAGGATTGAAATAATAGATGCCTTCCAACAGTGTTTGTAGGAAATTGATCAAGTAATCCTTACGTATAATGTGCGCTAATTCGTGCGCCATGATGGCCTCTACTTCTAGGATGCTAAGTTGATTCACCATCCCAACGGGGAATAATATTACTGGTTTTATCAACCCAAAAGTGATCGGGCTTTGAATACTTCGGGATTCACCCAGTACTATCTTTCCAGAATAATTTAATTTATTAGATAATCTTTCAAGTCGATCTTGCCAATGATTTGATAAGGGCTTCAGCTGTTTCTTTAATCTTCTGAGCTGGAAAAGTCCAAACAATAGATGAAATAGAAACAATACAAAGCCAAGTAACCAAGCGAGTACTATGTATTGGCTATTTTCACTAATATAATTTGTAATGCTGCCGTATGTTTCATTTTGTTCTGTACCTAAGTAGGTAACCACCGTGCTCCAATCCCCTTGTATGATAGTAGTTAGCTGCTCGTCCACTACGGTGATTTCATAATAGTAGAAAAAGGTAATTATACTGATAACTAGCAAGGAGGTCAAAGCGCTAAGGGAGACCAACGATTTGCTTTTCGAAGTCAAGGATTGAGCATGCTTGATTAATATAGAAAGAAGACAAGCTATCAGTAAACCTTGCCAAATGGAGTGTAATAATGTCCAGCTCAAAGCATTCACCATTTCAAAAGAAAATAAATTATAGATTGAGTTCATGATTTTATTTTTTTTCGATTTTCTTAATGAGATCTTTTATTTCATCTAATTCTTCGTCTGAAGGTTTATGATTACCTAGTGCCGACATTACTAGCTTCATAGCGGAACCTCTAAAGGCTGTATTGACAAACTTATTGAGTAGCTGCCCTTGAATTTTTTGCTCACTCACTTTAGCTTTATAGATATGGCTACGAGAGGAAACATCTCTTTCTAGCAGTCCTTTCTCTAACATAAGTTGCATAATTTTCAAAGTTGTCGTGTATCCTACTTCCCTTTGCTCATTAAGTTTTTCATTGATAAAGCGAACATTTTGAGGGCCATATTCCCACAGTATTTGTAGGATCTCAACTTCTGATTCCGTAGGTTTTAACTTCTTGTATGACATAGAAAAATTTTAAATACGAACTATTTCGTACTTCAAATATATACGAACTATTTCGTACTTCCTAATTAAATACGAATCTTTTCGTATTTAATTGTTTTTAAGGGTTTACTTTCTTTTATGAATGGGAATATTTGTAAGACTGGTTATTGGTTGATTTTGTTAACTGTTCACAAAAAAATTATTCTTTTGGACTAGCGCTGAGTAGTGGTAGCGACCGAAGGAAGCTAGCCCAAGGGGTCGAGCAGACCTGAGAACCGAAGCCAGCTGTCTGAGGCATGCAAGATTTTAAAGTAGAAGAAAACGGACTAGTGCTGTGCAGTAGTGACGACCCCGCCTAGCCAGTCGGGCAGGCAGAGAAAGTCAGACCGCAGGGCCGAGTGAATAGCGAGCTACGGAACATAACGACACGACGAAGCTTTTGCGAAGTCGTGTAGGCCCCAAAACATAAGTCCTACCAAAAGAATTAACCGAATAAACATTTACTTTAAGTACTTTTGTATAAAGGGCACCTCTAATTACTGCCTCTTGGAACGAAAGTAGAATAAATTGACTTTAGAAGAGGCACGAAGAGGGAGTTTAGCCGTAGCTAAGCGACTGATAAGTAACGAAGTATAAAGTCAATTGATTCGCTTAAGAAAATTTTTAATTTTCTGATCGAACATGAATGTAGTAATTAGAGGTGCCCTAAAATAAATACGAAAATGAATTTTAATAATTTCGATTATAAAAGACCCGAACTAGCAGAAATAAATAAGTCTTTTACTGCCGCGATTCAGCAGTTTGCTACAGCCTCTGATGCAGATCAGGCAAAGACGCTTTTTTCACAGATTGCAGCTATCAGGAGCGAGTTCATGTCCATGTATAGCATCGCCCATATTCGGCATACGGTAGATACGAAAGATGATTTTTACGAAAAGGAGCAGACCTATTTTGATACGAATATGCCAAGCTATCAAGATTTAGTAACCCAATTTTATAAGGCACTTTTACATACACCTTTCCGCGATGCAATTGAATCAGAGTGGGGAAGTCAGCTTTTTGTAATTGCAGAATTGAGCCTCAAGGTTTTTGATGCTAAGGTGCTGGAGGACCTAAAAAAGGAAAATAAACTGAGTTCTGATTATGTCAAAATAAAAGCTGCAGCAGAAATTGAATTCCGCGGGAAAAAATATAATCTGTCTGGATTTGTTCCATTAGAAACTGATCAAGATAGAGATACACGTAAGGCTGCAGCGGAAGCAAAGTGGAAATTCTACGCTGAAAAAAGCGAGCAAGTCGAAAATATTTTTGAAGAACTAGTGCAAACGCGTCATCGGATTGCGAAAGCATTAGGCTACATTAATTTTGTAGAGCTAGGCTACAATCGTATGATGCGATCCGATTATAATGCCAATGATGTGGCTTTTTATCGAGAGCAGATATTGAAGTATATCGTGCCGATGGCCACAGATATTTATGAGCGACAGTCGAAGCGATTAGGATTGGATAGTCTCAAAATTTATGATGAAAATTTTTCATTCGCATCTGGCAATCCAAAACCAAAGGGTGATCCAGAGTTTATTATTTCTGGTGCTAAAAAAATGTACGAGGAGCTGTCAAAAGAGACAGGTACATTTTTCAATTTTATGCTAGATAACAATCTCATGGATCTGGTCAATAAAGAAGGCAAGGCTACGGGTGGCTATTGTACGTATGTGTCGAAGTACAAGTCGCCGTTTATCTTTTCTAACTTCAATGGCACGAGTGGAGACATAGATGTGTTGACCCATGAGGCGGGGCATGCTTTCCAAGTCTACTCTAGCAAAGAGATTGGCTTGAGCGAATACAATTGGCCGACCTATGAAGCAGCTGAAATTCACTCTATGAGTATGGAATTTTTTACTTGGCCGTGGATGCATTTGTTTTTCAAAGAGGATGTGGAGAAGTATAAATTTGCCCACCTGTCTGGAGCGATTAAGTTTTTGCCTTACGGCGTAGCGGTTGATGAATTTCAGCATTTTGTTTACGAAAATCCTGATTGTGGTATTCAGCGGCGTAACGAGGCGTGGGCAGAAATAGAGAAAAAATATCTGCCTCATCGAGATAATGATGGGATTCCTTTTCTAGAGAAGGGCGGTCTATGGCAAAGACAAAATCATATTTTCGCTTCTCCATTTTATTACATTGATTACACACTGGCACAGGTTTGTGCATTTCAGTTTTGGAAAAAGGATCGCGAGGATCATGCAACTGCATGGTCGGATTATGTACAGCTATGCAAATCAGGTGGGAGCCAGTCATTTTTAGGATTGGTCAAAACTGCTAAGCTGGATTCTCCCTTCGAGCCGGGCACGGTAGAGAAGGTGTCTGAGCCGATCCGAGATTATTTGGATAGCGTGGACGACAGTTCTTTTTAATACCAAATATATATTAGTGATTTGGGGCCGTCCCGTATGCGATGCATCGGGACCGGGCTCTCCACTATATGGGATATGGCTTGCGCACAAGCTTCGATATCCCATTTCGCTGCGATCCCTCGTCTCTGGCGCACTCCGTTTGCATTGCTACGGCTGTTCGCCTCGCCCGTTTTTTATTCTTTCTCGAGCATAATGATGATGATACATTATCATAACCACGGTTAACCCAATATTTTTCAATCGTCGTTTATTTTATATCCTTGGTCTGAATAATTCGTCAAATGCTTGTTTACAAATTATCTTATGACTACGTTTTAAAAATTAAACATAAATATCTATGAAAAATTTAATTAAATCTTTCTCTGTAGTTGTTATTGTAGCAGCATTGTTGTCTTCCTGCGCGAACGATCCTTGTGGTAATGACAAAGATGATTTTCTGAAGAAATTCAATACGCTAGTAGGTAAAATTGAAGCGATTGACTATGATACGAAAAGCCCAAAGTGGGAAGGCTATAATGATGATTTTACAAAGATGGTGGATGAGTGCTACGAAATGCATGAAGACGATTTGACCAGGCGTGAAGAGCGTGCATTCGGGAAGCACGTAGCTCTATACTATGTAAAGACCTTTACAGGAAATGTTGATTTTGAGGAATATGCTGCTGAATTTGGTCAGGTGATGGATGAGAACATGGGCAATATCTCAAGTCAGATCAGCAAGGCAATAGAAGGTGTAGACATCGATATTAACATCGATGATCAAGAATTAGAGCAACTGTTTGAAGAATTGGGCTCGGATATTGACAAAATGGGTAAAAAATGGGGCAAAAAGCTAGAAAAAATCCTTGAGAAGGAATAAAAATAGCAACTATGCGTACAAAAGGCCGTCTAATATTTAGATGGCCTTTTTTATTTGTTATAACCATCAAATGAACCTAACTTTGAGATAGTGTACGATATCATTTTAGCATTTATTACCGCTTTTACACTGACTTATTTTGCGATCCCTTCTATCATCAAGGTAGCCAGAATAAAGAATCTGTGTGATGAACCTGGTGAGAGACGATCTCATACAGAAAGTACGCCCTCGCTCGGTGGTGTAGCCATTTTTTCGGGCGTTATCTTCTCTATTATCTTATGGACTCCTTTTGATGTATTTGGTGATTTGCAATATATACTGTGCGCATTTATCGTTATTTTCTTAGTAGGTGCTCGGGATGATATTGTCCCTGTTTCTCCAACTAATAAATTGATAGCTCAGTTATTTGCAACTTGCATCTTGGTATTCAAGTCCAATGTGCTGATTACGAGCATGTATGGTTTGTTTGGAATAGGTGATTTGCCGATCATGGTGAGTTATGTGCTCTCTGTATTTACCATACTGGTGATCATCAATGCTTTTAATCTGATCGATGGAATCAATGGCTTGTCAGGATCTATCGGCACTCTAATAGCACTTACATTTGGAACTTGGTTTATCTTGATTGATCGATTGGAGTTAGCTATTATTGCATTCACGTTAGCAGGCAGTACGATAGCCTTCCTAAAATATAATGTCACTCCAGCTAAGATTTTTATGGGAGATACAGGTTCTTTGCTTTTGGGGATCGTTTGCTCTATTTTAGCAATCAAGTTTCTAGAGTGGAATAAAATCATACTTAGCGTACCTGAGTATAGTTATCTGCAACCCTTTCATGTGAAGAGTGTACCTGCGGTGGCTATAGGTATCATGATACTGCCCTTGTTTGATACTTTGCGGGTCTTCACCATGCGTGTACTTCGCGGAAGATCACCAATGAGCCCAGATAGAAATCATATTCATCATTTGTTGATTGATTTCGGATTTTCGCATATGCAAGCCACTGGAGTTTTGGTTCTTGTCAATACATTATTCATCCTCATGGCGATAAATTTACAGCAGATTGGAAGTTTCAATTTGATTGTGCTGATACTATTTATGGCTACTGCTCTGACGGGTATTTTGTTTTATTTGGTCAGGCAAAAGAGAATAGCTGCAAAAATAGCTCTGGAATCAAGTTCTGAATCTACTCATGGTTCCCATATTGTCCATAGTGCAAGAGAGCAAGCTGAGCTCGTCAAATTTCAAGAAACTAAGAGCAATTAAGATAGACTTACGCACAAGATTTAAGTATGAATTATATTTGGGTTTTTGTTGGAGGGGGACTAGGAAGCATGCTGCGATACTTTATCAATAGTTTCATGATTAAGTATAATTACGATTTTCCTCTGGCTACACTAACCGCTAACTTCTTGGCTACAATTATATTGGGCTACTTTTTAGCTTTGAGTATCTCTGGTGATGTATCTGAGTTTAAAAGAGCCTTAATTATGACTGGATTTTGTGGAGGTTTTAGCACCTTCAGTACCTTCAGTGTAGAGAATTTTCAAATGTTTCAACAAGGACAATATGGATATGCTATCATTAATATTATCCTTAGTGTAAGTGTATGTTTGGTTGGGGCCTTTATTGGATATCGTCTAGGGAGCTGAATTTAAGTTGCGTAGTTTTAAATTCCTTTGTTTTAGTGATTAGGACATAAAGGTGAGGCGATTTGGATCATCGCGGCAGTAGGTATTGCAATGGGTTTTCCAATGAACAAGTCAATGTTATTGACTCTATTATTTTCCATATTTATTAAGTAACCTACCCAAAGCGAGCAGCCCCACAGAGTTCTGTATTAAGAAAACAGACAAAAATAGTAAACCTAATTGATGAATATGCTCACACTTTGGATATTACTTCTTTTTACGCTTAGTAGGATTTATAGTCTTCTTTTTGCTGATCTCTGGATCAGAGGGTGGTAAATCACCAGCATTGTCCAATACCGCATGACTTGTATCTGTCCCGTCATCTTTAAATACAGTGAATAGCACATAGATAAGACCTATGACCAGCAGAATAGATAAGATCAAGGTGATCAGCTCCCCTTTATAGTAGGATGCAGGCTCAAACTTGAATTCGATCTTATGTTTTCCTTCAGGGATTTTTAATGCCCTAAGAATATAGTTGACACGGATATGATCTACTGGTTGATTATCTATATATGCTTGCCATCCTTTATCTGGGCCATACCATATTTCTGAAAACACAGCCAGTTCTTCGCCAGAGGTGTCTGAGCTGTAGGTCAGATGATTGGGTTTGTAATCTATAAGATTAATACTACCATTTCCGCTCATAGAAATACCATCTACATAGTCTCTAAACTCTTTATGAACGATGGCAGTTTCTTTAGGGTCTAAGCCAGTGAGGGCCTCTATTTCTTCATTTGGAGTATTGACCATTTTGATCAATCGCACTGTCCAGGCATTTCCCAGACCAGGAAATTGCTGAGCAGTTTTTTCATCTCTTATCACATACTTTGTATTGAGCATAGCCAATACCCCTTGATTATTTTTCGAGATTTGATAATCAATCAAATCTTGGTAACGCTGTAATTTGGCAGCATTATATCCACCTATTGTTTTGTGGAAATAAGATGAAGAGGCAGAATTAAAGGTATTGATGCTCAAGTCAAAGACCCTATAATTAGGATCTTTGTCTGCCAAAATTTGCTTATCCACAGGACGCTCCACGAAACTCTGTGCAGACCTAGATTTCTTTACAAAATCCCCACTGTCTACATATCGCTTGGCTACACTGATCACATCACCAACGGCTAGAATTCCTATACCAGCGATCAGAATGGGAGTCTTAATTTTATTTTTGAGGTAGGCCCATAGCAGTGCTGCCGCTGCAGCTATCAGTCCAAATGAGCGCAATGCATCTGTACGAAGTAAAGATGCTCTATCCTTTTTTAAAGCCTCTATGCTGTACCCTGCTTCAGCAAGACGTGCATCGCCGCTAGACGACATATCCATCATACTTGGCGCCAAGAATCCATACAGCAAACAAAGTCCACCAGTGATACCAGCAGCTATCATAACTTGCTTGATGAGCTGCTCGCGCGATGCTTTTTCTTTCAATACATTTGATAAGGCTAGCACACCTAGGATCGGGACAAAAAAACCAGCCACTACAAGTATACTATTCGGTGTTCTGAATTTATTGAACATCGGGAAAAAGTCAAATAGCAATTTATTAATAACTGAAAAATTCTTTCCTAATGAAGCTAATAGCATCAGGAGCGTTACAGCAGCTATCCACCACTTCATGCTTCCTTTTACATTTAATAAGCCTAGCACAAAAAGAAAACAAAAGATAGCACCAAAATAATATGGCCCACTCGTGAAAGGCAGACTCCCAAAATAGAGCGGTGCTTTAAAGTCAGCTCCAACATTCGCTCCTTTTCTTCTTAAATCTTTATATAGCGCAGAGCTGGTACCCACTCTTTCAGCAGAACCTCCACCAGTAGCACGTGGAATCATACTGGACATCAGATCAGCCCAGCCATTACTCCACTGCATGGCATACCCCCATTCCAGACCCTTGGTCTCAGAGGATGATGTAGCCGTACTTGAATCCGAACTTAGGATCGGATTTCCACGCATCGTATCTTTAGCATACTCGTATGTTGTCCATAGTTTAGAAGCGGAAGAACCAACACCGATAGCAGTACCAGCTAGTAATACGAGCAATATTTTACCTAGATGCGCAGTTTGTCCTTCCTTTATTGCTCTGACAATTTCTATCAGCACTAAAACACCAAGACCTAAAAAGAAGTAATAGGTCATCTGGATATGATTAGCATACAGACTTAGGCCAATCCCTAAAGCATAGACTATACCTCCTTTCAAATATTCTTTTCTAAAAGCCATGACTAGCCCCATAGCGATGATACCAAAAGAAGCAAGTACTCGCAGCTTGGTCATGTGCCCTGCTTCAAAAAGCGTCATATTTCCTACAGAAAAACTAAATGCAAGGGCCCCAATAACACCAACCCAAGGATTTACTTTGAGATAAATCATGAATATGTAAAACATAAGCGCCATCGCAAAAAAATAGCCTATGGGCCGAGCGATAAACAGATTACTTGTTTTTTCTACATAGTGCAGCACATTACTAGGTTGCGCACTATCTATCTGATAGGTAGGCATTCCTCCAAATATGGAGTTTGTCCACAATGAGCGCTCTCCTGTTTTTGCCTTAAAGTCCCGTATCTCTTTAGACATCGCTTTGTACTGGATGATATCGCTTGCAGGTAGCTCTTTCCCTTGTATTTGTGGGAAAAAGTAAGCAATTGCTACAAATAGGAATATTCCAGCCGCGGCTAAATGCGGTAAGAAAGACTGAAAACGTTTAGGAGTCGCCATAAATGGTTTTGCGTTGCAGTTATATAATTCAGCAAAAATAATTAATTATACATGAGTCCACTCCGATTAAACTGACGAATTGCATAAAATAGAGTATTTTGGATGAAATTTTTGATTTTGGAAATTCAGTAATGCCTGTGCGACAACTTGTTGGCGTGCCTGTGCGACAACTTGTTGGCGTGCCTGTGCGACAACTTGTTGGCGTGCCTGTGCGACAACTTGTTGGCGTAACGAAAAATATCGCCAAAAGAAACATTTTTAGTTTTGTGAGTTTTCGGAGTGGACTCATACATAAATATATAATTACGTAATTTTCATGACAAGAGTTTGCTCTAAACAACTGGTTTAGATATCGTTAACAATTATTAGGGAAGAACCATGAATTAGCAGCAAATATTATTTTGCTGCGTTTTCTTTAAGCAAATCCAATGACGCAAATTCAAGTGCCTTTTGATGGGTAGATTCCAAAACGACCTTAGGCGCATGCCCCGCATCATGGGCCTCTTTCCAGCGAGATGCGCATAGACACCATTTATCACCAGGTTTTAGTCCAGGAAAAGAGCTAGGAGGAGGTAAAGGCGTACTGAGGTCATTGCCCTGCCCTTTGGTGTAATTTAGAAAATCTCCAGTCACCTCAGCACAGACTACATGCACACCGTAGTCTTCATAACCCGTACTACAAAATCCATCTCTGTAGAAACCAGTTGTAGGTTCGTTACAACATAATTGGAGCTCGCCTCCTAACACATTTTTAAAATTTTCTTCTTTCATATTTTCGCTTTTTAATGGCTTGGCCAATAATATTATAGCTCCCAGACATGCAAATAGTAATAAATACTTCATACCCTTTTAATACAATTTTCAATAATTAAGTTTCCGTATTAGAGTTAATTTTTTAGCCTATGATTCACCCTCAAGGTGCTCATCCATCTCATAAACCATGGTCAGGTGATCGTTGGCAAAATTACACCACGTACAATAGTCCTCGCCACAGCCTTCTTCAAACTTATGCGCATGAATGTTTTCCCAAGTTTCTTTGATGAGTCCACCTACTAATTCTTCATCCTCTGGAGAGATTTTGATGACGTACTCGTCAAAATGATTATTGTCATTTGGCTCTAAGGAAGCAATTTTGGCAGACAGTACTTTGTATTTATTGTCTCGCGCGTTTTCCAAGAGTATCTTATAAAAGATAAGTTGTCGCCAGTACTGTTTCCCTTCAGGGTAGGTTTTTGTTGGTCCACCAACTTTAGCTTTCATGGTCTTTACATTACCAGTCTTATAATCCACTATCTCTGCGACCGTCGGAGAGATGATGTCAACTCGATCTAGAAAGCCACGCATAATGACACCATTATAGTCGACACTGTCTATTTTCATTTCTAGTTTTACGTCCTTTGGCCAAGTGTCCACCTGCTGCTTGTACATTTGTGTAATATTCTTTTCGCCTCTCTCTAAGGCAAACTTATAACCCGAATCAGAAAAAGACCCCTTTCCTCTGAACATTTCTCCTTTAAATAATTTGAGCAATTCTTCTTCAGTTCCAAATTCATTTTTAGGATGCTCCATCATATTTTGAAAAAATTTCCACATAGCATCGTGTAGTGCTGTACCGTAGGCTGCGGCTTCACTACTAAAACCAGGAACACGCAATACATTTTCGTAATAAAAGCGTACAGGGCACGCCAAGTAAGAATTGAATGAAGAAGCACTCAGCGTAAAGTTTTCTAGTAGCTTGTCCATACTCTTATTGTCGAGCATGTTGTCTTTTGGCAGTTGTTCCAATCTTTTAAAAAGTGCCTCTGCCATGACTTCTTCTTTACTTTCGATATCTTGGCTGAGGATGCAGTCTTCTTGGATAAGTTCATCTAAGTATTGCGAAGTGTTATTCTTTTTACCACTTTCCTCTTGCTTTGAAAAGGTGAAAAATAATTGCTCTTTCGCTCTCGTCATAGCTACATAAAACAGCCTCCTTTTTGACTCTAACAAATCTTCATCTGTGGAAAAGGTAAGTGTGTCAGGATAACTATAACTGTGATTGCCACTTCTACCTGGATCCCAGCCTTTCTTACTACAATCGATCATAAATACTACTCTAAATTCTAACCCTTTAGATGCGTAGGCAGTCATCAGATTTACCCCGTCTCCAGCACCGATGATCTGATGCATATCAATACCCAAACCGAGTTCGACCATTTTGTCGATGAGGTTATTGAATTCGGAAATATTCAAGCTGTGGTCACGCAAAGCTTCCTCTCTTACAAACTGATAAAAGGAGTATAGTACCTGGACGTATTCATACTTTTTTTGATGCATGCTAATATATTTTAGCATACCACTTTCGTTTATTATTTTTTGGACCAGGTCAGGTAAGGAGTGCTCTTTTGATGTTGCTATGACCTCATCTATTAGCTGGCTAAAATCAAGTAATATTTTTGGAGAAGATATTTTTAGCTCCTTCAATAATTCTTCATTGCTAATTATTTTTCTCCACAATCGATCGTCTGATCTTCTGTCCATTGCTGCATAGTAAAATTGGAGCTTTGACAAATCACTATACTCAAAATGTAGAAAATCAAAATGTAATAATTTAAATAAAATACCCTCACCTGAGAAGGGTTCTGCATCCTCTCTTTCAATGTATTCAAGGAGTAGTTTTATTTTTTTAATCAGTGGATGTTCAAGGATATTTATTTTCTTTTTGGTATTTATTGGGATGTTATCTTTTACCAATAGATCCATGATATTTTCTCCTTGCCTGTGTTTTGTGTATAGAATAGCGATATCGCTATAGGGGATACCTTGAGCTTTTAATTCCTTTATTTTTTGCACGATATGTACATCCTCTTGATTTTTATCTTCGAAGTTTAGTAGAATTGGCTTTAGCTCGGATTGAGCATAGTCTTTATTTCGCGCGATTAAATCTTTAGTTAAATCCAGTGCTTTTAGATTATTGATCAGGCGGTTCTTGTTGTTTTTTATCAGCACATTCGAAGCGTCCAATATAGTCTGTGCGGATCGATAATTTTCTTCCAAACAAATGACATTGATAAGCGGTAAATTCGTTTCGTAAAAGTCAGTTGTGTTTTTTATTCTTGCACCCTGAAATTCGAAAATTGACTGATCATCGTCTCCTACAATAAAAACGTTGGGCGCCTCCCAGTAGGATGAAAGTAATTGTACTATTTCATTTTGGGCTCCATTTGTATCTTGAAATTCATCAATCAAAAAGTAATGATATTGCTCTTGGTACCGCTGCACCAATTCTGGATTTTGTTTAAACTCTTTGATCACCCAAAGTATCATATCTGCAAAATCAAATCGATTCAGTTTTTGCATTTCTTCTATATACAAAGGTAGCAGTGCAGCAGCGGCTCGGAGTTTATCCATTTTGCGTTTTTCGTCTGCTACTTTTAGCTCCTTGACATCTCCTGCTTTAAATTCTTTATACTTCCTTTTATAGATGAATTCATCTCTCAAAGGTAGATCAGCCAAGTACTTATCGATCGCCGTATTAATATCTTCTGGCTCCCAACCTTCCTTCTTCATCGTCTGGATGAGGTTGGCTATTCTACCTTCGTCTTGATATGGATTGGTACCTCTTTTGAGAGGACTATAGATATCAACTTTATCTAAGATACTTCGAATAATTTCGAATTGTTCCAACTCACTCACTGCCTGTAAATCTTGCTTGCCGAACAGGAAATAATTTTCTTGGATGACGTAATTACAAAAGGAGTGAAAGGTAAAAATATGGATCTTATGAGCTGTTGGGCCAATAAGTTTTTTTAAACGATCCCGCATCTCGACTGCCGCTGCATCTGTAAAAGTCAGGCAGAGTATATTTTCTGCATTGGTATCAGTGGAGTTCAATATATTTCCGATACGTGCTGCCAACAGTTGAGTCTTTCCTGAGCCTGGACCAGCGATGACCATGACAGGCCCTTCAATAGTGTCGACAGCTATCCGTTGCTTGGGATTTAGCATATCTATGATCTCCTGAAAAGCCTTTTGATTTTCTTTGTTTGTTTTTGTCATTTCTACTTTGTTATGCTGCTCTAAGGTAGTTTATTTATCTGGGTGTATCCCTCCGCTGCACAGAAAAAGTGCAGCACAGGGTCGGGCTCTCCGTTTGTACTCACTACCCATATCTCTTGTACAACTATGGTCGTATCTTGTCTCAGCTCGTTCCTTACAGAGCCTGCAATACTCCCTAGTGTACTAGTCGCTCTGGGCACCTCGTATCACTTCTATCCCTTACACGAAAAGCATTTTTTATAGTGACTATCCGTATGTTGGTAGGTAGCTTTCTATAATGAGTAAACTGACGTGCTTTATGTGACGCGCTTTCAGGGCTTGACCAAGTGTATGCAATTTTACATAGGGCGATGCCCTATGCTAATTTGCTTGACCCGTTCGGGGTCTATAGTTATATATAGTTTAAAAATAAAACCCTTAACAGGTATGTTATACGATTTAGCTACTAGAGCCAATTGATGAGCTATTTTCAGAATCTAAAACCTATTCTTCGCCCTGAAGATAGCGCCACATAATAGCGAGGGGCAACGCCCTTCGTATGTAACAAATACCCCCACAAGCCCTGTAAGGGCGAAACACTTCATCTAAAATAATACCTAAAAGACATTGTAAATAATTTTTCAAGATGCTCTTCAATTGGAAAATAATCTACCTTACAATAAGCGGATAGTCAAATTATTTATTTAGAGTGGTTACTTTTTTTTAAGTAATTTCTTTTGCGACAAGAATAGGAATGATGGCTCGATAGAGCCAGTCGAAATGTGAAGTACGTGGTATAGTAGAGAAAAGGCATGCCTTTTCTCTACTAGGTGAAGGTACGGAACATAGTGACCGAAGGAAGCGAAGTGATGGATGAGCCTGACCCTAATTTTTTATCGGGGTCGCCCAAATAATAACAGTTGTGGAACAATAAATTTAGACAGTTTCTTTAGTAATGTTCTTTGTGTTGTGCGTGTCAGAGATCGCTTCGAATGTGTATCCTAATCCCGAATAATATTGCAAGACTTTAGGAAGAACTTTTTGTAAAACAGGTGCAGCTTTAAGACTGTCGTGAAATACTAAAATAGACCCTGGCTTTGTATTATGAATGATATTTTGAAAGCAGGTATCGGGATCAAGAGTGGTGTCAAAATCACCCGTCAAGATATCCCACATTACAATTTGATAATGATGCTTGAGAAAATTTATTTGGCTTGGTCGCATCCTTCCATAAGGAGGTCGGAATAGATTACTATCAATTAGTCTTGCGCATTGGCTTACATCATCTAAGTAAATATTCTTTGACGTCTGCCAGCCATTTATATGGTGTTGAGTGTGGTTGCCGACGGAATGACCTTCTGCCATGATTCGCGAAAAGATAATGGGGTGCTTAGCTACATTTTCTCCTACACAAAAGAAGGTGGCTTTCGCTTGATGTTGGTGCAGAATATCTAAAACCCATTCCGTGATATCAGGAATAGGACCATCGTCAAACGTGAGGTAAAGTATATTGTGTTTAGATGGCAGTCTCCAAGTGAGATATGGGAAAAGAGATTGTATAAATGAAGGCGTCTTAGTTAAATACATTTACTAAAATAAGCGTACACGTAAAGATAGTGATTTATCTGTTGTTGCGAAGACTGTCCAAATGAAGAAAAACTTGTTATTAGTATGATATAGATTGCTTTAACCTTAATTTCGCCCAACCGTTAAGATAGAATAAAATAAATTGTAATGAGAGTAAGATTTGCACCAAGTCCAACTGGAGCTTTACATATTGGAGGCGTACGTACCGCCTTGTATAACTATCTGCTTGCCAAGAAGCACGGCGGTACATTTATCTTACGTATCGAGGATACAGATCAAAAAAGATATGTGCCTGGTGCGGAAGAGTATATTAAGAATGCTTTAGATTGGTGCGGCATCAATCCTGATGAGGGGCCTGATCAAGGTGGCGACTTTGGACCATATCGACAAAGCGAGCGAAAGGACAAATATGCGCAGTATGCAGATCAATTGGTGCAAGGCGGAAACGCTTATTATGCATTTGATACACCAGCGGAAATTGAAGCTATGCGTGAAGCACAGCAAGCTGATGGAAATCGGGGCGCCAAGTATGGCGTTGAGACGCGTATGCACATGAAAAATAGTTTGACTCTTGATGCAGCTCAAACTAAGGCTTGGTTGGATGAAGGGAAGCCATATACCATCCGATTGAAAATACCTGAGGACGAGATAGTTAGTTTTGTAGATGAGATCCGTGATCAAGTTCAATTCAATAGTAAGGAACTGGATGATAAAGTGATCTTTAAGAGCGATGGGATGCCTACTTACCACTTGGCAAATGTTGTGGATGATCATGCTATGCAGATTACGCATGTGATCAGAGGGGAGGAGTGGTTGTCCAGCACTGGGCATCATGTTTACCTATATAGGTTTTTGGGATGGGAAGACGTCATGCCTAAGTTTGCTCATCTTCCATTGATCTTATCTCCAGTAGGAAAAGGAAAATTGAGTAAGCGACATGGTAAGAAGTTTGGCTTCCCTGTTTTTCCACTATCATGGGTAGCGGAAAATGAAGAGGATAGTTTTATTGGCTTTAAGGATGCTGGATATCTACCCAATGCACTTGTGAATTTTCTCGCATTTTTGGGATGGAATCCTGGCACAGAGCAAGAGATATTTTCTCTAAAAGAGTTGGTGGAAGCTTTTAGTTTGGAGCGCATCAATAAAAGTGGGGCTCGGTTTGATATAGATAAGGCGAAATGGTTTAACCAACAATACATTCATAATATGTCTAACGATGAGTTGGCTGTAGCGTTTAAATTGATGGCAAAGGCAGAAGGCTTCGATGTGAGTGGTGAATTTGCTAAAACCTATGTTGGCATGTTCAAAGAGCGAATTCAGTTTATGCCTGATTTGATGTCTCAAGGTAAATTTTTATTGCTAGATAAGCTGGAAGAGTATGATGAGAAATCTGTAAGAAAGAAGTGGAAAGGAGACGCAGCTGAGGTGATGAGTGCCTATGTGGAGGAGTTAGCTAAGGAGGTCGATTTTAATCCAGAGCATCTGGAGCAATTTTCAAAAGAGTTTCTCGAGAAAAGAGAATTGGGATTTGGAGCACTCTTTCCAGGTCTACGTCTTGGGTTGAGCGGCTCACTCAAAGGTCCTGCTGTGTTTGATATGATGCAATTGATTGGCAAAGAGAAGACTATCGGCAGATTAAAAGCAGCTCCGGCAGCATTTGCAAAAATTAAAAACGCGCAAAACTCCTAATAAATATGGATAAAAGTAAAAAGAATGACAAAGAAGATAAATATAAGGAAGAAGACAGGCAGCAGAATGATAGGCTAGAAGGTTTTAGTATTGAAATCAATGAATTTGGTGAAATTGTCACCAATACCCCAGTAGAGGATCTTAACAAATTTTTGAATAAAAATTTGATAGATAAAAAACTGAATAACAAAGGCTTAGAAGAGGAATAGTGTGACATGATATTTATTTCCATATATATTATGACAACTTATCCAATAAGCTTGCGTAAGTTTGTAGGTACTACTCCAAGTTATAATTTTGGATTAGGTTGCTTAATGAAGCAAGAGAACTAAAAAAATATAGGAAAGAGACAACACGAAGAAAAGGGACAGTTTGAGCACTGCGCCTGGTTTTATGAACATACCTCTCCGTTTAAAACTCCGAATTTTAAGACACAAATATTCCGAATTAATTGACTTAACAATCAAATTGAGTGAACCCTACCGCCAATTTGTAATGCTGTCATATGAATTACATATTAAAATTTTATGATATGTATCATATTAGTAATAACTTGTGCGAGATAAGTAAGGCAATTTTAAGGTCTCGTTAAGTGCAGATATAAAATTTTCGTTTTGTAAGTATATTATTATAAAGCGTTGATATATAAATATTTATGAAACCGATTTTTACTATTATAAAATAAATAGTATGATTAACCGATTACAACCACTCATGGCATTGTTGTGTACCACAGCAATATTCTTCCTATTCGTAACGACAACCTTTGGTCAGTCTTGTACTTGTAACAATAGTCTCGACTTTGATTTAGATCAAGGGTCAAACGTTCCTATAATAATGGATTGTTCCGTTGATATTGACATTACACCAAGTGATGATCCTGCTATTGCTGGAGAATGGTTCCCCGATAATCTCATGTTGATGGCCTCTAGTGATCCTTCCTCCTGTGTTGTAGGAAATAGCATTTCAAGCATCGTCATTCTACAAGTTGTTAATGTGAACACATTTATGCCTGTACCTTTTCCGAATAATATGATTATGGGCTTAACTGCTGGTGACTTAATAAATATTCAATTTGAAGTCACACTCGCTTCTGGTGAATGTAGTACACAACAGTATTCTTTAGGTGTAATAGATAATATGCCTCCAGACATCGACTGTCCAGCTGACGTGTTTATAGATTGTATTTCGGATATTCCTAATGTTCCTACTGTCACATTTACTGATAATTGTAATGTTGGAGAACGGAATGCAACCTATGAGGGTCAAACTGCTACTCCAGACCAATGCTCAGGTGGTTCTATAACTAGAACATGGTCGGCAATAGATATGAATGGTTTTGTAGACACATGTAGACAGAATATAATCATAAGTGCAGATAATGCACCACCAACTGCGGCAATATTGCCAAATGCTGGGCCGGTATGCGCCTTGAGCGATGGTCCTACTTATGGTAGTGTTTTTGAAATCGAATCGGCTTCTGGCACCAACATCATGGATTGTACACCAGACAATGCGCTTGGCTATGCTTTTTTAGGAGATGTTCTAATCAGTGGTACCCCTACTTCATGTCCTCGAACATACAGAAGAAGCTACTCATTGACTGATGATTGTGGAAACGTGCAGATATATGGGTTCGAAATTCTTGTAGATGATCCAACTGGTCCAACCATTACGAATCAACCTCAGCCAGTTACGGACAATTGTACTGACAATACAGTTACGGGTTCAGGTTTTTCTACTTGGATAGCTAATGGTGGGAATGCCACCGTACAGGAAGATTGTGGTGCTGGAGTTACGATACAAGCTTTTTTTAATGGAACAAATATTACCGCAAATCCAGACGCTGCCTTAAATACACCTTGTCCTAACGGAGGGTACGAAGTAACCTTTGTTTATACAAATGATTGTGGAAATTCGACTACGTCAAATCCAACTACTTATACTATTAATGATAGCACTACTCCAGACATTACAGACGGAGCAGATGCCATTGCAGTTGATTGTGCTGATGGAAGTTTTGATATTGCATTAGCAAATTGGGTTTCGACAGGAGCTATGTCTACTGCTGTTGATGCATGTTCTGGAATTACGTTATCAGCATCTATAGGAGGTAACCAAGTAGGCTATAATGAAATTTTAGCCGAACTGAATTCGTCAATTAATGATGGTGTTTGTCAAGATAATTTCCCTCAAGAAGATGGTAGCCCATTTACAGTTGATAACGCTATTGGTTTTGTTGAAGTAACTTTCACTTATACAGATGCATGTGGTAATCCAACGCAGCCAGTGACAAAGAGATTTACGGTTACAGATAATGATCCCCCAGTAATTACACAATTGGGTGGTGATCTATCAGTGTCATGTACAGCATTTGGGCCTATGACAACTCCTGAGCAATCATTAACGAATTGGTTAACTGGTGCTGCAGGAGGTCTTTCGGATGATGGATGTGGGCCTGCTACATTTAATGGAACAGTTATCACAGGAGGTGTGGCTACAGGTACTCAAGTGTTAACAAATAGCATGATAACTTATGGCGGCGGTTCAATTTTAGAAATACTATCAGATGATTGTGGTATCACAGGTGCAGTTACTGTCAGATTTCAAGCGACTGACGATTGTGGTAACCTAAGTATGAATACGTACGATGCAACATTTACTCTCTCAGATGATGTTGATCCCAATATAGATACTCAACCAGAAAATTTGGTTGTAAATTGTAACGATGACGAAGCAGCGGCATTAGCTGCTTGGACTGCTACTAGAGGAAATGATCCAAGTACAATGGCTCCAGGTGCTACAGCATCGGATGGATGTGGAAATACTTCATCTTATTTCTTTTTAGCAGGCACCTACGATCCGAATTTGGATCCAGACAATAATCCTTCTAATAATCCAGGTTTTAACTCTATTACTTTAGCAGACTTGTCTGATGGATGTGGTCCTACTGGGTCCTTGAGTATGGATGTGTTTTTTGTAGATGAATGTGGGAATACTGCTCAAACATTGCCAGCAACATTTACAGTGATCGACAACACTCCTCCAAATGTTACGCAAGTAGCTCAAGATGATACTGTCGTATGTGATGGATCTACAAACACAAATGCAGCATTTCAAGCTTGGTTGAATAGTGGTGGTGGTGCGATTGCCAATGATAATTGCAGTACTACGAGTTTTTCTTTTTCTCCTTCAAATCCCACTCTGAATGCAGCATGTAGTGGTACCGGTTTCTATTCTGTTGAATTCTTCGCTCAAGATGAATGTGGAATATCTACTAGTGCAGGTACGGCAACATTTACAATTATAGATAACGATCCACCTACAGTAACTAGTTTTCCTGAGGCCTATACAGTAGAATGTAGTTCTGATAATGCTAATCAATTAAACTTGTGGGCAGTGACAAGGGGTAATAATCCTGACACGGCGCAACCTGGCTTGGAAGCAAACGATAATTGTTCAGGAAATAATGTAAATACTTTTTTCTTTAGGCAAGGTTTATATGACCCTGCCTCAGATGTGGATAATAACCCTTCTAATAATACTGGATTTAACACCATCTCGATTGCAGATTTATCTGGTGATGCATGTACTGCAAATAGATCAGTAACAGTTGACTTTTTTGCATCCGACTTCTGCGGGAATGTGGCTGGCCCTTTTGCAGCAACATTTAGCCTTAATGATACTCAAGGCCCTTCCATTGATACGCAACCAACTAACGGACTAGTATCTTGTACATCTGGTAGTGGAGCAGATCTTCAAAATTATATAAACAATAATGGTGGTGCTATCGCTTCTGATGATTGCGGAGGAATGATAACGTGGAGCACAATACCTGCAAATCCTATGTTAATTAATGGTTGCGGGAATACAGGAGCAGTTGACATCATTTTTGTTGCTTCAGATGAGTGTGGTCAAACGACTCAAACTAATCAAGTAACTTTTGAAATTTTCGATACTACTGATCCACTTTTAGCTGGATCGACAGATATAACCGAGGAGTGTGGTCCAGGCGGGGCTAGCTCAGATGATCAACAAGGTTTGCAATTCTGGATTGACTCAAATGGCGATAATGATCCTAATGATATAGATGCATCAGACGATTGTAGTGAGCCCGTAGTTATTTCTTTCTTTTGGACTGATTCCAACGGAAATACCGGTGGAACAGGTATGACACCTTTCTATCCTACAGTAGATCCTAGCACTTGTGGTTGGAGAGTAGATGTTACTTATGTAGCTACAGATGCATGTAATAACGAATCAAGAAATACCTCTTTCTATCAAATCACAGATGGTACTGCCCCTGAATTTACATCCAACTTATTTACAGTTCAGATAACGGCGGATTCAAATTGTGATTTTGATGATAGTATGGTGCCAGCACCTACAGTTTTCGATATGTGCGCTGGCTCTGGCTCAGGTAGTATGATGGGTACTGGGACAGGTTCTGTAACGGTAACATTTAATGATTCTGCTTCTCCAGTAGTACCTTGTTCTGATAATGTATTCCAAAGAATAACTAGAACATATACAGCAACAGATCAGTGTGGTAATGCATCAAGTGCGACAAGGTTGATAGAAGTAAGAGATTTTATGCCTCCTACGTTTACGATCCCTCCGAATGTTACCGTTTCATGTGAAGATAGTTTAGATCCTGCATTTACAGGTGGTGGTATAACTGATGGAGCTGACAACTGCTCAGGGTTTGATGTTGATTTCTCAGATTCTAATCCTGGTGGATGTGCTGGCTCAGGTGTTATCACAAGAACTTGGACTTTAACCGATGGATGCGGTAATGTAAATTCACAGCAGCAATTTATAACAGTTACTGATAATTCGGCACCTACTATAACTATTGTCGCGGATGATTTTGAATATTCTTGCAATGCAGATCCGAATGGAACTGGTTTGAACGCAGCTTTCAACAATTGGTTAGAGTCTATAGGATTTGGATCAGTTGCTAATGATAACTGTACCACGATAGATAATTCGGGAGGCACTGTAAATACTACAACGGGTCAACTTGGAACATCTAACTGGTTTGCTTTCCAGACAGGGACTACCACTCCAGCATTTTTACCTGGCGCTGCTTGCCCTTCTGATATCATTGCATTTGTAGATTTTGTAGTAAGAGATGATTGCGGAAATAGTGCCGTTACAAGTGCAATATTCTCTGTAGTGGATGACACACCACCAGTAATTTCAGGATGTCCAACAGATATTACGATTACGACTAGTAGTGACGGTCTTGGCGATTGTGCAGCGGTATTTGATTTCGCACCACCTACAGTAGTAGATGGATGTGCAGATGTGCAGACTCCATGTGGTCCAATATCTTTTACTTCTTCAGGTCCTGTATCTGGAAGCTTTATTCAGCTCACTGGGCCAAATGATCCTAATGTAATAGTTGATGCGATTCAAATCGATTTTTCTGTTCCTGCAAATCCTACAGTTGCAGTAAGTGATGCAATCCTTAATCTTGATTTCGTTAATCTTGATGGCGAATTTATCAATATTGGGCACACCGAGTTTTTCCGAATATTTGGAGAAGGTATGACACTATTGGGTCAAACAGCACCTACTTCAACTCAATGTGGAGATTTACCAAATCAACAATTTACAATTCCAGCTCAGACATTTAATCAATGGGCATCTGATGGAATCGTAACAATCAATTTGATTCCAAATAATCCAGGACCTGGTTTAGAAAATCAGGCAATTAATAATACTTGTACGGGTGGAGCAGTGCAACCGACTCTTACCTATGATTGTTCTACACCTCCAGCAGGTGGGTCACTTGTGTATAGTGTAAATGGTGGAGCATTTCAGAATGCAACTTTCCCAACTATTTCACAAGCATTCTTTGGACCTTCATCTGGATTTACTGGTAGCGGTTCGGGTACAATGACTGGTAGCGGTTCAGGTACAATGACTGGTACAGGTACAACAGTCGGAACAGGTATGGCATTTAATGGTGTATCTACAGTAACTTTCGTTGCAACAGATTGTAGTGGAAATTCAACATCATGTACATTTAATGTAACAGTAGTTGATGATGAAGCTCCAATGTTTGCTGATTGTCCTTTAGATGATTTACCCGGCACTATCGCCACGCCAGATTGTAATGCAGTAGATTTAGTTTTACCGAGACCAGATAACGACGTACTTGATAATTGTGAGTTGAATGCTTATAATAATACCATAATGTACAATGAACTTAGATTTACTGCGCACCCTAATATTGATGGTTTCGTCATGGATACGGTCGTCAGTTCATTTAGTTTAGCAGGTTCACCTCCACCATCTGGAGATGGGATTTTAAATATTATGTTCAAGGGTGATCTTGATAATGTTGCTATAAATGGTACTTCTTCTCAAGAGACATTAAATATATTTGGAGAAGGTGGAGTATTCTTAGGGACTACAACAACTAATATGGGTTGTGGTGATCCAATGATGAATGTTGCACAGATTACTGTTCCCGCTGCTACCTTACAAGCATGGTCTGCAGATGGCGCAATTCAAATTACAGTTGCCCCAGTGTTTAACGGCCTTTTAGGATTTAATAATGACGGTGATCCTAACAATGATGACTTTGGTATTAACCCTTGCGTTGCTCCTGGAACATTCCCTAGTGATGTTTTCTTGACAAACGTAACTGATAGTGGAAATTCAATGTTATCTGTAAATCTTGCCTTCGAATCAACATCATTTGGATATGCCGTTTCTGGTGCCACAAATGTACCAACAACAATGTTCCCATCTAATGGATCTAATCCAACAGTGTCATTGAATCCAGGTATGAATACAATAACCTACTCAGTATCTGATTTTGCAGGTAACGTCGATAATACATCTTGTGTAAGAACGATAAATGTAACGAATCCAAATTTGATGGATCCTAACATATCTGCAAACATGACTACATTTAATTGCCCTGGCGAGACTGTAGTTCTTACTGATAATTCAGGTTACTCAAGTCCAACAGCCATGTGGAACTGGTATATAGATAACGCTCCGACTGGAACCAATGGTCCGGAGGATGTTTTAATTGGAATAACTTCAGTACCATCTATTACATTCCCTGCGTTGTCTGGTTCGACAGATTATCATGCTGTCATTACTGATAACCAGTGTACGACCAACGCATCAAATGTGATTACGATTATGACTACAGTGCAGGCCGCGGCTCCTATAGTAGTGGCTAATCCAAATCCTGTATGTGAAGGGGACGACTTCTTATTGACAGTTACAAATCCTCAAGGAACATTTAGTTCTTATAGATGGGAAGGTCCAAACGGATTTATGTTTATGGGTCAATTCCCACCAGCAATAACAGATGCAGGTCAGTTTGACGAAGGTCAATATTGTGTATATGTGACTGATACAAATAGTGGATGTGAAATTCCTGGTTGTGTCTTTGTAGAGGTAGGTGAATTACCAGAGACGCCATTTATTACAAGTAACTCTCCAGTATGCGATGGTGAAAGTATAGTGTTGACCACTAGTGCAGTATGTGAAAAGTATACTTGGATAGGACCTGATGGATCTAGTACAAGTACTTTAAGTAACCCACTACTGTGCACAACTACAGAAACAACAAGCATTCCAGCTGGGAATACTGCATATGATGCTGGTCTATGGTCAGTGATGTGTTCGAATGCTGCAGGTTGTTCATCTCAATCAACTGAGATCGAAGTTACCATCTCTGATCCAATCCCAGTAGCTCCATTTATAGTAGGTGGTGCAGCTTGCGACGGTGATGACATTCAGTTGGATGTAAACGATATACCAACCGCAATTACATATTTTTGGTCTGGACCTAATGGATTTACTTCAAATATTAGAAATCCTATAGTTACTATGGCTGGTCTATATACATTGACTGTTACTGATAATAATGGATGTACTGGAGTTGGTTCAATAGATGTGCAACCTGGAGTTACTCCAACTATCACAGCGGTTAGTTATACGCCAGGTCCTAGTGGATGTGTAACGGGTGCAGAAAACCTACAGTTTATGGTTTCAGTCTTCCCTCCAGAATCAATAACTAATACATATACATATACATGGACCGGTGGCCCTAATGGTACATATTCATCTATCACTAGAGATGCAATTATACCTAATGTAACTTCTGATGATAACGGTAACTACTTCTTAGTAGTGACAGGCCCTAATGGATGTGATTCTGAAGTATTTGAAATATTAGTTGAGGTAGTTGATGCACCAGTAACCCCAGTGATTACTGTAGATGAGGATATGATTTGCGAAGGGGAAACAATCAGAATTGAGAGTACTCCTTATAATCAGGCAGGTGTCATGTATGTATGGGATGTTCCAGGTATTGGAGACACCATTACTAATGTGCCAACTTTGATAATAGATCCTGCAACAGCAGCAGACGCTGGTTCTTACTCATTGACTGTGGATGTTTCAGGATGTGTATCTAATCCTTCAGGAACTATAATAGTAGACGTTACGCCAAAACCAGTAACTCCAGTTATTGTTGGCCCAGCATTGATTTGTGAAGGTGAGGATGTTGTACTTACGATCGTAAATCCTGACCCTAATGCAGATTACCAATGGACTGGCCCAGCTAATTTTAACGGAACGACACTGCCTGTTACCATCTTTGATGTAGCTAGCGCTAATCAAGGTGAGTACAGAGTAGTATGTACTTTGAACGGATGTGAATCTGATATATCTGATCCATTTATTTTAGATGTACAGGATACTCCGATTACACCTTCTATTACTCACGATGGTCCGATTTGCTTGGATAGTCCTGGAGAAGAGTTGACGCTATCAGTAGTTGCTGGTACTCAACAATCAGGCGTAACTTATGAATGGTTTGATAATTTGAATGGAGGTAATTTAGTAGGATCAACAGGATTAACACCGTTCTTGACAATAACTGATTTCAGTGATTACACAGGAAATGGAGATAGCTTTATTGTGAACTTTACAGCTGTAGCAACACTGAATGGTTGTACTTCTGAAGTTTCAATAGCTGCCACAGTAGAATTCAATACAATACCTGCTGAAGTTGCTTTTGCTGGTGATGATCAGAATGTATGTAATCAAGGATCGATTTTCTTAAATGCTACTGATCCTAGTGTTGGTGACGGTATGTGGACACAAGTTGGTGGATCTCCTGCGAATATCATTAATCCTAATGACGCGAATACAGCTGTTTCTGGATTGGTAGAAGATAGTTATATCTTTAGATGGACGCTCTCAAATGGTGGATGTGAAGATTACTCTTTTGACGATGTGATTATTGTAATCAACTCTGAAAATCAAATTGCTGACGCTGGTGGTCCATATGAAGCTTGTAACGTAACAGAATTCCTGTTAAACGCGGTTCCAGCAATAACAGGTAATACTGGAACCTGGACTCAACCAACGGCTCAAGAAGCTGCAGGGATCACAATTGTAGATGCAAATGATCCAAATACGCTTGTAACTGGCTTAGAGGCAGGTAATACGTATACTTTCACTTGGAGCCTAGGTAACCAAGGTTGTGGACCAAACTTCGATAGTGACGTCGCGCAATTAGTTGTAGCCCTTGCAGCATCAAATGCTTTTGCTGGAAACGATTTCCAAGATTGTGGAAATAATGTGATGTTGAATGCTAATGAGCCAGATGAGTGCTCTGGTAGATGGACTTCAATATTACCAGTAGGAAGTACGATAGTATTTGATGATCCAAATGATCCGAATACGACATTAACGAATGTACCTGCGGGTCTTAATACACTAGTTTGGACACTAGACTGTAATGAATGTGGAATTACTTCAGATACTGTGATTCTAGATTTTGAGCCATTGGCTGGAGTAGTTGATGACAATGTACTAATTTCATTTGGTCAATCTGCTGAATTTGATGTTACAACAAATGATGATTTACCAGCTGGTTTCACATTAAATGTGATTGATGGTCCAGCAAACGGTGTTTTGACTGACTTAGGAAATGGTATGTTCACATATCAAGCAACAGATTTCACAGATGATCAATTTACTTACGAAATATGTAGCGCGATTTGCCCTGATGTTTGTGCCTTAGGAATTGTCACGCTAAGAGTAGGTGCAGATGATATGTGTGTACCTCCGACAATATTCACACCAAACGGGGACAATTATAACGACGAATTTATTGTGTCCTGCTTGTTCGAATTGTCTAAATACCCAGACAACAAAGTAACTATTTACAACCAATGGGGTGATCAAGTATTTATCGCTCAACCTTACCTGAATGACTGGGAAGGAACATATAACGGTGAGGATCTTCCAGTAGGTACATATTTCTATGTGATTGACTTAGGAGATGGAACTGAACCTCTTACTGGATTCTTAGTACTAGAACGATAATGATATAAATAATGAAGCAAGGGTTTGCTCCCTTGCTTCATTTTGTTTTCTCAACAGAAAATTTTAAGGAATGAAAAAGATTTTATTTTCTCTAGTGTGCGCTTTCGGATTTTTGACGCTTGCTGCACAGCAAGAGCATCAGTATACCCAATGGATGCACTCTAAACTGACTATCAATCCGGCTTATGCTGGTGCGAACTTTTCACCTTGTCTTACTGGTCTATATCGAAATCAGTGGATAGGATTTAATAAGTCTCCGGAAACTCAACAGCTATCTTATGATATGTCTTTGAGTAACGATAGAGTTGGTATTGGAGCGAATCTATATAGAAATGCTGTTGGTATTTCAGAGTATATTACGTTTGACGGTATTTATGCATATCGTTTCCCAGTTGGTAATGGCTTCTTAGGTGTTGGTGTTCAAGCATCAGTCAGGAATCTCTCTATGGACTTTGGAGACGAAGATCTTGTCAGCACTCAAGATTTAGGCCAAGATGTAGCAATTCCAGCTGGTACTCAACTGAGTAAGTTTGTTCCTGATTTTGGATTGGGTATTTATTATAATACTTCTAAATTTTATTTTGGCGCTTCAATGCCAAGATTATTGAATAATGAAATCGATCTACAAGACCCAGATGGTGAAATTGGAAGAGAAGTGGCACATGGTTATGTTATGGCTGGATATAAGATTAGAATGACTGAAAAATTAGAATTGTTACCACAAGCACTGGTCAAATATGCGAATAACTCGCCACTAGATATTGACCTTAATGCTAGTTTATTGATTCAAGACAAGTATACTTTAGGTGCTACTTATCGCTTTGGAGGTGATGATGAAAGCTTTGGTGAATCGATAGATGTCCTTTTAGGAGCGCAATTTACAAGTAATATTTTCGCTGGACTTTCTTGGGATTTCACTTTGTCAGAGATTAGAAATAATACTGACGGTACCTTAGAGATTGCTCTTAGATATTGCTTTGAAGGAAATGAGGGGGAAGAATTTGCTAATCCTAGATTCTTCTAAGATCTTCATTCTATTCCGTAGACCACGCATTAATATTATCAATTTATGAAATTCTTAAATAGACTATTTGCTGTATTTATTTTCACTAGTATTACCATAGTTGCGGTAAATGCTCAGGGTGGCGATTTAACTCAGATCAAGATTAAGAATTGTACTGAGATCAATACAGAACACATAGAATTTTCTCCATCGTTTTATCAAAATGGTATTATTTATATTACTGCACCTACAGATGCTGGACCAAAAGACGATAATACTGGAGAAACGTTTTTTGAACTATACTTTTCTGAAGCTGACGGCGAGGGTATGCCTACAGAACCTGAGGATTTTTCATTTCAAATGAATACTCGTGTACACGAAGGGCCAGCAACATTCAATCGTACCTTCGATGAAATGTACTTCTCAAGAAATAATCTCAAGAAAAATTCTACCAAGGCGGATGAGTCTGGTAAGGTAAGAATGCAGGTATTTAAATCAAAGAAGACATTTTTTGATTGGGAAGTACCTACTAAACTTCCATTCTCAGATAAAGAATATGATGTTATGCATCCTACTTTATCTCCAGGGGGTAATAAAATGTATTTTACTTCTAATATGCCAGGATCATTGGGTGGAACCGATATTTGGTTTGTAAAAAAGGTTGGTGACGATTGGGGTACTCCAGTGAATATGGGTCCCGAAATCAATACCGATAAGAATGATGCATTCCCATTTATTCATGAGAGCGGCACACTATTTTTCGCTTCAAAGGGCCATACGGGAATGGGTGGATATGACATTTTTCGAGTTAATGTAAACGGAAGTAAAACTATGGGCCAAGTGGAAAATCTAGGCCAACCTATCAATAGTCCAGATGATGATCTAGGTTTGATCTTGAATGCTGAAGGTAATAGAGGCTATTTCACTTCTGCACGGCCTGGCGGTGCTGGCAAAGATGATATCTACATGTTTGACGGGTTCATTGCTGCACCAAAGATGTTGAGTTCCATAGTCAGAGTATATGACGCCGAAACAAAAGATAGAATTGAAGGTGCTGAGGTTAGAGTATTCGAAAGAACTGGCGAAGGACTAGTGTCAGGAGGCGAACTTTATGATGTGGTAGTATTACCAGAAAGAGGTGGCAGTAAAGACCTTGTCTTAAAACTAGTGCGTAAAAATGCAGATAGTCTTGGTGAGCCTGACCTGATTACCAATGGTGAAGGGGAGTCTGAATATACTATGCAATCAGGAAGAAACTATATCTTTTTTGTCACCAAAGATGGTTATACAAGTAATGAAATGACTTATTCGACCGTAGGTAAAGAAGGAGAGATTGTAGTAGAAGTTCCTCTGTCAAAAGAGAGATGCGCTGATATCACTGGACAGGTTAAGAATGCTATTACAGGCGCAGGTATACCAAATGCTGTCGTAAGAACTTCTAGCAGTTGTGGTGGAAAAGAAGAATTTATTCAGACAGATGCAAATGGCAATTTCTCTGCTTGTATGAAGCCTAACTGCTCTTATACTTTCATCGGCGAAAAGAGCGGGTTTAACTCTGGTACATCTATATTGAATGTTAATCCTGGTGATAAAGGCTTGAATACAATAATCAATCTTAGCCCGGTTGCCCCTTCTGTAGCATCAAACCCATTCCCAGTTGGTACTGTGATTGTGTTTGACAAAATTTATTATGATTTTAATAAGTCTGCTATACGCACAGGTGCGGCTAGGGAATTGGATGAAGCGGTTCGAATTATGAAATCCTATCCTTCTATCAATATTGAGTTAAGTTCACATACAGATTCCAGAGGTGGAAACGCTTACAATCAAAAACTCTCAAATGCTAGAGCAGAATCTGCAAAGCGATATATGGTTGCTAGAGGTGTAGCACCGAGTCGAATTGTTACCTTAGGTATGGGTGAAAATCAGCTTCGTAATGGCTGTACAGATGGGGTAAATTGTTCAGAGGAAGAACACCAGTATAATAGAAGAACTGAGTTTAAAGTCATAAGTATTCAGGAAAACGTTCGAGTAGAGTATGGAGACAGAGGCCCAGAAGTCATTGATAGAATGAAGAGTAAAAAGAAAAATTAAGATTTAAGAAATTTTAAATAGGAAAGGACACTTAGTATTAGCTGAGTGTCCTTTTTTACTTTGGGGGCCATCCAGTCCTTGTAAAGTACTGGACCGAGCTCTCCACTCGTACATCTCGTACCTCGATGACCCGCTTCGATCTCTTGTCCTTTCGGGCTCTGCCCGACTTGCTCACCTATCGGTTTCGCGGTATGTATTATTGTTTTACATATAGAGACAAAACTGTCCTTATTTATTAAATCTACATTAAGGACTTAATTTTTAGGAATTTTTCCTATTACAGTTAATTGGACTAGTGCTGTGCAGTAGTCCCGATCGAAACGGAGTGGAGCATCGGGAGACTCAAAGGCCTGCCCGACTACCTTCAGACGGGCAAACGAAGAGACCGAACAGACTTGTGAGCTACGGAACATAACGACCTCGACATTTTTCTTGGCGAGGAAGACCCCCAAATAGAAAAAATAAGGAAATTGAAACGGCTCTGTTGAGGTAAATTAGAGCTGAGAACCGTTTTCTTATTAATTTCCTATTCAATTAATTAGCTTTGTAAAAAAAATATGAAGATCAGGTTCTGTGGTGCCGCAAGAGAAGTGACAGGAAGTTGCCATCTAATACAGTTAGATAATGGATATAATATATTGCTGGATTGTGGCTTATTTCAAGGTAGGCATAAGGAAATGGACGATATAAATACTAAGTGGTATTTTAATCCAGAAGACATAGATTGTTTGATTCTATCTCATTCTCATATTGATCACTCTGGAAGAATCCCTAAGCTTGTTAGAGATGGTTTTAAAGGCAGCATCTTTTCTACGCATGCTACCAGAAGTCTTTGCTCAGTTATGCTTTTAGATAGCGCAAAAATCCAAGAGCGTGAGGCTGAGTACGCTAATAAACTTTTGCAAAAGAGAAAGAAGAATATAAAATCTGAAGATTTTGCAGAGCCTCTTTATACGACCGAGGACGTTAGTCCTGCCATGGAGCGATTTGTTTCCTACAGTTATGAAAGATGGTTTAAAGTATCAGATGATATAGAGGTCTTGTTTAGAGATGCAGGTCATATACTGGGTAGTGCCAGTGTTACCATAAGATGTAAGGACAATGGAAAGACTGTGACAGTTGGTTTCACTGGAGATATAGGTCGTCCAAATAGACCAATACTTAGAGACCCAAAGCCAATGCCTGTAGTAGACTATATGATATGTGAGTCCACATATGGAGGTAAAGACCATTTAGGAAGACCAGCTGAACGGGAGAAGCTCTTAGAAATAATCAAGACCGCTTGTCTAGAGAAAAAAGGAAAGCTAATCATTCCTGCATTTAGTGTGGGTCGTACGCAAGAGATCGTTTACATGATGGATCAGATGGAGACAGAAGGAATATTGCCGCAAATCCCAGTTTACGTAGATAGTCCTTTAGCTATTAACGCGACCCAAGTTTTTGCTGGGCATCCAGAATGCTATGATGATGAGATGTATGAATACCTACTGACTGATGATAATCCATTTGGTTTTGCCGATCTCAAATACATTAGGAAAGTAGAAGAGTCTAAAAAATTGAATACGATGAACGATCCCTGCATAATTGTCAGTTCCTCTGGTATGATGAATGCAGGAAGGGTTAAACACCATTTATATAACAATATCGAAGACCCGAAAAACACCTTACTTATAGTAGGATATTGCTCCCCTCAAACACCAGGAGGTCAACTTCGGGCAGGAAAAAAAGAGATTAAGCTGTTTGGCCAAGAAATGTCAGTTAATATAGATGTTAAATCTATGGATAGCTTTTCTGCACATGCAGACAGAAGTGAAATATTAGATTTTCTAGATAATCAAAAATCAAGCTTGAACAAGTTATTCCTAGTACACGGCAACTATGAAGTACAGCAAGAATTTAAATATCTTCTTTATCAGCATGACTTTAAAGACGTACAAATTCCTAACTTAGGTAATGAAATTACCCTAAATGCTTAATTTAGGTCAATTATCCATAAATGTTAGAATTTTAGATTGTTTTAAGCCCGTTATTAACACAGGACAAGCCTTAAAAACGTTCAATAAATATGAAAATTTTACTCCGAAAGAGCCTACCTTTATTTTGTTTGATAAGCATTGTTTTTGCTTGTACTGATCTAGAGCAGCTAGAACTAGGTGAATACACCTCAGAATATGCGTTGCCACTGTTTAATTCCGATATATCACTCCAAGATATTATCTCTAATAGAGTCGAAAATACAAGCCTAACGGTTGATACTGATGGTCAATTGACTTTGAACTATAAAGGAGCGCTCCTCACCAGAAGTGCGAGTGATATATTCAATTTTACAGCTGCTTTTTTACCTATTGAAGTAACAGATACGGTATTTCATATTAGTAATCAAGATTTTGAAATACCTGGTAGTATTGATATTGACTTCTTAAATTTGAAACAGGGACAATTGACAATTCAATATGAATCTGATATTCCCGATGACCTTGTTGTTAATGTCACGATTCCACAATTTATCAAAGATGGTGTATCATATACAAAGTCTTTTAGCTCTGCATACGGCGGATCTTTACCAATACAAGGAGGAATTATAGGAGATAACTTAGCAGGCTATCAGATTGATGGAGGAGGCGATACTCTAATTACGGTTCTTTATGATGCGATTTTATCTGACGGCACAAAAGTAGTCCTACCATCTTTCATTATGGTACTCACTAATTTAGAATATGATTATGCAGAAGGATTTTTAGGCAATGACATTTATGATATCGGAAGAGACACTATTGAGATAGACTTTTTTGAAAATTGGGAGCAAGGGATTGTAAATTTTGAAGACCCTAAATTTAAACTTACTGCTTTAAATTCATTTGGTTTTCCCTTGGATGCAAATTTTCTCAGTATAGATGTTATAGGAATCCAAGATGAACGTCTGAGTCTAGAATCTACCTCCATCGATGAAGGTGTTGCAGTTGGCTTCCCAAGTCTTTCGCAAGTAGGAGAGACCATAGTAACTAATTTTGAATTCACCAAAGAGAACAGCAATATTAGAGAGGTACTAGGGGTAGGGCCTGCTGCCGTAGAGTATGAATTAGACGGAGAACCTAACCCAGATTTAGAGCCAGATAGTAGAGGATTTATGACGGATAGCAGCACCATTGAAGTGCAAATGGATGTAGAACTTCCACTTAATGGATATACATTTGGTTTTGCATTGAGAGATACTTTTGATATTGACTTGTCTAGTTACGATAATGTCAATAAAGCAGAATTTAAATTAGTAACTGAAAATGCAATTCCCTTAGGTTTAGATTTAGAGATTTCCTTTACAGATGAAAATTTTAATGTTTTGGATATCCTGAATACACAAGATGATAATAACTATATCTCTGCTGCACCTGTCGATTCTGATGGAAACGTTAATGGGATTTCTGAAAAAATAATTATTGATAGTTTCGATACTGATCGATTCTCGAAAATAAGATCTGCTAAAAAGATTTTAATTCGAACTTCATTTAACACAACCAATTCTTCCATTCCACAACTTGTAAAGTTTAATGCAGAGCAAAGTATTAAATCTCGAATGGGACTTAAAGTGGAATTAGCAAATTAATATTAGAATGAAACAAGTTTGCAAATATGTATCCACTATTTTCATGGTGGTCATTTTTTGTGTAATTGGAAAAGCACAAACAGATTTTGGATCTTATTTCTTAGAAGGCACATGGGCAGGAAGAGAATTGAATGCCTCAGACTCGTTAAGAGGTAAAGTTGAAATTTATCTACCAGGCATCTACTTCGAAAGTCATCATAGTAATGAGATATCCTTAAAAGATATTTTTAGACAAAACGGTCAAGGTAGTACGGTCAACATCTCTAACATCATCAACAAATTTGATGACGTCAATACTCTAGAGAATAATTTCAAATTGAATACTATTGGAGTAGGCTTAAAAGTCAAGAATTTTGATATTGATATTAGGCATAACGTTAGGTTCAAGGCCCGCTTAGATTATCCAAAAGAACTTGTTAAACTAATTTTTGAAGGGAATAGTCAATACATTGGTGAAACAGTAGATTTTGGATCATCCGTAGATTTTTTCTCTTACCATGAATATGGTGTTGGAGCTTCGCGAAAATTTGGACCGCTCAGCCTTGGTGCTCGGGTTAAATATTTAAGTGGGATAGGTCTCATAAAAACAAATGGGACTGATGCTTCTTTGTTTACTGATGATGATGTGTATCAGTTGACTTTAGATACGGACTACACCATACTTACTTCAAATAGTTTAGATATTGATGGACTAAGTGATTTTACTTTTCAGGGTGATTTAGCAAACAATTTTTTTTCATCTAATACGGGCTGGGCCTTTGATTTAGCAGCATCTTTTCAAGTCTCGGATGCACTAAAATTTTCTGCTAGTTTAGTGGATATCGGATTTATAGTTTGGAATGATGACACCTCTGGCTTTACTAGCCAAGGATCATACACTTATGAAGGATTTGACTTAGACGACTTTTTACTTAATGACGATGTTGAATTTGATGTGAAACTAGATACACTAGAAGATATTTTCGAATTTGAGGAATCATCAGCACAAGTTAATACTGATTTAGGGACGAAATTGTACTTTGCTGGTCAGTATCAGTTGAATGAAAAAATTCAAGTAGGTGCATTATTAGTGATGAATAATACTGCCTTTGAAGGGAACGCTTTTGGTCTTAATGTACAGTATAGTCTAGGTAAGAGTTCGCTTATAGGTTTGAATTATAGCCACAGAAAAGACAGTTTTAGTAATTTAGGGATCCAATTTCTTGCCAGTGTCGGACCTGTTGTTATATTTGGTAACACGGACAACATTTTTTCTGTAGTTTCAAATGATAATTTCAGATTTAATGGAAGATTAGGTCTTGGTCTTTCTTTTTAATTTACCAAATTCAAAAAAATTAACACATGATTAGAACTTTACTTTTGACAATACTAAGCATATACTCTTTTCACATGTTTGGTCAATTAGATCTGGTTTGTGAAGGGGACAGATTGGTTGAACCTATTTTCAGTGAAGTTCAGATCACAGAGTCAGTTATGTTTGGTGTGGGGACGAACGTGTTGAACCAAGAGTACGATTTGTTGATGGATATATATGAACCAGTAGGAGATGACTTGACAAATAGACCAGTAGTTGTGATGGCTCACGGAGGCAGCTTTGTTGCAGGAGATAGAAAGAATCCAGTGATGGTTAACACTTGCACGGAGTTGGCTAAAAGAGGTTATGTAGCAGCTTCTATTGAATATACGCTTTGGCCTTTAATTGCTTATGGATTTCAATTGCCAGATTCTACAGACCTAATTAATGTCATCGCCTTAGCATCTGGAGATTTAAAAACTGCAATTCGCTTTTTTAACGAAGATGGTCTGAATGATAATACTTATGGCGTCAATCCTGGACTTATTTCAGCAGGGGGTTATTCAGCTGGAGCCATCTTAGCTTGTCATCAAGGGATGTTAGACGTAGATGATGAACTAACGGAGTTTGTACAGACGGCTTTCGATGAAGTCGGTGGCATAGAAGATCTTGGTACTAATTTGGAGTTTAGTGATGATATTATATCAGTGTTTAATATTTCTGGCTCAGTGTATGATGTTGATTTTATAGATGCTAATAGTAGTCCGATATACAGTGCGCATGGAGAAATAGATGGGACAGTGCCATATATGTTCGGCCTTACTGGAAGTATTATGACTTCAAATGGATCCTTCAATATCAATCAACGATATCAAAGTGAAGGTTTGGAAAGCCAACTCTTTACTTTTGAGGGAGGAGGACATACAGACATCTTTTCGGATGCTGTATATGCTGACGACTTATTGACGATGTACAATAATTTTTTCACCTGGAATAAAGAACAAATTTGTAGTGTGATCGCAAGTAATGAGTACCTCGAAATAGCTAGCGTTAATATTTATCCAAATCCAACGGATGGGATAGTAAATTTTCAGTTGGGGCGAGATCTAAATACGGCCTATCAAGTAGAGGTATATAATCAATTGGGTCAATTATTTTATACGAGCCAAACATTTCATGAAGCGGATAAGCAACTTGACTTGTCTCATTTAGAAGATGGGTTATATCTGGTAAAAATAAATTTTGAAGAGAACTATCAACCTTTGACAAAGCGTATCGTCATGTCAAATAAGTAATCAAATAATTCTACGAATAGAGGAAGAGGAATCCAGTATAAAACTGGGTTCCTCTTTTTTATTCACCTTTAGTTCTACCAGATTTATTCCTGGTGTTTTTCCTATTTCTATACTTCCTAAATCAGCATCCATGCCAAGCGCCTCTGCACCGTTGATGGTAGCCCACTTTAATAGCGTTGGGAAGCCTACATGAGACTGATACCGATGGATTGTTTTCATTTCTTCCCATATTGACAATTGCCAGTTGGATGTTAGACTATCCGTACCTATGGTTAGCCTAGCATAAGAATCTATAAAATACTGATAGTTTGGTAATCTATTTTCGATATATAAATTAGCGTTTGGACAAGTCGCCCAAAACACCTTGTCACTCCAAATATTTGCAGCCTCAATGTCTTCTTTGGTTGTGAGTGTATTATGCACGAAAAGCGTTCTTTGCTTGGGGTCCATGTGGGCCAAGGCATAGTGTATGCTAGGTTTGCCATTCGCTTTGAAAGCGGTGAGTGGAATATTGAATCCCTTGTAGAAATCCTGAAATTGACCACCTCCAGTCATAAAAAGCTCATTCTCTGGAGGTGTTTCTTGATTATGGATACTTACTGTCACGGCTTCCTTGTTCACCTCATTTATCCTGTTGAATAGTGAAGGTGAAACAGTGTACGGCGCATGAGGCACACAGCTAACTTTATTGTTTCCACTCCGAGCTTGGTCTAAATAAACTTGATGATATTTGTGGAATTCATTCTCTGCCCAATCATCTTGTAGGAAGTCAAACATCTCAACAAAGGTGTAGTAGGCAATCTTACTCTTCTGTTTCTGTTCCTTCGTATCTGCCTTATTGGAGATGTCACCTACGGCCACTATACCATTCTTGTACATATATTCATCTCCTTCTTTTATCGCCTGCAGAATCTCCTCCTGCGGCATATCTCTAAAGGAGACTACATTGCTTATAAAAGATATCAATCCTGTACCTGTAGCCAACTTACCTTTCATATGGGAAAGTTCTAAGTGACAGTGGGTATTGACTAAGCCAGGAACGATAGATCCTTTTAGTTTTTCTACTTGGCCAGCGTCAAAGTTAGAAGCGGCTTGGATATCAATGATCTTGCCTTGCTGATCTAAAACGATAGCTGTGTCAGTCAGTACTTCTCCCTTTCCTGTGTGGATATAGTCCGCACTAAGTATTCTCATCTTGGGTATTACATTTTAAATTCTTGTACTAATAATCCGTTCTTCATTCTTGGTTCAAACCAAGTAGATTTAGGAGGCATGATTTGGTCTTGATCTGCCACTTCAATAAGGTCAGCTATATCTACTGGATGGAGTACGAAGCCTATCCCGTTTTCAAGCTTTTTACATTGATTCTTGAAAGTAAGCATAGGCTTTACACCTTCTAGATATTTGATTCGAGTATCCGTTCTGATGTCTTCAATCTTCAAGATTTCAGCCATGATATATTTATTCATGAGATTGGCATCTAGTAGGATATTGGAGCGGGAATTTAGGTACTTTTTTTTCCATTTTACAGTATACCATTCTTTTTCTAAGTACATGGTCATCTCAAATTTTGCGGATGGACTCATATACTTTTGGAGTGGTATTATATCACAATATTTAGATAATTCAACAGTAAATCGAACTGGAGAAATCTGGTCCAAAAGGTTTATTATTCTATTGAAATCATAAATCTTCAATTGGTTGGAAGGGAAGAAGCTTGTCATCAAATATTCATAAGGATTGATTGATTCACCTTCATAATTTTTTGACATAAGCGCTGTTGAAGAGCAGCGGTGATGCCCATCTGCTATATATGCTTCTTTAATGTGCTTCTTAAAAAGCTTGCATATATTCTCAACCTTCTCGGCATCGGTGACAGACCAAATTTTGTGTAATTCTGTGTCGCTAAACTTAACCTCATAAGTCCTTTTTTTAGTAGCAATGATTTCTTGAATCCAATCATTAATCTTCTTTACTGCCTTATGAAAAACAAGCACAGGCTTCACGCCAGCTCCCCGACTAAGAATCAGATCTATTTGCTGTTGTTCTTTTGCACTGATGGTATTCTCATGCTTTTTTATACGGTGCGAAGTAAATTCATCAATGTGCGCACAGGTCACTAAACCTTCATGTTTTTCGCCTTCTCGTATTATCTGGATGACATAGATTGCTTCCTTTGCTGCCTTGCGGAAGAAATTACCTTTTTTATAATTTGGATATTTTTCTCTTACAGAAGAGAAAAATGTCTTGGGAGAAGACACTAATTTCATGTTCGGCAGGACAGCTCTGAATGGACGTATAAGCATTAATAATTATATTAAAGTGTAAGTTTGATATTCCTCGAAAAATACACACTAATCTATAGAATGTGAAAGAAAAACGAATCCCATTTACATTCCACAATGTAAATGGGATTCGGAAAGAAAATTCTTGAATATAGTAATAGTAGGTAATCGTCTATTTGATCAGACCCATAAAAGTCCCAAATAACCAATTAGAATCTGAAGTGGCAATTCTCTCGAGGAGTACATCCGTTTTACTAGAGAATAATTTTATTTCATTTATCATTTTGACAAATTCTGCAGATTCCTTATCCTCCGCTTTTACAGAAGAGAGTTCATCTAATACTTTGGTCAATGGCTCTAGCTCTTTCTTTTTTCTTTGATGGATGATTTGCTTCACGATCTCTAACATATCTTTCTCCGCTTTGAAAAACTCTTTCCGCTCACCTGCTTTATGCTCTTTGTACACTAAGCCCCAATCTATCAATGCGCGAAGGTTCATATTCGCATTACCCATTGAAATCTGCAATTCATCACGTATCTCCTCGGCACTGAGTTCATCTGGGGCAATAAGCAGCAAGGCGTGTATCTGTGCCATAGTTCTATTGATACCCCAATTGGATCCTAGTGTTCCCATAGATTGAATAAACTTATCTTTACCTTCTGGGTAAGTCATACTATTGTGTTGTTTAGATCAAGTTCTATACTTTCAAAAATGGTGTCTTTACCAATTCCCCTTTTAGATGCTTTTTCCCTGTATTGATTCGTATTTGATTATTCACCTTGGCATGTGCAGTATCAACGTAGCCCATACCGATAGGGATACCGAGACTAGGTGACATAGTACCAGAAGTCACTTCTCCGATCTTATTTCCTTTTGTGTCTTCTATAGCATATCCAGTACGTGGTACTCTTCTATCTTCGATGATGAAAGCCATCAGTTTTTTAGAGACGCCTTCTTCTTTGTGCTTAGCAAAGATTTCGCTAGAATTAAATTCACCTTTTTTAAACTTTGTAATCCAGCTCAATCCAGCCTCGATAGGAGAAGTAGTCTCATCAATATCATTGCCGTATAGACAATATCCCATCTCCAATCTCAGTGTATCTCTAGCGCCTAGACCACAAGGGGTCAGGTCAAAATTCTTACCTAATTTCATCATGTCATCCCACAGTGTTGGTAACTGATCGGAATTGACATAAATTTCAAATCCGCCAGATCCGGTGTAGCCTGTGGCAGAAATAATCACATTGCCCATACCTGCAAAATCCCCTTTCACAAAATTGTAGTACTTGATCTTGGATAATTCAATATCTGTCATTTCTTGCAAAAACGCAGTCGCTTTTGGACCTTGCACTGCAAGCAAACCCGTACGCTGTGAAATATTGAGGATGTGAATATCGTGGTTGTTTTGTTCCGATACCCAAGCCCAATTCTTTTCTATATTTCCAGCATTGACCACCATCATATAGGCTCTTTCGCCGGCGGAACAATTTTCTTCTGAAAGTCTATATATTAATAAATCATCCATGATCCCACCAGTCATATTGGGCATACATGAATATTGGATTTCTCCAATTTCCAATTTAGATACATCGTTAGTTGTAATTTTCTGTAAAAACGGCAGAGCATCTTTTCCTCTCACAATGAACTGACCCATGTGCGAGACATCAAAAACACCTACCCCTTCTCTAACCGCCTTATGCTCTTCCTTGATACTGGTATATGATATAGGCATATTATACCCTGAGAATGAAGCCATCTTAGCTCCTAATTCTATGTGTCTACTTGTTATTGGGGTTTCTTTGATTGTCTGTGAATCTGCGCTCATTGTCAATTTAGTATTTTAATTGTTTCTATGATATCTCCAACCTCTATAGTTTGCACTACCTCAAGGCCTTGGCTTACTTTCCCAAAGATAGTATACTTTCCGTCTAAATGGGGTGTCGGAGCATGTGTAATAAACCATTGTGTCCCCTCTGTATGTAATCCTGCGGATGCCATACCTACAAATCCAGCGTCATTGTAGTATTTGTTACTCAATTCACTGCGGATCGAATAATCCAGTCCACCATATCCATCGCCACGACTGCATCCAGCTTGGATAACAAAGTTAGGAACTACCCGATGAAAAGACTTACCATTATAATAGCCATCTTCCACTAACTTTATAAAATTGACCACACTACCAGGAGCATCAAAAGGATACAGATCTAAAACGATGTCTCCCTTTTTGGTTTCTATTCTAGCTTGCGGAGTCGCAGGTAGTCTTCCATAAATATCCCAATCTATAGGGTGGTTGTATTCAGGTTTTGGGCGTTCTATCTCAGTATCATCAAAAACAGCGATGGCATCTTCTAAAGCATAGTAGGTTTCCAATTCTTGCGGCAGTTTCAGTTTTCTCTTGGCAACATGCAAGAAACTACTGTTGTCATACTCATCCTTATATAGTAAAGTGCTATCGGCAAGCACTCCAGCTACCACAGCCATCATTGCTGGATCATCGCCATTGATCACTGAAGCAAAATATTGGCTCAGCTCTCTTTTAACTTGCTTTCTGCCAAGACCAAAATTTTTGTCAAAGTCTTTATCAGCCGCGATGATACCTAATGCCTCCATAGAAGCAGTACGCAAGACAGGCTCTTTATTTGTAAATCCATTTTTATATATAAATTTATAATTCCATCCGTATTCTCCGAGTGCTTTTAATGCGTATGCTCTTTCGTAAACATTACGGGTCGTATCTCTGAAAATATAGCGCAGTTCATTATTGACTTGCATATTGGATCCTTCATAGATCGGAGAAATATTCTTATTCGCTGCTCTGAGTAGTATCCCTTTTACAGTAGTGTGTAGACTATCTCTGGACATACGCAGGTATACCGAGCCATCTTGTCCCTCTCCATTAGTCAAGAAATATTCAGCGGCAGTCTGCGCTAGCTGTGTTTGCTTTGAGCGCAACGCTTTGAATGCTACAGACTGAACTTGAGCATATGGATAGTATTTTAATCCTCTAATGATATTACATTTGACCAATTCGTTCTGTTCTCTATCATATAGATCCATCAACTCTTGCATCGCTTGAGGCGACTTAGATTTACCTAGCGCGACTGCTAGACCTGCTCGGACAGCACTAGATTCACAATTGTTTATGCGTCTAATGAGTGCTTGAATATTTTCCTGAGATAAATTGCCATACTTAGCCCTAGCCAGATAATTGGCAGCGTACGTCATCACACTTTCTGGGATTTTGGCATTGTCTACAAAGTCAACCATGAGCTGTAATCCTAGTTTATTGGTCATGCCCCTAGTGCCAAATCTGTAGATACCTCTTGCCTGACCCAGCAATAATAAGGTATCCTTAAGATCATAAGATTTAATCTTGCTGAGAAAATCAAGTGCCTTATCAGTTCCGCATTTTCCAACCGCTTCCAAAATGGTACTGTTGGATCGTTGCCATTGCATCAGAGAATCTGTCCTCTCAAAATAATTGAACAGTAGCGCTTCCCCACTAGGATGCCCAATCTGACCTATCGCATAAGCCGCAGCTACACGCACATCTTGGTTATTATCTTGGAGCAGTGGATATATCTTTTCGAGCGCATTACTATCTTGAATAGAGGCAAAAGCCATAGCCGATGCATATCGATAAGTAGGATCAGGGTGCTCAAAGTAGGAATACAAACTATCCAGCGTAGCCTTATCCTGAAAATCATATATTTTTTGCAAAGTTTGATCTGAAATGTCCATCGTCACCTCCGTGATAACTTCCTCTTGCACAGGAACACAGGAGTAGATTAAGAGGCCAAGGACCAATACTAAATACGTAGACAAATATTTATCCATAAAAGGGATTTGTGGACAGCAAATATAAGAATTTATTGGGTGTTGGCGATCCACCCTAAGGGTAATATGCTAGATAAAGAGAAGTCATCTGCACTCAAATTGCGGATGGTATTTGATATTGTGTGCTGGATTTTGATTAGTCACTTTGAGTATCAATCCTCCATGGTGGATTTAGTCTATTCTCACCACCATAAAATAATATCAATTGGTTTCCATCAAGATCCTTCAGTCTCGCTTCTCGCCACAACCATCTTTGATCAGTTGGTCCCAATTCAAATTCAATTCCTTTCGCTTTTAAGTCTGCAACTTTTTCGTTTAGATTTTTACATTCAAAGTAGACATATATCCCTTCTCCTTTTTGGAAGTCATTCCTTTGATGTAGTGAAAATGTAGATTCACCATCTGGGCATTCAAATCGAGCATAATGTGGCAGGGATTTGACGATCAGTTTTAAACCGAGCGTTTCATAAAAGGGAATTGATTTTTCTAGATCAACAGAAGGAACAGTTACTTGATTTAAATTCATTTTTAGTTTTTACAGCTAAATACAAAAGAGAATTTTCTATTTCCACCAACACAAAATAAATCTATAATTTAGTCAAGGTCCTCTGTGTCAGGGATCGGTAATGCGACGACGATAGGAGTCGGTCACGCCTTTTTTCAAGGCGGGACGGGAGCGAATGCGCACCATGATAGAGCCCGACCCCTGCTCGTCTATGCTGTCCGCTGATAAGCGGATCGCATAGACGAGCAGGGGAGACACCCAAATTATTATTACTTAAAAACTAAGCTGCGTTCTCTCTTGCCTTACGCGCTGCAATAAACGAGCGCACAAACATCACCATCGCCAACACCCCCGTGATCACAGGCAAGATACCTCGAACCAGTGTCATACCACCTGCAGAGATCGCTTTTGGCAGACGCATTCCGCCCATCGCCAACAGCACGATCAATGTCAAAAGGACAGCGACATGTGCGATGACTTTATTTTCCTTACGCACACCTGGCGTGCACAATAATAAAACCACTCCAAAGCCCACGGGTATAAATGCCGTCGGTGAACTGGTCTCAAAATATCCCCACAGTCCCATGGCGATCAGTACTATACTATTCAGAAGATTGGCGCTTGCAGCAGTCATAAGTGAAGAATTGTGAATTGTGAATGAAAAAATATTAAGTGAAAATAGGAATTGTAAATGATAATTTGAACCTTTTTGTAAAATAGTGAATAACGAAATGTGGAATATTGCTAGTTGAGGCGTCTATTATTAAAGGACAGAAATGCAAAATATAAAGAGAGTTAATCCGATACGTGATAAAAGCTATGATTTCGCACTAAGAGTTATTAACTTGTATAAGTATCTAAAGAGTAAAAGTGAGTATGTGATGAGCAAACAACTATTGCGCTGCGGTACATCAATTGGGGCGCTTGTTCGAGAAGCAGAACATGCAGAAAGCAAAGCTGACTTTATCCATAAAATGGCAATCGCCCAAAAAGAAGCAAATGAAACTGACTATTGAATAGAGCTATTATTTCGGTCAGAATACCTTGGATAAAGTACAGTATGATTCCGTGTCAAATAATATAGATGAAATCCAGAGATTACTGGCCTCGATTATCATTACTTCAAAAAAGAACAGGAAGTAAGACAGTATTTATGGTAAGAATCGCTCTAGCGTTCACCATTTACCATTAATTTAAAGGTGGCGTTCAGCATGATAGGAAGAACGAACTAAGGGGCCACTTTCCACAAAATTAAACCCCTTTTCCAAACCCATCTCTCGATACGCCGCAAACTGATCCGGATGCACAAAAGAGTCCACCGCCAAATGCATTTTCGTCGGCTGCAAATACTGACCGATCGTCAACACATCGCAACCA
>Ga0209187_1000442_pt1 | contig 73123 bp, 70 predicted proteins | sample BantaG_FD_187430 | JGI IMG/M metagenome (GOLD analysis project Ga0209187, IMG submission 187430) | Marine algal microbial communities from Bantry Bay, Ireland - BantryBay_4 metaG (SPAdes) (version 2) | ecosystem: Host-associated > Algae > Red algae > Unclassified | place: Bantry Bay, Ireland...
AGATGGGTAATGAATAAATACAAAACATATCGAAGACGTAAGGCTCAAGCGAGACAGTTTCTTTGTCAGATTTGTAATTCATTCCCTACACTATTCGAACATTGGAAGTATGGATTCACTCCTGACAGGTTCTAATCCTGAAGAGCGGTATGAGTCGAGAGGTTCACGTACCGTTCTGTGAGAGGGTAGGAACTACTTAATTGGTAGTTCCCGCTCTACTTGACTTTTATTCATTTAGAAAATTTCCAATTCTGGATTTATTTTTATTCCACCAGATGTATTGAACTTTTTTCTCAACGTTTTTGATTGGTATTGTTCCATACATTCGACTGTCCATAGAGTTGTTTCTATTATCACCTAATACGTAAATATTATCGTCTTTGACTGTTACCATATTTTTATTTGATATTTCTTGTGTTGGTATTTCTCTTCCATTAAATTTTATCATTTTAAGAACTCCATATTTCTTCTTGTTGGGATGTTCGCATAGATATTCCTTAAATTCGAATTGATCTTTAATTTGGTTACCTTCTTCGATCCATATTTCCATTTCACCATTTACCGATGCTATATCTTCTATAATTTCAATATTATCTCCAGGCAGTCCAATCACTCTACTTAGATATTTTTGTCCGTCGTCTTTGGTAAAAGTCACTATATCTCCATGCTTAATTTCGCTGGGTTTAATTCTTGTTGCCATAATTTTATCACCAACCATCATTGTCGGTTCCATTGAAGGTGTTGGGATTTCAAATGTTTCATAACCAATAATAGTTCTTCCAATTTCAACACCAATACAGTTGATGGCAAATCCAAAAACAACAAAAAGAAGATATTTTGTTGTTCGATTTATAGGCTTGATTTGATAAGGATTTAGTGATTTGGATTTACTATATGCTTCGAAAGCCACTAATAATTTATAAACCAATAATATTGAAGTAACTATCGCTAAACCTGTAAATGATTGTATTAATCCAGTTAAACATATTAATATGTAGATTGGGAAAACTAATACTAAAAATATAATTCCTCTTTTTAGTTCTCCATTATAGACTTGACCAAGTCCTGAAAATAGGAATGATAGTATGAATGCTAAATATGGATTTCTATTCTTCATTTTCTTTTATGCTGTATAACTAACTTATAGACCCACCTTTTCGTCACTCGAGGTGTTATTTATTCAACTTTCTCTTAACATTTACAAGCTATGTTATGTCTTAATTCGGATGACAGTAAAGAATATAGCTGCCCAGCTACCCATCAATGCTAAGCCGCCTATGGGTGTCATAGGACCTAATATCTGCGTGGACTGTATGCCGAGTATATCTCTCATGGCCAATAGATATAGACTCCCAGAGAATAATAGAATACCACCTAAAAAAAACATACCTATCCAGAATAAGCCTCTGATGCGATAAGCACGGTAGAGTAGGGCAGTCATGAATATGGCTAAGGTATGCATGAATTGGTACTGCACAGCGGTGTCATAAGTATGCATGGACTTAGGTCCTAACTGACTGCTCAGTAGATGACTACCGAATGCACCCATGATGACAGATAAGCAGCCTAACACGGAAGCGATGAGGATTAGTATTTTGAATTTTTTCTGCATGTCATTCTTTAAGAGACCAATTAATTTCTGCCTGTCCTCTACTTTGGAGGATATGATTACATTGGGAAAAGTGCTTACTACCCATATATGCATTCCGTGCTAAGGGAGATGGATGGGCAGCTTCTAAAACATAATGCTTTTCCTTATCGATTAATATACTCTTGCTCTGTGCAAATCTTCCCCACAACATAAATATAATACCTTCCTTGCGATCTGATAGTGTAGATATCACAGCATCTGTAAATGTCTGCCAGCCGATCTTCTTATGAGATCCAGCTCTCTTGTGCTCTACAGTCAGCATGGCGTTAAGTAATAAGACACCTTGCTCTGCCCATCTCGTCAGGTCACCATGATCTGCTATGTCTATGCCGAGATCGCTTTTCAGTTCTTTGTACACATTCTTAAGTGATGGCGGGATTCTGACGCCTCTCGGCACAGAAAAGCAAAGCCCCATTGCTTCTCCTGGATTGTGATAGGGATCTTGACCTAAGATAACGACCTTAGTCTGATGGAATGGCGTCAGATTAAATGCATTGAATATTAGTGGCCCGGGAGGATATATTACCTTACCAGATTGTATTTCGGACTTAAGCTGCTGCACTAACTGATCAAAATAAGGTTTCTTTAATTCTTCCTTCAGCTCTTTTTTCCAAGATGCTTCTATCTTGATTTTATCGATATCCATTGGATGAATATAGTCATTATTGTACGATGATTTTTTTGATTGTTTCTACACCATTAAATTTACAACTTAGAAACATTAGTCCTGTGTGCTGTTCTGCTATAATGATCTGGTCATCGTCGATTCTACAAGCTATTCTTTCTCCCACGACATTGTATACTTGGATCTCTGTAATATCATTATATTCGAAATTGTGGATATTAAATGTGCCGCTAATTGGATTAGGAGAGAGTGTGATTTCTCTCTGAGAAAGGGTTGTTTCTTCTGTAGAGCTTGTCATGCAGTTAGCATCTCTCAGCCAATTATAAGCTTCAGTTAGGATATCATTTCTCATAGGAAAATCTATAGTATGTCCGACGCCTGGCATCAGGCGTGTATTGAGGCAGGCTTCATTATCTTCCAGTGCATTTACGATAGGAGTATATCTCGTATTCACAGCATCATTGCCTCCATGTAGTACGTATATCGGATAGTCCTTAGATTCTGAGATCACATCGCTGATGACACCTATGTCTACTGCAGCACCTATCGCTAAGAGCCCCTTGTAATCATCAGTTCTTCTCAGTCCATAAGTATAGGTGGTCCGACCTCCCCAGGAGAATCCCATGATGTACTTCTCGTCCTGATCGATAGCATACCATTGCATAACAGAGTCTACGAGTATAGATGTAAATAATGTATCTATAGGGTCATCTATTCTTCCGTCAGGACCTCCATCGGGGCTAACAAGTATTAGAGAATTATCTACTGCAAACTGTATCAATGTATCTCTCCATGATTCTCCGTCCCATCTGTTGACATTTAGTGGATGCAAGCACAGCATCATCGCATGTGGCGTCACAGGATCATAAGTGGGAGGGACGAAAAGTGAGTATTTTTTTTCTTGATTCTGGACCTCTAAAGTTCCTTCTATCGATTGCTGAGCTATACTACTATTACATATAAAAGCGACTAATACAAGTAGGATTGCATTTCTGATAATCATAATTCTCTGATCCATATATTTCTAAATTTTACTTTGTCTCCGTGATCTTGTAATAGTAGGGGTAATTTTTCAGCATGAGGAAAATATTGACCTTCACCGATATAAAATGTCGGACCTGTACATTCGAAATGGTTTTGTATGACGACTCCGTTATGGATAACAGTGATTGCTGCTTTCTCTACTACAGATCTTTTATTATCAAATACGGGAGCAGTGAATATGATATCATAGACTTGCCATTCTCCCGCTGGTCGTGAGGCATTGACAGAAGGTGGAGACTGCTTGTATACTGCTCCTGCCTGTCCATTGCCATATGTTTCATTATCATATGAATTGAGAACTTGGACCTCGTATAGTCCCATGAAGAATACGCCGCTGTTACTGTATTGCTGACCTCTCTTTATAGTGTCTACAGGAGATAACCACTCTATATGTAATTGTACATCACCATAAGATTTCTTCGTTTCTATGTTACCGCCACCTGGCTTGACTTCTATATATCCATCCCTTACTATCCATTCTGCTTCGGTGCCTGGATTGTCCTCGATCATTCTATTCTGTGTAATGGCATAAGTCGTCGCATAGTCAGCACCGATTCCATATTTAGGTTTCTGCCACAGACTGATATCTGATCCATCGAATAAGATGGCGGCATCTGACGGCGCCATATATGTACGTGTTCCTGGAGTTACTATAGCAGGTTTTGTAATCGTGTCCTCTGTGTCTTCCCATGGCTTAGTCAATTGCAAAGCCTTCCAATCGATCGCTGGAATAGGAATTTCCTGAGCTGATAGATGATTTAAATAAGAAATACAGAGAATTACGATTAGAGATCTAATGAGCATTATTCGAGGTTATCAGTTTTTATTTGAATCTAAAATTTACAAACAAATATTGAGCAAGTAATCTGTATCTTGCATATAATAAATATAAAAATTCTTAATTAATCCACTTCCCAAATTTCTGATTTTTTGTACACAGTTCCCTTGAATGAAGCTACCAGTTGATCGTTCTGGTCTCTAATTTTTATAACATAGACACCTATTCTGTATGCATCGCTAATACATTCTGAAGTTGCTGTAATAATGTCTCCTACAGACAACGGAAGTAGGTGTGATATAGATGTCTCTACAGATACAGACTGACGTCCAGAACTATTAGATGCAAATGCAAGTGTACTATCCGCTAATGCATAAGTAATACCTCCATGTGCTATACCAAAACCATTAGTCATATCTTTTCTTACCGTCAGTCGACAAGTACAGTTTCCCTCCGTCACTTTTACAATGTCGATTCCTAACCACTGGCTATATGCATCATTTTGATACATCTGCTGGACTATAGATTGTGGCCTATCGGGCATATTTGGAGTTTAGAAAATTTATATCAAAGACATTATATAGGAATATTCTCTACAATCTCCAGATTATAACCGATTAGTCCAACTCTCTTCCGTGGATTATTAGTCAGAAGTTTGATCTTTCTTACACCAAGCGAATTAAGAATCTGTGCACCTATTCCAAGATCTCTTTGCTCATGTGTCTGTGTATTACCGATTGTATGATTAATACTTTCTCCGTTTTCTTGTTGCAGTTTGATTGTCTCTAAGGTGGTGACGAGTGACTGCTCATCTTCGTGATTTCTCAGATATAATAATATACCTTTCCCTTCGTTAGCGATTAGCTCGAGTGTCTTATGCAGAGCCTTGCCGTAGCCTTGAAGTAGAGATCCCAGTATATCGCCCGTATTAGTAGAAGAGTGAACTCTTGTCAGTACTGGCTCATCCTCTTTCCATTTACCTTTTTTGATCACAATATGTGTCTGATCTGAGATCAGCTCAGAGAATGCTATGATGTCAAAAGTGCCATATTCATTTTCGATAGATACTCTTACTTTCTCTTCTATAAGTCTTTCGGTTTTCATTCGGAATGCCACAAGATCCTTGATACTTATCAGCTTGAGGTCATGCTTTTTAGCCAATATAGAAAGTTGTGGTAACCTTGCCATAGATCCGTCCTCATTGAGTATTTCTACTAATGTACCGGCAGGGTAGAGACCGGCCATAGAAGCGAGATCTACAGCTGCTTCCGTATGGCCTGTACGCTTCAGAACACCGCCATCTTCTGCTATGAGTGGAAATATATGTCCTGGTCTGGCAAAGTTATGGGACTTAGTTTCTGGGTTGACCATCGCTTTTATACCTGTGGATCTATCATAAGCTGAGATACCAGTTGTACACCCTTGACCTATAAGATCTATCGATACTGTAAATGCCGTCTCATGCAAGGCCGTATTACTACTCACCATTTTGTTAAGCCCAAGATCTTTGGCTCTCTGTTCTGTGACGGGTGTGCATATAAGACCTCTTCCGTAAGTTGCCATAAAATTAATAATCTCTGGTGTGATCTTCTCGGCTGCACAGATAAAATCACCTTCATTCTCTCTCTCTTCATCATCGACAACGATGATTACCTTGCCAGCTTTTATATCAGCAATGGCTTCTTCTATTGTGTTAAATTGTATATCAGTATCTACTGTCTGTGTCTCTGTCATATCGATATCGATCATTCTTGATATATATTATAAGATTACGGCAAAATTAGCAGCATTATTTGAATAACTTATCTCTAATGTCCACTCTTATTAGTTATGGCGACTATAAGGCACCGATATAATGATTAACCCATGGATTTAACGATTGTTTACCATAGAATTGTAGATATTGTGATTTATTATAAAATTAAATTTTTCTATTGCTATGAAAATATACACGATTACAAAACCCCTTATTCTTGTTGCCGCAATCTTTTCATGCATCTATATAGTCACATCTTGTGGAGATGATGAGGTTGTAGGTTGTACAGACCCATCTGCCGAGAATTATAACGAATTAGCTAATACGAGTGGAGACTGTACTTATGCACGAGATAAGTTCTTGGGAAGCTATATGGGATCTATCACATGTCCTGGTCAACTTGCCATTCTATCTAATGATTCGTTAGAGTTTTCATTGGTGGAAGGTTTGGATGCAAATGTCACGTCAGAAGTCATTCTTAATATTAACATAGATGGTTTCCCATTAGCTCTCGGTGGTTCTGTTACGGGAAATGATTTCAGAATCATGCAATTTTTGCCTGGCGTTATTATTCCTAATATTCCATTTATAGGTTCTGTCACTGCAGATGTAACTGCTAATGGAATGGGTATGATGATCAATAATGATACTGAACTAAGCGCTACTCTTGAACTTACAGCGGTCGCTCAGACTGCTATAGGCACATTAGAAGATAACTGTGTGATACGAGGTATAAAGCAATAAGCCGAATAGAAATAATTTCAAGCCTTTATAAGTGGCAGAAATTATATAGCCAACTCGAAGAAATAGGGAATGACTATGACTTGTTTTTTAGCTTGTCTATTTCTTTGAGTACGGCATCTGCTTCTGCATACTTTTCGTCTGACTTAGTCCGATCTATAGTGGATAATCGATAAGCTTCTTTTGTCAATGCTTCGTATTGCTTTTGGAGTTTTTTCTCCGGTGATTTATTCCAAAACATAATCTCTTAGTTTTTAATAGTTGATAATCCTGCATCCATAGCGATGATCTGTCCTGACATGGATGCTGCCTTAGAACTCATCAGATAACATGCCATATCTGCAACTTCTCCTGCAGTCAATATTCGCTTAAGTGGATGTCTTTCTTTCATTTTGTCTACAGCTTTTTCATTTTTCAAGATGCCACTTGCCAGAGGTGTATCCGTAATCGTAGGTGCTATACAATTAACTCTTACAGAAGGTGCCAGCTCTGCAGCTAGTGATTTAGCAAGTCCTTCTACACCTGCTTTTGCAGCCGAGACAGAGGCATGGAATGGCATGCCTTGAGCGACGGCTACTGTACTGAATAGTACTATAGAAGCATTCTCTGATTTCTTTAGAATCTTATGATACTTCTTAATAACCTTAATGGCGCCTATCAGGTTAATCTCTAAGTCATTCCGAAAATCTTCTAATGATAGAGAACTGATCGGCTTAAGATTGATACTTCCTGGACAGTAGACAATACTACTGATGTCTTCTATATCAGGCAGCTCATCAGACACGACATCTACAGAATGATGTGTAACTCCCTCTACATTAGGGTCGGTACGGCTGATATTGATAACTTCTCTTTCTTCTATTTCCCTGAGTAGAATTTCTTTTCCGATACCGCTACTTCCTCCTATAATTAGACATTTTGACATTTTATTTCTTTGTTAGAGTAGTGTAACGCTATTATGTGTGAATGGTTGAAGATATCCTTTAATATAAAGTCTCAGTGGCAAAAACTGCGGCATGCTCAGTAGGACGAAACCTTTGTAAGAATTAGTTAGAGATTAAAAAGTGTCACTCCTACGGAGTTGTAGTGTTAGAAGATGACTATGGTGTTACAAAAGTGTTGCTCCACTGGAGCAATGGAAGAAGTATAGACATAGCTTATCAAAAGCCATTGTAAATAAGCTTAATTGTCACAGCGGTAAGAACCAGTCACATAGGGACGAAACCTCTGTAAATAAAAGGAGACTCTCAAAAAGCTCCATAAGAGCGATACCTCAGACATGTCTACCAAAGAGAATGTGTCACTCCTACGGAGTTATAGCGTGATATGATGATTGCAGTTACAGAGGTGTTGCTCCGCTGGAGCCATAGAAGTATAGGTATAGCTTATCAATAGTCCATGTATAATAAGAGCTTATTAGTCACGATTTCTGCCAGTGTTTTACTGACAACAATTTTACGATCTTGAGTTGTATAGATATAGGTGTAGTTAGAAGCTGCTTCACAATATATGATGCCTTGCATTTCTAATACTTCTATTCCTTCTATAGAATGAATCATAACCTTTTTCAGATTCATAGGTGTATCCATTTCTTCTATGAGATCACTTAAGGCCTGTCTATCCATTTTTTGCATTTCGGACTTGACTCTCTGGATACAACTTATGAGATCGTCTTTGTCTACAGGCTTAAGCAAGTAATCGATGGCTTTGACCTTAAAGGCTTGTATTGCATATTGATCATATGCCGTAACGAATACCACATGGAAATCCAAATTATCACCAAGACAAGATAGCAGTTCAAACCCATTCATCCACGGCATTTCGATATCGAGGAATATGAGATCTGGCTTATGATCTATGATTGCCTTGAGACCATCCTTGGAGGAACCGCAGGCGCATAAGATATCTATACCGTCGCAATATATCTCTAGCTTTTTCTCCATTGCATTGAGTGCAGCGGCTTCATCATCTATCAGTATCGTTCGTATCATGTCTTCTTAACCTTTGGAGTTCGCATTATAAGATAAAGATAATTTCCCAGTAACGAGACTGAGATGCTTTACTTATGGGTACAAGTTCCTTTTTTGCATAGACAATATAACCTATAGATGTGTCTTAAGCAGTGATCTTGAGTAATCGGTAGGGTTGAGTGAGTTATCGGTTAGTTATTGATATCCCTAGCTTAATTGATAATATAAAATTAGCATCTGTAGATTGGACGTAAGCTTGCGTTTTATTGCTATCATAGGGACCTTATTGGTAGGCTATAAGATTAGAATATTCTAATCCAGAAAGTGGATCACTCTCTGTGATTGGCCTTATGCATTATGATTTGGGTTTATAATTTTGATATTTTTTTGATCAAATGGTTGTTAATTCTTGATAGTCAAATACTTATGATGTATTTGAGTATTTCCTAAAAAGTCAAAATAATCTAACAAATTATTAGTGGAGATAGTATATTTGCAATCCTTTAAAGAAATGGCCCAGTAGCTCAGCTGGATAGAGCAGCTGACTTCTAATCAGCAGGTCTCAGGTTCGAATCCTGACTGGGTCACTTACAAAAAACCGTTGCAATCAAATGATTGTTTCGGTTTTATTAGTTATGTGGATTCATTACAAATATGCTGTTGATACACTTTTTGATACACTCGTCTATAATTAGCATAGTTTATAGTGATAAACTGAGTTAGGTGAATAATTTGAAATACTTAGAAATTCTTTACAATAATCACCGATTATCATTAACATTAACATTACTAATCTAAAAAGTATGTAATGAAAAAGTTTTTCACCTTAAGTCATGGAAAATTATCTGAACTCAGATTATTGGATGAGAATAAAGAACACATAGAAAATAAGATTAACTCTTACGATGAAGCTAAAAAACTCATAAGCTCTGCTAAATGTTTTCTAAGTATTAATAAAAATGTCCTACAATAATCCCATCTTAATAACGACAACTTAATATTATTAGAAATAGTGGATATTGAGCATTGTCCATTCAAATCGGAGCTTGAGCCTTCTCGGAGAGGGTCATACAATTAACATCTCATGTATGTTCTTGCTCCTTACTTCAACGCCTTACACATCGGCCTTAAAGCCAAAAAGACCTTTGCACGTGGCAACCTATTAGAATCATATTTTGAGCTGGATGATGTGGAGTTTGTTTTGTATAGTTTAGATACTTTCTATGTGGAAGTCTACATAAGTGTAGTTAATAAGATGAAGATTTTTGACATCAAAGCAATTAGTGTGGATGATGCTTTAGATAAATATTATCTTTAACTTTCTTCCCCCTGGCAGATAAGCTTTTGGGACTATGGGTATACTTTAATAGAGGCAAATCCGACTTAGGGTAAGATTTGCACAGACTATTAAGCTCATGTGGTATGGTGAACACGGTATGCACATATGGTACCTTTAGCATCTCATCACTTAATCTACTCTGCCACTTCTCACGCTTATGATACTGACATAACGGACACTGTGTGTGACCGCAGGATAGGTACATCACTTTCTTGTGGCCACAAGAAAGACATGATATTACATGAGCTCCCATAGCGGGAGTTTTGCATAATCGTATGGCTCTGATAAGTTTTATCTTGTGTTAATCGGGTTTGTAGATTCTTATGTATTGTTCTGAGTAGTCTCGGAACAGGTCGCCGATGGATTTATCCAACGCAGGTCGCTGATCAGCTCTGCTATCGGATGATTTATCGTTCTGACTGCAACCCATCCGTAACTGATGTTACGGTTCCTTTCTTTCAAAGGTCGATTTACGACCTTTGATCGTAACAGAGTTACGACCAGTCAGTCCTACATAGATGTATACATCTTTCTGTCGTTTTTAGGTGCTTGTGCCCCAGTTGACTCTTTAAATATACCAAATCGGTACCAGATTCTAAATGGTGGGTGGCATAGGCGTGGCGCAATGTGTGGATACTGGCTATTTTTGTAAATTTTGTATTCTTTTTGGCTTGGCGCATAATCCATTGTGCTGCACTTGTAGAATATCTTCGTCCTTTCTTAAGCCCATTAAATAGGTAATTTTCTGGCCTGTAATACTTGTAGTAATCGGTGAGTATTGTAAGTAGACATTCTGGTATCTGTATGATTCTATCCTTGGCTCCTTTGCCTCTTCGAATCCATTCGACTGCGCTCAGGACAGGTATGTATCTGTAAGCGATCTCTATCGATATCTTCAAATTTGACATTCAATGCTTCGCTTAACCTCAAGCCTGTAGCGTAGACGAAACAGATAAAAACTTGCTGCTTATACTTACCAGCTTGATTAATGAGTCTGACTACATCTTGCTTGGAAATAATGCTTGGTAGAGATTGCTCTTTTCGAGGTCTGGACATTTTCTTAAGGCTCCATTCTGCGTGTATGACTTCTCTGAAGTATTTGCGTAAGGAGCTGTAATCACAATTGATGGTAGACCATGACCTGCCTTGCTTGTGTCTGTATATCACAAACTCTCTTGCCGTATCTTGACTGATTATTTGACCTTTAAATTTAGAGTCATGGAAGCGTAAGTAACGCTTGAGTGTACGCAGATACATCTTACGGGTAGCTACACTGAAGTTTTTCATTATCAAATAGTCACCATAAGATTTTAATTGATCATTAATACTCGGATTCATAATACATTGATTTTTAAGTTATCTGATAACTCAAAGATGATGTATGACATACCGTTAGTCCAAGAAAATTGTACTGAAAATAAGTGAAAAGCTGTGAAGGGTTTGTTCAACGGATAATGATAAGCGGAGTATGACCGTAGGGAATATTCCGTCTTATATATTGTTAGCTGGAGTCATTCTTCTTCGTTAACGGATTTAAGTATCTCTTCTAATTCCTCTTTTGTGTCATATTCATATTCTACACCATCAATTTTAATTGTGCTTTTCTTTCCTTCTTCTTTTCTCTTCATTAGAAAGTCAATTACATAAGGTCCAAAGGTTGTGGTGACATCAACTACCATGCTGATAATGTCCATTACTCCTTCAAATTTCTTTGTGACAATTACCTCAACATTATTTTTATGAGAATCGTAAAAAGACATTGCATCTTTAATGTCTGTTCTGGGTATTTCTATGAGTATTTTCATCTGAATGCTTTGTTTATTAAATTATTTAGTTCTTTTATTTCTGTTGGTTTATATTTTCGTTTCATGAGCTTTGGTTGTTCTGAGACATCGTTAACATCAGTTTTGGCTGTGTATAATAGTGGATTCCCAATAAATTTCGAATATCTTTCATTGTCTGTCGTAAGTAAGTCTAAGAATTTATTGAGATCAACTTTTTCGTATTTAATTCGAAAGGTAGTTTCAAAGTTTTTTCTAAAGGCGTTGAGTCGGATATTACTTTCGAAAAAGTAGTCGTCTATTGTTTGATTTTTATCTTTTATTTGAGCCGCCATCCTGTTAGCAATTGAAAGCAATCTTAGATTGAATAGTCCAATGTGAATGGCTCTTATAGTTGTTTCTGGAGATGCGATATTCAATTTTAAAACCATATTGGTTGCAATTTCATCACAGATGACTTCTTCTAAAAAATCTTTTCGGGCTGTAATTAGGTTTCTTGTTTTATTAATATAATCTTTTAATCCTCCTCTGAACATAGATTCACTTTGTTTTTGAACTCGTTCTCTTAATTCTTCAGGATATCGCATTGTTTCCATTAAAGAGTTTACGTATGAATTAGTTACAGATTCCTCCGTTAGATCAATATGTTCAAATATATCTACATGGTTTTTGGTTAATAACTTTTTAGTTGTTTCAAATAAGTCACTTGCTCCTTCCATTGACATTATTTCATGACTGATTTCATGAGCAATTACAAAGTATTCTTGTAGCGTACTAAAGAGGACTACTTCCTTTTCAAATGGCTTTATCTCTTTAAAGAATGGATAGAAATTGGTGAAGTAATGAGCAAAAAACAAACTTGCATTTAAGTAGTTTCTTAATTGTAGATTTTCTCCAATCAATTTAAAACAGTAACACAAACCTATTTCATCTTTAGGAGCTCCAAAAAAGATGCGATTAAGTTCATAGAAAGTTTGACCCAAATGCTGATCGTAGATTAAATACTTTTCGCCTTTTAACTCAGCTATTTCCGTTTTTCTGTTGAGTGAATAAGTAACTTCAAGTTTTAAATCAATTCGTCGCCCGAAGTGTAAATCTTTTAGAATTGATTCGTATTTGATCTTATTAACAGGTTTGTTCAATAATTTCCTACTTGTTGATATGTAATCTTTAATTGTCATTTTGATTCCAGCTAACTAGCTTATATACCCACCTTTTTCACATACATGGTGTTACTTTTAAGAAATAATTGCAACATATATCTATAGAAATCATGAAGTACTATAAGACAACTCATTGGGAATCAAAAAGTTAAGCTAATGCTGCAAAAAATTTACTCCTCACCATATATTCCTACATATCTATCTCTATCTGTGACATATCCACGATACATCCCTGCTGTATTAAATGGCATAGAAATGTTACCCATGTGATCTAATGCAATCAGCCCACCGCTGCCTTTTGCTTCTACCAGTTTCTCATTTATAACCTTATCGGCAGCTACATCTACAGATACACCGGTGTACTCCATCATCGCTGAGACATCATGAGCCACTGCATATCTGATGAAAAATTCACCATGCCCAGTACATGAGATACCGCATGTATTGTTATCGGCATAGGTGCCAGCTCCGATGATGGGAGAGTCACCTATCCTATCATACCGCTTATTAGTCATACCTCCTGTGCTTGTTCCTGCTACTATGTTACCATTTCTATCCAGAGCCACAGCTCCTACCGTTCCATATTTGCTATTTTTTAATTCCTGTATCGTCATACCCGTAGAATTTTCTTTAGTCAGTTGTCTCTGTAAGCTTTTGTACCTGCGATCTGTATAGAAATATTTGTTGTCTACGATATCTAAGTTTTGGGACATGCAGAAAGTCTCGGCTCCTATCCCTGATAGCATGACATGGTCTGATTTCAGCATGACGGCCTTAGCACCCGTTATAGGGTTCTTCACATTAGTGACACCTGCGATGGCACCTGCATTCTTATCACTGCCTTGCATAATGGAAGCATCCAGCATATTCTTGCCATTGTGAGCAAAGACGGCTCCTTTTCCTGCATTAAATAACGGTATGTTCTCCATATAAGAAATGGTCTCGACCACTGCATCCAGACTCGACCCACCTTGCTGTAGAATGCCCTCCCCTATACTGAGTGCCTCATTAAGTGCATCAGTATAGGCTTTCTCCATCTCTGGAGTCATATTCTCTCTTAGAATGGTGCCTGCACCGCCATGTATCACCATCGCATATGCTGTCATCTTATCATCAGGGCTTGCTACATTGGTATCTTCAGTCGCTTGATTACTGGCAGAAGGGTTATTCTTATCAGCACATGAGATTATAATAAGGCTGATAATTATCAAAAAACTAAGCAAGGATAATCGATATGTATTTTTCATAATGTAAATTTGAATTAAGATAAGCAAAGCAATCTACTTATAGGAATAGATGAAAAACAAAAAGAAACTCATAGTCATAACTGGACCTACAGGAATAGGCAAGACAGCTATCAGTCTCCATCTTAATGAAGCCTACAACACCTCCATTATATCAGCAGATAGTAGGCAGATATACAAGGAATTATCTATAGGTACTGCTAAGCCTACGCCGGAAGAGATTGCTTCTGGAAATATCAAGGTCGTGGATTTCCTTTCTGTCACAGAAGATTATAATGCTGGACAGTTCGAAAAAGACGCGATGATCATCATTGCAGAAGATCACTATCGTTCTGATGTCAGTATAGTCTGTGGGGGCACTGGACTCTATATCAAAGCACTTACAGAAGGGCTCGATCAGTTCCCTAATATACCTATAGAGCAAGTAGCACAATTAGAAACAGAGCTATCAGAAGCAGGCATAGAATCTCTGCAGAATAGACTTAAAGAAAAAGATCCCAAACAATATGCTAACATGGATATCGATAATCCACATCGACTTATTAGGGCATTGTCTATTATAGATTACACAGGACAAGCTTACTCATCATTCTTAGGTCAAGATAAGGTAGAAAGACCATTTGAGATAATTAACATAGTGATAGATACTGAGCGAGAAATCATCTACAAGCGTATCGAAAAAAGAGTAGACCAGATGATAGAAGCAGGACTAATAGATGAGGTAAAAAGCATGATGGCTTACCGTAATCTAAATGCTCTAAACACAGTGGGATATAAAGAAGTCTTTGCCCATCTCGATGGTGATTATACTCTTAATACTTGCGTAGCTGAGATAAAGAAGAATACCCGTCGGTATGCAAAGCGTCAGCTGACATGGTTGCGGAAGTATAATTTGGGTCCGCGATTTCTACCTTCTAATATTGACAAAATTAAGAAATATATAGATCAGCGACTTCTGGCTTAGTCACACTATAAAAGTTTGAGTACATTCTCTGGTGGACGACCTATTACAGCTTTTTTTCCCTTTATAACGATAGGTCTTTCTATTAACTTAGGGTGTGATACCATGGCCTTGATCCATTGCTTATCTGATAGCTCCTTACCTTTGTATTCTTCTTTGTAGATCGCTTCTGACTTACGTAATAATTGTTCTGGCTTGATGCCTAACATCTTTATCACTTCAGATAACGCCTTCTGAGTAGGCGGTTTTTCTAAATACAATATTATTTCTGGTTTTACTCCCTTCTCTTCTATGATTGCTAAGGTTTCTCTGCTTTTTCTACATCTGGGGTTGTGGTATATTTTCATGCAATAAGATTTTTTTTATTAAGGTGTATTAGACTTCATACTATGAGCCGTTTCTAATTAATCCAGAAAAATGCCACAAAACCATACCAGCACATACAGCTACGTTAAATGAATGCTTAGTACCGTACTGCTGTATTTCTATGGCTTCAGTTAGATGTGGCAGTACTGCATCATTAAGTCCCTCTACTTCATTACCGAATATTAGAAATATCTTCTTGTCTAACGATGGCAATTCCATATCTGTTAGCATGACAGAACTATCTGTCTGTTCTACTCCGTATATAGTGGCAGCTGACTTATTTATCTGAAAGATGTATTCTACAATATCTTTCTCATAAGTCCATGCTACGGACTCCGTAGCTCCTATGGCCGCTTTATTGATTTCTTTGTGTGGAGGCCTGGCGGTGATCCCTGTCAGTACAATGTCAGATATCCCTAATCCATCACAAGTTCTGAATATAGAGCCTACATTAAAAGCAGATCTTATATTATCTAAGACGACTGTAATCGGTAGTTTCTCAGATTGTTTGTATGTCTCTGCATCTACCCTATTAAGTTCTTCCAGCTTAAGCTTTCTCATCAGATAATCTGCGCTTCAGTGCTGCTTTTACAAATGCAACGAACAATGGATGTGGATTCTCGACTGTAGATTTTAGCTCAGGATGGAATTGCACACCGACGAAAAAAGGATGATCCTCTAATTCTATAATCTCTACTAATTTGGTCTTAGGATTTACACCAGATACAATCATACCGTGCTTCTTGAGATCCTTTATATATGCGTTATTAAATTCGTAACGATGTCTATGTCTCTCATCTATCTCGGTCTTGCCGTAAGCTTTCTGAGTGATGGTTCCTTTTTCTAATTTACACTTATAACTTCCTAATCTCATGGTGCCACCCAAATCTTTGACATTCTTCTGATCGGCCATGAGATCTATTACCGGATTAGCTGTTTTAGGCTTCACTTCTGCGGAGGAGGCGCCTTTGAGTTTCACTACATTTCTGGCAAATTCTACCACAGCACATTGCATACCTAAGCATATTCCGAAGAATGGAATGGATTGCTCTCTTGCGTACTGAATAGCATTAATCTTTCCCTCCACTCCTCTCTCTCCAAATCCTGGTGCCACAAGTAATCCATCGAATCCTTTGAGGTAGACACTTACATCATCGGATTCTAAGACTTGAGAATGAACAGGTACAACTGTAACTTTGCATTCATTTTCTGCACCAGAATGTATAAATGCTTCATAGATAGACTTATAAGCATCTGGAAGCTCGTTGTATTTCCCGATGAGTCCTATCTTGACCTTATTAGAAGGATTCTTGAGTTTCCATAAGAACTCTTTCCATGCGGTCAATTCTGGCGTATTGTTTTTCCTTAGCTTAAGCATCTTCAGGACTCTGACATCTAACTTTTCCTTAAGCATAAGTAGAGGCACATCATAGATCGTATCTGCATCTATTGCTTCTATGACTGACTTATAATCGACATTACAAAAGAGTGATAACTTTTGTTTCAGTTCCTTAGTCAGTGACTTCTCAGTCCTACAAACTAATATATCTGGCTGAATACCAGCCTGTAAGAGTTGCTTCACTGCATGCTGCGTCGGTTTCGTTTTCAGCTCCTTAGCAGCAGATAGATATGGTATCAGTGTGAGATGTACACATAGACAGTTGTTAGGACCCAGTTCTCTTTTCATCTGTCTGAGGGCCTCCAGATATGGCAGTGACTCTATATCACCCACAGTTCCTCCGATTTCCGTGATGACAATATCGTATTCTTTCTTCTCTGCTAATAGTTGTACTCTACGCTTGATCTCATCAGTGATGTGAGGTATAACTTGCACTGTCTTTCCTAAGTATGCGCCTTCTCGCTCTTTGCTTATAACGGTCTGGTATATACGTCCAGTCGTTACGTTATTTTCTTGAGACGTAGGGGTATTGAGAAATCGCTCATAATGCCCTAAGTCGAGATCCGTCTCAGCACCATCATCAGTGACATAGCATTCGCCATGCTCGTATGGATTGAGCGTTCCAGGATCTATATTAATATAGGGATCCAGTTTCTGAATTGTTACCTTATAATTTCTTTCTTGTAGCAGCTTAGCGAGTGAAGCAGAAATGATTCCTTTTCCTAATGATGAGGTGACACCACCCGTAACGAAAATGTATTTAGTCATAGAGATTTTGGCTTATTGCATTACGGGATACAAAGGTATGTATTATTGGAGTAGATTTAGAACGAGAAACTAATTTATTTACAATAAGAACTCCTACACCTTATCCTTACTCTCATTCCATAGCACATCCATCTCTTCTAATGACATTTGTGATAGAGACTTAGTCGCATTAGCCTCTATATATTCAAATCTTCTTTTGAATTTCTTATTGACTTTTTCTAGTGCCGCTTCTGGATCTATCTTGAGGAATCTTGCATAATTTATCATCGAGAACATATAATCTCCGAACTCCTCCTCTATCTTATCTTGGTCTCCGATATCTACGGCCTCTACTAACTCGGCCTGCTCTTCTTTTACCTTGTCCCACACATCCTCTATCTTATCCCACTCAAAACCAACTGTAGCTGTCTTCTCTTGCAACCTATAAGCCTTCACAATTGCCGGCAGGGCATTAGGAACACCTTCGAGTACAGACTTCTTACCTTCTGATAGCTTAATCTCCTCCCAGTTTTTCTTGACATCTTCATCAGATTGCACGACGGTATTTCCGTATATATGGGGATGTCTTTTGATTAGCTTATCGCAAATGTGATTAAGAGATTCGTCGAGCGTAAATGCTTGTTTCTCGGTACCTATCTTAGCATAGAACACCAGATGTAAGAACAAATCCCCTATTTCTTCCTTGATCCCAGGATAATCCTCAGCATCTATGGTATCGACTAATTCGTATAATTCTTCTATTGTCAGCTTACGTAAGGTATGAATGGTCTGCTTCTTATCCCATGGGCATTGCTCTCTCAGCTCATCCATAATGCCTACAAGTCTCATAAATGCCTTAGCTCGGACGTCCATCTTAAACGATTTAAAGTATCTTAGCGTTAATTATTAAAATACAATAATACGATGAGTTCACTACTTTCTACATTCATTATAATATTTAGCATATTTCTCGTGTCATTTGCTTTGATTAATATAAGGCAGATCTTCACAGGAAAGGAATTCCGAGGTACGTGTGCTACGAATAATCCGATGATCAAAAACAATGTAGGCGATTGTAACCTATGCGGCGCTAAGGCTGAGGAAGCTTGTCAGATGCCTGATGTGGAAGGCGCCAAATAGTAATCAATTTGTAATATTATTAAGAATGTATTCACGCAAATGGTATTAGTGTGATTCGGAATTAACTATGTTTTTTTAAAAAATAACTCTATGAATAAGCTGTTCAACCTGATTCCTCTTTTACTAATGACTCTATTAATAACATCATGTGGAGGCTCGGATAGTAATGTTTACGAGTATGAAGGTGGTAGAAGTGTAACAGAGACAAAACTATACGTCACAGCACAACAGAACCTCGACGAAATAGATATCAATTCCGGATCTATCAAAGAGTTAGTAGAAAACATAGATCAATTACTCGACATGTTAGAAAGTCAAAGTGGAGCTATTCCCCAAAAGATCGTTCTCGATGACGAGAGCTCATTGACAATCACGATCCAAAATACTGAAGCAACGACCTCTTACATGCAAGTGGGAGATCAGATTGTATTAGAAGATACGGAGCCGGAAGCATTCAAAATACGAAATGATAAGATAACTATGTGTGCTTCTCTGTTGTTTGCAGATTTTGGGTTTGGAGCAGAATTCAATACTTGCAGTGCATCTGATGCAGAAGAGCATGCGATAGATTACTATGCCCAACTCGAGAATTCTGTCGGAGATACATTATTCTCAGCTATTATAGAGTACGATCTGATCAGACAATAATTAATAGATTCCCTTAAAGTTATTCTTATGAAAAAATTATTATCCATTCTATTCTTAATTGGATATATCTATTCGATATCATCAGCTCAAGAATCTAAGCAACTTAATAGCGCAGAGATATACGAAGAGCTCGAAAAATTCAACTTCTTAGGAACAGCCTTATACCTTGCCGCTCACCCAGATGATGAGAACACTAGATTAATATCTTACATGTCTAATGGACTGCATGCACGGACAGCCTATCTATCTCTAACCAGAGGTGATGGAGGTCAGAATCTTATTGGTACAGAAATAAGAGAACTCTTAGGTGTACTAAGAAGTCAGGAGTTACAGATGGCAAGAGCAACAGATGGAGGCCAGCAATTCTTCACAAGAGCTAATGACTTTGGATTCTCTAAGCATCCTGATGAGACGCTTAAGATCTGGGAGAAAGACAAGGTGATGGAAGATATCCTATATGTAATTAGAAGTTTTAAGCCAGATATTATTGTCAATCGTTTCGATCATAGAACGCCAGGGAAGACTCATGGTCATCATACTAGTTCTGCGATGTTATCCGTGGAAGCATTTGACTTAGCTAATGATCCATCAGTCTATCCTAATCAGGTCAAAGAACTAGGCGTCTGGCAACCGCATCGACAATTCATGAATACATCATGGTGGTTCTACGGAAGTCGGGAAAACTTCGCGAAAGCAGATAAGACTAACCTTATAGATGTGGATGCCGGTGTCTACTTTCCAGCACTCGGAATATCTAATGGTGAGATCGCTTCTATAGCGAGAAGTAAGCATAGGTCACAGGGATTTGGGTCAGCAGGTGGAAGAGGATCATATCAGGAATATCTGGAAGTTGTGAATGGAGATGTGCCGACAGATAAGGCTAATATGTTTGATGGTGTCAATACTTCCTGGACTCGGGTCAAAGGTGGATCACCTATCAAAACTATAATGGACAAAGTACTGTCAGAGTATGACTTCAGAGATCCGAAAACAGTTGTACCACAATTATTAGAGATCTATGACCTTATAGATCAAGTGCAAGATGATCATTGGAAACCCATAAAAAAGAGACACTTATCAGAGATAATCATAGCGTGCTTAGGCATACATGTAGAGGCAGCTACAGATCAGCAGCAAGCCACCCGTGGGGATAGCGTGGAGGTCACATTAGAACTAACTAATAGAAGTTCATACAATATTAGTGTCAATGACATTATACTAAATGAAAACACTCAAAACATCAATCAAACTCTGGAGTACAATACACAAAACAAATGGTTTAAGAAAGTAAAAATAGATGATGAAATTCCATTCTCTAATCCTTATTGGTTACAAGAGACAGGATCACTAGGCATCTACAAAGTAGATGATCCAGCCTATCGTAATCTACCTCAGAGTCCTGCTCCTGTAATGGCTGCCTTTGACTTAGATATAGAAGGTAGAAGCATTACAGTAGATAAAGATGTGATCTATAAGTATGTCGATCCAGCAGTCGGAGAGATCAGGCAACCATTCGCTATCATACCACCAGCGACAATTACTTTTTCTAAGGAGATGTATTTGTTTGCTACAGACAATAGCCAACAATTTGATGTAAAGGTCATGGCTGGAAAATCAGATCTCAATGGTACATTACAATTAGAAGTACCTAATGGATGGAAAGTAGAACCTCAGAGTGTAGACATTTCTATCGATCTTAAGTCACAAGAGAAGAACTACATATTTACACTGACGCCACCTAAAGATGTATCAGAAGCAAATATAACTGCGACATGCACCATCGATGGTGAGACCTACAATAGATCTCTGATCAATATAGATTATAGTCACGTACCTCTACAGACGGTACTTCTGCCAGCACAAGCTAAGATCGTAAAAGTACCACTCAAAACTGGAGGTAGAAAAATAGCTTACGTCATGGGTGCAGGTGACAAAGTACCTGAGTGCCTAACGAATGTCGGCTATAGAATAGAAGAAATAGAGCCTAAGAACTTCAGCAATATAAATCTGGATTCTTATGACGCCATCGTCATAGGTATCAGAGCTTACAATACTGACAAGACACTAAAGCTATACAATCAAGCCTTATTTGATTATGCAGAGAGAGGTGGTACGGTTGTCACGCAATACAATACATCACGTCGATTAGACTATGATGACCTTGCACCCTACCCGCTAAAGTTATCCAGAAATAGGGTGACTGATGAATATGCAGAAATCAGAATGATTGCTCCAGAGCATAGAGTACTTAATACACCTAACAAAATAACGTCCGAAGATTTTGACAATTGGGTACAGGAAAGAGGACTATATTTCGCTGACGAATGGGATGATCAGTACACCGCAATTCTCTCTTCTAATGACAAAGGAGAAGAGCCATTAGATGGCAGCTTACTAGTCGCTAAGCATGGTGAAGGATATTTTGTATATACATCTATTTCTTGGTTCCGTCAGTTACCCGCTGGCGTTCCTGGTGCCTATAGAGTTTTTGCTAATATATTAGCACTTTCTAATATCCAAAAACCATAATCGATGAGCAATCATAAGGAATCAACCCTCGACGACGCTTCACCATTATTTCAAAGTTGGAGCACATGGTATGCCATAGTCATTATCTGTAATATCATTACTATAGGTAGTATTTATTTATATTTCCAAAGCATCTAAGACAATAATCTATATACCATGGCAGCAATTGATTGGCTAGTATTAATACTTACGGTTACTATCATCGTGGGCTATGGTACATGGAAGACAAGAGGCAGCCAAAATATAGAAGGTTATCTACTGGGAGGCAATGAGGCTAAGTGGTGGACAGTCGGTCTATCAGTGATGGCGACTCAGGCCTCAGCCATTACATTCCTATCTACACCAGGTCAGGCGTTCCATGATGGGATGGAGTTTGCTCAGTTCTACCTGATGCTCCCTGTGGCGATGATTATCATCTGTGTGACATTCATTCCACTGTTTTATAAGATGAAAGTCTACACAGCTTATGAGTTTTTAGAAAAAAGATTTGACCTTAAGACTCGGTCACTGACTTCCTTTCTTTTCCTGATACAAAGAGGCTTAGCTACTGGTATTACGATATATGCACCTTCTATAGTAGTCTCTTCTGTCATGGACTGGAACTTGCAGATCACCACAATATGTACAGGAATCATAGCCATCGCATATACAGTCAGCGGTGGAACAAAAGCAGTCCACGTCACCCATCGACATCAGATGGTCATTATTTTATTGAGTCTATTCGTTATCTTTTTTCTATTGGTCAATACAGTAACAGAAACTTATACCTTTTCAGAGAATCTATTAATCGCTAAGGCGAATGAAAAACTTAATGTCTTAGATTTTAGTTTTGATATGAATGACAGATACAACATCTGGTCATCGATGGCCGCATTGTTTTTATTCTTGTCCTACTTTGGAACTGATCAGTCACAGGTGCAGCGATATATCTCTGGCAAAAGCATCAAGGAAAGTAGATTAGGATTAATTATGAATGGCATACTCAAACTGCCTCTGCAGTTTTTTATTCTATTCTTAGGCATCATGGTGTTTCTATATTACCAGAGTCATGATGCTCCGATATTCTTCAACAGCAATGTTATCAATCAAGTTAGGGCCAGTGAGAATGCCGACGAACTTAAGGTATTAGAAGATACATACACGGGACACCTTGCAGAAAGATCCGCAGTCAATCAGTCGCTCATAGAAGCACGAAGAGCTGGAGACGAATCTTCTGTAGCAGCAATAAGTAAGCAAGTCTACGGCATATCCACTCAAGGCTCTGCTATTAGATCGGACGTAAAGGCCCTAATAACAAAAACCAATACCGAGCTCGAGACAAATGACAAAGATTATGTATTCATCAGTTTCATACTTTCTTATTTACCTAATGGACTGATCGGTCTTCTATTAGCAGTTATATTTTTTGCTGCCATGTCATCCACATCGTCCGAGCTGAATGCATTAGCTTCTACAACTACAGTAGATATATACAAGCGACTGATAAAACAAGATGGCTCAGAGAAACATTATCTGAAAGCTTCTAAAATGTGGACGTTATTCTGGGGAGTTGTAGCTATACTCTTTGCTTCCTTCGGAAGATTATTTGAGAATTTAATACAATTTGTCAATATTATAGGATCTGTTTTTTATGGAACTATATTAGGTATTTTCTTAGTCGCCTTCTATATAAAATTCGTTAGAGGCCATGCGGTATTCGTAGGTGCAGTTATAGCAGAAGCTATTGTTGTTGCCATCTTCTTCATGGATATAGTTCCTTACTTATGGCTTAACTTAATAGGTGTACTTGGGGTAATAATAATCTCTCTAATGGCACAGTCTATTATCAATAATTCTGGAACAATTAATGCCAGAGATTAAATCATAGTGATTTATTTTTCGATGTAACTACGCAATCTATTATTAAGAAAATACTCCCACCCAGCTATACAACTTTCAGTTTTGAATTCTGGAACACCTGAAGGAAAATCCGCAGTTGTTACTATAGTCAAAGTCAATTTAGTATGGTTCTCCTGTTCAGTCAGCTCAAATAAACTATAAGAGCTGCCCTCATACTCATCGAATGTCCAAGTGTAAATAATCTTATGCAGTGGCACCACTTCAGTTACTTGCCAATTATGGGTATATGTTCTATCTTCTACCGAGACAGAAAACCGCGTCTTGAATCCCACTTCTGCCACAAAATCTTCTAATGCTTCGAAATACCATTTCCGCATGTGCTTATAATCCGTCAAAGCTTGCCAGAGATTGGCAACTGTGGTATTATAATTTAGCTTTAGTATAATAGGTGGATCTGATGATCTCATAATCAATAATAGCAATTCTTAATCAGCAACTATAATTATAATCGTCCAATCTAAATATAGAACCACAAAACTTATAAGTAGTACTCTCCACATAACAATGGAATACTGAATTCAAATAGCTTATATTTATGATACAAATCTAATTATGGGAGAATTAAAAATAATACCTAATTATACCTACGAAGATTACAAAAGATGGAAAGGTAGATGGGAGATCATCGATGGTATAGCCTATGACATGAGTCCTATGGCATCACCTGAGCATCAGAGGATTGCATCAGATCTTAATGTAGAAATAGCGATCTCGCTGAGAAATAGCAAATGTAATTGTAAAGTATATCATCCAATCGACGTAAAGATAGATGAAAATAATGTTGTCAATCCTGACCTACTCATAGTCTGTAAGCCAATAATAGGTCAATATTTAGATACACCTCCAGAACTTGTGGTAGAGATTCTATCTCCATCCACTCGACTTAAAGATACAATCTCAAAATATCAGATGTACGAAAAATTTGGTATAAAATACTACTTAATAGTAGACCCGCAAGAAAAAAAATCTACCGCTTATTATCTACACGAAGGAAAGTACGAAGAACTAATAGAATGGAAATTTGACTTGGGAGAAGGTTGCACATTTAATTTAGACATATCCAAAGTGACCACCTTTTAGTCGATTACTCCTCTAATTTATTGACCCACTCATCCCATTCTTCATTGGCTTTTTCGAGATCGGATTCTTTTTCTTTTAGAGACTTTAGTGCTTTAGGACCATCTTCAGAGTTATAGAAAGTGACATCTAATAACTGTGTATGTATAGCAGCAATCTCTTCCTCTAATTTTGCAATCTTTTTTTCAGATCGACTGATCCCTCTATTGATTTGCTTTTGTTCTTGATAACCAAGTACTTTTTTGACTTTTTCTTTCGGCTTAGAGTCTTCTCCTTGAGAAACTTCAAACTCTCTTATATCTTGTGACTCTCTCTTATTAAGAACATATTCTAAATCACCAAGATGCTTAGTGACATTTCTATCTCTGAATTCATATGTTACGTCTATACTTCCTTTAAGAATATCTCTATCGTGAGAAACTATAATCAAAGTTCCAGGATATTCGATTATGGCCTGCTTAAGCATCGCCTTAGAATGAATATCAAGATGATTAGTCGGCTCATCTAATATAAGAAAGTTAGATTTCTGTGATACGAGACATGCCATCGCCAATCTTGATTTCTCTCCCCCACTTAATACGGAGACTTTCTTATGTACGTCATCTCCAGAGAATGAGAAAGCCCCTAATGTTTTACGAGAAGCTGTAAAGTATTCTGGATCACATAGCGTTTCTATCGTCTCAAGAACTGTCAGCTTATTATCCAATACCTCAGACTGATCTTGAGAAAAATAATTGACAATCACATTATGCCCGAGTTCTACATTTCCTGAGTTATAAGGTATAGCGCCTGCAATCATTTTGACCAGTGTAGATTTACCTTGGCCGTTCTGTCCTACAAATGCTACTTTCTCTCCCTTTAAGACCTCAATATTTACACCTTCAAGAACATGATGATCGTCGTAAGACTTGCAAGCATTCTCCACTTTAACAACAACTTTTCCAGATGACCCCGTAACAGGAAAATTGATACTGATCTGTGTTACATCATCACTTTCTATCTCTACCCTTTCCATTTTATCAAGCTGCTTTTTCATCGACTGAGCCATCTTGGTTTTAGTTGCCTTAGCCATGAATTTTGTGATGATTTTCTCTTTCTGCTTGATTACTTTTTGTTGATTCACAAAAGCTTGTTGTTCTTTCTCCTGTCTTATTTCTTTAGAGTCAAGATATTTCTGGTATTTACCTTTGAATGCAAATACCCTCTTGTTTCCCAATTCAAATATATTATTAGCTATATTACTCATAAACTGCACATCGTGAGAAATAAATAATAATGCTTTAGGGTAGGTTTTCAGATACTTCTCAAACCATATGAGAGCTTCAATGTCTAAGTGATTATCAGGCTCATCGAGCAATAAAATATCGGGCTTTGACAGCAAAAGTTTTGACATCTGTACCCTCATTTTCCAACCACCAGATAGACTACTTATAGGATCAGGAAATTGCTCTTCTTTAAATCCTAAGCCTTTAAGGATCCTACTTGATTCTGCATGTGGGTTATTGACATCTAATGATGAAAGCTTGATATTTAGATCTGATATATCATTGAGAAGATCATTGAGCATTTGCTCGTCTTTCTCAGTTGTTATTGCATGATTTTTTTCTTCTAATGTCTTTTGGACGTCAAAATACTCCGCGTAACATTCCAAGCAAGTATCCATGATACCTTTACTCTCATCGAGATCAAAATGCTGCGATAGATATCCGATATTACAGTTCTTAGGCATCAAGACTTCTCCAGAATCAGGAGTAATTTCCCCTTTTATTATTTTGAATAAGGTGGTTTTTCCAGCACCATTACGCCCTATCAATGCCGCCTTATCACCATCGTTAAGCATGAAAGAAATATTATCTAACAAATGGTGACTACCAAAAAACAGACTTATGTCTCTAAGTGCATACACAGGCAGATCAGTTGTAGCTTATGTAATTAGGAATCTGTGCAATTATGGAGTAAGTATCTCCCTTATTATTGAGGGCTTGTTGCCATAGTATACTTGACTTAGATTTAAACACATAATTAGGATATAGATCAGAAACGACCCATGAGCCTATTCGGAGTTCTACTTCAAGTTGCCCTGCTTCCCATCCACTGTAGCCGATATAGAATCTGATATTGCCCTTATTAATAATACCTGACTCAATAAGAAATTTCAATTTTTTAAAGTTTCCACCCCAATAAATTCCATTGGATACCTTAATACTTTCTTCTAATAAGTCGCCGACATTGTGTAAGTAATGTAATGTATCTGTGGCAACAGGACCTCCGTAATATACCTCAAATTCCTCATCAGAATCTACATCACCTATCAGTTCTGATATATTCATATTGATAGGTTTATTAAGTATAAATCCTACTGTGCCTTTATCATCTGAGTGCTCACAGATACCTACTACTGCTCGCTTAAAGTTCGTATCCATCATGAAAGGCTCAGCGATGAGCGAGCTTCCTACTTTTATCTTTCTTTTCTCAGACTTACCATTCATATAAATTAAAATTGTAGAGGTAATATTTAATATTTACATATCGAAATAATTAGTCATCCAGTAGGGTAAGACAATTATCTACATCATATGCATTTCGTACTATACTTGATTGACAACCAATGATCGGTCTATTCTGCGAAAAAATCCACTCAATACCTTAGCCCCGTACTCATTATAATCTTTATGTCCATCAGCTAACATATTTTTCATCGTTTGCGTCCATCTCACAGGGCTCGTTAGTTGCTTTATAAGATTCAACTGTATAAGCTCCGTATCTGTTGTCGCTTCTCCGTTAACGTTTTGGTAAATTGGGCAAGTAGGTTTATTAAATGTCGTTTCTTCGATTGTCTTTTGGAGTGTATCCTGAGCTGGCAACATTAACGGAGAATGAAATGCCCCATTCACATTTAGAACTAAGGCTCTTTTCGCTCCTTGTTCTTTAGCTACTTCTACTGCTTTATTAATACCCGCTACACTTCCTGAAATGACGAGCTGACCAGGACAATTGTAATTTGCTGCCACAACAACGGCATCGATTCCATTACATATCGATTCTACTTTCTCATCTTCTAATCCTAAAATGGCCGCCATTGTTCCCTCAGTCTCATTACAAGCATCTTGCATGACAAGTGACCTCTGTTGTACTAAATTAAGACCATCACTGAAAGATAGCACTCCATTAGCTACAAGAGCGGTAATCTCCCCTAAGGAATGACCTGCTACTGCAGTAGCTTGCACATTATCAAAATGCAAGTAGTACCGAATAATGGTATGCAAAAATACTGCGGGTTGTGTCACTTTAGTCTGCTTAAGGTCCTCATCCGTACCATCGAACATGATAGAACTTAGCTTATAACCAAGCTGGTCATCTGCTTGGTGGAACCATTTCTTTGCTTCATCACTGGCTTCGTAACTATCCTTACCCATACCGACGAACTGGGATCCCTGACCTGGAAATAATAGAACTGACATAAGTTTACTTTTACTACAAATGTAGCAGAAGCCTATTAGTTGTTCATAGATATGAGTCGTAAAAATTCGTTGCGAGTTTCTGATTCGCTAAAAACGCCAGTGAATGCTGACGTCGTAGTCATAGAATTCTGCTTCTCTACACCTCTCATCATCATACACATGTGAGCCGCTTCTACGACTACTGCGACTCCTAAGGGATTAAGCGCTTCTTGTATACTATCTCTTATTTGCTCAGTCAATCGTTCTTGGACTTGCAGCCTACGGGCAAATACGTCTACTATTCTCGGTAATTTGCTCAATCCAACGATATGCCCATCAGGTATGTATGCAATATGAACTTTTCCGAAGAAAGGGAGCATATGATGCTCGCATAAGGAGTATAGTTCTATATCCTTGACCAATACCATGCCTTCGTAATCTTCTTTAAATACCGCCTTACGGAGTATCTTGACAGGATCTTGCTGGTATCCTTGTGTGAGGAATTGCATAGCCTTTGCTGCTCTCTCAGGCGTTTTAAGCAGACCTTCTCGTTTGACGTTCTCTCCTACTGCTTTTATAATGGTTTCGTAATTCTTTTTGATGATTTCGGTAGTCTTCGAATTATATGATTCTTTCTTCTTAAAGCTCATTAAGTATTATTGTATTGTATAAATGGATTATGATGAATTATAATCCCAGATATTTAAAACCATGCATGTGGATAATGGTTCATTAAACCTAACAAATCCAAATAGATATTTAATACCATATAGATGATAAAATGGTACAATTCATACAACGGATTCAGATAATACCGTTTACACACTAGAATGTCGTATATATTCCGATGAAATTAGCTAATCTCAGCATTAAAAATACCTGCATTCCATTGTAGGCAGGAAGGCTTGTAATAGCTACGGCTATGGACCAAACCACCGACTATTGTGGTGTTCTCTTTACAAGCACTATTATACTCGATTCGTCTACAACGAGATCTTTCGCTCATTCCTTGATCTTAAAAAATTTTACTCAAAAAAAATACACGACATTTTCAAATGTACTAGTATAAGTTCTTCGTTAGTAAATTACGGCATTATAAAAATGAAATAGTGCAAATCATTAGATCGGTATTTTTATAAGATTAGTCTATCACAATTGGAAGCTGTTCTACTAAGTCTTAAATTGTAGTTGTGAATCTATCAGATATTAAGAATATGGTGAAGGATATCGTCAGAGCTCCAGGGTTTCTGCATTTTGGTTTCTGGATATTGACCTATTTCTTTCTATTCATTATGGATAATCGTACACTTCCTGTGTTGTACAGACTGACTGATAATCTGGTAGATATCTCATTCTTTATATTTATTTCTTATATCAATATATACTACTTAATTCCCCAGTTCTTACAGAATAAGAAGCCTATCCTTTACTTACTTTCATTGGTAGGCATGATCATACTGTTATCTCCTATTTTGACATCCATATACCTATTAATCTATCATAATTTTGTGGATGAGGTTTCTGCACAGTTAGAATCTAAGTATACCGCATTTATCATAGGTCTTTTTGTAGGATTGGCATCTCTATTTTTTAAGGTTACTAAGGACTGGCTTGTACATCAGCAAGAGAAAAAAGATCTGGAGAGTCAGAAGCTGCAATCAGAACTTAAGTTCCTTAAGTCGCAGATCAATCCTCACTTCTTCTTTAATACGCTGAATAACTTATATGCTCTCACACTGAAGAAGTCGGACTTAGCGCCAGAGATCGTTCTAAGATTATCAGAAATGATGAGATACATGCTGTACGAGTGTAATGAAAAGAAGGTCTCACTTGTCAAAGAAATTAATTATGTCAAGAATTACCTAGAGCTGGAAAAATTGAGACAAGGTGATAAGTTTGAGATCAACTTTAATCTCGAAGGGGAACTTAATGGTCAAGAGATTGCTCCGTTGGTTTTCATACCCTTCTTGGAAAATAGCTTTAAGCATGGTGTCGGAAATCAGATTAAGTCGGGTTATGTCAATATAGATCTCATATTATCAGATCAGAAAGTAGAACTTGAAATCGAGAACTCTAAGCCACCTTCCATTCCTGACAAAATGAGTCTGAAAAAATCAGGAGGTATCGGATTAGAAAATGTAAAGCGTAGACTGAAATTACTATATCCACAAAAACATGAAATCCAAATATTAGACAAAGCCAACACATTTAAAGTTTCTCTGAATATTAATTTACACTAAAACGAATCTCATATAAGTAAAAAAACATTAATCTAAATTTAAGGAAGTGACTGATTTAAAAAAAACATAAACGAAAAAACTAAACAAACATGATAAAAACACTAATCGTAGATGACGAACCACTTGCATTAGATATTTTAGAATCATACATCGAAAAAATTCCTGATCTACAACTCGTAGGGAGATGCGATAATGCAATAGATGCTAACGAAATCATACAAAAAGAAGATATCGATTTAGTTTTCTTAGACATTCAAATGCCTCAGATGACGGGCATAGAATTGGTGAAGTCTTTGACAACTTCTCCTAAGGTAGTATTTACGACTGCTTATTCAGAGTACGCTGTGGAGGGTTTTGACTTGGATGCTGTAGATTACCTGCTTAAGCCTATTGCCTTCGATAGATTTTTGAAAGCTGTGAACAAAGCAAAAGATGGATCTGAAAAATCAAATAATACCGCTCAGGATGATGATTTCATATTTGTCAAAGCAGACAAGAAATTAATCAAAATACACTTCAATGAGATCCTCTACATAGAAGGACTTAAAGATTATGTCATTATAAAAAAAGAAGTAGGCCGAGTCATTGCTTTACAAACCATGAAAAGCTTAGAAAAGAAATTACCATCTAACATATTCATGCGGGTACACAGATCCTACATCGTCAATATATCACATATAAAAGCAGTCGTCGGTAACTCACTGGAACTGATAGAAGGTGGCAAACCCAAAGATATTCCGATCGGTAAAAACTATAAAGAAGACTTGATAACCATCATCGAATCTAACAAACTATAGAGATAGTTGAGTGAGAATATAATCAATGTTATATCGAAACACTTAGGAGAAGATATCATGAGTATCGACTCCGTAACAGGTGGAAATATTAATGAATCCTACAAGGTAATTACAGCAACTGGCATATACTTCCTTAAGTATAATAGAACGGCTCATCACAAAGGGATTATATATTCTGAGATAGATGGACTGCAGGCCTTAGCAGACAAGCACGTTAGAGTTCCTGAGTTATTATATTACTTTAGCACAGAAAACTTCAGCGGAATCTTACTTGAATGGATAGAGTTTTCTAAAAGACAGACTTCTTTAGATGGTCAGAAGAATCTTGCAATCCAGTTATCGATTATGCATGGTATCACTAATGATAGTTATGGATACAACAAGAACAACTACATCGGTTCTCTTACGCAAAGTAATGCATGGTATTCTAACTTCACTGATTACTATCTTGAGTCACGTCTATATCCCCAATATGCTTTAGCCCGAGACAAAGGTTTCTTGTCAGGAACAAAAGATGTGGAAGAGACTTTCAGAAATATGTGTGAAGCCGTTCCAGATGAGAAGGCGACACTCCTTCACGGTGATCTGTGGTCGGGTAACTATATGATCAATGACACAAATAAGGCATATTTAATAGATCCCTCCGTAAGTTATGGTCATCGCGAGATGGATATTGCTATGATGCATCTATTTGGAGGACCATCAGAAATGACGATGCAAACCTATCATGCACGCCTACCCTTGCAACCAAATTGGAGAGATAGAATGGATATTTTTCAGTTATACTACTTGTTGGTACACCTCAATATATTTGGATATACCTACGAGTCGCAAGTGCTAAGTATTATCACTAAGTATAATTGAAACCAAAGCTATAGATTCTTATAAATCTATCTTTTGTATTTTTTCTACAGTAGTCTTACCGTGACTGCTGATTCTGACGAAGTAGACACCTTGGTTATAAGATGAGATGTCAAGATTGTAGAACTGACTGTAAGTCTTCTGAGTTGTAAATATCGCTCTACCTAAAGCATCTACAACATCTATACGATCGATATTATACTTCTCTGATTCTATAGTAAAGATACCCGTAGTCGGATTAGGACTTACAACAATAGATTGATCTAAGTCTTCATCATTATATGTCGGATCTTCGTTGAATAAGATATGATCTTCAAAATTAGGATGAGTCATATACTCGCCGAACTCATTAGTAGATATAATCTTACTCATACTTACTAAAGAAGAATTTTGTAATTGACTTCTCTTTTTGAAACCAGTAATTTCATCCTCTACGATAAATTCTAATTTTCCAATAACTCCTAATCCATCTGTAGATACATTAGAAATCCGTGAGATGCCTATATCTACTTGACCATCTTGAGGAACTGTGGAGATTTGAGTTATTGGACTATGATATCCCATCCAGTTATCATCATACAGTGTAAACTTCACACTGGCACTATCCATTAACTCCGGATCAAAATTCAAAGTAAAAGCAGTTCCATAAAAGTCTATGGCAGGCAAATTACCATTGCCCACTACAATATCTAAACTGATCCACTCACCAGAATCCACAGGATTAGAAGGTGGGATAAAGTAAATAGGAACAGTAGATAGTTCCTCTATAGAATTACTCCTCAGAGAATGTATCCGTCCGTAATTATCTTTAATTTCATTAGCATCATAAGCATCTATATATCCATCTCCATCTGTATCACCACATTTAAGATCTATACCGTCATTCATCTGGGCATAACCCCAATTATCACTTTCTTGGCCAGTCCAAATAAGATTAAAATCTTGGATTCTTTCGTAACCAGCTTCTCCTATATTAAGACCTAAATCAAGAATATCTTTTACATCTACAACACCATCATCATTGACATCGCCAGAATAAACACATCCGTTAATACAAAGACAATCTTCAAAGTTAGTGTCTAATACATTGACATCAATCTTAACAATCTCACATATTCCAGAATCTGTACAATATTCTAACTCAAACTCTTCTATACCATTAAAATCAGAATTTGGTATATAGACTATAGTATTAGCTCCTGTAACAGTTGCACACTCTAAGACTTCAGAATCTCCTGAGTCCAGAACAATAACTTCACCATTATTTGGAGGTGTAAGAATTGAAAAGTAGTACGATTCTATAGGAGAACTATGGACCAACTTGAGGTCATGATTCTCTAATATCTCAAACTCATAATCCATATTAGTGCTGGGAGCATAAGTGTCAACGTGAATCGTAATATTCCCATAGTGGAATGCAAAATCTGAATATATTTTGTAGAAAAATGTTTTGTCACCAGTGAATCCTTGTGGTGCATTATATATAAAATCACCATTGCCATTATAAGTAAGCTCTGACGAATAATCTATGATTGATTTATCATTCCTTAAATCATTATCAAATACATTGAAACTGATACTTCCATTAGATTCGACAGCTAATTGGTCATCAACAACGAAAGTATTACTGTTAAACTTATTAACTACTTCGACAATGTAATCTATAGAACCGCCAGAAGCGGAAGCAAATGATACGGTATCTACACCTACAAAAGTATTGTTTGCTCGATACTCCCATACATGATTACTATAAGATGTAACTGTACCATAATTGGCTCCATTAGATATCTCAAATTCTGCAGAAGGCAATTGTATAACTAAGTCTGATTTGTTATCCACATATACATTCTCAGTTGCAATAGCATTATGATCCTCTTTTATCAGATGTGCAATGCATCCTTCACTATTCCCCGTAGAGTCAACTGCAAAATATCTGACATAACCAATATCTGAACCTGCATTAAATTCGAAAACCAGATCCCCTGATCCGTTAATATTTGCTGTACCACCTTCTACAAATCCCAAACGATCAATACTAAGATCTCCATCAGAACTGGAGTCGTTATAGAGAATGTCGATCACTAAAGAATCAGAAGTACATAGCACATGATCCGTTAGTGCATGAATGCTCGAACTTTTTACTTTATAATTTACAGTGGTGTAGTTTCTAAATGGAATTCCTGGAATCGGTCCTACTTCGAAATATTCTATGATTACTTTAGCATCACCCATATAACCTGAAGTGGGCGCAAAATGCAATTCGTAATCAAATCCTGAAACATGATGAACACCCAAAGAATCAGAACCTGAAAGAGGGGTGGAAATAATATTTGGCTTAATTCCAAATGATTTTAAAGAAACGGTAGATATTGCTCCTTCTTTAGCATTTACGTGTATTGTCTTAGCATTGAATTGAGCATTCAACATTAAGCTTGTAAAAACTAATATGCAAATGAAAATATGCTTCACCTTGCTGTGGTATAAATTTTAGTTAACACAAATATATTTCATTATTTCGGAAAAATAGTACTTAATTTGAATAAAAATCTGATTAAATAATAAACATGATAAGTAATTGAAGGTCTTTCGGTTACATATTATAACAAGAACATATATTAAAACAAAAACATATGAACTTATTATTATATTTTATCAGCTGTAAATCACTTAAAATAAATCAAATACATATATGTATTTAGTCTAATATGTTATGGAGTCAACTCGCATTTATAAAATACTTCAAGGCTTATCTGCTTCACAACAAAATAGATTTTTGAAATTTATTAAGTCGCCATATCACAATGTTAACGCAAGAATTGAGCAATTGGCTGTTTATCTAATAGAAAACACCAGAAATAAAGCTCCTCTTTTATCTAAAGAAGACATATGGAGTAAGGTAGAGCTGAAAGTGGCGTATTCTGACCTAAAGTTTAGAAAACTATGCAATGAGCTATTAGAAAGATTCGAAAAGTATCTCATCATTGAAAACTTAGAAACCAATAAAATATTACAATCTAATCTCCTATTAGATAGTATCCGAAAGAATAAACATGAGCTATTAGCTGAGAAACATATCGCCAAATCATCTAAGAGTATTACAAGAGTTATAGATCAATCATCAGAATATTACCTACAGAAGTATTTCTACGAAAAAACTATTCAAAACTTAAAAACCAACTATGAAAAAAAGGTAGATCTCAAAAAAGGAAAAGCCAGATCTTACAGTGAACTAACTGATAATTTGGATGCGTTCTATACAATAGAAAAATTGAGAATAGCTATAGATCAGCAAACATGGAAAAAAATGTATAAAACTGAAGAACAATTCGATCTGGGAATCCCGATTTCACAAATTAACCAATACAATATCTCAAAATACTCCTCAGTAAAGATTTACAAATTGATGTACGAATTATACTTAGAAGATGAAGCTACAGAGAAATATTACTCTCTAAAATCGGTTGCAATGACAAACATAAATACTTTTCCCAAAGATGAACAAAGAGGAATATTTGATGTACTCGTGAGTTACTGCATCAAATTTGTAAATAAAGGAGATCTCAATTTTCTGAAAGAAACTTTAGATCTATACGATTGGGGGATAAGTCAAAGTATCATTCTAAATAAGGGCAAATTGTCTCCAACAACATTTAGGAATTATGTTGTAGCTGGGCTTAGGGTTGGTGAATACGAAAAGGTAGAAAATTTCATTTCTCAAAGAGCCGAATTACTGGATGAAGACAGAAAAGAAAATGCAGTCAACTTTAATCTTGCTAGATTAGCTTTTTACCGTAAAGAATTTCAGAAAGTTATAGAATATCTTAGTAAGGTCAATTATGATGATATTTGGTATAATGTAAATTCTCGAACACTCCTATTAGCTGCTTATTATGAATTAGAAGAATATGATACTTTAGAATCTAACTTAGACACATTCTTCACTTTTTTAAGAAGAGAGAAATCTCTGGGAGATACAAAAAGAAAGTCCTACAAATCATTCATTACTTACCTGAAAAAACTACAAAATTCTTCAAATAATAAAAAGAAACTCATCGAACTAAAAGAAAAAATCAAGTTGGATAAAAATGTAACCACCAAGCAATGGCTTTTAGAAAAAATAGACGAATTACTACCCATCAAATAGACATATTAAAACTAACCCAAAGCCTCCTTATAAATCCTCAGACACCTCTCCCTCGCTTCCTTATGATCTACAATAGCTTCTGGATAATCATTGGTCCCATATTCAGAAACCCACTCTTTGATATACTTATAATTCTTATCGAATTTCTCTCGCTGAGTATAAGGATTAAAGATCCTAAAGTATGGGGCTGCATCCGTCCCACATCCCGCTGCCCATTGCCAACCCCCGTTGTTACTCGATAGATCAAAATCTAATAGTTTACTCGCAAAATATGCTTCTCCCCATCTCCAATCTATCAGTAGATGCTTAGTCAAAAAACTGGCAGTTATCATTCTAACTCTATTGTGCATATGCCCGGTAGCATTGAGTTCCCGCATTCCAGCGTCTACTATCGGATAGCCAGTCTTACCATCACACCAGGCTTGGAATTCTGTCTCATTATTGCGCCATTCTACCGCTTCATACTTAGCTCGGAAGGCATTATTTTCTACATGAGGAAAGTGAGATAATATCTGACTGTAGAAATCTCGCCATACTAATTCTGACAGATAGACATCTGATAACTGACTGGCTTTGAAGGCTTTCTGTCTTATGCTAATCGTTCCAAATCTAAAGTGTATGCCCAACCGAGATGTCCCGTCTATGGCAGGAAAATTTCTCATCTCACTATACTCCTTTATAGTTTTCTGAGTGGTGGAATCGTTTGGTATTTCTATCGGCGATTTCTTAAATCCCATCTCCTTAAGAGTAACCGTTTCTTTGTGATTAGAATGATGTAAATTAGGAAAATACTTCTCCGTCGGATAAGGTTTGTAATAATAAGACAATCCTTTTTCTACTTTACTATCTACACGTTCTAACCACTTTCTTTTGTAAGGCGTATAGACCACATAAGGTGTGCCGTCCTTCTTAAGTATCTCATCTCCTTCAAATATAACGTGATCCTTATATGTGTAGAAATTAACATTTTTCGCATCACATAATTTCTTGACTGCCTCATCTCTTTCTAATGCATATGACTCGTAATCACGATTGGTGTATACTGACTGAATTTCATGCTGATCTAAGAGATCCTTCCATATGGTCTTAGGATCTCCATAGAATACCCATAGATTAGACTTATGATCTTCTAACTCTTTATCTACAGATGCTAATGTATCATGTATGAATTCTACCCTGGCATCTTCTTTATCTTCTAACTTATCCAGTATACAAGTATCAAATATAAATAACGGCTGCACGGGGTTTTCAGCCTTGAGAGCATGATATAGACCTGCATTATCATGTAGCCGCAAGTCTCTTCTGAACCAAAATATATTAATCATAGTTGAATGATTTCATGTGTAATACTAATGTAAATATTTAAATTGTGTTGCGTGTCACAATGATTGCTTAAATCTCGGAATGACTTCGAAATAATAGCTGTAGATATGAATCTAATATCTCATTTGTCCGTAAATCACACAAATGTGTCCCAATTTATCCCAGCTTTTTAAATCTCTTCAATTGTAATATTGATATATTTGATCTAATTACAGAAATTTCGAATATGAAGAATGCTAAAATACAATTCCTGCTGCTTGCAATAGTACTATTTTTGGCTTGTAAGCCAGATGGTGCATCTCCCAGAACTGATACCACTGACACGTTAGAAGTCGCCAGTGATAATTATAAAAGTCAGCCTTCTATGGCCACTGGGAATGCTCTAATCATGGAGATATCTAAGAAGTTATCTGATCCCAACTTATCGGATGCCGATAGAAATAAATATTTAGAAAAAGGTTTACAGATCAGCAAAGAGCAGAATATTGTAGCACGTCAGGGAAGTTTCTTATTCCCTTACATCAAAAACAATATGGATAATCCAGACATCCAGGACAAAATCTATGATCTGGCAGAGCTCATGAGAGAGCTCAAAAAAAATGCAGCAGCCAACGTATTATATAAAGGCCTCACAGACAAGTTTCCAAAATTTAAATCCGCCGATGAAATTAGCGCTAAGATGTCTACTCCGATTACCAATGTAGATGATTATGTCATGGATCTCGGTAAAGTAATATTTGAGAATCCTGACGAGAACGGTGTCAATAGGAACGCAGCATTACAGTATGTGGATGCTTGTGAAGCTTATGCAATTGTATATCAAGATAGTACAGCTGCAGAATACCTATTTAAAGCAGCTAAGATAGCTGAGAGTATCCGTACATTCCCAAAGTCATTGTCCCTATATGATTGGGTGATAGAAAAATACCCTAACCATGTTAAAGCTCCTACAGCAATGTTTCTTAAGGGCTTCATTATAGAAAACAATTTAGGAAATGACTCATTAGCACTGGTATCTTATAAGGAATATATGGCTCGATATCCCAACGATGACCTTGTGGACGATGCTCAGTTTTTGATAGACAACTTAGGCAAAACGGATGAGGAGATATTGAAATTAATTGAAGATAAGCGTAAGGAGAAGGCCGGACAATAAATGTTTAGTAACTAGTTTTTAGATTAGTTTCTATTTAGGGTATCCTTCTTTTGGCCCTTCACCTTTTGGACTTTATTCTTTTATTAACTTAGTGGTGTAAGTCTCATCCTTTGTTACCATTTGTACATAATAATGTCCTGATGGAAGATCTGCGATATCAATTCTCTTTGTGTAATTATCTACCTTACTGGTGAGAATCAATCTGCCCATCATATCGTGTATGATTATATCATAAGCATCTATCGTATTAGACCTTACTGTAATGTCATCAGTTGCGGGGTTAGGATATATTATAATCGATGGATTAGGTCTGTCCTCGATCTCTTCTATAGAAGTTGTCAGCCCCAACTGATCTGCTGTGATACGCATGATCCCTGAGAAAGATCCTTTTGGTGTATTACCATTGGAACTGAGACCATAGTATCTGAACTCCAATAGATAATCTCCATCTTCTAATCTGTGCAGTGATCTACCCTCGGGTATATAGCGTGGAATTTCTAATTTAAAACTTTTGAGTAAAGGCATCTCTGATCCAGCACTTTTGTATACATCTATAGAATAATAATCTCCTACTTTACTATAGTTCATCACTATTACCTCGCCGTCATCTAACAGCAGATCATAACCGGCAAAAATAGTCTGCCTCGGTTCACGATAGATCGTTCTGTCTATCACACCTGTCATCTTATCTACATATAGAATATCCGTACCATAATCTTCTCTCACGGCTACCATGATGATGTGAGTTTCTGTAATCTCTCTGATATGAAAGTTGCTAAGATTCTCGTAATCATCGTATTCAAAAGGGATTACTTCTCTACCATTTCTGTTACCATATCTTATAAGCTGACTTGTTCTTGCTTCTGGTCCTTGAGAATTTGGCTTAAAATAATCAACACTATAAATTTCTTCAGTAAAAGAATCTTTTTGGTATGAGTGAGATCTTAAGAGATATGTATCAGCCCAATCTAAGTATAGCTCATGAGACAAAGTATCAGTTGGGTTAGTTTTTATTCCCTCCAAATTCATAGTATCAATGAGAAAAAATGCTCCCGTTTCAAATTTATTTCCTTGAATTATGGATTGTATGGTTCCATCATTTAAGGAAAAAAGTTTAGAATCATGAAAAGGAGTTTTTATTTGTAAAAGATCCGTTGCAGTCGTATCAGGGATAGTTTCACGTATTAAAATACCACTATTGATATCATATTCCTTAATACTTAAATGTCCTCTCCCACCTCCTGTTATTGTTCCTAAGAATTCTCTGTCATCGTTGAGATAGTTACAATATAAGATCAAACGATCATCCTCGACGCTCATATTCATCACATACTCTCGCCTATCCTGGGTTCTAAGGTCGAATAGTGTTTTCCATTTAAGCTCTCCTGTTTCCAAATCCAGTTTTTCTATAATGGCACCTCCTATGTCATTATTGTATTGTACTCTGGATGCTAATATCACAGCATCATCAGTGACTAAAAATCTGGGCCTAGTAGGTTCACCTCTATAAACATGTGTATATCCGTCAAACCTAACAGCAGTGTTAGCCGCTATAGTATGCCCAATAATGGTACTATCATGAATATCGTGTAACCATACAGGTTCTAAGTTTTCGAACTCAAGAGGAACATAGTTGAAACCTGCAGTCTGGCTGGTTAAGTTATGAGACAGTAAGAGTGAAAGAACTATTGCAACAATCAATTTCATGGTTTATGTTTAATAGGTTTCTGGTTGATTACAATTCTGTCTTTCACAAGAGTGATATAAAGATTCACTTACTACCATTTACACATTAGAATGTCGATATATTCCGTTGAAATTTGCTAATCTCAGCGTTAAAAATACTCGCCTCATAATAGGCAGGCCAGCCCGTCCACTATCTTAGTTCGTTCTATTCGAGTACTACCGTACTCGATTCGTCAACGACGAAGTCTTTCGCTCATGCCTTGGTCTTAACAAATTTAATTTAAAATACTTATACGACATTTTAAAATATAAATGATTTAACAGCCCTTTATTTTTTTGGACTTTATTCTTTTATTAGCTTAGTGGTGTAAGTCTCACCCTTGGTTACCATTTGTACATAATAATGTCCTGATGGAAGATCTGCGATATCAATTCTCTTTGTGTAATTATCTACAGTACTGGTGAGCATCATTCTACCCATCATATCGTAGATGATCATATCATAAGCATCTATCGTATTAGACCTTACTGTAATGTCATCAGTTGCGGGATTAGGATATATTATAATCGATGGATTAGGTCTGTCTTCGATCTCTTCTGTAGAAGTTGTCAGCCCCAACTGATCTGCTGTGATACGCATGATTCCAGAGAAAGATCCCAAAGGACTGTTACTGTTAGGACGAAATCCATAATATCTGAATTCTAACAGATAATCTCCACCCTCTAACTTATGTAAAGCTCTGGGTTGCGTCAGGTAGTCTGGAATGGCTAATTTAAAACTCTTAAGCAAAGGCATCTCTGACCCAGCACTTTTGTATACATCTATAGAGTAATAATCTCCTTCTTTACTATAGTTCATTACTATAATCTCGCCTTCATCTAATAGTAAATCTGTACCGGCAAAAATAGTCTGCCTCGGTTCACGATAGATCGTTCTGTCTATCACGCCTGTGAACTTATCTATAAAAAGAATATCTGTACCAGAATCTTCTTTCGTTGCTACCATGATGATGTGTGTCTCAGTTATATCTCTTATGTAAAAATTATTAAGATTCTCGTAATCATCATATTCAAAAGGCATGACTTCTCTACCATTTCTCTCACCATATCTTATAAGCTGACTTGTCCTTGCTTCTGGTCCTAGAGAATTTGGATTAAAATAGGTGATGCTATAGATATCTTCAGAATATTTATCTTTTTGGTATGCATGACTTCGAATATAATCTGTATCCGCCCAATCTAAAGAAAGCTCATGAGACACTGTGTCAGTCGGATTAACCTTAATTCCATCCAGATCTATAGTATCAATTAAGAAAAATGTTCCTGATTCAAATTTATTTCCTTGTATTACGGATTGTATAGTTCCATCATTTAGTGGATATAGTTTAGAATCATAATAAGGCGTTACTAATTGTAAAAAATCCATCTCAGTCGTATCAGGGATAGTTTTTTGTATGAGGACTCCATTATTCATATCAAACTCTTTAAAACTTAGATGGCCGAGCCCAATTCCAAATAGTGTTCCCAAGGATACTGAGTCTTCATTGAGATAGATACAATATAAGATAAGACGATCATCTTTGACACTGATGTTCATAACATATTCACGTCTATCTTGAGTTCTTAAGTCGAATAATGTTTTCCATTCCAGCGCTCCTGTTTCCAAATCCAGTTTCTCTATTATGGCCCCTCCTATATCGTTATTATATTGGATTTTAGAGACCAATATGATAGCATCCTCAGTGACTAAAAATCTGGGGTTAGTAGGCTGACTTCTGGAGACATGCGTAAATCCATCAAATCTAATACCAGGGTTCTCATCTATTACCTGTCCGATAATTGTACTATCATGAATATCGTGTAACCATACAGGTTCTAAATTTTCGAACTCCAAAGGAACATAGTTAAAACCTACAGTTTGGCTGGTTAAGTTATGAGACAGTAAGAGTGAAAGAACTATAGCAACTATTAATTTCATAAGAAACTCTTAATAGGTTTTTGGTTGATAACAATTCTGTCTTTCACAAGAATAATTCAAAGATCCACTTGACTCATTTCCATCTAGTCTACCAGGCTTACCACATTTTGGTGCAGGACCATAACAATCCCCATTTGTAGTTGTAACAGTTGAAGCGACAGTCCAATTACCATTGTTATTTCTATCCCACGTAATAGCAGTAATACAACATGCAAAACTTTCTTCACAAGGAACTATTCTTACTCTAATTGGTTCTCCTCTCTCCCATTCTGTACAATAGGTGGTACATAATTGTTTTTCGTAAATAGAATAAGTGTTTGGCGTGTTATTCAGGTATGCAACAGAATCCCAAAAGTCTATTATTTCTGGAAAAAATTGATAAACTATTTGATCTAATACGCAATCCATATCGATTTCTGGATTTTCAGGTAAACATCCCTCTTTAATATCAAAAGAATCGAATTCTTCAAGCCTAATTTCAATCACCCCATCGCAGTCGTAAACTTCCGAACACATTATTGGTAAAACTTCAACTGTACAACCCCCTAGTGGTTCCGGACTAATGCAGGAAGATAAGTCAAATGCAAGGTTAGTAGTTATATGACAATAACCATCAAGGTATTCACAAGACGTTGGTTCACATCCAACATCTGGATCAGGACTTGATTTTAGATAAGTATCATTCGTTGTAATCACTTTGTTATCAATGACTCCATCTGAACAAGAAGTTATGATCATGACGAGAAATAGGCAAATGGTAATAGGTAAATGGTAAATGGTAAATGGTAAATGGTAAATGGTAAATTCTTCATATTAGGAATATAATAATGATTAATATCTCTAATTTATAACAAAATTCTGACTCATTGCAATACAACGGCATTATTCCCCGATCCGCTTGACGATAATAGGATTTAGCTTAGTTCCTTTTGTAGTTGCTGTGGCTTCTACTCGGTAATCAGATTGCACGCCTTTCACTGTTTTTGCAAGTTTGACGAATAGGCCTTTGATTGGGTTATCGTCTTCCATTCGGTCCATCTCAGACATCATTTTATTATAAGGTAATTGAAAATTTAGGACTTCTTCTTTTCCTGCTATTATCTGTAGATCTAAATCTATAGTCATACTGCCGAGTAGATACTCGTCTATGAGAAGAGACTCTTTTCTACCTCTCTTATATTTCTCGATGAGTTTGATCTCAATGTGCTGGACAATCTGGTCTGACTGACTATTTAGCAAAATTTGGCCTTTGAGAAGACCTTCCTTTAGATCTATAGATTCAGGTAAGAGGAGGTCGATTTTGACACCTTCTATTCCCAGCATATCCTTTAATTTCTTTAGCATATTGACATTTCCTTTAGAGGCTCTTGTTCTCCCACCTCAACGAAAATATTTCTAAATGGGTTCGCCATAGAGATCATAAGCCTCGGCATTGACTACATTTACGTCGACGAAATCACCTACTCTGACGAAATGTAGCTTAGCATCTATAAGCACTTCGTTATCGACCTCTGGAGAATCATACTCTGTACGACCGACGAAATATTCTCCTTCTTTCCGATCTATAAGCACACGATATTGCTTACCGATCTTAGCTAAGTTCTTAGCGAATGATATCTCTTCTTGTATTTCCATGAGTCGATTAGATCTATCACTTTTCACTTCATCTGGTACATCATCTTCTAAGTCATGAGCGATTGTATTTTCCTCATGAGAATATGTGAAGACTCCTAATCTATCGAATTTCATTTCCGATACATAATCGCATAATACCTGGAAGTCTTTCTCTGTCTCCCCTGGAAACCCAACGAGCATAGTCGTCCGTAGAGCGATCTCTGGCTGTCGCTTTTTTATTTCTACAATAAGGTCTTTCTGCTCTTGTAATGTGATCTGTCGTCTCATGCGTAAGAGGACAGGATCTGCAGCATGTTGCAATGGGATATCGAGATAGTTGCAGATCTTAGGCTCAGCAGCCATAGCATCTATGATATCTATAGGAAACTTACTCGGATAGGCATAATGTAACCTGATCCATTCTATACCTTCTACTTTACACAACTCTCTCAGCAGTTTAGGCAAAGCTCTCTCTTTGTATATATCTAAGCCGTAATAAGTCAGTTCCTGAGCGATGAGAATGAGTTCCTTTACACCATGACGGGCAAAGTTTTCTGCTTGTTTGACCAGTCTCTCGATCGGTTGTGAGATATGCTTGCCTCTCATGAGCGGTATGGCACAGAATGCACATGTCCGATTGCAGCCCTCAGATATCTTAAGATAAGCAAAGTGCTGTGGCGTAGAGGTCCATCTCTCTCCTATCAGATCGTGCTTGTAATCTGCATTTAGCTGATTCAGAAGACCTGGCAATTCCATGGTCCCGAAGTAAGCATCTACATCTGGTATCTCTTCTTCTAAGTCATTCTTATAGCGCTCCGACAAGCAACCTGTCACATAGAGTTTCTCTATCTTTCCATCTTTCTTAAGCTTTACACCTTCGAGTATTGTATCTACTGACTCCTGCTTTGCTCTATCTATAAATCCACAAGTATTTACAATCAGAATATTAGAATCTTCTGAGTGATTATCATGCTCTACATCATAGTCATTAGCTTGCAATTGTGTAATAAGGTTCTCAGAATCTACAAGGTTCTTAGAGCAACCAAGCGTAATGACACTGACTTTATTCTTCGTATTCTTTGTCTTCATAGAAGTTTCATTCTGATAGCAAAGATAATATGCTTATCATCATAATCTAATTACTGCTACAATCGTTATCATTATCGAATAGTCAACCAAAATTCATATGAAAAAATTACTTCTCTTCTCAACTCTAATACTCTTCACAAACAATTTCGCTACAGCACAATTCGGCCTGTCTGCTAAGTATCAAATGAATAGTCACTCCGGATGGGATGAGGCTTTTGATGGCGAGAAGAATATTATGCCCAGTAGCATAGAATTTGGATTGAATTATTGGTTTAGACTAAAGAATAAGAGAGTGGAATTTCTACCAGAATTAACGTACGCAACTGCCAGTTCTGATTACTCCGATACTGGATTTGCAGTAGAATTATCTCAATCCAAAAGAACATCTTACGGAATAGGGATCAATACACATGTATATCCGTTAGACTTTGCAGGCGATTGTGATTGCCCTACCTTTTCTAAGGATGGAAATTTAGTTTCTAAAGGGTTTCATTGGATAGTCAATACATCGATAATCAGCCATAGTATAGAGAACATGTTCTATGCTCCCATCAATGGAGCAAGAGAACCTTCCATAATAGTTGAAGGAGATAAGCAAATCAGTTTCAGAGCAGGACTCGGTGCAGGTCTGGACATTGGTATAACAGAATTGATCACGGTGGTCCCTTACGCATTATACACTCGTAATTTTGGTGTAAAAGCTCCCAACCTGACGACAATAGAACCATCTCCCATGTCAGGAGATCCAATTTCTTCATCTATGGATCAATTGCAATTTGGACTCAGATTAGTTCTACGGCCTGATTACTTAAAGAAAAATGGAGGCTTTAGAAGGAGGTAAGTGTTGTTTTAAAATTGTACAAAGTGCAATGCTTATAAGAAATAATGGCTACTCAAAATCAGTCTTACTGACCATCTCTAAGTCTTTAGGTAATTCCACATTTGCTAATCTTAGCAAAACCTTAGCCGCTGTCACCACATCTTTTTCGCAATACCGTGCAATACGCTCATGATCACCATTATCCCAGAAGACATGATGGACCATAGAACCATCTATATCATCCTTAGGTGTAGGAATGCCAAGCACATGGGCGAGTAGAGCGAGAGAAGTATAATTCTTATAATCGCCATACTTCCACATCGTCATTGTATCCACAAGATGAGTAATTTCCCAGGGCTTCATTCCTGATATATCTAATCGCTTAGGAATCGGCATACTGTTAATGACCATACGTCTGCATAAGAATGGAATGTCAAACTCTTTAATATTATGCCCACAGAGATATTGTTGCTTAGGCTGACCAAAATAATTATCCATAATGGATACAAAATCTTGAAGTATTTGTACCTCATCAGTACCATAGAATGACTTCGTTCTAATTCCTGTAATTTCCTTATCCTCCACAATTAAGAAGCCAATGGAGATACAGGCAACTTTGGCAAATTCTGAATAGATCCCACCTTTAGCTCCATACAATGTAGCACATTCCTCTGAGCTTAGATCTGGATTGCGAGCAAGCAACTTAGCCTTATGATTCCAAAACTGTTGTAAGTCAGATGACAAATCTTTATAAGTAGCACATACACCTACAGTCTCGATATCTATAAATAGAATATCCTCTATCTTTTCAGCCAGTTCCTTCATGTATATAATTTGAAAACTAATGAATATTGGAATATGAATGCTCTATCATTTCAGGGGATCTCAATCTATTATTCTGTATCTATAACATAATTTTCTATCTAAATATAGGGAATACCACTAGTAAAGCCAATAAAAATTACCCATGTTACCACCCAATTTACATTTACAGGCTTTCTTTTCATCTGATTTAAAACCATATTTGTGTAAAACATCTAATACATGAGTAAATCAAATGGCTTTTCTATCGTTAGCATCCTTCTTCTAATAGGGTTATTAGGCTTATCAGCATTCTTATGGATGTCCAATAGTAATCTTAACAAAGAGCTAAAGGAAAATAAGCAGTCTAATCTAAGTTTAGAAAAATTACACACAGAACTGGATCAGAATTATCAGTCTTCACTGGCAGACTTAGAGAATCTAAGGGGTGACAATCAAGAACTGAATGATATGATCGATACTCAAAAAGAAGAACTAGGTAAATTAAAAAAGAGAGTCAGTGGATTAATCTGGACCGAAAGAGAACTGGGGAAAGTAAGATCTGAAATCACTAACATGAATACGATAGCTGATCAGTACATCGCAGACATCACCAAATTAAAACAAGAAAATCAGATGTTGTCTTCTAAGAATATGACGCTCACAGAAGCGAATACAACAATGACTCAGGAGATACAAGTCAATAAAAAGAGGATCAATAAGTTAGATTCTGTAAAAACACTTCTTGTCAATCAATCAGAAACACTACAAGAGTCTAATACGAAGCTTTCTACAAAAGTAGATATGGCCGAGGCTATCAAAATCAACTATATAGAAGTAAAAGGTTATGAAGTAAAAGATGACGGTGAACTAAAAGAGAAAAACAGGGCTAAGAAAGTAGATATGCTAAGAGCTTGCTTCACTACCGAAACTAATCTTGTAACTTCTGCTGGAGAAGAGGAATTCCAAATATCATATATCTCTCCTGCGGGCGAATTATTATATGTAGAGGAATTAGGATCAGGTACGATCATGAATAAATTAACAGAGAAACAAGACAGGTATACAGCTTCTGGTGTCATACAATACAATAATGAAGATATGACAGCTTGTCTGGACTGGACGCCTAACTTTGATCTTCAGAAAGGTATATACAAGGTAACCATATATAATAATGGCTTCAATGTAGGCAACGGAGAATTCAAGTTAAAATAAGAATATAACTGCTCACAACTTATCAGAACCTTAGGTGTTAATATCATCTAGGGTTCTTTTTATTTATATGATAGTCAAATAACATTATCTGAATGCTCGGTTGGAGGTTTTCTAATTTAAAGATTGTAGACAAGGTCAATCCATTCGATGAATTGCTTAAGCTATTCAAGGAATTATTAATACATACCTCTGGGGATGTCGATGAGGCCTTGTCATGGCTCACCGCTATAGACAATGAGCATCATCTCACGACAGATGATTATGGTATCGCAGACTTCATAGAAGACCTCAAACAAAAAGGATACATCCAAGATAAGGGGAACAGAGGTATGGGTGGTGGACACAATCCTACTAAGAAAATGGAGGTGTCTCTCAGGAGACATGCACTGGATGATATATTCGACCAGTTAAAAAAGTCCAAGAAAGGAAAACATGATACTAAAGCCAGCGGACAAGGTGACGAATACACCTCAGAACTAAAGCCTTATGAATTCGGTGATAAGCTCGATAAAATATCGATTTCTGAGTCTCTTAAGAATGCTCAGATAAATCATGGCTTAGATGACTTCAAACTCACTCAAGATGACTTAGAAGTCCATGAGACTTTCTTCCAGTCGCAGACGAGTACTGTACTAATGATAGACATCTCACACTCTATGATACTGTACGGAGAAGATAGAATTACACCGGCTAAGAAAGTAGCCATGGCTCTCTCGGAGCTCATCATTACACGGTATCCTAAGGACAGCCTGGATATTATCGTATTCGGTAATGATGCATGGCAGATCGAGATCAAAGATCTACCCTACTTAGAAGTTGGACCTTATCATACTAATACGGTTGCAGGCTTAGAACTTGCGATGAATATTCTCAGACGCCGTAAGAATCCGAATAAGCAGATCATGATGATCACCGATGGAAAACCGACATGCATTAAGAAGGGAAAGAAGTACTATAAAAACTCTCACGGATTAGACAGAAAGATTCTTAATCGAACATTAGGACTGGCTTCTAAGTCCCGAAAATTGAATATCCCAATTACAACTTTCATGATAGCAAGAGATCCCTGGTTGGTTCAATTTGTAGATAAGTTTACCAAGGCAAATAATGGGAAAGCATTCTATAGCTCACTGAAGGGATTAGGTGAATTCATATTCATGGATTATAAGCAGAATAAACGCAAGAAAAGAAATTAATAAAACAATAGGAATAGAGAAATGGATATCAATAATATAAAGACATTAGGAGAACTCAAGGCAGCAGGATACAAATCTAAAAGTATCAAAGAAGAAGTCAGAGACAACCTCATAAAGCAGTTGCAGGATAAGGGTGATATATACAAGGGTGTCATAGGATTCGAAGACTCAGTGCTTCCTGATATGGAGAGAGCCTTACTATCTAAGCATAACATATTGTTGCTCGGACTTAGAGGACAAGCTAAGACAAGAATCGCAAGGCAGACAACACAATTATTAGATGAATATATACCAGTGGTCACCGGCTCAGATCTCAATGATGATCCGCTGAATCCGCTATCCAGTTCTGCCATAGATCTAATAGCAAAGCATGGCGATGATACGCCTATACACTGGATGTCCGCAGAAGATAGATATGTAGAAAAATTAGCGACGCCTGATGTAAGCATCGCAGACCTTGTCGGAGATGTAGATCCTATAAAGGCTGCAACGCTTAAGTTGCCTTATTCTGACCCGCGAGTGATACACTATGGATTGATCCCGAGGTCACACAGATCTATATTTGTGCTTAATGAGTTGCCTGATCTACAAGCAAGAATCCAAGTTTCCCTATTTAATATCCTGCAAGAAGGCGATATACAAATCAGAGGATTTAAGTTAAGATTACCATTAGATATCCTATTTATTTTCACTGCTAATCCTGAAGATTATACCAATAGAGGAAGTATCATCACACCACTTAAAGATAGAATCGAAAGTCAAATACTCACTCATTATCCTAAGACAATAGAAATAGCAAAAAGCATCACTAAACAAGAGATCAGAGTATCGGAAGACATCAAAGAAAAGATTATCATTCCAGAGCTGATCCGAGATTTATTAGAGTATATCGTATTCGAGGCGAGAGAGAGTGAATTCATAGATGAGAAAAGTGGAGTATCAGCACGTCTAAGCATCACAGCATTAGAGAATCTCTATAGCACTATAGAGAGAAGAATGTTAATGAATAACGAATCTACAGGAACTGCAAGAATATCAGATTTCTGGGGTGTCATCCCATCGATTACAGGTAAGGTAGAATTAGTCTATGAGGGTGAGCAAGAAGGACCATACAATGTGGCCTTGTTCCTATTCAGCGGTGCTATCAAGAAATTATTTACAGAATACTTCGAGCATCCTGATGCAGCTATCAAGCGTGAAGAAAAAGACCCATACGGCACACTCAGAGCATGGTTCGGTGCAGGCAACGAATTTGATATAATGAATGAATCATCTCATAAGGATTATGAGAAATTATTAGAGGCCGTGCCAGGGCTTAAGAAAGTGATCACTAATCGTAATATCGATGATGCTCATACACATCTGTTCATGGAATTCTTATTACACGGATTAGCAGAACATGAAGTGATCAGCAAAGAAATCATGAAACGAAGCCTGACATTCAGAGATCCATTGGCTAATATGTTTAATGAGATGAATTAGGTTTGCGTACATAATTTATGACTATTTAAGCTAAGCGCCTGTATTTGAATCACATTATGCGTTTCTGACGAATAATTAGAGTTTAACTTTTCGTTAGTGACCTGAATCCTATATAATTTAGATTTTTATGGTCTCAAAGTATTATTCTATGAAACAACTAATATTTACTTTCCTACTATTGCCTATCATCGGATTTGGTCAGAAAGCATTGGATGCTGGTGTTGTAGCTGGTTTCGATAAGCCATTGGTAGAGCTGACATTCGAGGATGCAGCAATCGACTTAGGTCAAGTTAAGCGAGGAGAAAAGAGAACCTTCGATTTTGTATTTACTAATACAGGAAGAGAGGCTGTAGAAATAGAAATTGTTTCAGCTTGCGAATGCTCTACATTAGACTGGACAATCAAGCCTGTCAAGCCAGGTGAGCAAGGCAAAGTCAATGTCATATTTGATAGTACAGAAAAAGAAGAATCAGAAGTTATCGATGTCGATTTGACATTGAAAAATGTAGATCCTGAGACCGGTTATCAGATTTTTAAGATTGTGACATTTAAGTATGAGTTGATATAAATTAGCACATTACACTACTAAATACATTCTCTGTAAATTTTAATTTACTAAACTCATTATAAACGTTCATGAAGTTTTCTTTTGCTTTCTTCTCAGATTGCAACTCAATATCAGAATATAAATAGTAATTGATTATATTCAGAATATTTTGACAATATCTCATCGCTGTATTTCTTTGACTATAGCTCATTCTACAATAAACCAAAATAGATTTCAACTCATTTTCGTTTAAATTAGATCGATCAAATTCGCTAAACTTTTTATAACTCTTAATGAAATTATAATCAAAATATATTTTGATAGAATTTCCGAATGTAAAAACCCTTTTCATAATATCAGGATTATATCCATTCTTCTGAATTGTAAAAAAGTGATTTGGATAAATAGTCTTGGTTTTTTCCTTAAATCCAAAATCAATTAATATTTCAGCTAAATCTTGCGATGGATAGTAATACATATTTAAATTTTCAAAAGAAACGCTTCATCACAACTAAAAGTTCCTGAGTCAAGATTATGTATCAAATTACATTATCACCTCCTTCGTCCACCAGAATACTGCATCGCTTCTCCTTTGCCAAATCCATAACTAAATCCAAAGGTTATAAATCGACCACGTAAAGATCTGCTGAATAAATAGAAATCATCCTGATCAACTTCAGTCTTTCTAATTCTGGAAGCAAATACATCTCTTACGCTTATATTGAAGATACCCTTACCCTTTAGGATCTTATATCTAAGTCCTAAATTCATAAACGTATTAGCTGCCCTCGTACCCTGTATCGTTTGCTCTCTGGACTCATGTTCTCCACTTACCTCGACATCTAATAATTTACTCCACTTGTACTTAAAGGTAATATCCGTAGAATATCGATCAGCGGAGAAGTCAAAAACTTGATCATTAAATCTCCCGCTCTTACTGAATAAATTATAATTCAGATCACCATTGATTGTTAACTTATTCACTGGTGATAATTTGAAATTACCTTCTATACCTGTAGACTTATTAACACCTATATTCTCTGGTCTGAAAATATTGACATTATCAATAAATGTAGAAACCCTCTCTATACTATTAGTTGTATATCGATGATACAGATTGACATTGAATGTAATTTTCTCATAGATAAAAATACTACCGACCTCATAACTATCAGAGAATTCTGGCTGTAGATCTGGATTACCCGCTCTGATGCTGAAGTTGTTTCTGATATTAAAGAAAGGATTAAGATCCCATAATCGGGGTCTATAGATTCTTCTGGAATAACCTGCTTGGAAAGATATGGCCTCAGTCAACTTATATGAGGTATGTGCAGAAGGAAATAGGTTTGTAAAATTCTGACTGTTGACCTCATTTGTATTAACCAGTAATGTCGATAAATCTGTATTCTCGGCTCTTAATCCCAACATAATTCCCCAATACTCTCCCTCATAAGATGCAGTCGTATAGAGTCCAAGGACTTTCTGATCATACTCAAATAGATTCGTGAGATCGGGATCTACTACAAAACTGCCATTGCTCTCATTACTGACTGTAAAGTCATTACTCACATCATTCAATAAGTACTGTGACCCCAGCTCTATAGTCCATAGATCATTAAATGGTTTTGTATAATCGAGTTTGAAAGTAAACTTACCTTCATCAAATGCAGTAGCCGTTGTCTGGTCAGTTTGGTCAGCATCTCCGAAGCTAAAATCATTCATAAATAAAGACGATTGCTCCTTCCCAAAATAATTTCCGATAGCGCTGAAGAGCAACTGATGATCTTCATCATCTTTGAATTCTCTAGTGTAATTAAGCTCGTATTGTAACTTAGGGTTAGTCGCTTCTGTGACTTCTTTTCTATTCCATGTTCTCTGGAGTAGATCATCAGAAAAGAATGAAAAGTCCGTTTCCGAAGGCTGATCTTCTACTTCATAAGTAAAGCTTCCAGATAGAGTAATCACGTTGTTAGGATCTATATAATAATCAGATCCTAATATGACATTGTAGAAAAATTCATTTCTGAATTGTTCCCCCTCGCTTATTAGTTCTGTATTATTGACGAGATCTCGATTTATATTTTCCTGATCACGAGGTAACTCTCTATACCCCACTCCCAGCTGCGTGAATAGATTAAACTTCTCACTCCGACGGTTAAGACTCAGACCGACGCTGTGATTATGTGGTACACCAGTATTTACAGAAAGTGATCCATTCATACCTCGTTTCTCTTCCTTCTTGAGAACTATATTAATGATTCCTGCTGTTCCTTCCGCCTCATACTTAGCAGAAGGATTAGTGATGACCTCGACCTTATCTATCATATCTGCAGTGATTGTTCCTAAGGCACCACTCGCCTCATCTGCTAATATCGAAGGCTTACCATTAATTAATATCTGTACACCAGTCGAACCTCTCAATGCTATTTCTCCTTCTATACTTACGCTGACAGAAGGCACGTTATCTAATACATCCAATGCGCCTGCACCCGAGCTACTCAAATCACTTCCAACATTAAATACTCGCTTGTCTAACTTATATTCTGTTGTAGATTTCTCTGCCCTTACTATAACTTCATCTAGTGTCTGTGAGGCTTCTCCCATACTGACAAGACCAAGATCTAACTTGTTATTGATGAAGTTTATATCATCTATTGTCAGAGGCGACATCCCTATAAAGCTGAGTTCTAAGTATACATTATCGGTAGGAACTGATAGCTCAAATTCTCCGCCATTGGCTGTAGTTGTACCTGTAATCATTTTTTCTGTAGTCGCATCCATAGCAATTACAGATACATAATCGATATACTGAGTCGTACCGGCTTCTACAACTGTACCGTAGATCATATAATTTTTGTCCTGTGAGATGAGCGACATTGTTGTAAGCATAAGGAAAGAAAGGAAAATGTATTTCATTGGATTTTACTTCTATTGGAATTCATTAATGAGGGAAGAGACAAAGAAAATTAGACTCTACTAATGATAAATGGTTTAAAAATAAATGAAAAAGACTCTATACCTGCTTACCACTTAATGCCAACTTAATATTATGATTCATCGCTCGTTCTGCTAATGGTGCAGAATAGGTGTTCAGATTTTGCATCGCTAAGTTGATCGCATCTTTATCTGCTGAATCATGAGCTTCTCTAAGCTTAGAAATGTATACCTTCAGTTTTTCGTTTTCTTCCACTGAGAGAATGGCCTTATTCTGTACTATAAATTTCTCTCCACTCGTGATGATAGAGTGAGCTTCGTTCTTAGCTTCTTGCAATGCTTTAACCTTCATATCTGATTCTGCGTTTTGCAGAGAATCGATAAGCATCTTTCCCATTTCTTCTTCTGATATTCCGTACTGAGATGTAATCGTTACTTCTGATTCCTTTCCTGATCTTTCTTCTATAGCTCTAACTCTAAGTATACCATCTGCATCTAAGATAAACTGCACCTGTATCTTAGGTATTCCAGCAGCCATAGGCGGTATATCTGATAGTATAAATTCTCCGAGCTTTCGATTGTATTCTACCAGTTCTCGCTCACCTTGGTAGACAGCGACCTTGAGATTCTTCTGACCATCTACAGAGGTCGTATATGACCTGCCTGCTGACGCTGGCACTTTAGAATTACGATGTATGATAGGATCCATAAGACCGCCTACTGTTTCTATCCCTAATGACAATGGAGTCACATCGAGCAATAGATAACCTTCTGTATTTCCAGCTAAAATATCAGCCTGGATAGCGGCACCTATTGCGACGACCTCATCAGGGTTCACCTCATCGTGTACGGGCTTACCGAAGAACTGACTGACTTTTGTTTTGACAATCGGAGACCTTGTACTGCCTCCTACCATGATGACATTATTGATATCTTCCTTAGTGAGTCCTGCATCTTTTAGTGCATCACCACATTTAACAATTGTCTTTTCTATAATGGCAGATGCTAGCGAATTATAATCAGCTTTAGATATCGAAAGACCCAGTTCAGTAGATTCATATCTATCATTTGCCGAAAGGTGCTTCTTCGCTTCCTCAGCCTTCATCCTGATCATCTGACCGAACGACTTATCAGACTTAATATTAGCTAATATCTCTGGATTGCTTTCACACCAATAATCTATAATAGCTCTATCGAAATCATCACCGCCTAAGAAAGTGTCTCCATTAGTCGATAAGACATCGAATACGCCATGCTCTAACTTAAGAATGGAAATATCAAATGTACCACCACCTAAGTCATAGACGGCAATAATTTCTGGCTCTGCTTCTGTAGCTCCGTAGCCATAGGCTAAGCTGGCTGCTGTCGGTTCATTAATGATACGTAAGACTTCTAATCCTGCAAGCTTACCTGCATCTCTTGTCGCTTGTCTCTGAGCATCATTAAAGTATGCCGGTACAGTAATCACTGCTTTGCTCACATTCTTTCCCAGATGACTTTCTATTCTTTGCTTAAGATACTTAAGTATCTCAGCAGATAGATTGACAGGGGTGTGGAAGGTCTCTCCTATTTTGACTTTTACGAGTTTGTCATCTTCATCTATGATATCATACGATAGCATCTGCTCGTAGTCCTGCATATCTTTATAGTTCTTCCCCATGAGTCGCTTCACACTATAGATCGTCCGCTCTGGGCTTTGTACTAACTGCTGCTTAGCGGCATCACCCACAAGGATACTATTATCATCTGTAAAGTGTAATATAGATGGGACTAATGTGTTCTGCCCGCTGGCATCTTTGACAATTCTGGGCTTTCCATCATCGATGTAGGCTATCAGACTATTAGTAGTCCCCAGGTCGATGCCGATAATTAATTCCTTCTCATCGAGCTCACCGGATTTCATGTTAATTGATATCTTAGCCATTGTCTATTTTTATATTATCGCAATAAGGAATGCGACTTATGATTCTCTTCTATTCACACTTAGATAAATAATACGGTATCTAACTTTTTATGTTCAAAAATAAGACACATACTTTATTTCTCGTACTTGGAGGATTTTTTATTACCAATGCCTTAGTGGCAGAATTTATTGGTGTAAAGATTTTTTCCTTAGAGCAGAGCTTGGGATTTCCCGCTTTTGACCTATCCTTATTTGGAGTTGGTGGCTTAGGATTTAACCTGACAGCAGGAGTATTATTGTGGCCGGTCGTATTCGTCATGACTGATATTATCAATGAATATTATGGTAAGAAAGGTGTACAACGATTAAGCTATATGGCAGTGGGATTGATTATATATGCATTCGTCATCATATACTTATCCATACAATTATCTCCTAACGGATGGTGGGACACGCTCAGCGGCAACAGTGATAATCCGGATTGGCATATTACGAGTATGAATGCTGCATATAGCAAAATATTAGGACAAGGACTTTGGATCATCGTAGGATCTTTAGTGGCATTCATGGTCGGTCAGATATTAGATGTCTTAGTCTATCATAAAATCAGAAAATACACTGGCGAATCCAAAATATGGCTCAGAGCTACAGGTAGTACATTAGTGTCCCAATTTGTGGATAGCTTTGTTGTTTTGATCATTGCATTCCACATCGGATCAGATTGGGATTTGGTTAGAGTACTGGCAATCGGAACAGTTAATTATATTTACAAATTTATTATAGCCATCGCCCTTACCCCAGTGATATATATTGCGCATCACATGATCGATAATTATCTTGGAGAAGATCTGGCTAATCAACTAAAAACGGAAGCTTCCACAGCATAGAAATATGAGCAGTACAATTACAAACAAGGTCCTAATGGTCAGACCTAAGAACTTTGGATATAACGCTGAGACAGCAGAGAATAATAACTTCCAAGACAAAGAAGGGTCTGAGAATCATACTGAAATCCAAGCTGCTGCTTTAGCTGAGTTTGACAATATGGTATCTGAGATCCGACGACATGATATAGAAGTGATCGTCATAGAAGACACGGCTTCCCCGACTAAACATGACGCCATATTCCCTAACAATTGGTTCTCGACTCATGAGAATGGACATATTATCACATACCCTATGTTCGCCGAATCCAGAAGGGCAGAACGCAGAGAAGATATTGTAGATCAGCTTACCGAATCTTATGGTTATACAAAGCGATATGGCTTTGAGTATAATGAAGAAGACGAACTATACTTAGAAGGCACAGGAAGCATGATTATAGATCGAACTGCAGGAATCATATATGCCTGTCTAAGCCCGAGAACTGATATCCAAGTACTGGAGAAATTTGCAGTACTGGAAGCACTGAAGAAAGTGATATTCCATGCACGAGATACAGCAGGAGAATTGATATATCACACTAATGTGATGATGGCCCTCGGTGTAGATATCGCCGTAATCTGTCTCGATACCATTACAGATATGGAAGAACGTCAGGAAGTGATCGGAACATTAGACAACAGCGGTAAGAAGATAATCGAAATATCCATAGATCAGATGAATCAGTTTGCAGGTAACATGCTCCAAGTCAAATCTAAACTGGGAGAAAAATACCTCATCATGTCCCAAGCAGCCTACGACTCACTAACGATCAATCAGATCGACGCTATCTTGCCCCATACTAAGATAATCAGCATTCCTATCCCGACCATAGAGAAGTATGGAGGAGGTAGTGTAAGGTGCATGATGGCGGAGATTTTTGTACCTAAATAATTAGTTCTGTAGAGATTAATTACCCTCTAATCTTAGTCGATAACCGATATTTATTAACATTAGGTTTACAATTTGTTATAAATAAAAGTTTATATACATGTTATTGATATATGTTGAAATTGTACTTTTGCGGCATCAATCAATTCTATAACTAATCTTTAATAATGAAAAAACTATTAACAGTATTTTGTTTCATTCTTATTTCCTCATTCATTATGGGACAAGGTGTAACGACCTCAAAGCTTAATGGGTCTGTAAGTGATACAGAAGGTGAAGTACTAATTGGTGCAAATGTCACTGCGGTACATCAACCATCGGGAACATTCTATGGTAATGCAACGAATCTTGAAGGCATCTACAGAATTCAGAATATGCGTGTAGGTGGGCCTTACACAATAACTGTAAGCTACTCTGGATACGAAGATTTCGTAAGAGAGGGTGTTTACTTATCATTGGGGCAATCATTTAATTTAGATGTTGCCTTAGGTGAAACTTCCATTGACCTAAGTGCCATAACAATCTCAGCTTCGTCTAACGATATATTTGATGGAAACAGAACCGGACAACAAACGATATTAGATGAGAAACTAATTAATGATGTCCCTACCATAAGTAGAGCGATCGGAGACTTTGCAAGACTTAACCCTTTGGCTAATATAACTGAAGATGATGATGGTTTCGAGATCTCTCTTGCGGGTCAAAATAATAGATACAATTCCATCTATATAGACGGAGCCGTAAGTAATGATGTTTTCGGATTAGCCGGATCTGGTACAAATGGTGGTCAGACAGGTGTAAATCCAATATCAATAGATGCAATCGAACAGTTTCAAATATCTGTAGCACCTTTTGATGTACGTCAAAGTGGTTTTGCTGGTGGAGCAATTAATGCTGTTACAAGAAGTGGAACTAATAATCTTGAAGGATCAGCTTATATATTCCACAGAAATGAAAGCTTAGCTGGCAAGACACCTACTGATATTTTAGAAGATGACGAGAGAACTAAGTTAGATGACTTCTCAGCTACTACTTATGGACTTAGATTAGGAGGTCCTATCATTAAGAATAAACTATTCTTATTTGTCAATGCTGAAATTCAAAGAGATGACACACCTCAGCCATTTGACATTACGACATACAATGGAGATGCAAGTGCTGACGACTTAAATGGATTGTCAAACTTTATAAACAGCACTTACAATTATGATGTAGGAACCTATGATAACAACACAGCTTTTTTAGAAAGTGATAAATTCTTAGCAAAGATTGATTATAATATCAATAATGATCATAAGCTATCATTAAGACATTCTTACGTAAGAGCAAATAACTTTGAGGCAAGAAACTCTGGTGTTAACAGTATTAATTTTATTACAGGATCTGAATCATTTATTTCAAAAACTCATTCAACAGCACTTGAATTAAATTCTGTATTTGGAAACAGTATGTCAAATAATCTTACTGTTTCTGCTTCGTTTGTAAGAGATGACAGAGACCCATCTGGTAGTCCATTTCCCACTGTATTTATAGAAGATGGTGATGCAGCAATTAATCTTGGAGCTGAGAGATTCTCTACTGCAAATTTATTAAATCAAGATGTTATTACCATTAAGAATGATTTTAACATCTACAAGGGTAAGCACAATTTACTTATTGGGGCTAATGTAGAATTATTTAATGCTGGTAATTTATTCATTAGAAACAACTACGGTAGATACAGATGGTTTAATGATGATGACAATGATCTTACTGGATTAGATCAGTTCTTAGCTGGAGCACCAGCAACAAGATACGAGAGAAGCTTTTCTCAAGTAGATAATGTAGCAGGAGATGAGACAGCTGCTATTGCAGCATTCAAGCAATCCCTAATAGGTTTTTATGTACAAGACGAAATACAATTAACCAATAAGTTCAAGATAACTGCAGGAATAAGAGTAGATGTCCCTATATGGCCTACAGATCAGCCAGTTAATGATGAGTTTAATAACTTAACTATACCTGCCATAGAATCATTTGGATATGATCTTAAAGGTGCAAGAACAGGAAATTTTATCGGCTCATCACTTATGTTTTCTCCAAGAGTTGGATTTAATTACGATGTGAATGGCGATAGAACTTTACAACTTAGAGGTGGTGTCGGTATATTCACTTCCAGAATTCCTTTAGTATGGCCAGGTGGTGCTTACAATAATTATGGTTTCAATATCGGAGAAGGTGGATCTAACGATCAAGAATTTATTGCTGATGTACAAAACCAACCTGTAAGAGCAGACTTAAATAATCTTACACCATCAGGTCAGATTGATCTATTCGCAGAAGATTTCAAGTTACCGCAAGTATTAAAGTTAAACCTTGCCGCTGACAAAAATTTAGGTAATGGATTTATAGCAACATTAGAGGGTATATACTCTAAGGAGTTAAATGCTGTTAGATATGAAAACCTCAATCTCAAGCCTAATGATAGAAATATTTCTGAAGCTGGTGGAGATACCAGACCATTATTCTTAGGTACACGAGCTGATTTTGGCGACGATGTCATCGATCCTAATTATACTTACATCATGTTAGGAAGTAATACTAGTGAGGGATACTCATATAATCTTGCTGCTTCAGTTAGTAAAAACTTTGCTAACGGATTTAGTGGTATGGTTTCATATTCATATGGAGATTCTTACAGTTTATTTGATGCGACTAGTTCTCAGAATAATTCGCAATGGAGAGGATTCCATAATGTAAATGGACGTAACACTGAGCAAAGTGCTCAAAGATCTACGTTCGCAGCTGGACATAGATTCTTTGGTCAGATAGCTTATGAAATTGAGTATGCTAATTTCGGTAAATCCAAAATCTCTCTAAACTTTAATGCTCAATCAGGAAACAACTTCTCTTACGTTGTAGGAGCAAGAAATTTCCGATACATCGATGACGGCGGTTTTGATAATAATGAATTGGTTTACGTACCGAGTTCTTTAGCTGATATTCCATTGACTACATTAAGCACTGGAGGTGTAGACTACACACCAGAAGAACAATGGACTATATTAGATGCATATATCGAAGATTCTGGGCTAAGCAAATTTAGAGGAGGATACTCAGAAAGAAATATCGACAGATCTCCTATGCAATTCACTATGGATATGAGATTTACTCAAGATATTTTTCAGAACTTAGGTGGTAAGAAAAATACGTTGCAATTATCTATAGACGTATTCAATTTTACCAATATGATAAATAAAGATTGGGGAAGAATCAGATTTGCTGGATCTTTTGGAAACTATAGGTTAATAGAATTAGAGAATTCGACTACAGGAAGCGGCACGACTCCTGAGTACACAATATCTACTGATTTAATCGATGGAGACGACCCATGGACTAATAACATAGACGATGCAGGTTTCCGTTCTTCAAGATGGCAAATGCAAGTAGGTTTAAGATATATATTCGAATAAGCTTGAACATACAATTGAATAATAAAATAGGCTTCCAAATTAATTTGGAAGCCTATTTTATTTTAACCAACCTGAATACTATCTCTCTCCTACTCCAAAAATACAGCCCCCTTATTCTTCTTAGTCAAATCTACCTTTATATTTTCCTTAAGCGTCGTCGCTAATGACAGACCTACATAATCTACCTTAATAGGAAACATTTTATGCTTCCGATCTACGAGCACTGCAGCTTCTATCTTCTTAGGTAAGAAGTCCATGATTGGCTTTGTGCCATAGAATATCGTTCTGCCTGTATTGGCTACATCATCGACTATTATTACTACTTTTTTATTGAGTGTTTTTAGATCTATATCTAAGACAATCTCAGACTTAAGCGGATGGGCTGCATTGATATTGATAGACCCTAATCGGGCTTTGTCTTCAGATATAGAATTGACAGCTTCTTGAAGGATCTTAGCAAATCGCAACCCATTCTCATTGATCCCTAAGAAAATAATCTCGTTAAACTCATAATTGTTTTCCAGAATCTGGTAGGCTAATCGCTCTGACTTTTCTACAATCTGCTTATGATCTAATAGTTTCATAATATAAAAATACAATTATAGGATTAATACGGATAAACTAAAGCTAATTATGGTAATGGAATCATTAACGTAGATGATACTGTACCATATTTCTATTACATTTATACAAGCTAATACCACGATATGAGAAGAGATCTAATTGCACTACCAGATGACTCCAAAGTTTGGATATACCAATCGGCCACAACAATAGAGGAATCTGTTGCCGACAAAATCAAATCAGATCTATACGACTTCTCCATGCAATGGATGTCTCACGGACAAAGTGTAGATGCCTATGCACAATTATTCCATAAGAAATTTCTGGTTTTCGTTGCAGATGAGTCGCAACATGTCAGTGGTTGTAGTATAGATTCCAGTGTTCGTTTTATCCAGCAATTAGGACAACAAAATCAATTGGACTTTTTCGATAGACTTCATTTTTCTTACTTGGAGGATGATCAGATTAAGCAGATCCACAGTAGTCAATTTGCAGATGCTTACAAGTCTGGTAAGATCACAGATGAGACACTAATGTTTGACAACTTAGTGAATAGTAAATCTACATTTATTGATCGATGGGTGGTTCCACTTAAGGACAGTTGGTACACGAGATATTTGAGAGGGTAGACCATCCCTTCTAACCCAGCCCTGCCTTAGTTTGAAGGGATGGCGAATTACTGTTTTTTTTTCCAAAAACAGTACGCCTGACACTATGGGTAATACAATTTATATCAATCATCGGTGTGTTGCTTTTTTTCTAATAAAATCACTCAGGTTGAATTATGTTTTAATTACCTTATCTTTATATAACTTATAAGCAAAATTATGGAAGGTATATTTTTCTTAACTGATGATGAGAACAAAAAACGATTTGTACAGATAGATATAGACATGTATGGTGGCGAATATCTACAAGACTTATTAGATGGGCTTATTGCTGAGAGCAGAAAAAATGAAGCATCAGTCTCCTTTGACGAAGTGATTATAGATTTGAAAAAAGCAGGAAAATTGGATGTCTGATTTTAAAATTAACTTTAAGAAATCAGCAATTAAGGAGTTAAAGAAACTACCTAATAAAGAAATCGTAAAGCTCACTGAACTAATTGGAAAGTTAGCATTCAATCCCAGACCTTTTGGATGTAAAAAATTAAAGGCGTACAAAAATTTATGGCGAATTAGATCTGGAAATTATAGAATTATTTATTCTATTGAAGATAAAGTTTTGATCATTGAAATATTAAAAATTGCCGACAGAAAAGACGTGTACTAAGATTTGCTTTTTACAATCAAACCACAACCTCTTCCACCTCTTCATTAAGTCGACTCTTCTCCGCCGCAAATCCCATAATATGTGATTCTATAGAAGCATCAATATTACTGGTTAGTAAGCTCTCATCCTGGTGAGCAACAGCTTGTATCCAGTCACTCATCAGATTCCAATCACCACCACCATGACCATCGGTTTCATTATCCCATTCTTCTACCTTTCCTGTTCTGAAGTCTGTCCACTTATAGGAATTCATGTCTCCGACTATGTCTCCCATACTGCCCATGACCCGAGTTCGACGCCCATGATACGATGTAAATGCTTCCATATTAAAACTAACCGTCACGTCATCTGCAAAGAGCATATTGACAGTATAATGATCTGGCTGATCATTATCCATACGGTAGACGCATCGACCATAATCCGAAGTTTTCAGATAATCCATGATAACTTCTCCATGCTTCTCCTTATCCTCTGGTAGATCAAAGTGATGTAACCAAGTCCTATCTCTATGATAGATCTTGAGTGCCGAATATGGGCAAGAAGCTTCTATTGCACATCCATCTGTACATCGGCGTGTACTCCCTTCAGGTGCATTGCCTTCATGGAACCACTTCAATGAACCAAACGCCTGTACCTTCTTGCAGGGCTTACCGATCATCCACTTAATAATATCAAGATCGTGACATGACTTAGCTAAAATAATCGGCGCAGTCTCTTTACTATTATGCCAGTTACCTCTGACAAAAGAATGGCTCATATGGACATGCTGTATCGGCTCAAAATGCTGCATACTTACCACCTCACCAATCATCCCAGTCTGTATGAGTTCTTGTAATCTCATGAAGTATGGCGCATAACGCAATACATGGCAGACGGCAACTATACGACCTGTCTTCTCTGACAATTCTAATATATCTCTGCATTCCTGTTCTGAAGGCGAGATAGGCTTCTCCAGCATTATGTCATAGCCCATCTCTAAAGCTCGCATACAAGGACCATAATGTAGGTCATCAGGCGTCGTGATGATAATCGTATCCGCAAACTTAGGTCTATCGAATACATGCTCCCAAGTCGAAAATTGGTTCTTAGTATCTATGTTATGCTTCTCAGAATACCTCTGTCTTCTTATTTCTATGGGTTCAGCGACACCTACTATATCTATCTCATCAGGATATTCTATACTATAGTTACCATAGACATTACCTCTATTACCAGCACCTAAAGTTATGGCTGTGATCGCTTTCGCAAATTTTCTTTTCTTCTTCGGATCTGGAAGTCTGAGTACTCTTCCTGTTTCGTCCTTAGCCCAGGTAGAAAGTGGTAATGCTGCCGCTCCTATTCCTAATGATAGCTTTTGGATGAGGTCTCTTCTGTTGATGTCTTTTGGCATAGTAAGATATTATTAATGCATGAATCAATCACACTATCAGTATATGATATATAGCAATATAATAATTATCTGTAAGGTGGTACAACTCCGAAGGTCACAATCTTGCACAGTAAACTTAGCCCAACTCCTCAATCCCATCAGGGACATACATTTTAATTGTCTTAGCATCATCGTCGATGCTGATAATCTGATCTTCATGTATAGGTAGTAAGAATGGTAGTGGCTTATCGTTATGGACTTCTGCCATAATCTGATTAGGGTAATCTAAGATGGCTTCTATGATACCACGTGTAGTGTCTTCCGCATCTATGACTGTATAGCCTACCAGATAAGTTTCTTCTGGCTCTGTCTGTGATTCGAGACTGACTTCGTCTGGATGCAAGTATGCAGTCTTAGCACAATACAGACTGGCTTGCTGCGGTGTGTCGACCTCGTCGAGCTTAATCATAAGCTGTCCGTCTTCTATAAATTTTTCGATTAGAAATGGGACCTGTGAGCCGTCCAAATCTAAGAATAGTGCTTTAGCTGAAGCTATATCACTGATGTAATTATCTTCTATGTGAAGCTTAAGATAGCCCTCTATTCCTTTTGGTTTTTTGGTGTAACCTACTTCTATGAGATCTGACAAAAGTTGTAATTAATTGGTCTCCACAAGTGTCTGAGTCAATGTAAATCCTGCTTCCGCTTTCTCTAACCACGTCTGTCCTTCGCATTCACATTGTGTATCTAATATTGCTAATTGTTTTTTGATCATTCCGACACCGAGAGCATATTGTTCTGAAGCCACTCTATATTCTATATCATTTTCCAGTACGCTGGCCTGATCTATTGTGACTACATTGTCATAGTTAATGCCTTCTACTGAGACGGCTATGCCCTTCGCTGCAATTTTATAATCTCCCCAATCCTTATATGCCTGAACTGTTTCTTCAGCTACAATTACCTCAACCAGATTATCGAATAGATTACCTTCCCATGTAGTTCCTACATAAAACGGAAACACCATTTTGACAAATCGTAGATTCTCTTCTGTCCTGTAAGCCGCCTCTTCTGTGATTTGTGCAGTCCATACATCAGTCGTGACATAATTACCATCAAATGATTCAGACGTCGATCTCTCTATCTTATATATTGTATCTCCTGTGGTATTTACAAAACGCTCTGTGATATCTTCTCTCAGATAGAAAATCGAATTCTCTGTCACAGTACCTTGATTCTTGATTAAGGTCTGATCCATCTTATAAATCCAATATTTTCCTTCTTCCAAAGGAAAAAACTCATATCCAAAAAGAGTGCTATCTAAAGTCTTCGTCTCATCCTCACATGATACCAAAAGAAGACTACCGAGAATAACTAATAATAATAACTTGATCTCCAGATTCTTAAACATTATCTATTATTTTAATATAAAAATACTAATTTCTTATTGCTTTTGTATAATTCCTCCTCCGATTACGTCTTCTCCATCATATATGACGGCCGATTGTCCTGGAGCAATACCCCTTACATTGGCCTTAAAATGCATCCTACAGTTGCCATCGGGATCATAACTGGCTTCTGCTAATGTGCCTCTATCGTTATACCTCACCATCGTCACAAAGTCTTGCCCTTCAGGTATCTTATCATACTTCTGATAATTCATTTCAGAGACTACCATTGAGTTTTGTAGTAGATCATTTGCTTCACCTAAGACTACGGTATTCGTATGCGGATTGATATCTGTTACATACTTAGGTGTTGTGAATCCTCCTCCTAATCCCTTTCTCTGTCCTATCGTGTAGAACGGATAGCCGTCATGCTTACCTAATATCTCCCCATTCTGATCGACCATTAGACCACCTTTTAAGTTTTGTTCCAGTTCCGGGACTCTTCTCTTTAGGAATCCACGATAATCATTATCCGGTACGAAGCATATCTCATAACTCTCAGGTTTCTTAGATAATTCCGCATATCCCCAGTCATGAGCCATTTGTCGGATTTCTGTCTTTGTAAGATCTGATAATGGGAACATAGTCCGAGCCATACATTCTTGTGATAATCCCCATAATACATATGACTGGTCTTTACGTGGATCGACCCCTTTGGATATGAAGTATCTATCATTCTCTTGCTTAATCTTAGCATAATGCCCTGTAGCTATGAACTCACAATCCATTGCATCTGCACGCTTTATCAGAGCACTCCACTTGATGTGTGTATTGCATAGTATACAAGGGTTAGGTGTCCGGCCGGCGATATATTCTTCCACAAAATTATCGATGACATAATCACCGAACTCATCTCTGATGTCTATAATAAAATGATGGAAGCCTTTCTCTACAGCAATCTGACGAGCATCATTAATAGAATCCAAGCTACAACAACCCGTTTCCTTACTAGAACCTCCTGATGAGGCATAATCCCATGTCTTCATCGTGATGCCTACAATTTCATAGCCTTGCTCATGTAGCATCATTGCCGTAACCGTACTATCGATACCTCCACTCATGGCTACTAATACTCTGCCTTTCTTACTCATGATGCAAAGATAGGCTTAGCTGCATTAATAATAAAGGGTATGGATGAATCAATCCCTAAGCTCAATAAGTTTAGATTGGATGCGAATAATAGAGGTATCGCTGACCCCACATTCTGTAGCAATAGTAGGCCATGATGCTAATGAGGACTGCACTTCTGTGATAATTTTCTCTGGTTTATATATACTGAATTCAGCAGCTAATTCTAATAATTGTTTTCTACCAGGATTAGCTCCTTCTCCACTTACCCTTGTGATATGATCATCGATGGAGGAAGAAGAATATGTAAGGTCATATGCAGGAGACATTACCCATTTTCCTGATGCATTCATTAGCCAGCTGAAATTTTTAGAATGGTCATCTCTATTATGACTGTATACATTAAATGCTGCTAAGCGCAATATTTTTTCGCGAGCAATGGCCGTTTTTTCTAAGCGATAAGCCGTATCGATAATATGTCCATAATCTATACTACTGCGACGAAAATTATCATGCGTAAGACCTGCCATCGAATGCATATGCAGACGATCATTACCGACTCTATCAAATCGCTCAGTGGCAAAAATTTGCAAGCCTTTCTTACTTACCAGTAACTTGCATTTACTCATCTCAATATCAGCTTCTACTGCCATCTTGTGATAAGCATATTCGATATTAGCTATATCATGTGGATCTTCTGAGCTTGCGAACTTAATAATCCAATGACTGAAACCTTTCGGTAAATTATCATGCCCATGTATGAGCTCATTTGTTCTCGGATTGTACCCTACATTAGCCTTAGGTCTTGCGCCTCCAGAAGAACCTCCCAATGATAAAAGTTTCTCAATTACCTCTGTACTTTTTCCATAAAAGACTTTGTCCATTGAGGTTTTTAATTGATCTATATCTATTAGATCAGTGTATCTATTTTCGTTAGAAATTGCTGGTCTGTAGATTATGGCTCCTTTACCAGATTCACCTACGTATGCTAATTGGTCTAATATATTAATGTCATCCAAAGACAAGCCTTTCTTTTCCAACGCTCGATTTAACAAAAGCATACCCCAACCATCTGGAAGTGAATCACTAAAGACTCCAAATAATCCGTCAAATGGATCAGGATCTGCGACTTGTATCTTTTTAGAATACTCTAATCGAAAAGGAGATAAATTCAAATTAAGGGTTAAAAAATTATCATCGTACTTGAAATTCACCAATCGTTTTTGCAAGATTAATTTACCTACTAATATCTCATCTCCAAAAAATTTAATGAAGACATTTAGTTGTTGGGTTCCTTTATATTTTTTTGAACTTATCTTCTGACTCATTCTGTAGATTCAAAGAGTTTCTGCAAATGCTTGGTATCTTTTGGTATAAGAAGCTTCTCGAATTCTGATAGACGACCGAGAGCTTCGACAATCTTAAGAAGTGACTCAAATGAAATTTTGCCAAATCGCTCAAATCGCTTAACGCTTCCATAGGATACGCCCGATATTTCTGAGAGATCTTGCTGAGTCCAACCCAAGTCTTTTCTTATTGCAGCCACATTTTGAGCAGTCATACTCATAATATCAGATGGCAGTTTGACAATACTATATCTTCCCATAAATAGATAATATATTGTCTAAAAATACATATTTATTGTGAAATAGACAACATATTATCCATCTATTTACAGTGTTGCACTGATAACAAAATGATTAAAAATGAGGAGAAATAAGTCGTCGTATCAGAAAAATAGCAAATGCAGTACTTCCAAGTGGCATCAATTGGTGCTTCTCTCTTTTTCAATTTGACCTAATATTCCTTTTAGCATTCTTGGTACAATCAATTTATGAACTGGTTTTACAGGTGTAAATTAATTTTCCAAACCAATTATTAAACTTAACAGTGGTCGATATAGTCAGGTTTTTATGTCCTTCCGTATTCGGTATGTTTTCCTTGAAAAGGGAAATTCTAAAATTTAAATGTTTGTCATCTTCACCAAGGATCACTTCGTTCTCGTTTCTATCATAAACAGTAAATAATCCAAGCTTTTCACCTGGTTCACACATGAAGTTGTCAAGTAATTCTTTTCTATTATTGGATTTTCCTGATGTTCTTAAGCCAAAATTGGAAACTATCTTATTTCGTAATTCAAAAAGTCCTTCAGTCCACTTTGGAGCAGATGTGAAAAAATACTTTCCTATTTCTTGAGAACTAATTACATCGTTCGTATCGAAGTAATCTCCTCGAAAGCTATCAATATAATCTACCTTCAAATTATATAAAATTGAATTCTTTGGCAAAGTCGATTTGGTAATTTTCATTTATTATTTTTCCTTATTACTACTAATATTTACTCTACATACTTAAACCAATCATTGTCCATCGGCTCACGAGCTAATTCTACAATTTCCCCGAGTCTCGGACAACAAGGCTGGACATCTGATTCAGATATCGATGAGAGAAACACTTCGACTGGCTCTTTCCATGGATGCATCGCTAAGGTAAAACCTCCCCAATGTATTGGAATCACAACCTGAGCTTTCGCATCTATCGCAGCTCTAACACTATCCTCTGGGAACATATGATTATCTCTCCACAACTTATTGTATTGACCACATTCTACAAAGCACCAATCAAAAGGACCATACTTCTCTCCTACCATTTTAAATCCATCATCATATCCACCATCACCTGTGTGATATATATTGACAGAGTCTGATTGTATAACCCAGCCACCCCAGAGTGACTTAGCACGATCAGACAATTGTCGGCCTCCATAATGCCTAGAAGGTGTAAATGTAAATTCCACATCTCCGATACTCACACTATTCCACCAATCAAATTCATTAATTTTAATCTCAGCAAATCCCCACCTTCTGAAATGTCGAGCTACACCTAACGGCATGTATACAGATTCTACTTTTTCTTGAAGTCGTTTTATACTTTTATAATCCAAATGATCATAGTGATCATGTGTGATAAGTAATATATCTATAGGTGGCAATTCGTCTATTAGATCTGGTATCGCATCACTGTACCTCTTATTAGAAAATGGAATCATAGGAGTGACATCATCTCCATACATTGCATCTATAAGTATGGTCATTCCATTGACCCTAAGTACTAAGGTAGAGTGTCCATACCAGATGAATTTTGGGGTGTCCCCTGACAAGAATTCTTCTTTATCAAAAGGAATAATAGGAAGGTTCTCCTTTGGTCTGAGATGTTTGCTATTGGCTGCTCGTTCCTTAAGCATTCCAGGCAAAGTCGCCAAATTTACATCTACAACTGCCTTATGCTTATTCCTGAATCTTCCGTGACGAAAATTAGGAGAGGCGCTATACTTTTGCTTATCTAAAATAGTAATCGACCCACCAAAAATAGGGTGAAATTTAAGATAAGAAATAATCACAATAACCAATGCTATCAACAGGTATAACGCAATCATATCCAGTTCTATCTTAGGGAATTACTTGGTCTTAAATTATAGATTATACATCGCAGCGACTTTACTATAATCTGGTAGCTTATTGATATGCCACTTATCTAAGATCTTTCCATCTTTCCATAATACAACACCAGGGTTAGATCTTACGATTGTCTTTAGCAGAATATCATCTGCCATACCATATTCTAATCCAAGTCCCGTCTGTGCATCAAATTCCTTAATCACATCAGGGTCAGACTTTCCTATTGCCATTCTTACAGTCATACCAGCTGCCTTGGCAGCATCAGTAAATGGCTTAAGTGATTCTATGTGAGTATTAATATAACTCTTATCAAAGTTCTGATTTACAACATCTACTTCCTTATCCTCTATCTTGTCTACAGCTCTAATTATTTGAGTCTTCTCTAATTTGTTTTCTATGTCAAACACGCTGACTGTATCTACTACATAAGTTGTGTCTTTGATCATCTTTTTTGCTCTCGTGGGGTTTCCTTTTAATTGATAATTAACTATTAGAAAGTGAGCACCTTCTTCATATATAATGTCATCAGAGATATCATTGCCTCTTAAGTCTGTTATCTCAAATTCACTAATCTTAGTTGGCTCTATGGTCGGCTCTCCTTTGACTTGCTCTACGACGCTGTAAGAAGTTTTGTTATACTTCGTGGAATAATTAGCTAAATATTCCTTGAACGGAACGGTAATCTGCTCACCTGTAGATTTGCTTTCCAAGATATAGTCAGTAATCTCTACAGCAGCCATAGCTTCTTGCTCTTGCTCTCTGACTGTACGTACATCTGCACCTTTCTTAAATGGTCTAAAATCATTACCAGGAATATCCCAGACAAAATTAGACAGACAATAAACTAATATACCTAATGTAGTCAATCCAACTAAAGCACTGCGTATCGGTGCATTAAATAACTGATGCATATTACTATACCGGAATACGAAAAATAACGCAGGAATCATCAGCAACACATCTTTAAGAAATGAAGTCTTAGGAACCAGCTTAATATAATCACCGAAGCAACCACAATCAGTTACTTTCATATTATTAGAGTTGTACTCTGCCCACTGCCCGAACTCAAAGAAATTAGTTCCTGCAGGCACATATCCTGTGAGAAATGTGAATCCTGTCAAGAAAGTAAAGAATGCCACTAATAATAGAAATGCCCAAGAGGTAAACTTACCCCTAACACCTAATACCAACATCAATCCCAATACGATCTCAAAAACAATCATGAACACTGAAAACCATATCGCGTAACTTGCTAAGAATGGAAACATAGGTGCTAAGAAACTCATCCATGTATCACTGAAAGTTGTATAAAACTCATCAAAATACTGCTCCATCTTATAAGCTGTACCTAATGGATCGACAGCTTTTACCCATCCAGAAAATATAAAGAGGATACCACAGAAGTTCTGTAGCAAGGTCATGATCCATGACTTGTGTTTCTTAAATCCAAAACCTACTACAAGTGTAAATAAGATTGCAACTATTCCAATATTAGTCAATAAAGTGGTCAGCGTCATTAGAATATTATTTTGGTGATGATTGGTTCTATGGTGAGCTTCTTAATTACTATAAGGAAATTAGTCTCACAAGAATTAGATCATGTCTATAATTCAATTAATTTTGGCAAATATACATTAATGATATTTCAAATATGTATCGAGATTGATATCTGATTTCACTAATTGATACAAAGATCAATTTTATATTAAAGGAACCTCTATAAACCTATGATTATTTGACAATAATTATTATTTTGTAGTATGAGAATTAATAATCCAGAAGCGACCCTATTTGAGAGTTCAGAACAAGAACACCTTTTAAATAAGTTAGGTAATCCGATGCAACAATTGGATGCATTAATTGCATGGGAGACTTTCAGAAATAGGTTAGATAAAGTATTTCCGAAGGTAGATAAAAGTAAGGGTGGTCGCCCTCGCATGGATATAGTTATGATGTTCAAGGTGTTAATACTTCAGCAGCTTTACAATCTTGGAGACCAAGCGATGGAATTTCAGATAGCAGACAGAAGTAGTTTTAAAAATTTCCTTGGTATAAAAAGCATCAAAGGAATTCCCGATGAAAAGACGATTTGGGCCTATCGAGAAAAGCTTAAGGAATCAGGACAGTTAAAATTATTGTTCAATGATTTTCATAAGAGATTAGAATACAAAGGCCTAATAGCCAATAAGGGTAAAGTAGTAGATGCTACCATAGTAAAGGCTCCAATTCAACGAAATGCTAAAACTGAGAACGAGAAGATAAAGCAAGGAGAAGAGATAGAAGAATGGGAGGCGAATCCCAACAAGAACAGACAGAAGGATAAAGATGCCAGATGGGTTAAAAAGCACGGCAAGTCAAGCTATGGTGTATCCGTGTGAGCAACTACGTATTGAATTTATTAGGTAGGAATTTTTCTAAGTCTTGTATGCTTGCTTGCCCTATGTTTTGGAGTGTATGTTTAAGCCATTGGTAAGGATTTACATTATTGGCTTTACATGTTGCCATGAAGCTGTACATCATAGCTATTCTCTGAGCACCATTATGTGAGCCTGCGAAAAGATAATTTTTCCTACCTAATGCTAATGGTCTGATTTTA
>Ga0209187_1000444_pt1 | contig 72811 bp, 49 predicted proteins | sample BantaG_FD_187430 | JGI IMG/M metagenome (GOLD analysis project Ga0209187, IMG submission 187430) | Marine algal microbial communities from Bantry Bay, Ireland - BantryBay_4 metaG (SPAdes) (version 2) | ecosystem: Host-associated > Algae > Red algae > Unclassified | place: Bantry Bay, Ireland...
TTACTGTATTGTAAGCTACTTTAAAGTCTTTTTTTAATTGTAGATAAGAAGTACCTTGTTCATTTAGATACACTATTTTCTGACGTATTGGCATAGAAAGTGCTTGTCCCATAATTCATTTTTTTTTTTCACTATTTCAAAGAACAAATCTACGAATTGCAGCTAATTAAAACTACCTGTCATTATATTTATTAAAACTTTAAGTCAAACGACAACTTTTAACATCATACCCATCTCCATTTTCAGCTTCTATTTCATTGTTATTATCAAGGAACTTAGGTATTTTGCTTTTTATTTTTATACCTGGCGCAACGAGGTCTACACTATTTGGACCATAATTGGAGAAATATGCCAATGAATCTCCTTTAAAATCCCAAGCAGCTACTGAAATTATATTGTCTAAATCAAATTCTGAAGGATAGTGATTCAGCAAGATCGAATCAATTTGTATTTCCGTTATTGTATCATAGACTTCAACTTGAATTGTATCTAAATTCATTGTAATGGAATCCACCATTATTGTATCAATGGATATGATGTGAGTTGTATCTTGCAATAAACCAAAATCAACGTCTAAATTTATAGATCCATTACCAGCAGAGCAAACCACCGTCGTACCTGTTTTACCAATTGCCTTTATGGCATTATAGAAAATTGTGTCAAGAGGTCCATAATAACCCATACTCAAATTTAAAACTTTTATTTTTTCATTATCAGTTATATTTTCAGAATTATTGTATTCCTCCATTTTTTCAATAGAACAAATAGCATTAAAAAGACTAGATTTTTTTGAACAACTTTGATCCAAATATTTTGATACAAAAATATCTAAGTTGTCTGAATCCTTTGCAATTATATTAGAAATAAATGTTCCGTGACCTATTTCATCTTGAAGAGGACCTATATTATCTTCAATATCTATTGGATAATCAAATCTATCAATTCCAATAACAAAACTTCCTTCTACTACATAGGTGTCATTGACATCATTGGCACATCCCATTTCCTGATGTTTATATAAAAAATTGTAATTAAGAGGATCATCAATACCACTATCAATGAGTCCAATAACAATGGGACTTGGACTACTTATTACATCATCTGCATTTGTATAAGAGCAAGTATCGCTTTCAGTAGAAATAGGCTCCCAATAACAAATTTTTTGATTAACACTTACATTTCCCTCTGGGCCTAAACCTCTTGATGAAGTCTCTTTAATTTCTTCCATGTCAAGAATGGTCCTCGGCCTTCCTTCTTCTACATCAGGAAATTCCAGAAGAATTAATCCGTCGCAATCGCAAGTATCTATAGGTGTCATCTCTAACTCTGGTCCAAAATCTACATCCAATTCTGCCCTTATTCTTGCTACAGCAGAATCTATAGATTCCCCATCAGGTACTCTAACTATCAATTCATTTGTCGGTTGAGATATAAAACCAAAAGGACTGACATAAACTTTTTGTGCTCCCATTGCAACGCAGCCAATTGAGTCTGTAACTGTAACAGAATATATTGTGTTTGTATTTGGTTTTGCATTTATGCATTTAGTTGTATCACCAGTATTCCAAAGATAGGTATAAGGAGGTATTCCTCCATCGGGAAAAGCTTCAACCTTCGTAGAATCACCCGAGCAAACTGTAGGTTTGGCAGCAGTAACATTTACTGTAAAGAAGGGTTTAAAGCCAAAATCTGCATCAACAAAATTCTGACCTGCTCCTAGATTAACAGTGTAAGATTTTGGTGTAGTCAAAGTTGATCCAGGTGGACCTGCTCCTACAATTACTGTATAAGTGCCTGCTGTTAATCCTGTGAAATTATAGAAACCTGCGTTGTTTGTTATCTGCGTTTGTATGCCTATGGTTGCACCTGTTATAATGACTAACACACCGCTTCCTACTGGGACTTCACCAGCATCTTGAATGCCATTTGTATTTGCATCATACCATACGTGATCTCCGATAGATCCAAACATAGGATAAATGCAGGAGTCATTGTCACAGTTTGCAAATTGATCATAGTTGCTGGCTGTTGAATCTGTACAGCCATATATAACATTACAAGGCTCAGGGCAATCAGGAATTCCGAAATTACAAGAACCATTATCGCAATTGGCCGGAGGATCGAAATTACAAGCCAAAGGATCAGTACACCCTAAAACTTGAACTTCATCAATGATACAGTTACAAGGGTCATTAGGGTCAACGATTTCTATATCACCAAGACAAATATCCGAGTTACAAGTTAGAGTAGGTAGGCAAGAACCATCATCAATTATAGCTTCTGGATTGTAGTTACATGCAACAGGGTCAGTACAACCTTGTACTTGCAGATACAATAAACCAATACAAACTTCGCCAAACTGATTATTATAGCCATCAATTTGTAAATAGTAAATGCCTGGGTTATCTGTTTTATAAAATCCGTTATTTATGCTGCAATATATTTCGATAAGCGAGTCAATTTCAAACGGACAAGCAGTGCCAGTATATGAATATAAACTCCATTGAAAATCAAAGTCTGCATTTATGAGTATGTCTAATTCATTTAGTGGGAAAACCTCAAACCTAAACCATTTGCTGTTTTGAATTCCATCAGTTGGCGACATGTCACAAGACATATTAACAAAAACAGAGTCTCCAAGACTTTGCGGACTTTGTGTGATTTCTTGGCAATTTTTACTAGAAGGAACTTCTATTGGGATTGCATCACAAAAATTATTATGTGCATTTACATTGAAAATAGAAATGCAATTAAATATTAGGCATAATGCAATTGTAAACTGCATTTTGCAGATTGAAATATTTTTCATAGTTGCGAATTTTATCAAGAAATTTAAATTCGTTATTACAATTTAAGGGAATTATAATTAAAAACAAAATATATTAATTGAATTATATGATTTTTTAATTTTTAACAAATCTATTCTATTATTTATTAAAAATTTATGTGTTGAAAATCAATTGATTAATGATTTTATGATATATGTAAATGTATAACGATTCCCTTGCTTCAATTAATGAATTATTCCTAAGTAGGTGAGTATAGGAACCATTATTTACAATGATTCAAATGTGGTGTGTGCAGGCTAAAAGACGGTCTGCAAGCCCTCTTTACTTGCTTTGACCGTTGTTTTGATAATAAAAATCTCCTGTATTCTATTGAATACCATCTAATAAATGGGACAGGTTTTGGTATTTTTTTGAAAATTTGTATATCTATAAATTATTCTCGCATTCTCGCATTCTCGCATTCTCGCATTCTCGCATTCTCGCATTCTCGCATTCTCGCATTCTCGCATTCTCGCATTTTCATCTCACAAATTTCCTAACCCATAATTGATTTTTAGTATCATAAATACATAAAATATACATTCCTGATGGTTGGTTGCTTATTGGAATTTCGATTTCTGCTAAACCTGTTTCTATTTTTTGAGATAATATTTTTCTACCAGACACATCAAATAAATCGACTTGTTTTATGTTTTGTAAATTACTCAAATGCAAATAAGCTTCTGTTTGGATAAAATGATAGTTGCTTGTATTTATATTATTTATTCCAGTGCAAGGAGTGTAATTAATTGAGGATGCTAAAATACAATTTGGATTACCAGTTTCACTAATAGAAATTTCTGTGGAAGCTCCTGGGATAGTCATAACTAAAGGCAATTCATCATACTCAAAAGAATTGAAATAGAGACTATTAATTGATACATCAAATGAATCATTTTGAATGTCAAAATAATCGAAATTTAAAGTCAGTGACATACTGTCTTCGCAATTGGCTGATGCTGTTAGATTGTTAAAATGACAGTCAGTTAAACATGTTATTGGATTAATTTCTACTGCATTTTGACATTCGGGATAGGCTGGATTACTGACGGCAAATTCCCATACTGTCTCACCGTCACCAGCTAAAGGACCAATGGTTACAAAGCCGTTGGTCAGTATTTCATTATAATTTAAAGTATCATAACTATTATCATTTAAATGCACAATAAATTCATCCTCCAAAACATCAGTCATTTCAAAAGAGAGATCAACAAGAAACTGACCATTTGAATCACATTCTTGAACTTCTGCTACAATATTATTTATAGCACAAGGCTCTTCTGTTTCAATACTGAGGAAAGATCTTTTATCCTCATCACAAAATGTTCTAAAGCCAAAATTATAGGTTGTACCATCAGAAATAAAGGGACCAATTGTAATTTCATGATCATTTGGAAGTTGATAATTACCGTACTCAAGGTCATTTACAAAAATCTTATATCCCTGATATAATATAATTGAAGCATAATAAAAATCAAATGTTATATTTATTACAAATTCATTGTCATTAATATATTCTACTTCATGTGGGACAGAATAATTGCCTCCAACTGATGTATTGATTGAATGACTGCCAAAACAGTTTTCGTAAGCATCATCATAGGCATAATAGTCTACCATAAATCGACAGCAAGGATCATTATGGTTGCTCACCAATAATTTATAATGTCTTTCGTCTGTATTATATGATTCAAAATCGTATTCAAATGGTGGAGTTCTATTTGTATATCGGATTACATCAAAATGATCCAGTATCCAAATAATATCAAAAGTTTCTCCTTGTTCATAATCAAAATCGCAAAATGCAGTACCGTCAAAGCAACTATATCCCGCAGATATATCAGCTTCAATCTCTCCTGTAACACCACAATTTTCTAAATAACAATCTGGAGCTTCAAAACTTAATGTTAAAGAACAATTGGTATGTTCAATATCTGAAATTTCAAAGGTGTAAATTGTATCCTCTGCACCATCAAATGGTCCAATGCTGACAAAACCATTGTCATTTAATTCTTGATATGTAAAGACACCGTAATTAATTCCGTCACCTAGAATTTTAAATGAAGAAGATGCATTTATATATTCAAAATCAATGTCTAACATAAACTGTTCATTAGCATCACAAGGTTGTGAAGAAGCAGTTACATTAGACAAATCGCAAGGTTCGATAACGCCCAAATCAATTTTTATTTTTTCATCTAGATCACATAAAGTACCGATTTCAATTATGTGTTCAATTGAGTCATTAAGTTGAATGGGACCAACAGAAATTTCAATATCTTCTGGTAGTTGGAAAGTAGCGTGCTCTTCGCCATTTACCCAAACTTTGTATCCAAAGAAAAACCAATTTGGAAAGTTGTTATAAAAATCATGAGGAGGTTCTTCATCAGGAGGACCAAATTTTATATCTACTTTGTACTCCGTGTCACTGGTAACAAATGTTTCAAAGCTAAACTGAACATCAGAAGGGTTAAAAACTGGAGAGTCATTAAAAGAAGTATCTGCCTCACAAATATAATGATCATCATTGCCCAGTACATTATATTCAGTCTCTAGCCTGCAACAAGGATCATTTGTTTTAACTGCAACAAAATCGCAATCAAAATAATAATCTCCACCATCTTCCCACGACTGCCAATCAGGCTTATGAAGAAAAGGTGGCTCTACCTGAAATTCTTTTATAACCTCCTCCGATTTACAAATCCAGACAATATCATAAGTTTCCAAATCAATATTTTCAAAATCGCAAGTTAAAAATGGCTCATCGCAATAATAACCATTCATATCATCAATAGTTACTTCTACATTTTCAAATTTGCATTCACTGGTCCCTTGTGAAAATGTAATATTATTTGGAACCCACAAAATGATTCCAATAAACAATAGATTTAGCATTATTTTTTTCATTTTGTTGGTTTTAATGGTTGAATAGTAGCAATAATTATAAAATTAATATATGTTTTTGAATTTTTGTTATTTTTTGTAAAATAAATTTGGTTTTGCCTTCGAGTGTTGGAACCTATTTCTTTCTCATCTCCCGTCATTCCCAACTTGATTGGGAATCTATACTTAGCGATGCAAGACAAACCTCGGCTAACATCAGTTTGAAAACAATCAATTTTTTCTAAACCGAGAATTGCTGGCAAAGATTGGGTTTTTGAATTAGTGCCTCAGGCAACGGTGAGGCAATGGTGGTGGTTGCTTTTGATTGTTGGAAATGGTTGTGTTAAAAAATAGAGACGCACAAATTGCACGTCTCTACTTTCAATCAATATATTTCAACTGGGATAAGTTTATATTAACATATTTAATAGTAAACCGAATAAAGTTTAAGCTGGAGGCTGAGCCTGTCGAAGCCTAATATTTCACAAATTTCCCCTGCATTTCAACCCCAGCCTGATTCAAATCAATGTAATAAATGCCAGCAGGGAAATCCATTATATTTAATTGCACTTGACCGCTTTCTTTCTCATCAATTGTTAAGACTCTTTCTTTCATAATCTGCCCGATTGAATTGATGATTTTTAAATGTGCATTTATATTTTTATCATTATTAAATTGAATAAAAATATGGTCTGATGCTGGATTTGGAACAATGGAAAGTGTTCTAGTTTCACTAGCTTTTCTTTCCAATCGAATGACCTCCGAAACAATCTCTTGTTTGCGATTGAAATTTTCTTCCAAAAGACGATAGTAATAAATGCCAGGTTTTGTTTCTAAATCCATTGTGGTGTATGAATTATTGGAATTGCTATTTCCTTTTGCTTTGACCTTTTTCATTTCCTCAAAATCAATTCCATTATTAGATTTTTCTACAATGAAATTTTCGACATTGATTTCACTTGCTGTTTGCCATCTTAATTGATTGCCTTTGGTTTCTACAGAACCATTGAATAGGGTTAACTCTATGGCTGTGGTTGTACAATCCACCATGCTTTCTTCCTCAATAACTTCACATTCTGGATTTGAAATGAGTGAAACGGTGTAGCTATATCCCATTGGGACTTCTCTTGTTGGTAAAGTGATAACAGGGTTTGTCGCGGGACCAAAAACGATGCCCGTTTCATTGTCAGTAACGATATAACCTTGACCAAGATCTTCACCTGAAACAGACAGCATCACTTGGTAATTTTCTCGTGTTTGATCACATTTAATTTTTTTCGTCACATAAATTCCTTCCGCTACAATAATGCAAATTTTACCTTGTGTTTTACAATCAGGTCCATTATCCAGTTCATAGGAAATTAAAAACGTTCCAACTTCATCTCTTGAAAAAGTATATGGAAGGGTATTGTTTATTAAATTTCCATCAATAAATAATTTATTGAAATGTCCTTCTGGTATTGTTAATGTCAGTTCTTCCCCAGTCCAAAGATTGTATTTTTCTATTTCGAGGAAAGGGTCGCCGAGTGGGCAGCCTTCTTGTGGACCGTTGTCTGGTTGCTCTTGTCTTGGCACAAGATCTCTTGACGGAATATCAGGAGCAGGTTCAATGGGTGAACAAAATGCCTCTGCTGGTGTAGGTGCGTTTGCGCCTGAATTGCTTGTACATTGCCCGAATGTTTGGATTAGTGGGCTTGCTATTATTATGATTAGTATTATTATTTTATTTTTCATTTTTTATTATTTTAAGATAAAATATTAGTTCAAAAGAGTGACACCTTTGAATTTTCAAGAACAAAGAGTTGTTCATCTTATCATTATCTAGTTATCATTTTTGTTTATCACAATTAAAAAAAACAGGTGGCACTTTTAATTATCAATTTAGGATAACTTGGTTATTTAGCTAATCACTAAAATATTTCGAATTCTGAACTTCTTTTGATTTACTTTTTTTAGGAGCTCCTCCAGTAAATGTATCTTTATTCACTCTTTCCCAGAATAACCATTTTCCAGAAACTCTACCTGTAGTAGAAGCAGGAGCATAATTTGACCGTCCGTTTGCTCCAAGTGTATGAGACAGACTTGCCCAACTTTCTACTAAAAACTGCATAAGTCCATTAGTTTCCCCTTGACAACATCCCCATGAATAAACATATGCATCTTCTTTAAAAATACTATTTTTTATCTCTTTAGCTTCTTTTTTTCCCCATTCGAAATTTAGGGATGACCCATAACCTAAATCAAAACTCTCACTACTCGAATGTCCAAAATATTCAATGCCTTTAACGCATTTCTCTTCACTTTTATTCAATTTTGTAGTTAAATCAGTATTGTCTTCTATATATTCAATTTTGGATGCTCCAGCATTTTTCAATTGTTGCTGTAAATTTTCATATCTTTTTTTAGTTAACGGAACATATGATTTAATTTTATTTTTTTTATCTTCAGGAACTTTTCCATATGCACTTCCTTCAATAACATATTTTGTATCAAATTTTATTCTTTCTTGATAGCTTTTATCATATAATAAAACAATGATTTTTTCATCTTTACATTCTGCCTTAATTTTTGATATTCGATTTATTGCAACTTTAAAAAAATTATCTGCCCATTCTCTATCATGGGTATCATCGTTTGTGGCTACTCCACCTATAATAATATAAGTAAGCAAACCCCAAGGATCAACCCAATTAACCCCATTTCCCCCAACATACATTCCCATATTCATCCCATCCACATACCCTAAAGGATCACGACCTAAAAACCGTCCCAACTCAGGATGCATATAACGATAACGATAGTAATAAATGCTCGACTCTGCATCCCATCTTCTGCCTGTAAACATTAAAACATTCTCAACAGCAGAAGCCGTCAAAGTATCAAAGTTAACATCATAAATAATGGGTTTTCCATAAGCATCGTATTCATAGCGTTCTACCACATCGCCATTTTCATTGCTTAGGGCAATCACAGAACCGAGTGCATTTTTATGGTAAAATATTTCGCCAGTATTATTTTGTCGATTGAGGATGTCGTCTATCCAAGTTCCGTAAATGTAGGTACTTGTGTCATCGTTGTTTTGTTCTTCTATGCAACGCCAGCCATCGTAGAAATAGAGTAGGGTGTCGGTGGTGGTTTCCTTTTTAATTCTTCTGCTAAAAGAGTCGTAGAAATATTCACCAACATTATTTGTAAATGCAGCATCAGTGGTAATTTTTAATAGACGGTTTTCTGCATCGTATTGGTAATATTGGTTGCCATCAAAAAGGAGATTGCCATTTAAATCGTAATTTAAATTAATCGTATTGCCTCCTTTAGTGATGCTGGTGTATTGGTTCATTTCATCAACTGTGTAACTTTCATTATTGCCATTGTTGTTTACATCCGTCCAGTTGTAAACGCCGTCAAATTCAAAGTTTTTAAAGTTTATTGGATTGGGAATGGTGACGGTTGTGTCTGTCATCAAAGTACCAACTTCAAAATCTTTTAGTTCGTAAATATTGCTGTAATCGTAATTTTCGCTGTTTGTAGGATGGTGTAATTTTTCCGCAAACAGTTTGTTGCCTTCTTTGTCAAAACCGTGTTTGAAATGCGCTATTGGATTTGCAGCAAGCATTTTAGTGTGCTTCAAATCTTTCAGCCAGTTATTTGCTGTGTATTCGTAATTACTTTCTACTCCATTGTTGTAAGATTTGAAGGTAACTTTGTTTTCATTGTCAAATTGCCAGTTGGCTTCAAAAGAACCGTTTACATCGTTTATACTTTGAAGGCGTGAACGCAGGTCGAAACTTTCTTCCACCTGTCTGCCACTTGGATAAGTCAGCGTTCTTTTTCTATTGTTAATATCGTAATTGTATTGGGTGGCATTGCCATTTAAAGTTTCGCCCTCCATCAAATTAGTGGCTGGGTGATAAGTCATATCCACACTTGCATTTGCATTGGTCGCATTGAGCATTCTACCCATTGCATCGTAGGTAAATGCATCGCCTGGTGTTAAGCCTCCATCGTCGTAATTTCTATTGGTCAGCCAGTGGCGTTGGTCAAATGTGAAATCTCTTTTTACGCCATTGTTGTCCGTCATTTCAATCAAATCACTAGACGGATTGTATTGGTAATTTTTGGTACTACTATCGGCAAATATTTCGGTTGTTATTCTATACAAAGCATCTCTTTCATAAGTCGTTGTTTGCTCATTGGCGTCTATCAATTCCACGACTGCGCCAGCCACATCATAAACCGTCCAAGTCGTATCTTCCTTGGCATTTACCGTGTAAACTTGTTGATCCAACGAGTCATAAACCATCTGCGTTTGTTGCCCATTGCGATCTGTATAATTTAGTACGTTGGAATTGTCATCGTATTCAGTGAAGGCTGAAACACCTTCTGCATCAACAACCTCAATAGGTCGGTTCAGACCGTCGTAAATGCTTTTTACAATGTCTACTGGATTGTTGATTTCTCCTGTAAATGTTTGGTGTTCTATCACATTGCTGCTGAGGTCGTAAATGATAGAATCCATTTTACCCAAAGCATCAGAAGTGGAAATGGTACGGTCTAAGGAATCGTATTCACTGGTGTAAAAATTTCCCGTTGACAAATTAACTGTTTCCACATTGCTATTGGCATCGTAAACGTAATTAGAATTTTGTTGAAATTCCAATGCAGCCGTCGCGTTAATGCGACTTTCTACCAAACGATCCAATTCATCAAAATCAGCTTCGTTTACAACCCCGTTGGCATCTTCACTAGAAACTAAGTTGCTATTAGGATCATACTCGTAAGTCATTATTAAATCATCCACCGCATTGAACATTTCAGCAGGACGATTTAAAGGGTCGTAAACCGTAGAATCACGATAACCCATTTCATCATAAACAGCAACTATATTGCTATTTTTATCGTAAACCATTTCCATAAAATCATCGAATGCATTGAATGAACGCACCACACGATTGAGCGAATCATATTCCATTCTAGATGTGTAACCATTGGCATCAATGCTGCTGGTACTCAAACCATTTTCATCGTAAAAATACTGACCTATACGTCCTTGCGGAGCAGTTATTTTTTCAAGCTCATCTCTATCGGTATATTGATAGTAGTTTGTGTTATTATTGCCATCAGTGCTGGATAGTACAAGTCCTTCATTATCGTAAGTTGTGCTGGTTGTAATGTAGTTGTCTGTATCTACCTGTGTTTTTGTTTGGATTAATAAATTACGTCCGTCGTAAGTATGAATTGTCTCAAAACCGCGAGGATCAATTGTTTGAATTAGGTTGCGTTCATTGTAAATGAATTGGTTTGTGATGCCATAAGGTTGCAAAGTTTTGGTACTGCGATAAATGGCATCGTATTCTGTGGCAAGCCAATTTCCTTTGGGTAAATTTACTTTGGTTACAAGACCAATATTATCATGTTCGTAAGTCGTGACATAATTAAATGGCGCAGCAGAAGTGTCCGCCACCAACCAATCCAACTGATTGTAAGTAGATCGGTGATAATTGCCTTTGTAATCTGACATTTGTAATTGATTGCCCCTTGCATCGTAGAGGTAATCCATTGTATCACCAACTGCATTTATTGAGTAGTCAAGATAACCATATTGGTCGTAAAAATACTGCGTTGTAAAACCTCTTCCATCCGTGATGCTTGCCACCGTTCCGTCACTATTAAAACTCTTATAAACACTAATGCCGAGTGGATAATGTGTTGCAATTACATCGCCTTTTGCATTGTATTCAAAACTGATTTTATTGCCCTTTCTATCGAGCATATAATCAATTTGATGATGATCGGTATAGGTGTAAATATTGGCAAAACCCAACTCGTCAATTTCCTCTAAAACATCGCCTCTTTCATTGTAAACAAAATGTTTTTCCTGCCCATTGGCATCCCGAATCAATTTGATTTGATTGGTTACATTATCAAATTCATACTCCGTTCTAAAACCACAACAATTGCCTTCTTTTAAGGTCAATCTTTTTAAAGAATCATGAACATAAGTAGTAGTTTGAAATTCCCCATCCACCAACTCTTTTACGATGGTTGTAGGATTGTTGAGGTCGCTAATATCATATTCAAAATGATTTTCAGTTTCGGCAGTAATAAAAGATAGCAAAGCATTGTTTTTACGATAAGTAATGTCTGCAAAATTTCCATTTTCATCAATGTATTTACTCATCAAACCATCGCTGTATTCATAGCTGCAAATGAAGCCTTCAGGATTGGTTACTTTTGTTAAATATTCGTCAGTATATTCATAAGCCCAAGAACGCGGGTTGTCTGGAATGCTTAAATCAGTAAGACTTTGCAATAAACCATTGTTCCAAGTCATTTCAACGCTTCTACCATAACTATCCGTAATGCCAATGAGTTCGCCATTGGCATTGTAATCAAATTCTAGGTAATTGCCATTGAGGTCTGTTTCTTTCGTTATTTTTTTGTGAAATGAATCTCCAAACTCACAAACCCGTCCATATTTAGAAGCAACAAATAAGGTGTTATTTGAAAAATACAGTGTGTCAAAAGTCCCTGTTTCAGCGGTATAAATTGTACCATCAAAAGCATATTTTTCTTTCCTTCCATCTCCCCTGTGAATTTCAATATTACCATCGTCATCTTCCTCATAATGCACATTGTAATTGCCAGTCCAGCCATAGCCATAACCAGCATTTATAGTGTCATTTATGGAATTATAATAAAAACTCAAGTCTAAATTCAGACCTGCCGATGGAATGTGAAAATCTGTACGCTCGTAGAATAAATTAGCGTTGTAGGTGTTAAATTCCATTCCATAATGAAGCGCGTGATTGGCTTGATTAATTTTTGTTTGGGCATAAATATTTAGACTAGTAAATACTATTAACCCAATAATTAATTTAAGAAATGTGTTTTTCATTCTTATTAATTTGGAGGTTAAAAAATACAGTGATGATGTCGAATTTTAGCTTTTGTGATGTTTTATTCGTTGAGATTTAACGAAATGTAGCCTTTGGGTGTGTTTGAACAATATTAGTTTAATAATATTATAAATACAAATTATTTTAATTATTTATTTGTATTTTGTATGTTTTTAACTATTCACCCAAGTTTGTGCTAAAAAAAATATGCCGTAAATGCTTGCCCTAAATCGACTATTTTTTATGTTTTTTGAAATAATTAATTTGTAATCCCATTTCTTTTTTATTATTATTTATTTTTAGTTGTACAGAAAAGTTCCATAATGCAGCCTTCGAGCGCGTCTGGAATCATCTATTCTTTATGGCACTCTAAAGGCTGCTATTATCCACACTATATCCCCTGTGGCTCATAGCCAAATGGGTAACATTTCTATTAAATACCGAGTTTGGGATGAATGGGACAGATTTTAAATATTTTTTTTGAAAATTTGTACAACTATAAATTAATTTCGCATTCTCGCATTAGTAGCAAGGGAAGCGCGGAGGATGAACTTGGCGACGGAGGGGCGAGATCAGCGAAACTACGCCCGATGCGAGTGGAAATGTATTGCAAGGTTGTTCGTTGTCGCAATGAGATTTCGCATCAAGTGCGAAATGACGGGTTAGGATGAATGCAATACATTGCAGCGGACAGCGGGGAGACTATTAGATTGGAAATGATCCTCGCCGTCCTAATCTTAATGCAAGTGTTCGAAAAAAATAGAGACGCACAAATTGCACGTCTCTACTTTTCAATCAATAAATTTCAACTAGGATAAGTTTGTATTAATATATTTAACTCAAGTTTTGCACGTTTATTGAATTTACACTAAAAGAAGCGTTGGCTAGTCAAAATCGGGGTGGCGTGCGTAGGCAATGAATCGCGTCTCTACTTTTTTATGTTATTTCTGAATAACCATCCGCTTAACTGCCGACTTATACCCATCCGTAACCTCAATAAAATAAATGCCACTGGTTACATCAATCAAATCTACTTTCATTGTGCCTTGATTGGTTGAATCAAATGATTTGATTAATTGTCCAGTTGTGTTGTAAATGTTAACCAAGCCGCCATTTTCTCCTAAATGTGGTAAGAGTAATTCAAATTGTCCATTGTTTGGATTTGGAAAAATATTAAATTTCAAAACATTGTTATCTTCTGCTCCAAACCTTTCTGAGATAGATTCATCATTGCTACTAGCTTGACAAGCCCAGGTTCTATCAGGTGTTTGTAAATCGTAAGCATTAGTACAAGAAAATGCACCAACATCTTCACAATAAAATGTGCCATCATTTAGATAAAGCTTTCCAATATTATCTTTGACAACTAATACATATGCATAACTGCCAATTTGATATTCGTATATCATTTCATTTGTGCAATTGTCCTTGTCAACCAGACCGTTTAACCAATCATAATCATTGAACAATTCATCTTCAGGACGTTCTGCTTCGCATTTAAAATTGCATACCAAACATTCAGGAGTTAAATTGTATAAATCTCTGCAATTAAAACCATTGGAAGTAGAACAATAATAGGTTCCATCTTCAAAGTATGTTGTTCCTGTATTTCCTTCCACAATTTCAACAAATGAATAATTACCCAAATCATACACATTTATTTCTGTGTTTTCATAACAACTGTTTAGTGGCAATACTTCAGCCAACCAAGCATAATCATTGTATGGATTACAGACTGGTGTTTCCATATTTGGACATTCCCAAACATCCGTAATATTGTCTCCTAATCCATAAGCAGAAATGCAATCATAGGAAGCTGAATTATTGCAGTAAGGCGTTCCATCTTCAAAATACAGTTTCAATTTTCCATTGGTAGTTATTGATATAAATGCATATGGTCCTAAGTCGTATTCTGTCACAACCTGATTGTTACAATTACAAGGATCTATAAGATTATTTAAAAATGAATATTGGTTGAATAACTCTGGTGTTTCGCAGTCACAGTCACAAGGACTTTCAGGACAATTCGCATCTCCATAATCGCAAGAACCATCGTCTATCGCTGACTCGGGGTTGTAATTGCAGGCAATAGGGTCGGTGCAGCCATAGTCACAATCTCCTGACAAGTCTAAATAAAACTCATTTATACAATCTTCAACAACTCCCGCAATTCCAGTTATTCTAATAAAATAATCTCCTTCACATAACTGGTCATAAACCACTGGTGGACTATTAGTAGCATTTTGATTTAATAATTGTCCACTGCTATTCTGACCTAGCCATAATTCTATAAACCACTGGTTGATATTATCTACTAAATAACCTTCTACATCAATAGAAAGCACGCCATTGCATTCACCGCAATCTGATTTAGTGAAATCAACAGTAACTTGACAAGGATCAGAATCACATTCAGGATCGCAAGGATTGTCTGGGCAGTTTTGATTTCCATAATCACAAGAGCCATTGTCACAATTTGCAGTCGCATCGTAATTGCAAGCATCTGGATCAGTACAACCTAATACCGCACTACAAGCATCAGGACAATTGGTATTTCCAAAATCACAAGAACCATCATCCTCAGTCGCATTTGGATTGTAATTACAAGCAGTTGTAGCAGTACAACCTGGAATGTTTTCAGCAGCAAATCCAAAATCTGCATCGTTGTAGTCTTGACCTTCTGTTAAATTAACAGTATAAGAACCTATTGTAGTTAATTGTGTTCCAGGTGGACCATCACCTACCGTAACCACATAGTCACCAACAGCCAAATTTGTAAAATCATAGAAACCACTTTGATCTGTTGTCTGTGTAGTAGTGGTTCCACTAGGGAATGTTAGGGTAATTAATACACCTTCAATACCTGGCTCACTTGGGTCTTGAATGCCATCTCCGTTAATATCATTCCAAACGTAGTCACCAATGCTTGCATTTGTACAAGAACTGTAATCGCAAGAGCCATCGTCACAATTTACACTTGGGTTATAATTGCAGGCGGTGGCATCTGTGCAACCTAATATTGCATTGCAAGGGTCTGGGCAATTTAGATTACCTAAATCACAAGAACCATCATCAACTACAGCTAAAAAGTCATAGTTACAAGCAGCTGGATTTGTACATCCTTCAGGGTATACACAAGAACCATCTTCACAGTTTGCGGTTGGGTTGTAGTTAGATGCATTAAAATCGGTACATCCTAATATTGGATTGCAAGGATCAGGACAATCAGTATCACCGAATTCGCAGGTGCCATCTTCAAGGGTTGCGCTAGGGATGTAATTGCAAGCATTTGGATTGGTACATCCCTGATTAAGAATACAAGAACCATCATCACAGTTTGCAGCAGCATCGTAGTTAGAAGCTTCTGGGTTTGTACATCCTAATACCACATTGCAAGGAGATGGACAAGCGTTGTTTGGTGCTATACAAGAACCATCATCAATCGTTGCAGCAGGATTGTAGTTACAAGCACTTAGATCAGTACATCCACCACAAGTACCATATTCACAAGAGCCATCATTACAATTTGCATTTGCATCAAAATTGCAGGCAGTTTCATCTGTACATCCTATCATTGCATTACAAGGCACAGGACAACTCACTTCTCCATAATTACAACTACCATTATCTTCATTGGCTTCTGGATTATAATTGCAAGCTGCGGGATCAATACAGCCAGATGTTTCGTATTGATATTCTAAAGGGTGAAGACATGGACCTGGATGCCATTCATAGCCTGGACCCTCAGCAATGCAGGCTCCTAATGTCACACCATCAATGAGCAATGGAGCATTACCAATACAAATCCAACAACAACCTAATATAGGAGGTGCTTCAATAATTTTTATGAATAGACATCCCAATTCGTTGACTACCGTTATTTCTTCACCTTCTGGTAGTGGAGGCAAGTTAAAATAACCAGTGCTGTCTGTTTCTGTATAGCCACTGGTAGTTGATAATGCATAGGGTGGATTGTTATCATAAAAAATCAACTCTATGGCTCCGTCAGGTAGTATTTGACAAAACACAGTATCGGGATTTATTTCATTGTTATGGCATCCTTCTTGAACGCCTTTTTGTTTGTCTTCGCAGCAGCAATCATCGTCAATAGATTGTGCATTTATTCCTAAGTGTATTAGGATGGCGAATAATATGGTTATATATTTTATTATTTGTTTCATTTTGTTAAATTATTTTTAAGCAAAGAGATTATAGTAGTCTTCACTTTTAGTTAAAATATTACATTTTTGAGAAAGATATTATATAGATTTAAAATCAATTTTATCTTAGTTCTCAATTTTCTTAGACTATAAATACTAATCCATATCTGAAGAAGGACCACCTAATTGAAAACGATAATCAAAAAGCCCCAAATCTACCTCAGCAACACCTCTAGCCCAGAATCCGAACTTATTTTGAATTACTTTTGGTGTAAGAAAATCATATTCAAATAAATAGTTGACTCCTCCTTCAGCAAAGACTTTGAAATTCTTACCAACTTTGTATTCTTGTCGTAAACCTGCACCAGCAGTAAAACGGAATGTAAAAAATTTCCATTCTAAGCCTGTACACAGTTCGGCGTATCCCTTTAATGAAATTTTTGATGTAATAATAATATTTGGTGCGAAAAAGGGTATTTGCGGAAAAATTCTTAATGGTATTGATTTAAACCTAAAGCTTCCTCCCCCAGTAATGTTTACGATTGCACAGCATCTTTCAAAATCAAACCACCCATTAAATTTTACTGACAAAGCCCATTTTAAATCACCTAATTTTTTCAATTTTTTATTGAATTTACCTAAGTCAAATTCCTTCCTGAATTCATGATGTTCGCCTTGCTTTGTATTGAAAATTCGCTGCAACATTAGTTCAGCTTTATTCATAGCAGGATCTCTAATAATTCGATGTAATGCACTTTTAAAATACCCCAACGGATCAACCCAATTAACCACATTCCCCCCAACATACTCAAACAAATTCATCCCATCCACATAACCCAAAGGATCACGTTGCATAAAGCGTCCTGTCTCTGAATCATAATGTCTGGCGCGATAATAATACAATCCTGTTTCTGGGTCTAAACGTCTGCCTGTGAACAAGTATGGATTGTCAATTGTTGAACTTGATAGAGTGTCAAAAGAAGCATTATAGATCGTAACTTTTCCAAAGGCATCATATTCGTATTGTTCAGCTAAATTTCCTGTTGCGTTAGTTATGGCTACTACCGAACCCAAATGATTTTGGTGGTAGAAATAATCTTCTCCTGCTTTTTGCATATTGATTACATCGTCTATCCAAGTACCATAAATGAAAGTCGTTACGGTTGCATTTGTTTCGTCTTGTTCCTCTATAACTCTTGCGCCATCGTAATAATAATTGGTGAGGATTCCATTGGCTGCTTTTTGAATTCTTCTGCCAAGTGGGTCATATTTATAAGCAATAGAAAATGTAATGCCTCCGTCTATTGCAATGGCGATGAGACGGTTTTCGTAATCGTACTCAAAAAACTTTCCCTGCCCATCTTCAATCAAGTTGCCATTGTCATTATTGGTGGGAACGATGATTGATGGTGTGGCAATTTGTGTGTATTCATTCATTTCATTGGATGAGTAAGTCGTAGTATTGCCGTCTTTGTCAACATCAATTCTATTGCCCAATGCATCCAAATTGTATTGGCTTTGAGTGGCTGGTACAGCGATATTTCCATTCGTCAATGTTCCTTTCTGGAAATTTGTCAAACGATATTTAGCATCATATTCATATTTTTCTGAATGGTTTAATTTGTGTAAAAATTCAGTGCTTGCTTTGTTGCCTTCTTTATCGTGTGTATAAAATAAATCGGCAAAATTATTTCCATTGTTATGGGTGATTTGTGTGGTCCAATTATTGGCATTGTAATTCAAGAAACTTTGCACGCCATTGGCATAATTTTTTTGAGTAATTCTATTCCCTAAATCATATTGAAATGTTGCTAAATCGGTTCCAGCATCTTTTAAAATTTCCAAACGACTTCGTTGGTCATAATTTTCTTCAGTTGTTCTGCCAGATGGATAAGTCAGTGTGCGTTTACTGTTCAGAATATCATAGCCATAAGCCGTTGATTTTCCATTTAAATTTTCTCCTAAAATCCTGTTTGCTTGGTCGTAACTGTAAGTGATTGCCGCATTTTCATTTGCTGCTGTCAACATTCTTCCAGCAGGATCATAAGTAAATGCATCATCGTTACTGTCAGGATAATCTCTGTTTAATAAACGGTAAATTGCGTCATAAACATAATTGGTAACAGCACCATTGTTGTCTTTTCTAGTCAATACATTTCCAACGGCATCAAAAGTGTATTCTTTGGTTGTTCCATCGGCATAGGTTTCTTTAGTCATTCTATACAAACCGTCAAATTCATAATTGGTTGAACTGCTTTTTGCATCTTTTAATTCAATCAAATTACTCACACCATCATAAAATGAAAGCGTTTCATTTCCAAGAGCATCCGTGGTCTTTGTAGAACGATTTAGAGCATCGTATTCCATCGCTACAACATTCCCATTTCTATCTGTTTGAGAAAGTAAATTAGAGTTGTCATCATAGCTCAAAGTACTTGATTCCCCCAATGCATCTGTTTGCTGAGTAACTCGGTTAATGGCGTCATAAGTCATTGTTGTTGTATTGCCATTTCCATCCGTTTGGCTCAATGTATTGCTATTCAAATCATAGGTCATTGTCGCCACTTCGCCAATATTATCAGTAATATTTGTTGCTCTGTTTATAGCATCAAAAGTGTAGTTGATTACGTTGCCATTTGGAGTGGAAATACTGGTTTGATTGCTATTGTTGTCATAACCAAAAGTAATGGTTTCGCCTTCTGCATTTGTAGTATTCACCAAACGGTTAATGCAATCATATTCATTGGTGGTAGCATTGCCATTGGCATCCGTGTTGACCAATTGATTGCCAACTAAATCGTAATCGGTCGTGACAACATTACCCAAGGCATCCGTCATTGAAACCATTCTGTCCAATGCATCATAATCAAAGTTGGTTGTGTTGTTATTTTGATCTGTAACGGCAATTTGATTGTTGTTGGCATCATAAATTTGTGTAGTAATTCCACCAATTGCATTTGTAACTTGAATACTTCTATCCAATGCATCATAGGCTATTTGTGTTGTATTGCCTTCTTGATCCGTAACAGCAATTTGATTTCCATTGGGATCGTATTGATACGTAACTATCCCGCCAATCGCATCTGTCATTTTTGTCATTTGGTCAATGGCGTCGTATTCGTAAGAGGTGATATTTCCATTTGGATCAGTCATTGAAAGACGGTTGCCTTTATCGTCATAGTCAAAAGAAGTGGTGTTGCCAACTGCATCAACTTGACTGACCAATAAATTTCTACCATCAAAATTAAAAATCGCTTCATTGCCATTCGGGTCAGTCATCCCAATTCTATTCAATTGATCCCAAGTGTATTTTGTTGTAATACCCAAAGGTTTATTTGTTGCAATCACTCTATTCAATTCATCAAAATCATAAGTGGTGATATTTCCGTTTGGATCGGTCATTGACGTTCTATTTCCGAGTGCATCATATCCATATAAAGTGGTATTGTTTACCGCATCTACAGTCGAAGTCATTCTGCTCAATTGATCGTATTCATAAACCGTGGAACAGCCATTTGGGTTGGTTTCTTCAATTAGCTCTCCACGATTGTTGTAAGTGTACAATGTAGATCGTCCAAGTGGTTCATTTACACTTGTCATTTGTCCACAAGCATCAAAAGAATAACTGGTTACGTTTCCATTGCCATCTGTGGAGGATGCTATTGTACCATCGGAGTTATATGTCGAAGATTCAACTATATTCAAAGGTTTATTGGTCTGAATTAAATTTCCATTGGCATCGTAAATGTAAGTTGTTGTATTGCCATTTTTATCGGTCATCGAAGCCATTTTATTGTAAACAGATTCGTAGGTCATAGACCTTGAATTCCCCAAAGCATCGGTTTCGGTTAATGGCTGACCATTGCTATTAAATGTGTAAAATGTGCTGTTGCCATTGGCATCTGTCATTTTAGTAATATTGTTATCAGTATCGTATTCATATGTTGTATTAAAGCCACAGCAATTGCCAGTTTTTTGTACCAACTGTTTTTCATTATTGTAAATATAGGTCGTGACTTGTGTGGTGTCGCCTACTATTTCTGTAAAATAAGTGCTATAATTTGCCACATCAAACGATAATGTTTGAGTCGTAATGGCAGTTGTGAATATTTCTCCAGAACCAAAGTCATTATAAGTAATATTTAGATCATTTCCGTTCTTGTTTGTTAAGGTCGTCAATCTATCATCACTGTCGTAATCATAAGCCTCTAAATTACCAAGTGGATCTGTGTATTCAAGCATCAAACCATCTGCCGAAAATTGGTATTGATAAGTTCTAGTGGGTGTTTCTGAGTCGTCCACAATTTCAGTTAAATGACCATTGGTCCAAGTTAAATTTACACTTGTTCCGCAAGAACTTTCAACCTGTATCAATTCGCCATTTGCATTGTAAGAAAAACTACAAAAATTCCCATTTCGGTCTTCAATTTTTGTTAATTTTTTATGATTTGGATTGTCAAAATAGTATTTGGTTCCATCTCGTAAGGTTCTCAAAAATTGTCCAGGTGCATATTCCGTCCAATTTTCAAAAGAGCCTGGTTGAGCGTTAAAACCACCACCAGAAGGCGTAAATTTATGTTTGTTACCGTCTCCTCTTTGCAACTCTACATCGCCATTTTCATCAATCTCGTATTGCCAATTGTAGTTAGAAGTCCAGCCTTTTCCATAACCCAAATCCATTTCTGAATTTCGACTATTATAGGAAAAAGTGAAGCCAATATCCATACCGATTGTGGGTAGACTTAGGTCATTTCTTTGGTAAAATACATTACCATTGTAAGTATTTACTTCTACACCATAAGCAATATCCTCATTGTATTCTGTGATATTGTATTGTGCATTTATTTCTTGATAAATCAAGAACACGATTAAATACTTAAATAGGAATTTAATGTTTTTCATATTTCTGAAATTTTATTAAGAAAAAATAGTTGTAAAAATTTGTAATACGGGATTACATTTTTCTATTAAATACCTTTGAGGAAATAAATGGGACAGGTTTTTTACAAATATTAATCTAACCGCAAGGTTACAAAGAACACAAAGCTCATTTTTCTTTGTGTTCTTTGTGACTTGTATATTCCTGGTTAAATGAAACTTGAATAGGTCATGGCCTTTATATGCTACCAATTTTGAATAGCCATCAGTTTTTATTATATTAGCATGAGTTATTTTGGGAGATAAAATAAATAAATGCATTTAGATTTTAAGAAATACATCAAGCCTGCTTTTATAGAAGGGAAAGTGGGTAGTACTGCTCAAAAATCAGCACAGAGTATATTGTACAATGATCTGCGTCCGCACATTGTAAGATTGCTCAAAAACAAAGGTGTGTTGAATACTGAAGACGCAGAAGATATTTTTCATCAAGCTATTTTTGCATTGTATAAAAATGTTCAGAAAGAGGAGTTTCAATTGACTACTTCTTTACAAAACTATGTATGGGCGATTGCTCGAAACCTATTTTACAAAAAGAATGCATCAAAAAAATGGACTGAGGCAGTCCCAAATAATGAAAAGGAGGTATTCAATATCAAACAAGCTGAGGATTGGAACGAAGATAAGTTTATTGAAGAAATTAACCCGATAATACGATCCTTAGATGTATGGAGTATTGTAGAAAGTACTTTAGAGGAACTAGATGAAGTTTGCAAAAAGCTGATTAAATTGCGAAATAAAGGCAAAAAATTTAGAGAGATTTTTGACTTGATGCCAGAATTGAAATCTGCTGATAATGCAAAACATAAAACCAATCGATGTAAGAAAGCATTGATAAAAAAAGTAAAATCGCACCCCCATTATGAAACTTCCAAAAATAAATATTATGATATGGAAAATGAAAATCTACATGATTTACTTTTGAAATATGTTGAAGGAGAATTAAAAGGAGAGGAATTGGCGTCATTTGAACTGGAACTTAAAACCAATGAAGAATTACAAGAAGATTTAGAAATTTTGCAAGTAATGCAATCTAACTCTGAAGATAAAGGTTTAGAGATTTTAAATGAAAATTTAAATGAGTTTTTCACAGAAATACAAGACTCAAAGAGCAAACAAAATATTGCTCAAAAAAAAATAACTACTCAAAACTCTGCTTCTGAAAGAGTAGTATCTAAAACCAGAACAATCGCTATTTATAAGAGAAATTGGTTTCGAGTTGCAGCTACTTTATTATTATTTCCTTTGTTATCTTTGTTGGTTTTAAACCATCAAATTCAACCAGAAAAATTAGCTGTTAATAATTTTCAAGAGTTTAAAATCTCCAATGCAAAAGGTACGCATACTGCCAAGTCTGATTCTGATGTAGAGGGATTAATGAAAGAAGGTTCTGATCTGTTCAAAAAGAATGAACCAAGTGAAGCAATTAAAAATTTTGATAAGTTATTAGATATCAAAGATGTAAATGAACGCATTAAATCAAAAGCACAATTCAATAAGGCACTTTGCTATTTGAAAATGGATGATTATACAAGGTGCCGTCAGGAATTACAAATTATCATCGACGACAAAGACGAAAAATATCATAAAAATGATAAAAGCAAAGCAAGTTCTTTGCTTTGGAAAGTTAAGATATTGGAGCGAAAGGAGTGGTTAAAGAGTTTCTTCATTACTCCTTAATCGGATTCCAAATATCTAAATAGATTTTCCAATCCTTACCTACTTTTTGCCAAACGATCACATATTTGCCTTTCCAAGCTGATGTTTTGCCATCTGCAAGCAAGGTTTCGCCTTCGTAGTATCCATAGTCATAAGCGTAATTTTTGACGATTCTGATTTCTGAGGGCGTTACTTTATGTTTTGTTGTTTTTACATCATTGGGTAAAATCCACTTTTTTTCAATGTCCTCTATTCCTTCTATGATGTCTTCGTTTCCAGGAAATATTTTACCGTCTTGGGTGTAGCATTCCGCTAATTTTCGATATTCCCCATTCATATAGTATTGAGAAAAATTTTCTACATTTTTTAATATCTTGTCGATCTCTTTTTTCTTGCCGTAATAGTTCTGAGCATATGCATTCGTAGAAATTAAGATGGTGAAGAATATTATAAGGGCTTTGATTAGGTTTGTCATTTGTAATGGGTTTCTTATTATCTGCTAAAATTTTCATAAATTAAATATACAAAAAATAAATGTGATTTCTTTGATTCATTCAAACAATTTGGAAACAGTATTCATTGAAAGAAACATTTTGCCATTATCTGCTAATTTTATAAATCCATATTTCAAATAAAACTTCTCTGCATTTTCATCTATCGGATCTACTATTACAGCCATTGAACCTAATACATTTTTTGAAGCATCGTAACTTCTTTTCAATGAATCTAATAATAACATTTTACCATAACCTTTTCCAGCATATTTTAGATCTACAGCAAGACGTCCCAATAAAGTCGTAGGAAGATTTAGGTAGGATTTTGGCATTTTTTTTCGAACTTCTTCAGGAACAATATTTAATGGAACGCTATTGTTTGAAAGTGTATAATAGCCCATTGTTTCTTTTTTAGAACCTTTCAAAATAAAGCAAATACAAAGTTTTCTCTTAATGTCTTGGCTTACTTGTTTTTGAATGTATCTGTCTAAAATTTCATTTCCACAACTAAATGATTTTCTTAAATGCAACTTATCCAAAGGAACCGTTAGATAATTCATTTACTCTTTATTTTTTCTTTAAATTCCAAAGCTGCATTTGCTAGTTCTGTATTTGGCTCTTCAGGATTTAATAAAGCATTAAAAAAAATCTCTTTATCACGCTCTGATCTTAAAAACTGTTCGTGTTCTTCAATTATGATTGATGCTTTTTCTTGAGCTGATTGTAATATAAATGTAGACAAGGTTTTGTAACCTCCCAATAAAGCTGCTCTCTCAAAAAAATCTTTCTGAGATTGTGTTAATCTAGTGTCAAATCTAGCTTGCTGATTTTCTGTTTTTTTATTCATTTTAAAACGATTTCGTTTTACTCTACCCAAATGTACGCTTTTTTTACGTACAAATCAATTTTTTATCCAAATTACTTATAATTTAACATCGTCAATATAATACACTGAAGTAGCAAAGGAAGCGCGGAGGATGAACTCAACAACGAAGCAGCTAAATCAGCGAAACTACGCCCGATGCGAATGGAAATGTATGGAATGAATTGGAACCGATGATTGGGGAAAAATGAACAACGAAGCAATCCGTACAGACGTAATTTATTACGTCTCCACAGCGGGCTGAAACCCGTTCCAATTCATTCCATACATTGCAATGGACAGCGGGGAGACTACGAGCTTGAAAATGGTATGTTCCGTCCTTAAAAGGGTTGAAAGTTGAAAGTTAAAAGTTAAAGGTTACGAATTTGCATTGAACCACCTGAATAATTAACCACGTGCTAATTAATTATGAATTTGCATTAAACCATGTTATTCTTAATGAAAGCGTGAGGAATCGTTAGTTTGGAGATATATTTTCATATATAAAGAAACAAAAGTATAAGCCTCATGTTATTGTTTTCGATTTACTTACCCTATTTTCGTGCCATGAAAATGTTAGAAGGAAAAACAGCCTTAATCACTGGTGCTACACGTGGAATTGGTAAAGCCATTGCGTTAAAATTTGCACAAGAAGGAGCTAATATCGCATTTACATACAGATCTTCTGTAGATTTGGCAAAAGCTCTTGAGGAGGAATTGACTGGTTTTGGGGTAGCGGCGAAAGCTTTTCAATCTGATGCGAGTTCTTTTAGTGCCTCTGAGGAGTTAATGAAGCAAGTATTGGAAACCTTTCCGCAATTGGATGTGTTGGTTAACAATGCTGGGATTACCAGAGACGGTTTGATGCTTCGTATGAAGGAAGAAGATTGGGATTTGGTGATTGAAAACAATTTGAAATCGGTTTTTAACCTCACAAAACAGATTCTTAGACCGATGATGAAGCAAAGAAGTGGCTCCATCATTAATTTGAGTTCGATTGTGGGGATAACTGGACAAGCTGGACAGGCAAATTATGCCGCTTCTAAGGCTGGAATCATTGGATTTAGCAAATCAATTGCCAAAGAAATGGGATCGAGAAACCTGCGTTGCAACGTGATTGCTCCTGGTTTTATTGAAACAGATATGACTGCTGAATTGGATGAAAAAACGAGAGAGCAATACCAAAACAGCATTCCAATGAAAAGAATGGGAACAGCGGAAGATGTGGCAAATCTTGCACTGTATCTTGCAAGTGATTTATCAGTCTACATCACCGGACAAACTATAAGTGTTTGTGGAGGTTTATGTACATAATGACAATTATTTACGCATATGTACTTGAATTGTTAAATTTTATCAAAATTTGCCCCCATATGGGACAATTTTTGTTCTCGAACGTTTAGTAACAAGATAATTACCATTAATGAATTCAACGCTTACCCTACAATATCCGATTTGGTTTACCGCCCTGTGTCTTTTGCTGGGCTTAGCTTATGCCTTAATATTATACGTTAAAGAACGATCTTTTAAAGATGCTTCTAAATCTCAAAGACGGTTTTTGCCTTTTATGGCATTGCTTAGATTTTTGGGTGTTTCTTCGATTGCCTTTCTCTTGTTGGGACCGCTTTTGAAAAAGAAATTTGAGCAGGTTCAAAAACCTTATATCGTTATTGCTCAGGACAATACGGAATCCGTTAAAAATGCATTTAACGAAGGAGATTCTACTAGACTTGCACAACAAATTCAGCAGTTAAAAGATGAATTTGGCGACGAAGTAGAGATAAAACAGTTTTTGTTTGAGGATAAAATAATTGACAAAACCGAACCTGATTATACTGGAAAAGTTACCAATATTTCGGGTACTTTAGAGGATATTCACAATCGTTTTAGCTATCAAAATGTGGGGGCGATCATTCTTGCTACGGACGGGATTTACAATGAAGGGAGCAATCCTGCATATTCAAGTATCAAAATGGATGTGCCTGTTTATACCATCGCGCTCGGTGACACCACACCCGCAAGAGATATTAAGATTGACAAAGTACTGCACAATTCGATTGCATATAAGGATGATAAATTTACCATCAGAGCAGATATTTCAGCATTTAATGCCAAAGGAAGTCGGACCGTTTTGAATGTTTATGGTGGAAAAGGAACTTCTAATAAATTATATTCTAAGCCGATTAATATTGATAAAGAAAGATTTTTTGTTTCTGAGGAAATCATTTTGGATGCGAAGGTAAAAGGTGTACAACGATACACAATTTCTGTTTCGGGAATTGAGGATGAATTGAGCAAGGCAAACAATGTCCAAAAAATCTATGTGGAGGTTTTGGAAGGAAAGCAAAAAATCTTGCTGCTTGCAAACAGTGCGCATCCCGATTTGTCGGCTATGAAGCAGGCGATAGAAAACAATAACAACTACGAAGCAAACATCAAATATATAGATAAATTTGATGGCAATTTGAACGAGGTAAACTTGGTGATTTTTCACGGTTTGCCTGGTAGCAATGGCAGCATTTCAACGGTTATTGATAAATTAAAAAGAGAAAACATTCCTTCTTGGTTCATTGTAACGGGACAAACGAATGTAAACGACCTTGGTAAATTGCAGAGCATCGTTAATATTTCGGGTGCAAGTGGAGCGGTAAATGACGTTCAGCCTGTGATAAGTGGCGGTTTTAATCTGTTTACTTTTGATGGATCTTATACGAAATTAATAGAGGATTTTCCACCATTAAAATCTCCTTATGGGGACTTTAAAGCTTCGCCAACTTCTCAAACATTTTTCACGCAAAAAATAGGTACAATAGAAACAGATTTTCCATTGTTTGCGATGGAGCAATCCAATAATTACAAAACAGCAATTCTTGTCGGAGAAGGTTTGTGGAGATGGAGAATGTTTGACTATATGAAGAATAAAAACTTCGAAACATTCAATGAAATCATTTCTAAATCGGTACAATATTTAGCTGTTAAAAATGACAAACGACAGTTTAAAATAAACATTCCAAAGAACATTTTTAATGAAAATGAAAACATCACTTTTGATGCAGAATTGTACAATGATTCTTACGAATTGATAAATACTCCAGAAGCTGGAATTAGAATTTACGACGGAGAGGGAAAAGAGTATAGCTACAATTTTAGTAAATCATCAAATGGTTATTCTTTGGATGCTGGAAAATTGCCAGTAGGCGAATACCAATTTAGCGGTAAGACGGTTTATAACGGTAAAGAAATGAAGTCTGGCGGAAGTTTTACCATTCGCGAGTTGAAATTAGAAACCGTTCAAACAACAGCAGATCACAACATGCTAAAATTATTAGCAGACAATTATAACGGTGAAATGATTAAAGGCGGAGACCTAGCAGGCTTGGCGAAAAAAATATTGGGCAGAGACGAAGTAACGCCTGTTTTATACCACACTTACAAAGCCGAACCTGTCATCAATTTGAGATGGTTGTTTTTTATTATTCTGTCGTTTTTGGCTCTTGAGTGGTTTTTGAGAAAATACAATGGAGGCTATTAAAAAATGCTTCAATGCTTCAATGTCTGAATGCTTGAATGTTTTCTGATGTTATTGGCGCAATTTCCTTTGTTTACTTTTTCTTTACTCTGTGAAACTCTGAGTTCCTCTGTGGTGAAATGGAATGTTATGTGTAAAAACCAACATTTTGAGTTAAATTTGTAAGAAAGCCTATAAGATGTTAGCAAGACTAGACAATGAAGTATATTTTAAAAAAGCCTTTACCGATAAAGTCGTATTTAAAGCTTTTGTCAAGGATATTGTTGGAATTGAAGTAGAACCAGATAAGATAGAAACAGAAAAAGCCTTTGAGCCTAAAGCTGGCAATATCAATTTCAAGTATGATATTTTTGCTGAAGATCCAAAGAAAAGGATTGTTATAGAAATCCAAAGGGTAGAGTATGACCACAATTTTGATAGATTTCTCCATTACCATCCCACCAATCAAGTTGAGGGCAGGCTGCAGGCAATTACAGAACAACAAAGAAGTTCGGCAGATTACTCTGTAGATAAAACAGTTTATACGATAGTTGTAATGACAGCTCCATATAAAATTAACAAAAAGACGTATGAATTTTATAATGATGAGGTGTTAATATCAACTTTAAACCCAAAGAATCTAAAAGGAATTGAACGCAAGATTTTTAATCACGAACTAATTTATTTAAATCCAAATTATAAAGGAGAATCCACTCCTGCGAATTATAGAGATTGGTTAGATTTGATTTATGAAAGCATTCACAACCCAGAAAACCCCAACATAAATTTAGAGAATGCAGGAGTAAAACGTGCAACAGAAATAGTTGATATGGGAAATGTAACTCCAGAAGAATGGGAAATGGCAAAAATAGAAGTTTCCAAAAGAAAAGTCATTATACTAGAGAGAGAAGAAGAAAAACAAGAAATTGCCTTAAATATGATTAAAGCAAATTGTGAAAATGATTTTATCAGTCAAATGACAGGATTGGAAATATCGGAAATCGTAAGACTTAGGAATGATTTTGAAAAAGAGGAATGAGGGCAGGTAAACTAGAACTAACAATCCCCAACGTTGCCTTAGGTTCTCTCCAAACAAAACCTCATTTAACTGACAGAAATAGCAAAATTGTCCATCGAAAAAGCAACTTCCACCCGTTGCCTGAGGTTCGCCCCAACAATCCCCAACGTTGCCTGAGGTTCGCCCCAACAAAATTTAGTTCAATTGAAAGAAATGTCAAATTTGCCCAAAATTAACAAAACCACCCCAGAACCACTCGAAGGCAACATTTTTCCCTATATTTAAATATGAAAGTACAAAGAATAATTTACCTATTCGCTATATTATTCTACAATTTAATGTATTGCCAGACTGTGCATCAGTTAGTTGCAATTGATTGGATGGATGATATAATCTCAGAGCCTTCAGGCTTGGGAGTTATTTACAGTCCCAATACTGGGCATTATGAATACTGGGCGCACAATGATGCAGACAACCCCGAAGAAATTTACAACTTTAGGCTGCATGATGTTGGTGATATTATAAAAACGATAGATGTAAACGTACCCTATATTGATTGGGAAGATATGGCGGTAGATGATAATAACAATGTGTATTTAGGCGACTTCGGAAATAAGGTTCATGATGTTTCTGTCAATAATCCGCCTTTACAAATAGTTAAAATTCCAAATCCAAATAATTATTCTGGAACCGCTCCTTCTCCTGAGATTATTGAATACCAATATCCAACCAACGGAGTATCTGATTCAGAAGCGATGATTCATTTTAATGGGTCATTGTATATTTTTACAAAGACAGTTAAGTCAAGTCGTGATCCTGCACTGGATGAAAATTTTACTTATTGTTATAAAATTCCTGATGCTAATTCATCTGTTGTTGGGACGCATACCGCAACTCTTCATAATGCTCATAAAGTTATCATGCCAGGAGAAGATCCAACGCACTTTAAAGTAACAGGCGTGGACTTGAGTCCTGATAAAAAGAAATTGGTATTACTTACTTATGAAAGAATTTGGGTTTTTTCTTGCTTTGAAGGAGATGACTTTTTTAATGGGACTGTCACTAGTTTTTTGATTCCATATCGTCAGTACGAAGGTGTTGCATTTGTGAATAATCATGAAATTGTCATTACAAAAGAAGGAAATGCTGCGGACCCTGGCTACAATCCAAGAGCATTTTATAAAAATATTTCTCCGTGGCTGGACGGTTCTTGTATAGATTGTGATAAGTTAACCAACGGTGATTTTGGTGATTCAAATTTGGGCTGGACACAATATGTTCATTCTTCAGCAGCAGCCAATTTTAATTTTTCTAACGGTCGAGCAGAAATAGATGTTCAAACAATTGGTTCATCGCAATGGAATGTAAGCTTGAGACAGAGAGGATTGATTTTAGAAAAAAATAAAACATACCGCATTACCTATAAAGCACATGCGCAAAATAACAGATTGGTTTCTATTTATGTTAATAGCATAAATGAATCAGGTCAGTTTTATGCTAGTCAGCCAATTACAACGGTACCCACTTTTTATTCGCACGAGTTTACAATGGGAAATAATGACGTTTTCAATGGATACTTGGGTTTTGGCGTTGGTAACTACATCGCACACAAAGTATATTTTGACGATGTAAAAATAGAAGAAGTAGGTTGTGTCTGTCCTCAAAACCGTTATTTCTTTGCCAAAATAAACAATACAACGAGGCATTTTGAAACCAGCGACAAAATCTTTGGCTACAACGTTATACAAGGAGACCATATAATATACGATGCTGCCAATTGTGTCGAGTTACATTCTGGCTTTGAAGTTAAACAAGGAGCCAAATTTGATGTTTATTCGGATGGTTGTGGAGGAAATTGAGACACTTTGCTTTAGTTCTGCTATATTTTTGTATTTTTTAACTTTGACATCGAAAACCACTTCTTTCCTTCAGTTTCTTTTGGTGAAATGTCGGACTGGTTGTTTTTCAGTGACTTAGCTGTATAAAGATGCCAAAAATGTCTATTGTTTCCCAAGACAAATTTATATATTGTTGTCTAAATAGTACGATTTTAGGGTAAAAAATGAAACCAAAGCTATAATTGGCAAGTTTTTTTTGACATCTTTACACTTTATTTAGAGCCTTTGGGGGTATATTTATAGTGAAAATTATCTAAACAAATCTTAGTATCCTCAATATCATTAAATTATACAAAATGAAAAAATTACTATTCTTATTGTCGATTGTTGGTTTATTTGCATTCACAGCTTGTGCTTCTGACGATGCTGCGAAAAACTCAAAAGATACAATAAACAAAACAACCAATACTACCAAAAATGCTGCTGGTAAAGTTGGAAATGCGGTTGGAAATGCTGCTAATAAAGTTGGAAATGCTGCTGGAAATGCTGGTTCAGCCGTCAAAAAAGCTGCTGGAAATGCTAGTACTGCAATTAAAGATGGTTCAAAAAAATTAAATCTTAAAGACAGAATCCAAAACGCTGGTCAAGGCATTAAAAAAGCTGGTCAGAAAGTAGGGGATGGTGCTAAAACAGGTGCTCAAAAAGTAGGTGCAGGTGCTAAAGCAGGTGTTAAGAAAGTAGGTGAGGGTGTTGAGAAAGTAGGTGAAAAGATTCAAAATGCTACTAGCGGGAATAAATAAGATTTTACAAAGAAAATGATCTAGTAGGTAGAAATCTATTTTGTTCAAATACTAAAAGATGATAACACCAATCGGCTTATGCTGGTTGGTGTTTTTGTTTAACCCAAAAAATCGTTATTTTTGTGCAAAACCAATTTGATTCTCTCATAAAATGATAAAAATTGAATTCGCTTGAAAGAAAAGATATAAATACTCCTCTTGATGAAGCTCGACAAGGAGAGGTATTGACAATGGAAAAACCCTTCGTAGCCAATAATGTATCTGGCAAGAAGTTTTACATTGAAAGCTATGGCTGTGCAATGAATTTTAGCGATACTGAAGTTGTTGCTTCTATTTTAATGGCAGATGGATTTTCCAATACTAAAATTGTAGAAGAGGCAGATTTGATTTTGTTAAATACTTGCTCTATCCGAGAAAAAGCGGAAGAGAGAATCCGAAATCGACTGAAAAGTTTTACCAAGTTCAAAAAACGTAAGAAAAAACCTTTGATTGGTGTTTTGGGCTGTATGGCTGAAAGACTAAAGAAAGATTTACTCGAACAAGAAAAATTGGTGGACATTGTTTGTGGTCCTGATGCTTACAGAGATTTACCAAACTTGGTAGGATCAGCTACTTCTGGACAAAAAGCAGTGAATGTATTGCTTTCTAGAGAAGAAACTTACGCTGATATTAATCCTGTAAGGTTGGATACCAATGGAGTTACAGGCTTTGTTTCTATTATGCGTGGTTGTGATAATATGTGTTCTTTTTGTGTGGTTCCTTTTACAAGGGGAAGAGAAAGAAGTCGCAATGCTTTTTCAATAGTCGCCGAATCACAAGAATTATTTGAATCAGGACACAGAGAAATTACTTTATTGGGGCAAAATGTAGATTCTTACAAATGGAAAAATCCTGAGACAGAAGAGGTGGTTAGTTTTGCTAATCTATTGGAAATGGTCGCTCTTATCCATCCAGATTTAAGAGTGAGGTTTTCAACTTCTCACCCAAAAGACATTACCAACGAAGTAATTCACACTATTGCTAAATACGATAATATTTGTAAGTATATTCACCTGCCAATTCAGTCTGGAAATTCTCGTGTTTTAGAAATGATGAATCGTACTTATGATCGTGAATGGTTCTTAGAAAGAGTAAATACAATTAGAAAAATTATTCCTGACTGTGGAATTTCCACTGATATTATAGCAGGATTTTGCTCAGAAACAGAAGAAGAACATCAAGATACACTGTCTTTGTTAAAAGAAGTTGGTTTTGATTTTGCTTATATGTACTTTTATTCAGAAAGACCAGGAACTTTGGCGGCAAGAAAATATAAAGATGATGTTTCTTATGAAGATAAAAAGAGAAGATTGGCAGAAATCATTGATGTACAAAGAGAAATGGCTCATTTACGCAATAAAGAGGACGTAGGAAAGGTTTTTAAAGTATTGATTGAGAAAGAATCAAAAAAATCTGCAGACGATCTTTGCGGTAGGAGCGATCAAAATAAAATGATAATTTTTCCAAAGAAAAATGCTCAACTAGGCGATTATGTAAATGTAGAAGTAACTAAGTGTACATCGGCTAGCTTATTTGGTAAAATTGTCGAAAATTAGTATTATATTATATCGCACAATTATATGTTGTGCGTATTAAGTAAATATATTTGGAATTACAAGCTCTAAAACAACGGTTTGGTATTATCGGAAACTCCGACGTGTACAACCGTGCGCTTGAACGAGCAGTGCAGGTGGCCTCTACTGATCTGACTGTTTTGATCACAGGCGAAAGTGGTGTAGGAAAAGAAGTGTTTTCAAAGGTCATTCATCAACTGAGTCATCGCAAACACAACAATTTTATTGCGATCAATTGCGGAGCCATTCCAGAAGGAACCATTGACTCTGAATTGTTTGGTCATGAGAAAGGTGCGTTTACTGGTGCTTCCGATAAAAGAACTGGTTACTTTGAATTTGCCAACACTGGTACTATCTTTTTAGATGAAATTGGTGAAATGCCTCTGGGAACTCAGGCAAGACTGCTAAGAGTTTTAGAATCTGGTGAATACATAAAAGTTGGATCATCTAAAATTCAAAAAACGGATGTCAGAGTTGTTGCAGCTACCAATGCCAATGTAACCAAGGCAATTAAAAACGGAAAGTTTAGAGAAGATTTGTATTATAGGTTAAATACTGTTCCAATATTTGTCCCTCCTTTGAGAGAGCGAAAAGAGGATATTTATTTATTGTTTAGAAAATTTGGTACAGATTTATCCGAAAAACATAAAAGCAACCTTATTAGTCTAACTGAGGAAGCAAAAGAGTTACTGAAAAGTTATTATTGGCCGGGAAATATTAGAGAATTAAAAAATATTTCAGAGCAAATAGCTGTTTTAGCTTTAGATAGAATTGTCGATGTTGAAGAATTGAAACAATATTTGCCATCCAATAAAAGAGAGAACACAACTCTGCCAATGTTGGCAAACAATAGTGAAAGGGACAGTGATAATATGGGCATGTCTGAACGAGAAGTTATGTATAAACTCTTGTTTGATATGCGAAAAGATTTAACAGAGCTGAAACAATTTATGTTGCAAATGGCACAAAGTGGAGCTTTGTCTAATGATGATATTGCTAGAAGTGGAATTTTTAATGAAGTGTTTCCACAACAGTCTTTTACAGGATCAGGGCATAGATATGATGTGACAGATGAAACCCGAAGCAATGTTCCCATCGTATTAAGTACAAGGCCTACATCGAATAACTTTGTCTCAACTGATGAAAGTGCTGAAATTGTGGAGGAATCATTGTCTATTGCAGACAAAGAAAAGGAATTGATTCAGGTAGCATTAAAAAAACATAAAGGGAACCGAAAACGAGCGGCATCGGACTTAGGAATATCTGAAAGAACGTTATATAGAAAAATAAAAGAATACCAAATAATAGAATGACGAGTCATTTAATGAAATTGTTCACAATGCTTTTTATATTAGCAGGAACAATTACTCAATCGTGTGGCATTTACAGTTTTACTGGTGCCTCAATTGAACAAGGGACAAAAACGGTTAATATTCAATATTTTCCGAATAATGCCCAAATTGTTGCGCCAATTTTGAGCCAAGTTTTTACGGAAAAATTACAAGATAAGTTTGTCAATGAGACAGGTTTGGAATTGCAAACCGATGAAGCGGATTTAAATTTTTCAGGAAGTATTACCACTTACAATATTTCACCTGTTGCTTCAGGTGGAGATGACTTGGCTTATGGTAATCGCTTGACGATTGGCGTGCGAGTGAATTATAAAAATACTTTGAAAGAGGAAGAATGGTCGCAATCCTTTTCAAGATTTCAAGATTTTGATAGAAGCACAAATCTGAAGGATATTGAGGACGAATTAATTGACGATATTGCTCAACAATTAGTGGATGATATTTTCAATAAGGCTCTTGTAAATTGGTAATGGTTATGGATAAACAAACTTTAGTTAACCTTTTAAAAGATGAAAGTTTACTGGATCAATATAGTTTTGATCAGTTAAACGAATTGTCTTGTCAGTTTCCACATTTTAAAATGTTGAAAGTGTTGTTAGCTAAGAAGGCAAATATTGACAATAATAATACCATTAAGGATGATGTATTGCACAATATTGCCAGTAGCATTAATGATAGACACCTTTTGTATAAAAAATTATTGAAAAATAACCCAGAGGCTTATTATCAACAGGTTACAGAAGATTATTGGGAAACTACCTCCGATGCCTCAAGCATAATTGGTTCTAAAACAGAAGTATTAGATAAATCCTTAACTTCCTCATTTAAAGAAGAAGAAAAAGAAGCGGAAGAACGCAAGTTTTCAGAAGAACCAGTCCTTGGTAATCAGAACCAACTTAATGCTGAAATGGAAGTATTAGATAAATCAATGATTCATTTATTTACAAAAGAAAAAGAAGAAGTAGAAGTAGAAGTAGAAGAATTTATTGACTCAAAAGAGCTAGATCATAAAGAAGAAGAGATTGAAGAAGAGGAAGAATATGGGAAAACGGAAGTAATTGATATATCCAAATTGCCAAACTTAACCATACCTAAGCCTATCTATGAAGAAAATTCTGAATCATTAAATTTAGAACCTCAAAAGAAAGAGCGTTTATTTACCAAAAGAGCAGCCTTTCAAGATTTGGATGAATTTAATAATGAAATCCAAGAGAAATCCATTTCAGAGAATCTGAGCATTAAAACGAACATGAAAGGGGAGGATGTCGTAAAAAGAATTAAGGAAGAAAAAGAAGCGCCTATTGAGGAAATTATGCCAAAAAAACTTTTTCCTGATACAAAAGAAAATGCAAGCCCTGACAATCTGAAAAAGGAAGAAGATACAAATATTTTATCTGAAGATTTGGCAAGTAAAGAGATAGAGAAGGATTTAATAGAGTTACAAAAAGAGAGAGAAGAGTTAGCTAAAAACGCTGACTCAGCAAAAGATTCAAATAAAAACCAAATAGAAACTGCCGTTATGAATGATTTAGAAGAGTTAAAAAAATCTTTAAATCGTAAGCAAAAGCTTTTTACTAACCAGCAAAACAATAGTTCGCTGGAAGGAAATGATGAATTAATTGAAAACATTAAGGAAAAACTAGATAAATTTAAAAAAAATAAGCCCAACACTTCTAGAAGGCAAAAAAGCACAAATAAAGAGGAGCATTTTAAAGAAATGCTTTCTAAGGATACAGAAAATATCTCTGAAATAGAAAGGTTTATGAATGAGTCATATCGAGATGTAAAGCAAGATAAAAATTACAATGCTAATGAAAAAGCCAAGCAAAGTTCTAGCTATGATTTCGATAATTCTACAGAAACATTAGCTAAGGTTTATGAAAAACAAGGTGATATTGAAAAAGCGGTGAAGGTTTATAAGGATTTATGTTTGAAATATCCCAAAAAAAGTAGTTACTTTGCAGACCGAATTGACATGTTAAAAAAAATGAAATAAAATGTACGCTTTTATAACTTTAATAATAATAATAATCTGCATACTAATCATCTTAGTTGTATTGGTTCAGAACCCTAAAGGTGGCGGTTTGGGCGCTGGTTTTGGTGGAGGTGGAGCCTCTAATGCAATGGGTGGAGTACAGAGAACCACAGACTTTCTGGAAAAAGCTACTTGGGGCTTAGTAATTGCGCTTTTAGCGTTAAGCATCATCTCAACAGCTGTTATTGACAGAAGTGGATCAACAAATATTGGTGATCAAGATACTTTTGAAAGAATAGAGGAGTAAAAACTTCTTAACCATAAGAAAAATAACTTTGAACACTCCGCTTGCGAAGCAAGCGGAGTGTTTTTTGTTTGTAGAAGAACACCTTTAATGCTCTTGCTCTGCAAGGCTCACCTTTTCCACTTTGGTAAAATGGCTTTCTTAATGTCAAACTCTAGACAGATATAAATAAAAAAATAGCGATTTGTTATATTTTAAACCATCTTTAAAAGTAACAATCTAACATGAAAGTCGTCTATAAGAATGACAGGTAAACTAAAGTGTAATAATTTGGAAACAACACATAACGGTAATGAATCTCAATCTTCAAGTGAAATAAGGAAAACACTTAAAGATAGACATTCATTTTTTAGATATAACAATATATTTATTATAGCATTTTTTTTAATGATAGGAGTTGCACTTAGCAGCAGCACGTCTATCTATGATGCAATTTCAAATCCAGGAGCCGTTTTTGGGATTGATGTTTCCCATTATCAAGGTAAAATCAACTGGCCGCAAGTTAAATCTTCTCATCATCCCATAGAATTTGTTTTTATAAGAGCAACTATGGGCGTAGATGGCAAAGACGAAAGATTCAGAGAGAACTGGGAAGCCGCCAAAGATCATGAATTTATCAGAGGCGCCTATCACTACTACCGTCCCAATGAACATTATTTACAGCAGTTTGAAAACTTTTTTTCCAGAGTAACGCTCGAAAAAGGAGATTTTGCACCAATTCTCGACGTTGAAAAACATGGCAAACTAGGAACTGTCAAGTTGCGAGAAGGCATTTTAAAATGGTTAAAGCTCGCCGAAAAGACCTATGGTATAAAACCAGTCATCTACACAGGAAGAACATTTTACAGAGATGTCTTAAAAGGCCATGTTGATGATTATCCTCTATGGATCGCATCCTATTCATGCAAATCTAAAATAGCCCATCTCGATTGGTGTTTCCACCAATTCTCAGAAAAACTTAGAATCAAAGGCATAGATGCAAACGTAGATGGAAACAATTTCAAAAGAGACCTTGAAGATTTAAAAGCAATGACTTTGAAATAGATGATGTGAATGCAGATTGATTTTGTTGATGTATTTGTGTGTTTTTTTCTATGTTCCTCTGTGGTGAAACGGCATTAATGCACCTTTGGTTTTTATCCAATAATTTTGTGTGTCATTAAGAGAGTGTTATTTTGCAGTTTTGATGTTTTTAAAGGATTGTCTAATCAATTTAATTTTGGTATTTCTCGCATTCAGGCATTCAGGCATTCAGTCATTCAGGCATTCAGTCATTCAAACATTCAGGCATTCAAACATTCAAGCATTCAAACAAAAAAAGCATGTTGGAATTTCTAACATGCTTTTACGGGTAAAATATTTTGCAAATATTTTTTCTATGTTTTTATTTCGCCTTCATTTTTTACATTATTTGCGTTATCGGCGGAATACTGGTCGTATTTTTCTTGAAGCCATATGGAGCATGCTGCAAAATCTGGGAAGCATAATTCTGCTTCTACTAAATTTGGTACGATTTTAAACTGTTCAAATATTTGAAGTGGTTCTCCGTGTAAATTTGTAAATACCACTTTTATTCCATTGCTTTGAAGGTCTTTTATCACATCTTCCATCGCATAAACGCCAGATTGGTCGACGAAAGGAACTCGTTTCATATCTATAATAATGACTTCTATATCTGGAATGTCATTGACTAAATCCTGAAAACGTGAACTGAATCCAAAAAATAGTGGTCCATTGATTTGCTTTAAATAAACGTGATTATTGACGTATCCCAAACTGTCATTATCATCATCCAACCAAGATATGTCTTTGGAAAAATTATACAATGGTGCAACTTCTGTGCGATCATCCACAACGTCAGATAATTTTTTCATAAATAAGATAGAAGATAAAATTAAGCCTACTACAACTGCCTCAATTAAGCCAATAAATACTGTCAAAATTAATACAGTAAACATTACTAAAACTTCACTTCTAGGAATTTGTTTTAAATTTTTAAGTCCTCTATAATCCATTACACCAATTCCAACGGTAATCAAAATTCCTGCCAATACTGCTGCTGGAATCTTTGAAGCCAATGGTCCCAATAACATTAAAACAAATAATAAAATCAGTCCTGCAATCATACCTGATAGTCTGGTTTGACCTCCTGAGTTAATATTGACAACGGTTCTGATGGTTGCACCTGCTCCAGGGATACCGCCAAACAATGCTGCAATAGAATTTCCTATTCCTTGACCTATCAATTCTCGGTTGGGATTGTGTTTTGTTTTGGTCATGTTATCTGCTACAATAGAAGTCAAAAGGGAGTCAATGGCTCCTAAGGCTGACAGGGACATTGCGGTAAAAATATACGGACTGACATGGGCGAAATTAAAACCAGTAATGATTTCTAAATTTATGCTGGGGAATCCAGAAGGAATGTTACCAATTGACCGATAGCCTGGTACAATAAAGTAGGCACCAATGGAAACGGCTAGCAGTGCAACCAAGGTGCTTGGTATGGCGGTGGTGATCCGCTTAAAACCAAAAATAATGAAGATGGTTAAAAGTGCCAATATCAGATCAATATAACTAATATTACTAAATGCACGGGGAATCATTTTTAACGCACCCATTACACCTGCTGACTCACTGCCTGCCAATATTTTGGCTTCTTTTATAATTTGCGTTTTTTCGATATTTCCAGCACGCTTAACGGTTTCCTTGAAATCTTCTAAAACCAAAATATCTGCTGCTGCTTCCTCTCTTAATATTCTTTCTAATATTACCTCTTCCGCTTCAGGGATAAATTCATTTACAAATGTTTGATCTTCTTTTGGATAATAACCCATCATTGGAAGGATCTGAGTTATCAATATGATGACACCAATACCTGTCATGAAACCTGAAACAACGGGGTAGGGAATGAACCGAATGTATTTTCCTATTCCGAGAAATCCCAAGACTATTTGAAACAATCCTGCAAGTAAAAATACCATCAAAATGGCTGGTAGAGCACGACTTAAGTCGCCTTCATTTGCTGCTACAATTCCTGCAATGACGATCATACTTACAGCGGTCATCGGAGCAGTTGGTCCTGAGATTTGAGTATTGGTTCCTCCGAAAAGTGCAGCAAAAAAGCTAATAAATATGGCTCCGTATAACCCAGCGGCTGCTCCTAAACCAGATTGCAAACCAAAGGCTAAAGCCAAAGGAAGTGCAACTATACCAGCAGTTAAACCACCAAAAGCATCTCCTTTTAAGTGCTTGAAGTTAAAGTTAAATAAATTTTTCATGGATTTCTCTTTATATATTCTCTTGACACGGTTTGTGTCAAAAGATAATCATTATTGTTGTGCGCTGTAATGCGTCCTAACTGTTGGAGTCAATACAATATTGAACCCATAATATGTAAAGGCTTATGCATTAGACTTCCCTATATAAAAAATCTGGGACAATTAAACTGCACAATTCGGTCTAAATAGTGAACTTATTGTTTTCACTTTACTAAGAAGAAATCTGGAGGTGGAGTTGGTGTTTCTTTGTGGTGAAGTAAAGAAAGAAGGTATCGAAAGTCAGTTTTAACATGCTTGCTAGACTGTCCAAATTTTAAAAGGTTGGTAGGTATAGATATTTTATGTTCAGCATTTTCCTCGACTTGATCGTCTTCAGTTTCATTACTGTCAAAAAAATCACTAATTTCAATAGGTTCAGGAATAAAGTCTAATAGCATATTAGTAGATGACAATATAGCATTGCCAAACATCCCTATAAAAAGGAGGAGGACAATAGAAAGTACCGCGAATTGATATGAGACTATTTTTTTCAAATGTTATGATTTATTCCTACAACTAAATATAACAACAAATTTAGGAATAAGTTCATATTTGGCAGAAAATGTTAAACAAAGTTTTTTTAATTTGTGCTTAACCTTTTTCACTCTTTGAACTTTCCAATTCTTTGCCCTTGCTGAATTGACAAAGAACGGAGTTTGCCTTTTTCAAAAAGTAATAAGATAGCTGATTTAAGGAATGAAAAGCTTTTGACTATTTCAATTTAAGAGGTATCAAACTTTCACTGGAAAGTTTCCACCTTTCTCCATAAATTGATTCATATTCTATTTCAAATATTAAATCTTCATTATTAACAAGATTATATAGTTTTTTAGCTGACTCCACTTTTTGATCTGAAATACCAAGTAACTCTATCGGTGAATTTGGAGAAATTAGACGACCAACGCCGAGATTCGCATAGAGTAAAATCCAATTGTATCTTTAGGGTCTTTAATTCGAGGTAAAAAGGTTGGAATGTCCTCTTTGTAAACTTTGTCTTTGTATATTACTCTAAAGTCTTTTATTAATGCTGGTCCAATTCCAGAATTTTCTAAAACTAACTTGTAATTTTTCGTACCTACTCCATTATTTCCAAGCTCTAAGTAAGGAAATACAGACATATATTGTTGTTTTCTTATCAGATTTGTTTGATAAATGAAAACGATAAGTGTGCTAACACTCAAAATTATTGCAGCGACACTTAGTAATTTATCGCCTGTCCAGTATTTTCCCATTCAGTTATTTTTTTAATGATCCTAAATTAACAACCTTCTTGCAAATAGGCAAATTTTTTTGTAGGCATTGTCTTTTATTAAATGTGAGAATGTAGGAAGTCCAAGTTTGTTATAATTTCAGCCCTTCAATAATATCAGAGACATTTACTTTGATCCTTTCCAAGATGTGAATGTCGGTTTTCCAGTTATGAATTTGCCAGGTTTTTTTACCTTCCGCAACTAAAACTTTTTCTGTTTCCGTAAAAATCCAAATAACTTTTTCTACTCCAAATTCTAACAACTGATCTGTTTTTTCTTGATAGTATCCCAGTGGGTTTTGTATAGTTTCTAAATCTGCCTTTGTATCAATTTCTATCACAATTTTTGGCGGAACTTCTAAGTACTTATTTGATAAAGGAACTTGTCTCAAAGTATTTATATCAAAGATTGCTACATCTGCTGCTCTCCAAGATTTAGTACTGAACTTTAGCCCTATTTCATTAGAAATGAGTCTGTATTTGGTTAAATCCAGTAATCTACTTAAAATTATTATTATCTGTGTGGCCAATGCACCTTGTAAATAACTGGTTCCCATTAATTCTTCGATTTGTCTGTTTCCATTTAGGTATTCTCTATATCCTTTGTAATAAATGGGATTTCCATCTACCATTTCGTATATAAGAACCTCTGGAATATTTTGAATAGCAAGCTCCATTTTCTTATCAATTGATTGTTAATCCAAATATAAACTTTTTTTGACAAAGTTGTTCTTATTTGGTCCAATCAAGTTTTGTCATGCGATTCTACAGTAGAGACAAGGCACGCTTTGTCTCTATCCTGACGATTTATTTTGTAGCTAAAATTTGTGTAATTTTGCGACCAAACAAAATCCCAAACATGTTCAACAACAATATTATTTACCAAGTAGACTCATTTACAACTGAGAGATTTAAAGGAAATCCTGCGGGTGTGGTTTTGTTAGAGGAGCCAGTTTCTGTGGAATGGATGCAGAACATAGCGATGGAGATGAATTTGTCGGAAACAGCGTTTGTCATTCCTAAGGAGAATAAGTATAAAATTAAATATTACACTCCTGCGAATGAGATTGACCTTTGTGGACATGCGACTTTGGCAAGTGCGCATATTATGTATGAGTTGGGGATAGTTGGCAACGGAGAAGAGATTGTTTTTGATTCGAATGTTGGTGATTTAAATATAAAAAAAGAAGATGATTTTATTGTAATGAATTTTCCTCGTTATTCTTTGACTAAAATGGAAGCACCAAAATCATTCAAAGAAATTATTGGATTTGAACCAGTGGAAATTTTTCAAAGTGATTTTACATGGGTGCTTGCTGTTGCCGAAAATGAAGAGGAAATTACAAAAGCAAATCCTCAGTTTTCGAGAATGATCGATGTTGGATTGGGACATTTGATAGTAACCGCTAAATCAACAATTGCAGGTACAGATTTTGTAGTGAGGTGCTTTGCTCCCATTAGTGGTGTAAATGAAGATCCTGTGACAGGTTCTGCTCATTGTGCATTAACGCCATATTGGACTGAAGCTCTATCTACGAAAATCGGGGATCGTGAATTAAATTCGTTACAAGTTTCTAAGCGAACAGGCAGATTAAAAGTGAAAATGATAGGCGATCGTGTTCAAATCAGAGGGAATGCTTTAACGGTTTTTAAATTGGAGATTGTTTGATGTGGATGTTTTGTTTGAGACTCATTCAATAAATAGTATTGAAAAATAAATAACAATTTATGTGAGCATGTTTTCTTTGCAATTAAACTGTTTTGGCTAAATACTTTTTTTCAAGAATGTAAGTTTCTATATGATTAATAACTTGTCGTAAGTACTCAATAATATGATTTTTAATTGAAATTAAATCTAGTAATGTATATTCTTTCCCACACTCAGTAAAAGAATAGATGCCATGTGTTAAATCATTTCTTTTGCTTTTTACAGATAATATTTTTTGAGGGTCAATTGGTAAGTGAGTTCCGTCAGGTTCAATCATAGGAAGTATCGAATGACTAAATCCATAAACTTCAGCTATACCTTTAACTTTCCTATAATCTAAATTACCTGATAGTAATTTTTCTGGATTAAAACATTGTGTTATAATATCATAAGCAATACTATCTGTTGATTCAATGAATTTATTAGCATTAATTTTTGTTTTTAAATATTTAACTATCTCATTTTTTATTCCAAACCTTAAATCATCATAGCATACGTTCTCATTTTCAAGGTGAGTATATATAGCTTCTATAGCGTTTGTAACACTAGATTCCGCTAAATTATATAAAATTAAAAAACAATTTGCTTTAAATATTTTGTTGAGATCATTTGGAAACTCTTCTACAGTATTATCAGGATAAATTAATTTTGCTTCTTTAGTGATATTGTTTTCTAAAAATGAAAAATATAACTCTATTTCATCCACTCTTTTTACAAACTCTCTTTTAACATCATTCATTTTCTAATAGTTTATCTCTTACATATTCAATTCTGCCTAATACCTTTTTTTTATTGTTTGCTGCATCTGATCTTGTATGCTCTTTAAATTCTTGAGACTCTAGCCAATTAATAACTGGTGTTTTTGGAATAAGGCTTGGGTTTTCCTTAAGTGCCAAATGAACCCCAACAGATAAAGCTTCAAACCTTACTCTTGGAGTAGATTTATGATTTGATGATTTTCTAAATCCATATGGAAAAAAGTTATTTACAAAATCTAAAACATCTTCAAATTGTAAAGATAGTTTTTCAGCATTGAAACTATTTTGTTTAGCTGATACATATTCATCAAGAAAGTTTCTCACTGAATGAACAAATTTTAGATAATTTTCAGAATAAGCAAAAAATCTTAAAACCATTTCGGAACCTTCTTCTCTATCTTCTCTAGATTTACTAACAGGGCATAAAAGCTTAAATTTGGTGTTTTTCGAACATAACTTAATGAAATCCATAAAATCACCTTCATAAACACCTCTTCTGACTTCCATATCTTCTAGAATTGTTGGAGTTGTATTTATTCGTTCAAACATTTCCTTTCTTACCTCAATAGTAGCTTTATCTGTCAATTCTATAATTCTTATTGTTTTCTTATTAAATCGTCTTTTTCTTGATAATGGTAAGTCTTTATGTCTAAAGCCGTTTAATTTTGTCAGTTTTTTTAAATCTTCTAAAGCAAATTGGTTTTTTAAAAAAGCCTCTAGGGTTCTTATTCTCTGGGAGCCATCTACAATTTCTATCCGTCCATCATTATCAGCACCAAAAATATATGGTATTGGAAGCCCTAGCATTAAAGACTCTATAAATTTAGATTGTTTTTTTATACTCCAAACAAATTTTCGCTGATATTTTGGAATAAAAATATCGTTAGTGTTATCTTTTTTTCCTGTATCAAATTTACTTACAATAACTTCAATGGGATACTCTCTAATATCATAATCAACAAATTTTTGTTCTCTAATTATTTGCTCTTCGGCTACTTCTTGTTGTAATGGAGTTTTCCTAGGAAATAATTCCATTTGCTCTGGTATCTTACTCATTTAATTATGGATTTTTAAATGGTTAATTATGCTTTTGCCTATTACCTGACCTAATTTAACTGGAACGGCATTTCCTATATGTATTGAAAGAGTTCGTTTATTATAAGGTTTACCTTTTTTTACAAATTTATACTTCTTTGGAAATGATTGTAAAATAGCTGCTTCTCTTAAAGTAATTGCTCGGTCCTGTTCAGGATGTCCAAATCTCCCATTTCCTAAACCTGTGCAGTGTGTTGTTATGGTTGGAGAAGGTTTATTCCAGCTCATTCGACCATAAACGCTAACGTAAGTTTTACCTGTGTCTTTTTTGTGACAATCTAACAAGAGTGACTCGTCCCAATCCTTCCAAGTTCCACCTGGTTTTGATTGTCGTATTCTTTTTAGGTTTAATTCTGATAATTTAGAAGCTCTGTGAAGCGGATCTTTGGCTGATACTTCACCACTTTTCAAATGCTCAAGACTACCTATAGCCTTTTCTACAGTTCTGTAATTGTCAGTCTTGTGTGTTTCAGGTATTAAATCAATATTACCAAACTTTGAAGCCAATAGCACAAGCCTCCGTCTAAATTGAGGTATACCATAGTCGGAACAATTAACTATTTTATATGAATAACTATAACCATTTTTAGATAGATTATCTAAAAAATTTCCAAAAATTGGTTCTTTTCGAAAGTTTGCTAAACGAGGAACATTTTCCATTGAAATAATATCAGGTTGCAATTCATTTACTATCCTAGAAAATTGGTACAGTAATTGCCATTTTTTTTTATCTTCAGATTTAAAAGAATAAGTAGAAAATGGTTGACATGGTGCACAACCCACTAAAACTTTAACATCACAGTTCTTATAGTGTACTTTGAGGTCATTACCTGCAATATTATTAATATCTTCATTGATAAAAACGGAATCATTATTGGCTTCATAAGGATATTTACAAGTCGCATCTAAATCATAACCTGCCACTACATTTAACCCTTCTTTATTTAATCCATAGGAAAGACCGCCGATGCCACAGAATAAATCGACTATGTTTACTTTTAGATTATCGTTGTTTTTTGCCATAATATTACTTTTTCCCTTAGCAAATTTAAACTAAAATCTCTTTATTTCTAAAGATTAGGCTTTTTTATGATTTATTCTTAAAAAAATAAAATCATAATACTTTGTTACAAATAGGTGGGAACATGATATTTAAGTGTTTTTACTAGATTAACTTTAAGAATTTGTTAGAATGATCAAAGTAAAATGAGTTTCTTCTCATTTTGTTGGCAGTATATATAATACAATGTCTTGGTTATAGACCACCATCAACTAGTATGCTTTTTATTCATTTCCCGAACAGCCGTCTCAATGCCTTTAGGCGTAAGAGGATACATGTCAATTAGTTGTTTTATAAGATTAATTGTGTGAGAATATTTCCAATATTTTGGAGGTTCGGGATTCAACCAGACAATTTTTTTAAACTTTTTCTTTAATTTTAAATAAGTATTGACGCTTGTTCTATCCAATTCATAAGGAGCCATTGAAGCATCTCCAATCACAAAAATACGATAGTTAGGGTCTTTATTGGTTAAACGTTCAATGGGTAAAGCCTTTCTGCGTTGAGGATCTGTGTAGATTCTTTCGTAGATGGTATTGTGGAAATAGTAGGTTTCAAGATCGTGCGCGAAACGGGTTTTCATCTTTTTAAAAAGCTCTCTAATGGTTCTAATATAAGGGTCCATAGAATAACCGCCATTGTCGATTAATAAGATTACTTGAAGTTTTTTGTTTAGCTCATTTCTTAATTCAGGAATGAATAAACCTCCTCGTTTGAGACCATTTTTTATGGTAGCAGTTATATCTAATTTGGATTCGCTGCTTTCTTCCTCTATGCCTTTCAGAGATGCAAGCGCAGCATCGACATTGTTGTCATTAATGATTGCATTTTTATCAATGGGAAAGAATTTTCGGTCATTCAAAACTTTTCGTGCCATCTTTCCACCACCAGATCCTCCGACACGAATACCAGCCTTAGCCGCTCCGCCATGACCATAAGGAGAAATTCCACCCGTTCCAATCCAATGACTTCCGCCAGAATGTTTGCTTTTTTGTTCTTTGGCAATTTGCTCCATCCTTCGCATCAATTCCTCCAGTGACAATTCAGAATAATCTGCCATTTTATCAAGCATTCTCTCAGCAGCACCTTCATCGCCATTCTGAGAAAATTCATCTTGCAAATAAGGATCATCTTGGTCGTAAATATCTTTTCCTGAAATGATTTCTTTGATATCATAAGAGGTTAAATGCACCTCGTCCAAAAAGAGCGTAACCAATTCATCGAGTTCAGGACTTTTTACATCGTTTTCTTGAAGGTATTCATCACGCCACTTTCTAAAAGTTTCTGATCGTATAATGGCATCATTTAGACGCTCACCGTTTTGAATGTCTATTTCTAAAAAATATTCATAAAAAGCTCTCGTAAACGGTCCTAAATCGGTAGGATCTTTTACTACAATTCCTTTTAGTACATTAAAAATATCACCCAAAGTTTTTACCAATCCTTTTTGCATCGCTTTGCGCAAAAGCAATAAGGTTCTAATGTCCGCTTGTAGATCGTATTCTCTGAAAAATGTGGGTAATGTTTCTAACATTTATTAAGAATTTTTTATTTTGATTAAATCTGCTTGTGTTTTTATCAAAGCACCAACTCCTTCTAAATCGTTTATTTTTTTAATAGCATCAGGCTTTGCAAACTGTTTGATGTACTTTAACCAATTTAATATTTCTCTTGTAGTTGGAGAGCGTTCTAAACCTAATTTTCTTAAATGATAAAAAACATCAATTGCAGTATTTACCACATCGGTATCCACTGTTGGATGATGTTTGGCAATGATTTCTCGCATGATGTTTGCATCGGGGAAATGAATATAGTGATAAATGCATCTTCCTTTAAATGCAGTAGGTAATTCTTGTTCTCTATTTGAAGTAATGACAATCGCGGGCATATTTTCTTCAGAAACTTCAACAACCTCACCAGATTCTGGTAAAATAAATTTACGATGGCTCAATGCATACAGTAAATCATTGGGAAACTCTCTAGGTGCTTTGTCAATCTCATCTATCAACAAAACAGAATTTGGACTGCTAAATGCTTTTGCAGCTGGTCCTTTGCTGACATAATCTGATAAAGATTCAGGATTACGTCCTCCAGTGGATAACCTATTTGCTAAACCTTTTTCTTCCCGTTGAGCATTCAAAATTTCAACTTGGGAATCTCTTAAGTATTTGACATGATCAAATCTAGCGACAAACTGTTCTACATTGCTTTTTGATCCAACAGGATATACAAATAAATCTAATTTTAAGTCAGATGCATACTGAATCGGAAGTTCAGTCTTACCTGTTCCTGGTTCACCTTCTATCAACAAGGGCATTCCCAACACCCTAGACATATGGAATGCTTGCGCCAGATCTTTTTCACATAAATATTTTTCGGAGCCAGTCCAAAAAGTAGTATCAGCCATAGTATTTTATTCTTTTTACAAAAATACTTAAAATGAACAAATCTAACTATTTTAAGATGTCTATAATTAGTTAAAATCGAAGAATTGTCTTTGTTTGTGGGATTATTTGATAAAAAGCTAATGAAGCAAGGGAAGTGCGGAGGATGAACTTGGCGACGGAGTAGCTAAATTTTCGAAACTACGCCCGATGCGAGTGGAAATGTTTTTACCAAAGCAAACACCTACGAGGTTTTTAAAACCTCGTAGGTGTTTGCTTTGGTAAAAACATTGCAACGGACAGCGGGGAGACGACTCGATTGGAAATGATATGTTCCGTCATAATTTATTTTATTAATCTTTGCACATCTAATATTAATGTATATATTTGAATGTTATGTTATGAATGATGAGATGATAAATGCAAACATTTTAGAATCTATCCATCTTTACTAGTAGAGGAAGGAGTATGTTTTATAATAAAAATTTATACAATGATAAATACAGCCAAATTTATTTTACTGATACTATTTCCTCTTGTAAGTATAAATACTACTGGACAATCCATTCTTGTAAAAGGCGGATTAAGTCTTTCAAATATTACTGGAAATAATGAAGTGATGAGTTTTGATGATTTTTATAAAATAAAATCAGGGGTTCATTTAGGGATTTCGTATGAACAAGAAATCTCGGATATTGTGTTTTTAGAAATTGGATCAATGTTGAGTATGAAAGGTGCCATTATTGATTTTGGAAACTCAGCTACTGCTATAAAGTTTAACACTGTTTATATTGATGTGCCAATTTTGATTAAGGAGTATTTGGAGATAAATGATGCTATCTCAATCTATGGTGGTGTTGGTCCTTATTTTGGATTTGGTTTAGTGGGATCTTTAAAAGATGATGATGGTAATAAAGTTGATGATGTGATTTGGGGTGAAAGTGAAAGTACTATTAGAAGGTTTGACTTTGGACTTTCTGTGGGTGCAGGGATAGATTTCAAGGGTATACAGCTTGGTCTCGTTTATGACTGGGGCTTATTTAATATTTCTTCAAATGAGGGAGATAGAATTAGGAACAATGTATTTAGAATAACTGCTGGTTATAGATTGGCTGGCTCATGAAAGGATTTAGTGGAAACGTTGTTGGTCTTTGGCTGTTGGCTATTGGTGGCTGTTAGCTGTTGGCTTTTGGCTATTGGTCAAAAGCCAAGTGCCAAAAGCTAAAAGCCAAAAGCCAATAGCTAAAAGCATTTCCACTAAATTCCTCCATGAGCCGATTGGCTAAATAATTTTATGTTCTTTTTAAAAGCTTATTTTGGTTATTAATGTATATATTTTAAAAGGTTAGATGCTGGGTTTTCATTGGGTGCAGGTGTAGACTTCAATGGTATGCAGGTTGGTTTTGCTTTTGATCCAGGTTTGTTCAAAATCTCATCTTATACAGGTGAGGGTACAAAAATTAAGAATAATGTATTTAGATTAACTGTTGGTTACAGATTGTCGAAATAATTATATTTTATCGAAAAACATTAAAAAGCCCTTTCAGCGAAGCTGAAAGGGCTTTTTTTGTTAATTTTACTTTCTTAATAGGGGAAAATGAATATGCAAATTATCAAAGCCAGCAGCTCAGACTTATTTTCTATAGTAGATATTGCACGTAGAACGTTCATAGAAACTTACGATAAATTCAATACAAGGGAAAACATGAACTTGTATTTGGAAAATACTTTGTGTAAATCCAAACTTCAAGTAGAGTTGGAGAATCCGCACTCAAACTTTTATATCGTAAAATCTAGCAACGAGGTTATTGGATATTTAAAAGTAAACGAAAAGCATGTACAAACAGAATTTAAAGAAGAGGATTCGCTTGAAATAGAAAGAATCTACGTTTTAAAAGCTTTTCATTTTCAGGGAATAGGTAAAATGTTAATAAAGAAAACCATTCAGTTTGCTAAATTTAAAGGAAAGAAAAAAATCTGGCTAGGTGTTTGGAAAGAAAATAAAGAAGCAATTAGATTTTATCAAAAACTGGGTTTTTCAAATGTTGGAGAACACGTTTTTGTATTTGGAAATGAACGACAAGTTGATTTTGTGATGGAGTTAAGTATTTAAGTTGTTTAAGGAGTCGGCATAACTTCTACTGGACCCATTTTTGAACTATTCGTTTTCCAAAGATCAAAATCCGTTACTTGAATTGTACCATCGAGATTGCCATCAACATAACTGTATTCATATAACATGGCAGGTGTCGTTTTCCATAAATCAAAATCGGAAATTTGAATAACAGCGTCAGGTTGATAATCTCCTGCATGCATTGCGTACTTTTCTGCAATAAGTTTTAGTTGGTTAGATGAAAATGCAGCACCTGGATTTGTTGAAAAACTATAGGTTAGTGAGCCTGAATTTATGACAGCTTGTGAACTGATAATGTCTAAATGATTGCGATGCCTTACTAGAATATGATAAGCCACATCTAAACTTAATTGTTCAAATGATAATGGAGTGCCATCTGTGTTTGTTACTTTTCCGTCTTCCAGTAAAATTCCAGCTCTCGTTTCGATCAATTCAGTACCTATCTCGTCTGATTCACTTGGAGTACCAAGCCTTATTTCTACCAAAACCCAGTCAACCATTTTGTTGGGAATTTCAGTTGTAGACTCAAAACTTTCAGTACCAAAATAGTTATAAGGTGGAATATTATAGGGCTGAGTTAAAGGGAGTAAGTTTTTTTGTCTGAGACTGGTTCTCATCAAACTAGTATTGAGATCAATTGCTCCCTCCAAAAAAACATTCAAAAACAAATTGAATTTTGCTACTGCAATGTTTTCATTTTCTTGATTGGTATGAGATGGATCTGGTACATTAAGATTGCCAAAAGCATACAAAAAAGTAATTAAAAATGAAATTAATACCAATTGGATAATATTTACCATTTTTTCCTAGAATTTCTATTTTGTCGTCAAATATGCAAAAAAAAGATGAGAGTTTGTACATTTTTGACTCAAACAATTAGAAAAAGTCAGCCTTTTGCCAATGTTTTATTAGCTCAATTTTAGATGTACAAATTAAAGACCTGTTAAAATCCACCTTCTCAATTATATGATTCAAAACTATGCCAAGTTTTTAAGAGTGCCAATTAACTCTGCAACGGAATGCGCAGAAGATGAAAAGAACAACTTCAAAGTTAGATACTTATTGAGCTGTTCCTGAATGAGGTCGAATAAGAAATCTCATTTTTTTCAGCCCATATATTTGAGAAACTCTTTATAATTTTAGTAGGAATGTAGCAGTTTTTATCAAACACAACCAAAGCAGAAAGTTCACTTTGTGGTTGTCCGAAGTCAACATTAATTGGCTCTCCCATTTGTTTGGCATTAAAAAAATTAGCAAGATCATCAATTCGTTCCTTAATACGAGCTGTTGCAAATATATGGTGAATGTCTTGTTGTTCTTGAATGCATTTTACTAAGCAAGCTGTAAGGTAAAAGGCGATCAAATTTTTGCGAAACTTTTTTCTAATAGTTAGCGAACTTGTTATATGAATATCTGCCCCTTTGCTTTTCATTGCTTTCTTAAACTTACTTGGAACGGAGTAAGAAAAGACGGAATCTTCAAATAATAATGGATTTAGGGTAGCGTACTTTTTCAAGAAGAGCAGACCTGCAATTTCATCCTGTTTAGTAATAACAAAAATATAATCTTGTCTGGTAAAATGATCAGAATTTAAATCCTTTTTCACACCCATTTCTTGCCATTCTGCTTTCCAAACTTCTCTCCAATATATGTAAGCATTTTTGTATAAAATTTTATTGTTATTTAATGTATAATCTCCAGACAACACATGCAACTTGTAGCCGTTCATCGTAATTAGTTTATTATAAACTAAAATAGTTTTTTTTATAACTTTTCAAACTTCCAAAGCTATAGTTAGGCGAAGCAAATCTTGGATCTGAATTGGGAAAGGGAGGGTGTTTTAAATGTTTATATGATAACGGTTAATTTAGACGATGATTCACTGATTAATTTGAATTCATAACTTAAATTTTATATAATTTTTCTAGGTAGGAATATATTTTATAGGACTTTTGTTTAGTAAAGAAAAAGCAATGTTACCATCATTTAGATAGCTTCTTTTTTCCTATTTTTCTTTGAAAAATACTTTTGTAACTCTTTCTGCTAAATATTGGATTGGCAATGATTTTTTAGTTAAAAATAAAAACAAAATAATTTCATTAAAATGATGAACCTATCATTACATTATTATTTCAGTGCAATAACTTTTTTATTATTGATTTGAGATTTTTTAAGAAATTCAATACGATAAATAGCAACTATATAATTAAATAGATTTACATATTATTTATTCAAGTTTTGTAAGCAACGTTTAAATAATAAGTTGGACATTTCAGCAAAAAGATTTTTCAATATATAAGTGGCAGGTGATCTTACGATCCGACGAAAAATAGATCGGACTGGCTATTTGCTCACTTCTTTAAGAATAAGCATATTCATTGCATTGTTTTTCAACCCTTTGATGCTTTTTTGTTTAAACCTCAATACCTCATCGTAAAATAAAGGAACGACTGGTGCTTCTTCTATCAATACATTGTCCATCTCATTGTACAAAGCGTATCTTTTGGCATTGTCATTTTCTAGTAAGGCAGCCTGATACAGTTCATTAAATTTGGGATTGTCAAACCTGGTATAATTGGGTGGGGCAGGGTATGGACCATATAAGATGGTTAAGAAACTCTCCGCATCAGGATAATCTGCGATCCAAGAAGCACGAAAAAAATTGCTTTCACTTTTGGATATTTTTTCACGCAAACTTGCTGGTGGCATTTGTTCTAATCGTACATTGATGCCAATATCTTTAAGTTGTTTTTGAATAAATGTACAAAGATCAATATAGGAAGAGGTTGTTTCTAGTAAAATTTCAGGCAAGGGATTTGCATTTGAATATCCAGCTGCTTTGATCAATTCTCTAGCTTTATCGGGATTGTAAGTATACCCTTTGACCGCACTTGGGTTGAATGAAGGGAGTCCTTTGGGAACAAAACCCGCTGTTGCAGGCACGCCAATATTATTTCTTAAAAAACGAATCATTTTTTCTCGATCAAAACCATAGTTAATGGCTTGTCTGATGCGTTTGTCCTTTAGGGCTGGATTTTTTTTATCATCCATCAAAAAACCCAAATATTCTGTGTTTAGATAGGGAGATTTATCCAATGTTATTTTTGAACTTAATGCTGGTTTTAATGTTCCATCTGGAGTTAGTAAATCATCTTTATAAGAAGGATCAATCCCAGATATTAAATCTAATTTTCCTTGCATAAAATCTAAGTAAGCTGCTTGCTTATTTTCATTGAACGATACTTTTACACCATCCAATAAAGGCAGTTGTTGGCCATTTTTTGATTCCCAGTAATCTTCGTTTTTTTCTAGAATGAGCATTTCACCTTCTTTCCATTTTTTCAATTTAAATGGTCCCGATCCAATTGGATTTGAACGAAATTCTCTTGCATAATGCTCTGCCACTTTTTTAGAAACAACGGAACAATATTGCATAGATAAAATACCAAGAACAGGACGGAATGGTTTTGTTAATTTTAACTGAAAAGTATAATCGTTGAGTGCTGTAAATGCATTTTCTTTATTCACTTTGTCGCTAAATATCCAAGCACCTGGCGAGGCAACTTTAGGGTCTAAAATTCTATTAAAGCTATAAACTACATCATTTGCTGTTAGCAACCTTTCTTCTTCACTCTTAAACAACTCGTGTGGGTGAAATTTGACATCTTTTCTCAACTTAAAAGTATAAGTCAAACCATCGGTACTTGTTTCCCAACTTTCTGCAATGCTTGGCAAAATATTCAGATTTTCATCAATTTGTACCAAGCTATTAAAAAGCTGATTGCCAATCCACATAGTCGCCTGATCTTTTGAAAATGCAGGGTCCAAAGAATTGATAGATGATGGCTGATTGTATCTAAACACACTTAGTTCTGTGCCCCCATTATCGTTCGCCTTTTTCTCAGAAGTACCACAAGCGGAAATTAGGAAGGTTAGAAGTATTAAGATGTAGTAGTTGTGTTTTTTCATGTTTGTTTTTTTTAATAATGCAAGAATGCCTGAATGCGAGAATGCGAGAATGTTTGCTTGTGTTGTTTCCACAATTTTTAATGTGAAATTATCGTAAAAGAGAATGCATTGCGCTTTCTCCTCCCTTTTGCGTCTGCATGAATATTTCATTCTCGCATTCTCGCATTCTCGCATTCAAGCATTCTTGCATTATTTTTTCGTCATCAATTCCTTAATATACTTAACAGGAGCACTTCCAAAACTCAAAAATTGAGTGTGGAACAATTTTAGGTCAAAATGATCGGGATTGTCTGCCTTTAGAGATTCTCTAAAATCATAAATTTCAGATAGACCAGTATAGTAGCTACAAAGTTGAACTTGAGTCAAGGAAACCCTTTTGTATTTTCCTTCTGCCTCTGTTTGTTCTTGGAAAGCCTCATTGACTAAAATATCCATTACCTTCTCCTGATCCCAATTTTTTGTATGCACTCCAATATCAATTAAAGCATTGCAAATTTCACGCAAATTCCATTTATAATACATCAACCACATTTCGGGTTCATTCTTACCATATCCTTCTTCAAGCATCATTCTCTCAACATAACATGCCCAACCTTCTATCATTGTAACGTTGCCAAACAAACTTTTAATTAAACTTGGAGAGTTGTTGGCGTAAACCAATTGAGTGTAATGTCCAGGAATGGCTTCGTGTATATTCAATATTTGAAGAATATAATGGTTATATTCTTTTAAATAACTTTCCGCCTCCTCATCATTGTAATGATCTAGTGGAGTTACATTGTAAAATGTGTGACGATCTTTTTCGTAAGGACCAGGAGCAGAAATTGAAGCTCCTGCAACACCTCTCATATATTTTGGTGTTTCTCTAACCTCCAAAGGTTTTTCAGGATTAATGTAAAGAATGTCTTTTTCGCGGACAAAATTTTCCAATTCTGGTAATTGTGTTTTGATAGAAGAAACAAATTCATCTCTGCCAACATGGTTTTCTGAAATTTTATCAATCAAAATTTTCACATCTTTCAATTCAGGAGAAGCTTTGATACTGTATCCAAAATACTTTGGCCATAGCTCTTCCGTTAGTTTTTTCATTTTATGATGAATGGTGTTTTTTTCCTTAATTCCATTCGTGAATATTTCATCAGAAGTATATTCAGCAATCAAATCCAATTTAAACTTTTTAGAGTACAGAGCTTTGCCTAATCTAAAACTTCGTCCACCAGATTCATTGTTGTCTATTTCTTTTAATACGGTTTTTTCTAACCAATCAGCAAAATCTTCAACCGATTTTTTTGCACTTTTCAGCGTGCTATTGAATTCTTTTTTACTAAATGAAGCATTCCTCCATCCTTTTTCATCCTCCATATTCTCCAAATCTTCATATATTGACAAACCACCTCTAATTTGAGCGATGGCAAGATCGGTATGTTCTTTTGTTGGATTGGCAATATTTTGTTTTGCAGCTTCATAATAAGTAGGAACCTGTTTCAACCTTTCATAGATTGCCAAAAGTTTGTCTGGATCTTCCCGTTTTGTTAAAACATCAAAGGCTCCCGCTAAATTGTAATAGCTTGGATTCCATTCAAAACCCTTATACTTTTCAGTGTACCAAACTTCAGACTCTAACAAATTCTGAATCAAATAATAATCAACCTTATTTGTTGGTGTTAGTTCGTCGATTGTGTTTTTTTCCAACAATCTTAAAAAAGTTTCATATTTGCCTACAGCAGTAGCACGATTTGCTTCTGTGGGAATCACCAATTTAGCATCATGTTCTGTTAATCCTTGATAGGATGCTGATACTGGGTTTAATTCCCAATAGCTTTTGAGGAACATTTTTTTAAAAGATTCAAAATTTTTATTCACATCTAATAATTGCGCATTGATATTGAGGTGTAAACTGAATATAGAAAGGATAATTACCAATGTTGATCTGTTAAGGCAAATTAAAGAGGATAAATACCTATTTTGCCTAAGGAATGTCTTCATAGTTTTTGGTTTAAAGATAGAGAATATTGAGAAAATAAAAGTACAATCTTTTTAGTAAAGTGCAAATAATAAGTTCCCTATTTAGACGAGCTTATTTTTTTCTTATTTGTCTTTGAAAAGTTCTTGTCGGTCCGACGTTCGGTAGCAGGGCTACGGAAGTATTTTTCAAAGACAAGTAAGGACAAAGGAAGTCTGGTCCGACATTTTGGTCAAAATGGTGGAAGTTATTGTTTTCGCTTTACTTAGATAACTCAATAGATAGATGGTTTAAAGCAGGTTGCCGCACACTCACTGAAAGTTTTTAGCGCATACTAGCCAAAATATACAAAGATATAGGCGTCAAACTATTAAACATAAACAGTTTAATTGCGTAAGTATTGCTAAGAAATTACCTTTCCATATCGGAGTTTTAGATAACTTCGTGCATAAGCAAAATCAAAAATTTAATTTTGTTTGATGTGCGCCAATTTTGTAAGGAAAACCATCATATTTATTAATTACTTATGTCTTTTTTATGTAAAATATATAAAATAGACTATTAACAAGTTAAGAGTTTTTGATTCTGACATTTTGCTTGTTGAGGACAAGAGTGTGAATTTAAAAGTTTGCTTTGAGCTGGATCATAAAAAACAGACTTCATCTATTGGTTGCTACCGTTGCGCTTTTGTTCGCATCGGCTGTATTGCAATACGTGTCTGACAGAGGCGAACAATCCAACCTTATAAAATCTCAGTTTGAAAAAGAAATCAAACAAATAGAAGATGATTTTGATGAATTTTATTTGGGTAACTTGGCTTCTAAATTCTACGATAATAAATACACACTTGAAGACATTGTAAAATTGGAATCGCACGATTTCAGTTTGTTCATATATAAAAGAGATAGCCTCGTTTTTTGGAACAACAACAATGTTGAAATTAGTTTTGAAGATGACAAGTCCTTAAAATATAAATCAGGAGTAAGTTTTGATAGTCTAAAGAATGGCTACTATATGATTATCCATAAGCAGAAAATGACCGATGCTTCTGGAAACTTAGATATTCTCGCGCTTTATCTCCTAAAATCTGATTACGGAGAAAGTACCAATAAATACCTGAAAAATAAACCCAACAAAAATCTCTGTATCAATGAGAATATTGTCTTTTCAACAAAACCCAATTTGGCGGCTTGGAAAGTGGAAGGGGTTTCGTCTTCATTATATGCTTCTGTTGGTGAGATAAATGATTGGAGCATTAGCAGAGCCCTATTAGCTTTGCTTTTTGGAATTTGCATAATTATCATGCTGATCGTTATCTATGGTTACGCGCTTGAGTTGGTAAATAAAAAATCCCCATTTCAGGGTTTTGTTTTTTTAATAGCTGGCTATCTCTGTGTGAGGCTTTTGATGTATTTGTTAAGCATGAGAACATTTCTGTCATCGTTGGAGTTTTTTAAAGCTCAAAACAGCGATCTGCTATTTGACTCTTTGTCTGGACTTCTCATCACTTCAACATTCTTTTTAATTTTTGCAGCCTTTTTTGCTAATTACGTGCCATTGAGGTTTAAATATCCACATGATAAATCAAGGCGTGAATGGTTTTTTGCAGCGATCTTGTGTGTTGTGCTGGTACTGATTTGGTTTGGATGCTATTTGATTGATAATGTTGTTCAAAACTCTTTGGTATCTTTTGGGATTACAGATTTGATTCAATGGTCTTCATTTGTAAGCATTTGCTCCATTTTTATTTACTTATTCGGGGTGTTGCTGATTCTAAAAAGATTGGTTCGCGTGGTGGCTAGTTTGCAATTATGTTGGGAAGATAGACTCAAATCGTCTATGTGGGTAATCATAGCTTTTCTTCTTTTACATTTATATTTTACGCCCTCCATAATAACAGTTATAGTTATTTTTATGGTACTGTTATTTACGATATCTGTCAATATTTTTTATGAAAATGAAGGGTCGAGACCTAAAATTACTTATGTTATTTTTTGGGCGTTTTTCTCAGCGGCATTTGTTTCTTTACAAGTAAATATTTCAGCAGAAAAGAAGGAACTCATTCAACGGGTAGACTTTGCAGATGAAATCGTTTCGCAAGAAAATATAACAGCAGAGAAACTACTCAAAGATATTCACCAAGAGATAATGGAAGATGTAGTTATAAAGTATTACATTAAGTATAACTTTCTTCCAGAATCTGAATTGTTGCGATATATTAAGACCGAGCATTTTCAAGAGTACTTCTCAAAATTTAATATAGAGATTTTTGTATTTGATAAATATGGGAATAGAATAAGTGGTAGACCTGGTAACGATTTGGACTTCTATAATAATTTAATCAATAATAACAAATTAAACGCTGCAGACAACCTGACACATCGCATTAAAGATCCCAAAGGTTTGCCATATTACATTACTAAATTGAAAATATTTGATGAAAATAACGATTATAATGATGATGATGATGACAATGAAGATATCGGAAATGTTATTTTACAAATCAAAGAGAGTACAGACGACGAAAATGTATATCCTGAGTTAGTTGTTGCAGATGAATACCGAAAGCCTGAATACCAATCCGACTATTCTTATGCGATTTATAAATATGATTCCATTGAAACAGCCAATGGTGAATTCTTTTATCCTGAGGTACGTGATTACGAATTTAAACACACCAGTGATCGGGAGGATTATACATTGCGTACGAAAGATGGATATTCCCATTTAATTTTTGACTCCAAAACGCAACTAGAGCCTAAGTCAATAATCGTTTCTAAACCAGCAAAAGGCAACCTTGAAAAAGTTACGCTATTTTCTTTTTTATTCTTAATTATTACCTTCGTTGTTCTGCTTATTTTATTTATTAGAGCTTATTTCTTATACCCTAATGAAAAGAAAGCATTTAAGACAATGTTTTTTTCTTCACTGAAAAAAAGAATCAATTCTTTGTTAATTATCATAGTCTTTGTGTCTCTTTTAACAATCGGATTGATAACGGTTATTTATTTCCAATCCATTTCTAAAGAAAATCAGGAAGATCGTCTAATTGAAATTTCACAAACAGTGCTTTCTTCTGTTGAAAATGAATACGCTCATCTTGGATTGGTTTCAGATGAAAAAGATAAATTAGAACGTATCCTAAAAGAACAATCCAATATACATAATGTAGACATTAGTGTTTTTGATTTAAATGGAAAACTAATAGCGTCCTCATTGCCTGTACTTTTTGACAAAGGAATCATTGCGAAAAATATGAATGCAGTGGCATTTAATGCTTTGACTAAAGATTATAAAAATCAGGTTTTACAAGATGAAAACATTGGAGGCTTAACTTATAAAGCAACCTATGCTACCATAAAAACTACAACAGGTGAACCGATTGGTTATATGAATGTGCCTCACTTTGGTAGAGACAAAAATCTTCAAACAGATATTTCGAACTTCCTTGTGGTACTGATAAATGTATATATTCTTATAATGTTATTGGCAATACTAATGGGAGTGCTGCTTTCTAATTCTGTAACCAAATCATTAGACCTTATTGGTGTAAAACTGCGTCAAATTAGATTAGGTGGTAAAAACGAAAAACTGGTCTGGCCAGACAATGATGAAATTGGTGCTTTGGTAAGAGAATACAATACGGCAATTGAAGAATTGGACCAAAGTGTAAAACTTTTGGCTCAGGCTGAAAGGGAATACGCTTGGCAAGAAATGGCAAAACAAGTGGCTCACGAAATCAAAAATCCGTTGACGCCAATGAAATTAAGCATACAACATTTACAAAGAGCACAAAGAGAAAATCACCCACGTTTAGGCGAATTAACCACAAAGGTTACCAAAACTTTAATAGAACAAATTGAACATTTAACCAAAATAGCCAATGAGTTTTCTTCTTTCGCACAAATGCCAAAAACGCAAGAGGAGTACATCGAACTCAACGAAATGTTGACCAACATGATGGGACTTTATGAAGAAAACAATGAAAACTTAAACATCGTAAAATCTTTCGGAGAAGAAGATTCCTACGTTTATACTGATAGAACTCAATTAAATAGAGTGTTCCTAAACATCGTCAAAAATGCAATTGAGGCAATGAATGAATTAGATCAAGGCGTACTTATAGTTACCGTTAAACAATCAGTAGATACAGTTATCGTCAGCTTCTCCGACAACGGAAGCGGAATCCCATTAGACAGACAAAGCAAAGTTTTTGTTCCTAGTTTCACTTCAAAAAGTTCAGGAATGGGTTTAGGTTTAGCCATCTCTAAAAACATCATCGAAAACGCAGGCGGAAAAATTTGGTTTGAAACAGAACTCGGAAAAGGAACCACCTTCTTCATCCAGTTGCCTTTGAGGAGATAATGCCTGAATGCAAGAATGCGAGAATGCGAGAATGCAAGAACACAAAAATCAAAACCATAACATTCACATCAGTCGGTTTCCATCCTCCTCGTTTCCCTTGCTAACTATATAATTTTGTTTTATTCTAACTAATTATTTAGACACGCAAAATTTACGTTAAATAATCGCTATTCTGGCATCTTATTTGTATATTTACAATAATTATGCAAATATGAGAATAAGATGAAAATTCAAGAATTCAGTTTTGGAAACTTTAAGTCGTTTAAGGAGATACAAACTTTAAACCTTTCTGCTGCCAAAATAACATCTAAAAACAAAGAGATTGATTCTTCAAATGTAATTGCTGGAGACAACAATGAAGGTGTCTCTTTTTTAAAATCTAAAGCAATCTACGGAGCAAATGCAAGTGGTAAGAGTAATGTTGTTAAGGCTTTTAAGGCTTTTGTTTCGATTCTTAAAAGTTCTGTTAAAGATGAAAATATACTAAAATATATTGATCAATTTAAACTATCTTCAGAAACTGAAAAAGAGCCTTGTTTTTTTCAACTGGTATTTTGGCTTAATGATGTTAAGTACAGATATGGCTTTGAAGCTGATCAAAGTAATATTAAAGCAGAATGGCTGTATGGAAAACCCAATGAAAGAGAAATACCATTTTTTATCAGGGAAAACCAAACGATTATAGAATTGGATAAAACCAATTTTAGTGAAGGGGATATGTTAACTACTTTGTTAGGAGATGATTCAGATGAAAATGATATTTTTCGCAATAATTCTCTTTTTTTATCTACATTAGCTACGTTTGGCTTTGGTAGAATATCTAAACAATTGATTAAAAGTGTTTCCTTAATTATTATTATCACTGGATTAGGAGATAAGGAAATGGATGAAGTTGCAATTGATGCGCTTAATGATAATAAGAAACAAAATTATATTCTTGATTTACTTAAACATGGAGATATTGGTATTGAGAATATTATGTTTACTAAACTTCCATCTAATGTTTTGTTAAATAATAAGGATAAAAATGAGGCTATAATAAAAAAAATATCTACAAGTAATGAAAAGAAAGTGCTTTTATCTGTCAGGAAAAGATTTAATGAAAAACTTGAACATGAATATCTTGAGGCATTTTTTTTTGATACTCATGAATCTGAAGGGACTAAGAAATTATTTGAACTGAGTTCCTTTATTTATGATGCTATAAAAGAAGGTCTACCAATCATTATTGATGAATTTGATGCTAGATTTCATCCATTGTTAACAAAAAAAATAGTAGAACTTTTCAACTCAAATGAAAACAAAGGATCACAATTAATTGTTACAACGCACGATACTAATTTGCTATCATCTGACCTGTTAAGACGCGACCAAATTGAATTTGTTGAAAAAGACAAATATGGAGCGAGCCATTTATATTCGCTTACCCAATTTAAAGGAATAAGAAACACTGCCTCTTTTGAAAAAGATTACATTCAAGGCAAATATGGTGCAATTCCGTTTTTAGGGGACTTCACTAAACTTTTTAACCTAGAAGAAGATGCCTAAAAAGTCGAAATCAATAAAAAATTTTGCTATAATGGTATTATTATACATCCCGAAACATAATCACCACATTCCAAACAAATTAACGTAGAGACAAGGCATGCCTTGTCTCCCTCCCTTGAAACCAAAGCCCTCAATGTTTTGGACACAATCTATAAAAATAATTATAAATTATGGATTATGAGTTATGAATTGTATCAAAACCACCAGATAGTAAAAAACGTCTTTTAAACAAACCCAATACAAATTTATAAATGGACTTTTCAACTCATAATTCCTACGGTCCGACGCTCGGCTCATAACTCATAATTTTTTCCATACAGTCCTCACTAAAATGGATGTGCTCTCCTATTGTATATGGCGTACTTACAAAGTCATATGAAGACGGTCGCAGTCCTCACTAAAATGGATGTGCTCTCCTATTCGAACTGTTCTTAACTCTTTCCAAGATTTAAAGTCGCAGTCCTCACTAAAATGGATGTGCTCTCCTATACCTAATTTTTATAATCAATTGAATATCAAATTATTACAAGCGATTTCTTGTTTGGGAGTCGGATGTCTTAACAATTTCGTAACATTTTGTTAACATTAAAAAATGGCTTTTAACGTAAATTCCCTACCTATATCAATGAACAATATCTATTTTTATCTCTCAAATATAACTAAATTTAATGTAAAGAATCAAATAAAACCTTGTTTTTATGGTCATTTTTTCTGAGTAAAAAAGTTTTAGTGAAATGAAATAAATAAGTAGCTCCAAAATTTATTGTTAGATTTTTTTGATTTCCGTTGTCAAAAAAGTCAAGCATAGCAGGGCTACGGTTTACTTTTTTGACAACGAAAATCGGAAAAAGATAATGATAAATTGGGGCTAGTTATTAATTTCGTTTCACTTAGAATGATTTGTGCATTTTTTTGTTTGAATTTGTGTACCCTTTACTCTGTGCCACTCTGTGCCACTCTGTGGTGAAAAAGAAGTGCAAACTATCCGAAGTTTACAGCAGTCACACCAATATTTATTGGTTTTAATTTGCCAGATTGTACTTTTTACTAGTTAGATTTGTTTTTAAATAAAGTAAACAGACGAACTTAAAATTAATGGAAAGAAAGAAATCAGAAATACTATACAAACAAGCACTCAAACTATTTCCTGGTGGAGTAAATTCCCCAGTACGTGCTTTCAAATCCGTTTTCGGAACACCAATATTTATTGATAGGGGAGAAGGAGCCTATATTTGGGATGTCGATGACAACAAATATTTGGACTTTTGCTGCTCCTGGGGACCACTCATTTTGGGACACAAACATCCCAAAGTCATCGAAGCAATTGACGAAGCGGTTCACAAAGGAACGACTTTCGGCGCACCGTGTCAATACGGAATTGACCTAGCAGAGCAGATTATAGAAAACAATCGTTTTATTGAAAAAATCCGATTTGTAAGCTCAGGAACGGAAGCGGTCATGTCAGCAGTGAGATTGGCGAGAGGCGTAACGGGAAAATCCAAAGTAATAAAATTTGAAGGTTGCTATCATGGTCATGTCGATCATCTTATGGTAAAAGCTGGTTCGGGTTTGGTAACCTTTGGAGAATCTTCTTCTGCTGGTGTGCCAGAAGCATTTGCAAGAGAAACCATTGTGATGCCTTTGAATGATGAAAATGCAGTTAAGGAAGCTTTTGAAAAACACGGTGCAGACATAGCTTGCATAATTTTAGAACCCATTCCTGCAAACAATGGTTTGCTGCTACAAGATAAATCTTACCTACAATTTTTAAAAGACATTTGCAAAGCCAATGGAGTCTTATTGATTTTTGACGAGGTGATTTCTGGCTTTAGAATTCAGTTTGACGGAGCCGCTGGGTATTACGATGTTGCACCAGATATTGTGACTTATGGCAAAGTTGTGGGTGGAGGAATGCCTGTAGGAGCTTTTGGTGCAAGCAATGAAATTATGAGTCATATCGCGCCAGATGGTCCTGTTTATCAAGCGGGAACTTTGTCGGCGAATCCAGTTGCAATGGCTGCGGGAGCGGCACAAATCAGAGAATGTTTGACAGAAGGTTTTTATGAAAATTTGAATGCCAAAACAAAACGATTTACGGATGGTATAAATGCTTTTTGTGAAAAAAATGATTATCCAATTAGGTTTAGTCAAATGGGTTCTATTTTCTGGATGGCTTTTTCAACAGAAAGGATCAATGAAGCATCAAAAATAGACGCTTCGAAAATGGCTTACTACAAAGAAATTCACAAACAATTATTGAATCGAAATGTATACTTTGCACCATCGGGTTATGAAGTTGGTTTTATTTCTCAAGCCCATACAAATGCAGATCTTGACATGGCAAGCCAAGCCCTTTTCGACTCAATTCAAATTGCATTCACTAGGTAATGCTTCAATGCTCTAATGCTTCAATGCTTCAATGTTGCAACATTGAAACATTATTTTAGCTTGGGAAGCGTGGAGGACGAAATTAACGACAGCGCAGCTAAACTTGCAAAAATACGCCCGATGCGAGTGGAAATGTATTGCATTTATTGGAACGGATGATTAGGGAGAAATTAACAACGGAGCGATATGTAGAGACGTTGCATGCAACGTCTATAAAGCGGACTGAAACCAGTTCCAATAAATGCAATGCATTGCAACGGACAGCGGGGAGACAACTTAATCGAAGATGATCCTCGCCGTCCTTAAATTAATTATAAACCGAACGTCGGACCGAATGAGTTATGAGTGATGAATTATGAATCTTTGCAGATAACCACATTCAAAAAAATACGATTAAAGCATTGGTATTATAGGCTCATGAAAGGATTTAGTGGAAACGTTGTTGGTCTTTGGCTATTGGTGGCTGTTGGCTATTGGTCAAAAGCCAAGTGCCAAAAGCTAAAAGCCAATAGCCAAAAGCTAAAAGCTAAAAGCATTTCCACTAAATTCCTCCATGAGCCGTATCATAAAGTGAACATTGAATCATTGTAACATTGAATCATTAAAGCATTTTTTTACATGAAATTTCTTAAAATATTTGGATCAATATTGACTTTTCTACTCATCATAGGAGTGATTGTCTTCTTTTTTGCTTTGGGGAAAATAGTGGATGGTTCCAAGAATAAAGTGATCTTGACTGAAACGCCAGAAGTATCCGAAACTGCTCAAAAATTGCATTCAACCCTAACCATTGCGGATTGGCATTCAGACAATTTACTATGGGATCGAAATCCATTAGATAGATCAAGTAGAGGTCAAGTGGATGTTCCACGTTTGATAGAAGGGAATTTTACCTTGCAAGTATTTGATGCAGTTATCAAATCTCCTTCAGGGCTAAATTATGCTGAAAATTCGGCTGAAACAATGGACAATATTACACCTCTATCAATGGGAAATCGTTGGCCAATGAGAACTTGGACGAGCCTTTGTGAACGGGCTTTGTATCAGAGTGAAATTTTACACAAAGCTGAAAAAAACTCAGAAGGCAAACTAAAAATTGTTAAGAACAAAAGAGATTTAAATGCACTTCTCCAAGCCAGAAATGCAAACAAAAACTTGGTCGGTGGAATGCTTTCCATTGAAGGATTACATGCATTAGAAGGGAAGATCGAAAATTTAGATAAATGTTACGATGCTGGTTATCGTTTGATGGGCTTGGTTCACTTTTTTGATAATAAATTAGGGGGTTCTTCTGCTGGTGTGAAAAAAGGTGGCATAACGGAATTTGGAAAAGAAGTTTTGAAAAAAATGGAAGAAAAAGGCATTATGCTAGACCTTGCACACGCTTCATCTGATTTAATTAGAGATGTTATGAAACTTACAGATATGCCAATGGTGGTTTCACATACTGGCGTAAGAGGCACAAATAATAGCATCCGAAATTTGACAGATGAAGAGGTTAAAATGGTCGCCGAAAAAGGCGGATTGATCGGTATTGGTTTTTGGAAAGAGGCAGTGGGTTCCACTGATCCCGAATACATCGTTAAAGCAATGCGATATGTTATAAATTTAGTAGGCGTAGATTATGTATCTTTGGGTTCCGATTTTGACGGCAGCGTAACGACCTATTTTGATGCCTCCCAAATTATAGTTTTGACAGAGGCAATGTTAAAAGCGGGATTTGCTGAAAGTGAAATAAGAAAGATAATGGGCGAAAATCAAATCAACTTTTTGAAAAGGCATTTGCCAGATTAGTAAGGCAATAGCATTTATACTACCAAGCTGAGTACGATATGCAGTGTAGGGCAAAATGCTCTTAGATTTTGTTGGAAATTATTTGTTTTTTTACCCTCTCAAAACAAAAGAAAAACCATAATAAACCAGATATCATCAAGCCAAAGAAAGGAAATAAGATGACATTGAAGAAATGTCTGAATAGACCAATAAGGGTTTGGTTGGTAGTTCCCACGTGAAAACGATCATAAAACTCAGAGAATTTTAGAAACAGGGAAAACCATTGTTTAAAAAGAACAAAGCCAATGATGATCAAAAAACCCAAGACCAATGGCAGTATTTTTTGTTTGAGCGAAATAGGGCTTGCCATGATCAATGCAAAATAGAATAGAAAAAAGATGCCAGCGAAATTCCAAGTATTGATAGGAAAACTAACTATTTGGATGTCAACAGTTTTTAAGCCTTTCTTCAGTGCTCCAGCTTTTGCATTTTCAATTTGATACTTACTTGATAAAGTATACCTTGTATCAAACTTACCTTGTAAGTCTTTAAAGTGTTTTACAGAAACCTTTCCACCATTTCCAAAGGAAGAAAATAAGGTGCTGGTCTGTTTTTGATACAATTGGGCAAACTGCTTTTTTCCTTCAAAGAGATGGAGCAATAAGAGCAGTACAAAATAGACAGCAAGAAAAGTAGCAGTGGTTTTAAGAAGTTGGCGCATTTATAGGTAAATTGATAATCCAGTAAAATAATGCAACTATTGTGAAAAGAATAAAAAAAATTTGCCAAACACTTTCGTGCATGATATCAAATGCGGTTGGCAAGTAGATTCCAATTAGGTATAAGCTAATGATGCGAAGAAAATTGAGAGCAACCAAAAACAAAATGCCTCCCAATAAACCTTTGAATTTATTTTTCCACAATGTTGGATAAATAATTACCGCAAAAATAAATATAGCAAGTCCTTCAACACCATCACAACCGTTTTTAATACTGATTGCAAAATTTTTATCTCCGATTGTGTCACCATTGACAGTCACACCAAAACCTAAAATATTTAGAATAAAACCGCTAATACTTGCATACATATCAGAGATTGGACCAATGAAGTAATTCTGAAAAAATGGAGTTGACCACAGCGCATAAAAAACAATCATGAACAAAAGGAATCGAAACAATAATTTATTGATTGGTTGTTTTAATAGCATTAATAGACTATTCTTTTTTTCAGCTTGAGCAATGGTTTGTGTAATTGCAGCTCTATGTTTTTTTTTGTTTTTTTTTGTCATGATTTTTTTTTGAAAAATAGAACTTCAGGAATAGCTCATAAATAATCCGCGTTGGTATCTGATCCGAATTTGATTGAGCGTTGGACCGTTTACATTTTGATTTAATTCAAGCGGTTCCCCCTTGAGACATTTTATGATGGGACCGACCTTTGGACATAGCTGGCTACCGAGTGTCGGACCAGGTGAATAAAAATAACAGCATCGGCTTGCCTCGAATAAAATTAAAAGATATTTATCAAATCAGACAATTATTAATTCTCTGTCTCATAATGACTTGTTCTTTTCTTGAAATATAGACATTTTCTAAAAAGAAAACCAAAGCAATATAAAAGCAATTAATACCTTTATATCACTTTGATTTTTGGAAGAAACACGAGTTTTTTAAGTTAGGAACTATCCCTTAGCACTACTTATTTTCTTTGATATTAATCATAATCAACAGGTGCATAAAATAAGCAAAAATTGGTGCGGCAATTATGGTTCCAATAGAATCTGTCATGGTAATACTTCCATAAACCATTAGTGTGATTATTGCAGCAATTAATGCGATTGCAGCCGTAAAGATGGATGCCTTGTTAAAGATGGCAGCATTGAATGGATAAAATTTCAATTGTGTCAATTGTGAGGAAGTCATATTTATATTGGCAAGGCTGCCTTCTTTTGCAGTTGTAGTCACAGTAACAAAAGTCAAAGTAAGCAGTGTTAAAATAATCAATCCCCATTCAGACATTGTTGGAATAGCTGTTGTATCTGGTCCCATCGTACAACCTGACGCACACGCATTTACAGCTGGTAGAGTTGTTGTTCCATTAGAGAAAGAGGCATTGTAACCTGCTCCACTTGTATGGTAAAAAGTGGCAGTATAAGTTCCCGGAGGATTCTCAGTAAAGTTAGCTGTTGCAGCTGTTGCAGTGATATTTAAAATACCAGTTGATCCAACATCAGTTGACCAGGTCTCTCCTGGTGTTGAAGTAATGATCACAGTCTCAAAAAATAAATCGACTACACCATTCATATCAGTATCAATGTTATTTGGGTCGTCACAAGCACAAGGATCTTCCAATATACTGATTGTTGGAGTTCCCATTTGGCAAACTGGACAAGTTGCGCCACCACAATCGACACCAGTTTCATCACCATTCATTAGACCATCGTCGCAAGTAGGGGCAATAACACATTCTTCGCAGTTAGGACCACCACAATCGACACCAGTTTCATCACCATTCATCAGACCATCATCGCAAGTCGGGGCAATAGCACATTCTTCGCAGTCAGGGCCACCACAATCGATACCAGTTTCATTTCCATTCATTAGACCATCTGTACAAGTTGAAGTAGTCATTCCAAAACAAGCATCTTCTACTGGAAGGTCAAAAGTGCAAGCAGTTTCCAAATCGGTAATGGTCACCGAGACGGTACCTCCAGCCACAGTAGCAGCATTATAACCTGACAAAACAAAGTTGCTCGTTCCACCATAAGTAGCAGTAGTAGGATCAATCGTACCTATACCATCACTAGGGGCAATGCTGTAACCCATTGTACCTGCGCCAGGACCATTGGGACTGGCACTGATTTGAAGTGTTCCATTGAGGCAAGAACTGCTAACATCATTTGCTACTAAACAACTCAAGTTTTCACAATCGCCAATAGCTCCAATACCATAGCGAGTGATTTCACAACCATCTGCTGTAGTTATGATTACTCCCCAAGGATCTCCTTGCGCTGACAGTTCTAAAATGATGAGACCATTTGGTGTGACAGCAGGATCAGTGCTGTTTGCTGTAAATGTTCCACCAGGATTTTCTGTTACAGCAGAAGGATCAAAACCGAGGTAATTTATTCCTACAAAATAGTCATTGCCAAAGCTGTTGCTAACACAAAAATAAATGGGATCTGCACAAATTTCTATTCCTCCGCAAATATTAATGGCAGGACAATTGGAAGCATCATAAACATAATTGCTAGGAAACCCTATCACTTCAGTAATGTTATCCATGTTATCGGTTGCATCTTCTACAACAGTCCAATTGTCAAAATTGAATTCTCCTCCATTGGGACATCGGTTAGAATTGCTCAATGCAAAACCCTCATTGTAAGAGTTGGGGTTGTTGAAACTCATCGTAGTATTTCCGAAGTAAAAATCATCAATATTTCCAGCACACATTATGTAAACATCTTGTTTGCCACTGTGGGTAGGAACAGAGTTTAGGTCATCACTGGTACTAAGATCAGTGTCATCTTCATCAATCAATGCCTCTGCTCCGAAGAATTCAACAAAATCTGCTCCAACTTCGTCGGTTATCCAAAAGCAAGTATCAGCTGGAAGTGAAATAGGTGGCAAGTTAAAAGGTTGGCTTGCCCAATAGTTGGAGTTGGTAACATCACCAGAAACTCTAGAGAAAACTCGATAGATACTCAGATCTTCAATGGCTTCTGTGGTACAGAGCAGATATGCATCGTCACTACCATTGTATTCTATCATTGCACCAATGGCGAGTTTCCCACAGTCGGTACATTGAGCTGAGGCTAAAAATTGTATGCACAAGAAAAATGCATAAGTACAAATAATTTTTTTCATAGGATATAATTGTTTTGAATTTTATAGGCAAAAAATGACATAGCTATCCTAGGTGAAAATGCCCAAGAATTTACCATAAAATATTTACAGGAAATCAAAAGAGTTTCCAGTTTTGAATATCTTTGTAAAGAATATTAAGTTCTCCGAATAAATAACTATCAAGTTAAAGGTATGGAACCCCCTTCCTTTCAGCAAACTAATTTTTGATCAATTATTATAAATGTTGAATGTTGAAATTCCACTTATTTAATTGACAGCCAGTGTTTTATAACGAATTAATATTAAATCGCTAATGAGTAAAAGCCATAATTTATTTGATCTAATAAAGGCAATGGATAAGGGAGAAAGAAGGTATTTTAAACTATTCGCTTCAGCCTTTGAAGGAAAAGACAAAAATTACATCGCTCTTTTTGATGCCATTGTCAAGCAAGATAAGTACGATGAGAAAGCATTGAAAAAGAAATTTGCCAAAGCCTCTTTTATCAAACATTTTGCTGTTGTGAAGAACCAATTGTTTCACAATATAATGAGATCTATGCGCCTCTACTATGATAATGGGTCTGAGCTAGAAAAAATATATAGTCTTCACCATAATCATCATATTTTACAAACTAAAGGTCTAAATACAATGGCAGTTGAACAATTGGAGAAAGCCTTGAAAATTGCCAATGAAGGAGAAATGCTTACGGAACTTGTACTCTTGAACTATGAGCGCAATCAAAGATTGGTCAACATGCAATTCGAAGGGCTTTCTTATGAACAGGTAGTCGATAAATTAGATGAGGCTCTTAGATCTTCTAAAAACCTTGTAGCATTTCATGATTGTATCCGTGTCTCTATGGAGGTTGATTACCTCGCTTTTCAACATGCGAATCGAGCCAAGAATATTCAAGATAGAGTTTTAGAAATTAGTCAACTTAATATCTTAAAAGATGAGGCGATGCCTCATCTTATTCGTGCTAGAATATACTATCATCAATGCAGAACGGCTATTGCTTTTATGCTGAAAAATTATCAAAAATTTTATAATGAAAGTTCTGCTATGGAAAAACTATTCGATGAAAAGTTATTCAAAAAAGAAAATGAAGGAATGGGCTATATCATTGTTTTGAATAATTTTTTGTTTGGGGCAATTAGGGTGAAACCTTTTGAGGAAGTTGAGCAAATAGCAAACCTATATACTCAAAAAGTATTGGAGTTTAAACAAAAAAAAATCAGCACAACCCAATTCGAAGCTCGTATTTTTAAAGGCACTTGTCAATACAAAATGGATTATTACTTATTTCACCACCAAATTGATAAACTGCCAACCATTGTTGAGGAATTCGATCTGCAATTAAATAAAATCAAAAATAAAATATGTGTATTCTTTCGTCTTAAGTTTGAATATCAATTAGCCTATGCTTATTGGTTAATTGAGGATGTTGAAAAAGCAGAGTGTCTGGTAGATGAAATGCTGAATTCAGCCAATATCAAATCCCACAAAGAATATTATTCTGCCAATCTTATTTTAAATTTATTGTTATTATATCGGAAGGAAGAGTATGAACACTTGTCCTATCAAATTAGAAATTGTCAGGAAGCTTTAATACGGTGCAATTATTTGCATGCCTATGAAAAAGAGTTGCTCAAAATGCTCGGGCAATTATTGAAAAATAAAAACAAAGTAGAAGTACTAAAAAAGTACAAAGTGAAATTTGAAAAAATGAAAACAGATATTAGTCAGATCGACGCTTTTGAAAAAATTAATATCCTTCTTTGGATTGACCGAGAACTAGATTTAAATTTTTAGGGAAATACTATGGGACAGTTATTAATTCTCTGTCCCTACATAAATGAATTACTCATGGCTCTATAAGGACTGGTGATAAAATACATCCCAAGAAAAAGCTATAGAACGTGCTGAAATTTTTTTAATGAAACAATCAAGTTTGCCTTTTCATAAACAAAATCTTGTAACTTTAGTTTGTAATTTAGTACACTGTAAATTAAATAAATGTGCTTTTTGAGCTTTGTATTTTTGAACTATACAAAGAACGCACGGAAACTGATAGCAGGGCTACCAAGTTGAGTACGAGATGCAGTATAGTACAAAAAGACAT
>Ga0209187_1000445_pt1 | contig 72553 bp, 32 predicted proteins | sample BantaG_FD_187430 | JGI IMG/M metagenome (GOLD analysis project Ga0209187, IMG submission 187430) | Marine algal microbial communities from Bantry Bay, Ireland - BantryBay_4 metaG (SPAdes) (version 2) | ecosystem: Host-associated > Algae > Red algae > Unclassified | place: Bantry Bay, Ireland...
GCGTTCCATCATTTCCGTCCGTCGCATCTGGAGTTGAATCCGTGTCGGTCTGAGGATTGCCGTCGACATCTTCTGATCCTGCGATTTCCGAGAAGTTGGTGATCACGCCGGAGAAGCCAGCATCGATGATAAAGCTAATTGGAAGCACATCGCCTGCGCCAACCGCGAGCGGTCCTGCGTAAACATTGCTGGCAAGGCCAACTACTGGCTCGGTCCATCCGCCAGAGGTCACAAGCGTGAGGCCAGCTGGGATGTAATCCACGAGCGAGATATTGTACGCGATCGTCTGACCTTGGTTGGTGACATTCAGGTCGAAAGTAACCGTCATGCCTTCAGCAAATGGGCCAGGCGTCGCGGCGCTGAGCGTTTTGGTCAATGCCAAGTCCGTCGCGAGAACTGTGATCACTTCTGGATCGTGGTCATCTTCGTCGCCATTGCTATTGTCGGTCACGTCGTCGCTTGGCGTTCCATCATTTCCGTCCGTCGCATCTGGAGTTGAATCCGTGTCGGTCTGAGGATTGCCGTCGACATCTTCTGATCCTGCGATTTCCGAGAAGTTGGTGATCACGCCGGAGAAGCCAGCATCGATAATAAAGCTAATTGGAAGCACATCGCCTGCGCCAACTGCGAGCGGTCCTGCGTAGACATTGCTTGCAAGTCCAACCACTGGCTCGGTCCATCCGCCAGAGGTCACAAGTGTGAGGCCAGCTGGGATGTAATCCACGAGGGAGATGTTGTACGCGATCGTCTGACCTTGGTTGGTGACATTCAGGTCGAAAGTAACCGTCATGCCTTCAGCAAATGGGCCAGGCGTCGCGGCGCTGAGCGTTTTGGTCAAAGCCAAGTCCGTTACAAGCACCGTGATCACTTCAGGGTCATGATCATCTTCGTCACCACCGTTTTTACCGTCTTCATCAACGACATTATCGTCAGCGAGATCGTCGGTTTCACCTTGTCCATCAAAATTGGTATCATCCGGAGTAGAGTCGATATCGGTTACGGGGTCCCCGTCACCATCACTTGCTTCAGAGATCTCCGCCCAGTTGGTGATCGCACCACCCGCACCCGCATCAATAGAGAAGCGAATCGGCAGAACCGCGATTTGGCCTGGAGCCAACGGTCCATCGATGGTGTTCTCAGCGATACCTGGAGTGGACTCTGTCCATCCACCAACCGAGACCAAGCTCAAGCCAGCGGGGATATAGTCAACCACTGAGATATCTGTGGCAGGCGTGTTACCTTGGTTGGTGACAATGATATCAAATACGATTTCTGCGCCAGGAATAAGCACCGCGTCAGAGCAGCCAACATCAGAAGCACCGACGGGCGCAAGGTAGTCATACTCGATGACGTAGTAGAGTTGGTTTTGATCGTTCACATCGTTCCACTCGGAAGCCGAACCAACCGGCCAGTTTGCTAGCGCGATAGCACCGGCATCTTGTCCGATTCCGAAATTGTCTGGCTCACTGGAAAGTCCAGCGCTGCCCCAATTTTCGTAAGCACCACCAACCGCAGAGCCAGAACCGGTGCCCATCCAGAAGGTCGAACCAGAGCCATCCCAGACCCAGGTTCCTTCGGTCGCAACATCAGATGCACCAATCCAGACGTAAGCGATACCGCCTCCATCTGTAACCGTGGTATATGTCGGTGAAACCCCGGCTGCAAGAATCGCAGAGTAGACAGCAGATTGCTCAGCCGCAGAGTTAATCTCAACGAGGTGACCACCTTTGGCCGCCGCGCATGCAGCCGCGTCCGCCCAATTTTTCAGATCGGAAACCACTTCGTAGCGTTTTCCTTCAAAGTTGAATTCAGAGACCGCAGTCGCCGGTGCACATTCATCACAGACAGATGGGACTTTCATCAAGGCAAGGTCGAATACTGGAGGGATGATCGTTACTTCAGCTGGATCATGATCGTCTTCGTCACCACCGGTGTTGTCGGTCACATTATCAACAACATTCGATTCGTCATTAACATTGTCAGGAGTTGAATCCACGTCGGTGGCTTCAACTTCACCGTTAGAGCCATCGAATCCACCGGAGCTGATTTCGGCGAAGTTGGTGAATGTCCCGTCAATGGCTGGAGCAGCCAAGGTAATGGTGAGATCACGAGACTGCCCCGCAATCAAGGTGTAGGGTCCAGGAACAACCCCACCCAATTCATTGGTGTAGGTTGCAGTACCATCCATGTTGTCGGTCCATCCAAGTCCCAAGGTTCCGTCGCCTGTACCAGAGATAAAGGTAAACCCAGGTGGCATGTAATCGGTGATGGTGAAGTGATCAGCATCGATGGTTCCCTGATTAGTAACCGTGATGATGAAGGTCACAGGGTCGCCAGGGAAGATAGGCATGGCTTGGTTCGGATCAAGGATCTTAGTCAACGCAAGGTCAAAGGTCTCAACCGTGATCAACTCAGGATCATGGTCATCTTCGTCAGTGGTCCCAACAGCGTCACCAGGGGTTCCAGTGCCGTCACCATCAAAGGTGTCATCAGAGGAGGTTCCTGCCGAACCCCCCGCGTCATTGGTGTTCACTATATCTGGTGTGGAGTCAACGTCACCACCAAATTGGAGACCACTATCGGAAGCGATTTCGGCGAAGTTAGTTATGGGTCCACCCGCGAAATCATCATCAATAAGAACAAGGAGGGTAATGGTACTACTGCCACCGACTGGCAATAGTGCGTTACCAGTCCAGAAAGCATTCGTCCCATCGGTTGACCAAACAACACTATTATTGTTCGGGCTGTAGGTCATCCCTTCGGGAATATAGTCAATAATACTGTAACGAGAAGCGTAGTCGCCTTGATTCGTGATAGTTATATCGAATGCGACTTCATCCCCAGGGTAGAAAGGTCCGGTACTGGCGAGCTCTTTGATCAAAGCGAGGTCAAATTCCTTAATCACAACCGTGATGATTGCAGGATCGTGATCGTCTTCATCGCCGCCAGAGTTATCTAGAACATTATCGATCCAGAAATCATCATTCGTTGCATCTGGTGTGGAGTCCCAATCGTTAAACGGAAGCTCCCCGGATTTACCATCCACCGAATCGTAACTTATTTCCGCAAAGTTGGTAAAGCTACCGACGTTGTCACCAATCTTTAATGTGATGGTAAGCTCATAAGAATCCTGTGGCCTGAGCGGAATGGCCTGACCACGTGAATTGATATTCGTGTAGGTTGCGGTGCCATCCATATTGTTTACCCAATTAAAAGATGGGGTACCCGATACAAAGGTAAATCCTGGAGGAAAATAATCTGTAACCGTAAAGTGGTCCGCGACAATCGTTCCCTGATTCGTCACCACAATGGTGTAGGTTACGGTATCGCATGGCTGGTAGCAGATATTCGTATCTACGGTCTTAATCAGCGCCAAGTCGGCAGCGCAAATCCCAGCGCAAAGTGGGGCGTTGATCGCGGTATCGAATGAACAATCGATTCCGTCGACCTCTAATCTGACCGGAATAGTGGCCCCGTTGGCAACCATGTTCGAAACAACAAAAATCACTCTACCATCTAGGTTGGTGATGGCAACGGTCTGGGTGAACATCCCATCGACCGTGAAGGTTAACGTTGAGGAATTTGTCGCGCTAGTGAAATCAAAGGCAACAATGTAATCGAAAAGGCATACTTCTGGGCATCCCGGATTTATAGGATCCATCGCAGGACCTGTCCCGCCTTGAATGATGTCTGATTGGTCATAAATGTAGGCAAGGGCCGGAAGAGGAATAACACCACGAGGAAAAGACGAGATATTCGTGCACACACAGGCGGTATTGAGGTTAAAAGTGTCATCAATACTGCAAGGACACAGCGGAGGAACAATAGTAACTGGGATGTCGAAGGTACAACTTAAGGTCGATGTACGGAACAGCCGAATCCGAATAGACGTAGGTGGATTCGACGCGTCCAAGTTCGTAATGGTGTTGGTTGTGACTCCCGTTCCATTTAAGGAACCAAAGTTTTGATTATTCAAGAAAAATTGGTAATTCCAACTTGGGTCTCCCCCAGTTGAGTAGTTCAACACTACTTCGGCATTAAATCTACCAGACACACACTCCAGCGGGGTAATGGAAACAATCTCAACCGCGCAATCCAAACAGTTGCTTTCAACTGTGAAGGTCACCGTCTTTGGGCAACCAGGATTTGTGTCATCCGTGATCGTGATCGTATAATCACCCGCATCAGTGGGAAGAGAAAATACCTGCAGTGGACCAGCATTATTATAAGATACCCCTGAGAGGGTGAGGTCACCAGAAATCGAAAAAGTCGTTCCTGTATAACCAATTACTGTCGGGTTAATGTACAGCTCGACGGAATCATCCGACGGATCAAAAAAGTCTGCTCCAGTATTACAAACCAGCTCGATGCCTGTATCGTTAATCGAACAACCCGAACAAGGCGCTGGTGCAGGAACAAACAAGGTCTGTACCTTCGTACCATTGACCGAATCCGTAACATAAAGCACCACGTCACCAATCGCTAAAGTATTGAATGGACCAAGGGTTGTCACCGCACCGTAACTCAAGCCAGAGCCAGTAAAGGCAATCACATTACCATAAGCCTGAGATACAATGATATCATAGGTCGAACTCGGAGGGTTCAAGTTAAACTCATCAACCGAAACATCAATGGAGTAGAGGTCATCACTTGGATCGATCGAACCATTATCAATACAGGTGGTGACGGCAACCAGATTGGAAAACCCGCAGTCTGCAATTTTGATCGCCACTTTTGGTGGCTCGGACGCACCGAGGGTATCCGGATCAGAACCACTGATATTATCAGCAGCATTCCAACCAAATGAGTTCCAAGCAATATCCCCAACCGGACTCCCTGCAGGAGCGACCATATCAACAATAAAGCAGACGTCCTCGCCTGGATCCCAGCGCTTCGTCCCAAAATCTACTTTGAAGGCACGGATATCACATGGATCAGCAAAGGATGCATACGAAGACCAGTTAGCCGCGACACAGCCCGCAGGTGCATAGCCATCCAACTCAGGCAAGCACGGGTTAGAGTTCGCACTATAGGTAACAACTCCTCCTGGTACAGAAATGGGCCCTGTAATACATGGCTGGAATTCACTTCCACGGGGGCTACCATCATTCAACACCGCAGTATCACTAATGTAGGGGAGCGTATCGATGATCACCAAATCATTCAGATCTTTTCCGCCTGTATTCAACCAGCAAAGCTTATACTCGAAATCGCCGCCTGCCGTGGTGTACCCACAACGCGAAAACTCCGTGTCCAACACACCTTTAACAAATTTTTCAGCATCAGCACTGGCACCCTGCGCGGTAACGCCATAACAAGCACAGTCAGAATAAAGTTGCTCATTCACGGTTCCATCACCATCGATATCCCAGGTGTCTGCGTATTGGAAATCAGCACTTCCCTGAAAGACGGGGTCTCCACTTTCATAAAAATCAGTGGTGGGACCGAAGGGACCGCAATCATCCAAGTATGTACTACACGAGGTGTACGGATAAAGAATAATTCCTTGGTCAGCCACACTCGGAATCGAAATCGTTGCGCAATTTTGACCAAAAGCGGACACCAATTCATCGATGCGAACCGTGAAATTAATCGTCAAGGTTCCCGTACTGATATTGGCAGGATTGGATGCACTCCATTCCAAACGCACCAAGTCTCGCCCAGTACCATTGTAATTCGGAATAACATTTAAAGAAGGTACACTTGCCCCTGAAGCTGTGACGTTCGAGCCGGCATAGAAAGATAGGCCAGACGGCAACAGGTCATTTATCATAAGGTCGGTCATCGGATAGTCAGGATTCAAGTTCTGAATCTGTAGGGTTATGTTGACTAAATCCCCTTCGCTGTAAACCAAGCCGACATTGTCGCCTTTGTCACCATCCAGAAGCTTTGTCATACAAGGGGCTGGATGACAGCGTTTAAAACGAATTGAACAGTACCGAGAAAGTGAATCTGAGGGGCCGATTGCCGCCCCAGCAGCATCAAAGGTATAATGCGAAAGAAGCGCCGAAAGGTTGTAATCGTTGTCTAAGGACACCGAGGAGTAACTTGGATTGGAAAGTACTTCTGCTCCGATACAAAATGGTAAAGCAGATGCAGGAATCGCACCAAACTTGTAACGAATCCAAAATGTAGGGTCTCCAACATCTCCTACCGCTGATGGACTAAAACTGGCGACGCCATTCACGGAAAAAGGAGAACCCGGCCAATTTGTCCATGTACTTCCGTTGTTCGAAGAGTATTCGACCGTGAACGGGACCGAGGAAACCGCATTACTGACTGTATAGGCTTGGACCGTACCATATTGTGCAAACGGAAACCGCTGCGTGACACAGAGGGAATCAAGTGCTCCAATATTGGAACTAATAATTAATCCCATCTTGCGGATCTCTCCAGGGCACGCCGGGGTGGGATCGCCATAACATCCATAGCCACAAAATTCGATCGGCTCTAAGTTGGTGTTATTTGAGGATTCTGTTTCAATGCAGTTTTCGCCAGATATACTGGTTGTATAGGGAATCGACTCACCGGATTCATAGCCAGAGTTATTCACCGTTACACAGTAGCGGTTTGGCGAGTTCCGAGGGTTTTGAGAAGTGGTATTCGGATTAATCACCTGATTGCTCCACGTAATCGTGTTGCCCGAAATCGTATAATTAGCCGTGCTAGAGGGAAATGGGCCTGAAAGCGTCGTCCCGGCTGGGAACGTGGCACTGACAATCCCGTTCGTGTAGCTAATTCCACCTTGATCTATTGGCAAGGCGAAAGGACTGCCAGATAGTTGACCTGAGGTGTAGCCATTGGTGTTTGCCACATAGGCATCAAAACAAACGTAGTAAGGGTCAGTACAATCACTCCGAGCATAGTCATTTGTCGTCCACAAATTTATCTCCGCTGGGCCTAGGAAATCAATACATCCCTGAGGAGCTACCAAGCTGACCGTCGTTTGCCCCGGAGCCGTGTAATCACCCGTGATGTTCATACACGTACCAGGGGGAACAATACTACAATCATTTGGGAAGGCCAAGCAAAGCACGATGGTACCCGAACCACCCGCATTGATACCAACACCCCCGCCATCCAGCGGAACATCCATGTCAATTTGAACCGTGGTCACACCTCCCGCCGTGGTGATTACCGGGTTGTTCCCCGAGTTACTGGCAGGCGCCGAAAGAATAACATCACTAGAAACCACATTAAAGTAACTCGGAATGGTCAAGGTCATCCCCGCATCCGGCAAATCCACTGCATTGTTCCGCCAAGCAAAACTCCAGGTGTAACAAAAAGTCTCACCTGGTTGGGCATTCACAACTCCGTTACTCGGCGAAACCGCAAAGAAAAAATCTTGGGATTGCGCAGTCAGCCCAGAGGCTAAACTGCAAAAGAGGGCGAAGAAGAAACATCGTATCTGGGGGTTCAGGTAGTTCATTCGATTTGCTTTTCGGGTTTATTTTAAAAGTAGTAAAAATTGGGAGGATCTAAGCGGACAAACGAGCCACTAGGAAAAAACGATCCAGAGAAAATGGAGGAAGGGATGGCATGCGGGACAACGCCGGCATACCGAACAGAGATTGGCTCATTATATCGGACGAAGGAGCGCCAGCAACACGAATGAAACAAACAGAAGCACGAATGAAACAAACAGAAGCACGAATGAAACAAACAGCAGCACGAATGAAACAAACAGCAGCACGAATGAGATAAACAGCAGCACGAATGAAACGAATAGCCCCGAAAGCATGCCGAGAGCGCACGCCAATAGCTCCAGCGAGATCAACTCGTTGATCGCAGAGGGCGTGGAAAATAAGGCGTAAAGGCTCAGGCGTGTGTATAGATGTCACCGTTGGTGGTTTATGAGGTAAGGACGAAACGCATGGGTAACTAGGGCTGCTAGATTGGGGTACATTATCCCAACCGCTTATCGCCGTGCATCCAATTCGATCGCTTGGTTTTGGCTATCAGTAGCCATTTCTTATCTGTTGTTATCTGTTGTTATTTCGAACAAGCAGACCACCTCTACCTATCGACATATATGTTTGAAATCTGCTAAAAGTTATATTGAACCGTAGTACCAAGTACTACAGAATCCTTCAAAGTAAAGGGTCAAAAATAAACAAAAAACTCATTCCACCCCCTAAATAAGCTAATGACTGATTATTATGAACGATACGCACTAAACGTAATGAGCTTTGAACGATAAAATAATATTCTGTGAAGTAATATCATAAATATAATTTGGCGATACTTCCTATCCTGAGTCAGACCGGCTACGAGAGTTGACGCGCCACCTGCTCAACTGTTGCATCTAAGGTGTGAGCATGCTCCTGGACCAAAGAAGCCGCCCGCGCGCCCAAGGCCTCTGCCTCAGCAGGATCCTCAAGCCAACCCTGCAAAACAAATAGAAGCCCCGCCTCGTCCACAACCTGTTTGATCGCGTCCGCATTCAAAAAGTCGCGCATCACCCCAGGAAAATTCCTCATATTAGGCCCAACCACCACCGGCTTCCCAAGCAACGCAGGCTCAATCGGATTTTGCCCTCCTTTTTCACACAAGGATTTGCCGACAAAAACAAAATCTGCCACCGCATAAAACCCCATCAACTCACCCGTGGTATCCGCCAGCAAAACATCAGCGGGCCCAGAATCTCCTGCCGACCGACGAGAAACCGACAGCTTCGCCTCAGCCAAAATCGGAAGAATATCTTGCGCCCGCTCAAAATGACGCGGGACCAACACCAGACCAGCATCAACCCCTATATTACGCAAAACCTGCAAAACCCGAATAAGCACCGCTTCTTCCCCCGGCCAGGTCGATCCACCAAGGATGACGGGCTTGTTGGCAAATCCAACCGAGTCAAGTGCAGCCCGAGCCAGCACTTCCTTCTCCGCATTTCGCTCCGCCGTCTCGTACTTTAATGAACGAATCACTTGAATCCGATCCTCGGCTGCTCCCAACGCCAGAATCCGATTCTTATCCTGCTCACTTTGAACGCAGAATAAATCCACCATCCTGAACACACGGCGGGTCAAAAACTGAACCTTCTGATACCGTGGAAACGAGCGATCACTAATCCGACCATTGATCAAACAAACCGGAAGGCCACGCTTTTTCATCCCACGCAAAAGATTGGGCCAAAATTCACTCTCAACCAAAATCAACCCCTTCAGCTCCATTTGCCGAAACACCCGCCGCATGACAAACGGTGAATCCAACGGAAAATAGATCACTTCATTCGGAGGGGAAATTTTTCTTCGAGCAATCGCATCCGCAGTCGAGGTGGTCACACTCAGCAAAAAGGCATCATCCGGCGACTTCGCCTGCCAATGCTCAATGAACCGCAAGGCAATACCAACCTCTCCCACGCTCACGGCATGAATCCAAATCCGAGGCCCGGCCCGGAGCCGCGCCACCTTCTCCTTACTATATATAGCTAAGCGATGACCAAAATGAGCGCTGTAGCCTCCCCGACGCAACATCCGCCAAACAAAATGAGGCAGTAGCAACAAATAGATGGGGAGAAACAACAGATTGTAAAGAAACCAAAACATCAGACCGGATCAAAAATCGAAGGCGCGTGAACAACGAAAACGAGTCTGCAGGCGCAACGTAAATTTCTCCCGATTGCAACCTTCAAAAACTCTCAAGCCCGAGGATACGCTCCAAGCTCGAGGATGCGCTTCAAGCCCGAGGATACGCTTCAAGCCCGAGGATGCGCTTGCTCATAGACGTCCTTCAATCGCTGAATCGAAACATGCGTATAAATCTGCGTCGTCGATAAACTCGCATGCCCCAGCAATTCCTGCACCCCCCGAAGATCCGCCCCTGCATCTAGCAAGTGGGTGGCAAAACTATGCCGCAAGGTATGCGGAGTAATATCCGGATCCAAATTCGCCGTGATCAAATGCTTCTTCAACAACCGCTCAATCGATCGGGCACTAATCGGCCGACCAAACTTATTCAAAAAAATTCCTTCTGCCGGTTCATCAAAAACCAACTTCTCCGCCAAAGCAAACGAATGCTCCAACGCCTGCACCGCCGGATCGCCAATCAAACACAACCGCTCCTTGCGCCCCTTCCCTACCACGCGGGTAAACCCACGCTCGAGATCCAGAGCATCCTTCTCCAAGGTCGAGAGCTCGCCAATCCGCATTCCGGTCGAATACAGCAACTCCAAAATCGCGGCATCCCGCGCCTGTGCATATCGCTCCCAATCCGAGCCTACCGCTCCTCCCGAAAGTGGCGCTTCCAGCAAACGCATCACTTCGGCCTTCGACAAGACATGCGGCAAACTACGATCAATTTTCGGCAGCACCAATCCACTAAACGGATTCTCCGACACCATCTCCTCCCGCAACATAAACTTATAAAACGACCGAAGACTCGACAGCTTCCGTCGCGAGGTCGTGGGAGCCGCCCCACTCTTCTGCACATGCAGTAAAAAAGCCCGCGCCTTCAACCAATCCACCGCTTCCCAAGCAAATGGAGGACGCGTCCCCGCCCCCCATGCCTGCTCAATAAACTGACAAATATCGACTCGGTAATTCCGCAAGGTGTACGGCGACGCATCCCGCTCAATTTCCATGTACTGCAAATATCTCGACAGCTTCTCATCCCCAACAATTACATTATTCATCGGCACCACGGCATCAGACGCAACCACGTCAGCATCAGAAGAAGAGGAATCAGAATCAGAAGAAGAGGAATCAGGAGCAGAAGAAGAGGAATCAGGAGCAGAGAAATTTGATGGGCGAGGTTCAGACATTTTTCACTCACACCATCCGCTAGCCATCGTAGATAATGCAACCATGAAGAGATTCCGATTCACCAGTCTACCTCCAAAAGCAAACAAGCCTCGCGCCTGTTTGCTTTTTTATTACTCCCCAACCAGATGCTTCGAACGGCCCAACTCGACCACCATCATCAACCCAAACGAAAAACTATTTTCTCGCCGCACCAAATAACTATCCTCAAATGCCGCCCCGGTTAGGTTCCGCCAGTTGCCAAACATCCCCACCGCAAATTTCGAATTCACATCGTAAAAAATTCCCTGACTCAAAAAGCATCCCGCGTATCCCGCATCCGACTCGAACCCCTCCCGCACCTCTGTCGCTTCCTCTTCCGACACGGCATAAAAGTAACTATTAAACTCAGCACTCGAAAATTCGACTCCGGCGCGCATCCCCCAGCGCAAGCCTTCCTTCCCGAGTCGGTACTTTTGATACCGCGCCTCCAGTGTCCCCGTCGCCCCAACCGAATCAAAACCTGGATCATCAAAGTCCAAGCCAAAACCATTTCGCAAAGACAGCTTTGCATACAACGCACTCTCCGAATTTCGATGTGCATAGACATCCAGCGACGGGCCGATCTCCAACACTGGATCCAAGGACTCCATTCCCTCACGCGCATCATTGTCATTCCCAACCGGCGGATGCCCGGAGAGAGAAAGCTTCAAATCAACTCGCTCCGAACGATACAGCACCCCCTTCAACCCACCGTTATTACTCTCGAGATATTTTCCGCGATAAATAAAATACGGTAGCCCGATCGGAACCGCATACACCTCATCCGAGCCCGGGTAATGCGGAAGCACTACTCCACCGCCAACCAAACCTACCTCCCACCGAGGACGCTCCTCCGGCGGACGCTCCTCCTGCGCCACTAAAAACGGCGACAAACCAACCAGCCCGCCACAAATAAGGGCTGCCAAACTTACCGAACGTAAAGGAGATGCAATCATCATATTCTATAGACTCACCAAAATCTGCCACTCAATGGCAGGAAAAAAAACGCGGCTGCCACTCAATGGCAAAACCCATTCTCAATCCTCATATCAAGAAGAGAAGATTTGATCCAACCGCAACGAAACGGTATGTTTCCATTCATGAAGCCAACCCTACCCTATACTCATCCTCATGTTATGGCCCGGATCCTCAGCATCGCGATGCTGAGTTTTGCCACCCTTTGTATGGCCTTTCTCAGTACGAGTTGCTCCAACGAGGAAGAAATCTCGGGAGTAGAAGGCGTAACCACCGCAGTCGATGTCGACGGAACTTGGGTCGCGCAAAGTGCTGCCGGAGAGGCTTTTAGCTTAAATTTAAATCAGCGCGGCGCCAGCGTCACGGGAGATAGTACCATAAATGGCAATCGCGTGGGCGTGGGCGGCGAGCTCCAAGGCAACGTCTTGGTGGCTAAACTTTTCTCCGATCCACCCCTAAATTTGGCCGCCACGGTTGGAAATGGGGTCATGCAGGATGGAAGAATCACAGATAGCTTCGGGAATACCGTAACCAGCTTTATTGCTGAAAAACGCTGAGATTTGGCAAAGGGACGCTCTTAGATATGGAATAAACAGGATTAGACGCATCCCTCTCAATTCTAAAAAAAGAGAATATATATCGCGTCGTTTTTTTATCAAAACCCTTTGACCGCATGTATGATTCCTGCCATATCGATTTCATAGTAATTAAATCAATAACAATAAAATAAAACAAAAGATAGGGATCGATATGGACCTCAAAAAATTCTTCACACTCGCATGTGTATTTTCAATCTCAGCTTTCGTATTCACTGCTTGCAGTGACGACGACGGTGGATCAGGCTTGCTTGACGACGCTACTTCTACAGTCGAAGGCGCAGCTGATGACGTAGCTGATGCAGCAGACGATGCAGCTGATTCTGCTTCCGACGCAGCTGACGACGCGGCACAACGTTCTTCAGATGACTCTTCTTCTGATGACTCCTCTTCTGACGACTCTTCTTCTGCAGAACCTGCAGCTGCCTCTTCTGGTGGCGGTGGTGGATTCGTTTGGAAGCCAGTATCTGAAGGTGACGGAAACCTCGTTGTACTTCTTCCTCCAGGCGCTAGTGACTCTGCTTTGACCGCTAACGGACAAAGTGGCAGAAACGTTGGACGCACCAACGGGAACCGTCCAACCTTCCGCTTTAGTTCGCCTGGTTGCAACTTTGGTGGCGGCGTTTCTGTTCGTGGAAATGCTGGTTTCTCACGCACCATTGCTAACGGCTGCAGCCGTCAAGAAGGCTAAGCCTTCTCCGATCGTTGTGCGACATTTGCTTGCGCAACAATCAAACGACAAAGCCGGCGTTTTTAACGCCGGCTTTTTTGTGCCCGGAAACAAACCACAACTTAGAGACGCTGAACCCGATGGCACTTAGATAAGCGGTCCAGCGTATTTTTTTGCGTCATGTTACATCGTGAGAAGCCGGCGTTGCAAGGCAAGCCCATCCGCGAGCAAGCGGTCGGAGGTCTCTTGTACCCCCGCTCCGCTCCAACACCTCGGCAATCATCCCCCCTCCCGCTTGCGCAATCCACGCAAAAGGGAAAAGTTATACATCGGTGCAGATGGTTTGAATACGGTTCGATAACGGGTACCGAACTTTATTCCCGCAATTCAACCCGCCAATTTACCGGCTAGGCTATTTGATCGATTCGTCCGGATCGGTTGGGCCAAAGTGAGGAATTCGCAGCCGAATCTGCTAAGTCCAACAGGCTCCTAGAACCGCCAAATATTATATATTTCACGGAAAAAGTGAAAAAAAGCGCAGGAAAGGAGTCTATAAGGGAAAATCGATCATGAGAGAAATTAAAATATTTTGTCCGAAGTGTAAATGGGAGCCGGTTCCAGCCGACCGCTGGGCCTGCAGCTGCGCTCATTTGTGGAATACCTTTCAAACCGGCGGCGTCTGTCCGTCATGCGGCAAAGCTTGGGCAAGCACCCAATGCTTAAGCTGTCTCAAGCACTCGCCGCATCAGGATTGGTATCACGAATTTACCCGCGACAAAAAAGAGGTCAAAAAGGAAGAACCAGCCGACGTTAAAAGCTAGCTGGTGCGATAAAAGGCGCAGCCCAAGGAGTGGCGGTTTCCAACCGCCAGAGAAGTAAATTTGAGCCCGAAGAGAGGCGAATTGGGTTGGGACGACTACATGCGCTTCCATGAAGCGGATCGTCCGCTGTCGGCTGCCCACTACTGTCGGCTGCCCACTACTGTCGGCTGCCCACTACTGTCGGCTGCCCTACTGTCGGCGGTTGGAAACCGCCGCTCCTTGGCCTTCGGCGATTTACGTACTGGCACCTACATACGCCGTGATCTTCATCGTTACCTCAGTTCTCAGAAAGTAAGGCGATGGCACAAACACGCCCTTGGAAGGGCATGGTACGCCTCGGGTTTAGGTCGACCACGATGAGGATCAAAGATTCTTGAACAAGAAGCGAAAAAGTCGGACCAAGAGTACATGACAACACCTCTTATGCTCGGTGCCGTGGTCGGCGATATCGCGGGTTCCATTTTCGAACAACAAAACGACAAGCGAGAAGACATCGCTCTTTTCGAAACCGGTTCTCGCTTCACCGACGACACGGTGATGACCCTGGCCTCGGCCGACAAGCATCTTTACGGTGGGCGCTACGAAGACGTCTACCAACAGTGGGGTCGACGCTACCCAGACGCGGGCTATGGCGGCACCTTCATTCGCTGGCTTGCGACCCACGATCCCAAACCCTATAACAGTTGGGGAAACGGATCCGCCATGCGCGTCAGCCCGATCGGCTGGCTCAAAGAAACCTTGGAGGAAACCTTAGCTGAGGCAGAAGCCAGCGCGGCGGTATCCCACAGCCACCCAGAAGGTATTCGCGGGGCCAAGGCCATCGCCGGGGCCGTCTTCCTCGCGCGAAACGGCGCGGGAAAAAATGGCATCCGCGTCTTTCTGGAAGCCATGATCGGCTACGACCTCAGTCGCAAACTCGATGACATTCGCCCGGATTACAGCTTCGATGTCAGCTGCCAAAAATCGGTTCCGGAAGCCTGCACCGCCTTCCTCGAATCAGACAGCGTCGAGGACGCGATCCGCAAAGCCATCTCGCTTGGGGGCGATAGTGATACGATTGCCTGTATCGCTGGCGCCATCGCTCACGCCCACTTCCAAGAGATTCCAGAATGGATGCGGCAAGCCTGCCAAGACATTTTGCCAAGAGAACTTTCGATCATACAATCCGAATTCATCGAACGCTACGTGATCCCGAACACCTATTGATAGGTTGATTTTATCACGTTACAGAGGCTACCTGTGGTCTGTTCGCAGAAAGAAATCGTAGCGCCCCCTTCCGAGGGGGTCTTGTCAACTCGGCGTTCCCACGCCGAGCTCCGCAGGCGGGAAGCCTCAGCGAACGGGATAAATCCCGTTGCGACAAACGCGGAATGAATTCCGTGCCACACTGGCAGGTCCGGTCATTCCTTTATGATAGCATTGATTTGCCGAAGGCCAAGGAGCGGCGGTTTCCAAACGCCGACAGTGAGAAAATCTCGTTTGAAATGACCAATCGAGTGAAAAGTCAGACCTTCAGCCTCGGGGTTTCAACTCCAAGATCTAATCGGTTTAACCAACCCGCGCAGAGTCGCCGCTCGAAAGCACTTCATTTAATCCGCGACCACTTCAACGGGTCCTGCCGATAAAACGCCTTCAGCTCTTCATATAACTCGGGATGTTTCTTATTCATCGAGCGCGGCTTTTCAAAAAAAGCTTCGGTGGCACAGGCGAAAAACTCGGCCGGATTCGTCGCGCCGTAATGGTCGATCACCGTCTTGCGGCCCTTGTTCGATTTCTTTACATGCCTGCGAAACTCCCGCGTAAACACCATGGCCCAACTCCGATACTGAAGATGCAGCTCGCCGGTTTCGTCCACGATGCCAAGCGCTGGCATCCCATCCGCATCACCATCCATTTGGTCGAGCTGATGCGCAAACTCATGCAACACCACATTGCGGCCATCGTAGACATTCTTCCCGCCGCGTCGGCTCGAATCCCAGGCTAACACCACGGGACCATACTGCCAAGATTCGCCCAAGCGACGCTGCACATCCCCATCCGGTTGCCCCGCGAAGTACGCACTCGGATATACAAAAATGGTTCGCAAGGTTGGGTAATAGCGACAGTTTCGGTGCATCAACAACAGACAAGCCTGAGCCGCAATCGTGACCCGCATCTCCTCCGTCACCACCAAGCCGTGCCCACCTCGAAACCGTTTCTCCCCGAGGAAAATCTGCATGTGACGCTGTAGCTCTGCCCGATCAACCTCATCCATTTTCCGATACAAAGGAAAGGTATTGGCGAGAATGCTCTCCCAGCTTTCAGGGATTGGCTGAGCAAGCAGGCGGGCACGTTTACGATCACGAAAGAAGTGGAAAATACTCATAGCTCAGGATTGGAAGGTGGATAATTTTTCGAAGAAACGGGCAACCTCTTCGGTTCGTGGGTTATTATACAGGTCGGCTGGAGCCTGTTCTTCGATCACGCTGCCTCGGGCTAAATAGGCGACCCGGTCCGCAACATGCCGCGCGAAGCCCATGGCATGCGTCGTGAGCAAAATTCGCTGACCACCCAGCGCTAGCGCCCGAATTAGCTCTAAAATTTCGGCGGTCAATTCGGGGTCCAGCGCGCTGGTCGGTTCGTCGAGTAGGAGTAAAGAAGGTCGATGCGCCATGAAAGTGAAGACCGACTTAACGCGACGAAATTGAGGAAACGATACGCTTAATCAATCAATAATACTTGATTCCATCATGTAGGATTTTTCGGGAACGAAGCCTTCTTCGGTCAAGAGCTTCATGCCGATCTCATACGCTTTATCGACGCACAACGGGTACTCGAAGGTGACGCCAAGAATGCCGTCGGAAACCCATTTCGCGCCCTCGTCGGCAAGGCCGTCAACTCCGACAAAAACCATTTCTTTTTCGCGGCCTTTTTCTTTGGCTGCGAGATAGGCACCGTAGGCCATGGGGTCATTGTGAGCATAGACCACATCAATGCTACCCGCTGGGTTCGCGGTGAGCGCCTCGCCCATGCGATCCATCGCTTCGGTTTGAAACCAATTTGCCACCGCGTCGTGCACCACTTTGATGTCGGGGTGCTTGCTCAACACATCGTGCGCCCCGCCGTGACGATTGATCGCGCCTTCGACTCCAGGATTGCCTTGAAGTTCGACCACGGTTCCCTTGGCTGAGCCATTCTTTTCCGTGAGGTGCTTGACGATCCATTCCCCGGCGGCTTGGCCGATCGCGCGGTTATCGCACTTTATATAGGTGGTATAGTTTGGATCTACGATATCGCGCTCGAGGCAGATCACGGGAATTCCCGCCTTCATCGCTTCGCCCATGACCGGGCTAAGAGGCTCGCGTTCGAGGGGAGCCACGATGAGAAGATCCGGCTTTTGGCGGATCGCGGTTTCAATCTGTGAAATTTGTTTACTCGCGTCGGCTTGGCCATCCATGACGACCAATTTGACCTCGGGATTCTGTGCGAAGAGCTCTTTGAGTTTCGCATTTTGCGCTGCACGATAGGGTTCAGCATTGTTGCACTGGCTAAACATCACCTTGAAGCTCTTAGCCTCTGAACCGTCGCTAGAACCGCCACCTGAGCCGCCATCCGAACCGCCACATCCGACAAGAAAACAGGCCGTGATGCCTAAGCTGAAAAGGGCCAGACCGCTCAGACCAAGAAAGGAAGGACGAGACATGGACGAACGAGATATAGTATTTTTCATATAGACTCCTAACGCGAGATGAAGCCTGAGATGGCCCACTCGTTAAATCGATTGTCGTGTTTTCTGTAGGGCCACCGCAAGGATAATAATCACCGCCATCAAGATGGATTGCTGATTCGAATCGACATTATTCAGGCCGAGGACATTGGTCACCGTACCAAGAATCAGAGCGCCCAAAATCGTCCCAGACATACTTCCACGACCACCGGCCAAACTTGTCCCCCCGATCACCACCATGGCAATGGCTTCGAGCTCGGTCATAATTCCAAAATTCGCGTCACCGGTGCGGTTTCGGGCGCAGACTAACAGCCCGGCGAGCCCAGCCAACATGCCGCTCAAACTATACACCGCGAGCTTCATGCGACGCACCGGCAGACCCGCGTAATGCGAGGCGCGCTCGTTGTCGCCCACCGCGCGGACATAGCGGCCGAAGACGGTAAATCGCAGCAGGCAGTAGGATACGATACACACGATAATGAGGATGCCGATGATCACTTCCTTCTGTGATAGCCAGGCCGCGAGCTCCTGCGCTCCATCGGTGTTGAGCTGAATCTTGCGGTTATCGGTCACAAGTTTGGCCAGGCCGCGAAAGCCAGTAAAGCCCGCTAGGGTGATGATGAAGGGCTGGATATCCAGCCGCGCGATCAAGGCCCCCTGCACCGCGCCGCAGAGTCCGCCCACAAGCAAGGCGGCAAGAATCGCAATCGGCACCGCTACGATAATCGGCATACCAGGAAGTACCTGCATCACCAAGGCGGCCGAGCCCACCGATCCGAGCGCGAGAATACTGCCGACACTCAAATCAATCCCGGCGGTTAAAATCACAAAGGTCATCCCCATGGCCATGATCGCAACCGGAGCAATGGTCCGCAAAATATCGGTCAAGTTCCCGGGCTGCAGATACACCCCACGCGTCACGATGGCGGCAATGATCATCATTCCGATTAAGATGAATCCTTCTTTGTAACGATAGAGAAAGCTAGGCATGTCGTTTGAGAGATAGAAATTGAAATCAGGAAGGTCGAGGCGCGGCCGCGAGCTGCATGATCGCCTCTTGGCTGGTGGCGCGGGCATCAACTTCGCCGACTTGACGCCCGTGGTTCATCACGAGAATCCGATCGCAGCAACGAAGCAGCTCGGGCAATTCAGAACTGACCATAAGAACACCTTTGCCTGCTTCGGCGGCATCTTCCACAAGGCGATAAATATCTTCTTTGGCCCCGACATCCACCCCCCGCGTGGGGTCGTCGAGAAAGAGAACGTCGGGATTCACCTGCAACCAACGCCCGAGTAAAACCTTCTGTTGATTGCCCCCGCTGAGGTGATGCACCGGTGCTCTTGGGTCGGCTGATTTTAGCCGAGTGCGTTCCGAGACGAGGCGGTCCTCCTCCGCTTCGCGACGGGTCTGGATCACAGAAAACGGCCAAGCTGAGACGAGAGAGTGTAAAACCGACAGGCTGCTATTTTCCCGCACGCTCATCTGCATCATGAGCCCCATGCCTTTTCGGTCTTCAGGAACCAACCCAACCCCGCGCCGCTTGGCTTCACGAACCGAGCGGGGTGCATAAGGCGCGTCGGCCAGCGTCATCTTGCCCGCGAGCAAGGGATCTAAGCCAAAGAGGATGCGACCAATCTCACTTCGCCCCGCTCCGACCAATCCTGCAATGCCGAGCACTTCGCCAGCATGCAGACTGAAGTCGACATCCCGCACCGAGGCACTGCTTACGTCTTCGAGCCGGAGCACTTCTTTCGCTATTGCATGCGAAACCGCCTGGGCCGAACGGTCAACCTCGCGCCCAACCATGAGCTGGATCAAACGCGCCATATCGGTTTCAGACGTTTTCGCGTCGCCCACCGTGGCGCCATCGCGCAAGACGGTCACGTGATCGCAGATGGCAAAGATCTCATCCATTTTATGCGACACGTAGATGATGGAAACCCCCATGGCCTTGAGGTTGCGAATGACGGAAAACAACACCTGAACCGCGTCTTCGGTGAGCGCGGAGGTCGACTCATCCATAACCAAAATTCGGGCCTCCATGCTGAGGGCCCGCGCGATGGCGATGAGTTGTTGATCGCCGATTGACAGCTCGCCGACCGGTTGATGGAATTCGCCTTGGAAACCAACCGCTTGCAGATGTGGCTGAATGAAGGCCCGCATGCGATCTCTGCGAGCCAGCAGGCCCTCGTCGAAGGCGCGGTTGGCGATCACCATATTTTCCGCCACGCTCAAGTGCGGGAAGAGATCGAGCTCTTGAAAAATCATCGCGACCCCGCTCGCTTGCGAGGCTTGGGGATTGGCTGGGGTGAAGGGCTTGCCATCAAGAAGCATCTGCCCGGAATCCGCCGGAAACACCCCGGCGAGGATTTTTCCCAGGGTACTTTTGCCCGCGCCATTTTCGCCCATGATCGCATGTACTTCGCCGGCACGCAGGGTGAAGCACCCATCCGAGAGGGCGGCGACGCCGCCGAAACGCTTGGTGACACCTTTAGCGATGAGGAGCGGTTCGAGGACGGGAAAATGCCCCGTCCGAGAGGGGGTAACGGGCTGATCTGTAGGGAGGGAGGGCACAGGAAAGGGGGAGCTGGTTCGCGATTTGAGAAGCCTACACCATCTCAAGTAGGAGCCCTAGAAAATAAACAAGTTGGGATTTTTTTTGGCACCGCCTTGGAAGGCGACGGCACGAACACGCCCCTTGAAGAGCATGGTATCCTCTAACGAAGCGGGGTTGAAGGCGATGGAACGATCACCGAAACGAACAACCAACTTACGGTCGGCATGCCGGTGAGCAACCGGTAGGAACACACGGGATGTAAAACGGATGCCATTGTCACCGCGGTCATGCTTCCGAGCAAGGGGGCAATACCATCCGGCTCAAGGCAAGCGACTTTAGAACTAAGCAAGGGGAAGCGATGAGCAAGGGGCGCGATGTAGGATTGAGACGAAGAACCGAACTTTTGGTGACCCCGAGCTGTAAAACCGAAGGCAGGCATTCACATATAATAGCCTATAAATGAATGCCTCCCAATCCAACCCATATCAGATGGGAGGACGGCACGTTTTTGGTTCGGCCTCATCCACATGGGCTCCGAGGAGGCTGCAAAAAAAAGTCGAGCTGAAAGAGCTCGACGAGAAAAAGTCGGTAAAACCACAAGAAAAAAGCATGGTGTCGAGATTAACTCGAAGCGCCATGCTAGGTTAAAGATGTGCGTTGAGGATTCGGCTTATTTTACAGGACCGGTTTCACCCTGCGGGCCGGTGCGGATGATGCGGAAGTAAACCACAATGCCGGTTTCTCCTTGCGGCCCTGTCGGTCCGAGAAACAAACCAGTTTCTCCTTGCGGGCCAGTTGGTCCACGAAACAAACCAGTTTCACCTTGCGGGCCAGTTGGTCCACGAAACAAACCTGTTTCTCCTTGCGGGCCGGTTGGTCCACGAAACAAACCAGTTTCTCCTTGCGGGCCGGTTGGTCCACGAAACAACCCAGTTTCTCCTTGCGGGCCGGTTGGTCCACGAAACAACCCAGTTTCTCCTTGCGGGCCAGTTGGTCCACGTAGCAAACCGGTTTCTCCTTGCGGGCCAGTTGGTCCACGAAACAAACCAGTTTCTCCTTGCGGGCCAGTTGGTAAGCGCAAGGTGACCACGACCACGACTGGGCTAGCAGGACCCTGATCGCCCTGAGGATTATCTTTGCCGGTTGGCGTCGGATCTCCCTGAGGACCAGTCAGCTTAGCAGCAGGACCTTGATCTCCTTGAGGGGCAGAAAAAGCGAAACTGGCCAGAGCCAGAAGGAATATGAGGGTTATGTTGTGTATTTTCATCTCGGCCACAATCAACACCATTAAACAACCTGTAAAGTTTATTTTTAACCGTATGTACTATATGTATTATGAATTTAATATGTAATGTGAACTATTTTTGTGACTTATTCCATCCTGCACAAAGTCGTTTCATCCTGCAAAAAGTCACTGCTTACATGGATAAATGGCTACTATAGATAAATGGCTACCATGCATAAATAGCACGCCGGAGACATTAGGGCGGAGCCCACTAGAAAATGGACCGGAAGCGTTCGAATAAAACGCAGAGAAAAAACGCCCCAGACCAAAAGAACAAGCGGGCCCCTTTTTACAAAGCATCCACATCAAACAAGCGGAACAGAAAAAGGCCTCAGGAGCTGCCAACAGAAGGCGAGCAGGCTCAAAAACCTGCGCCACTATTTTTTGGCCTGATTCAAATCAAACGGGATACGCCACCACCTTGAAGCTGACACCATGACCGCAATCGCCCGCTCCACACTCGAAGCTCACGCGTACATCAAATTCTTCCTTCAACTCAGGAGGCATAAAGAGGCCAGCTGACACCAAAAGCACAAAACCAACCACATGCCAAATGAAGGCAGGGAAAACCCTTCCGAAATTCAGGAAGATAAATACGAACCCAACGAACGGGATAAAAAGATAGCCAAGTCCCCACCAGATTGAAGTTCGAAACGCCTGCACCATCATAACGAATCCGGTAAGGACAAGAAGCAGGAAACCGACACCCATCAGCCAATAGAAGGTTCGTGAATCCTGCAGCACCAAAGGCAGCTTGTAGAACATGAGGCCACCCTCCCCTTTTACCGCAGGCTGCCTAGACTCGGACTTTTCACCAAGCCCTTCCGGCAGATCTTGAAACGCGACATCCGGCTGCTCCCGAACGAAGGCACGATCCTCAGGGGTAATCTGCTCAAGCTTTACTGTAAGAATCGAACCGTCCGGCTTCCGGAGCGTAACCTCATTGCGAGTCGAGCTCACATAGTCCGCCTCGATACTGCGCCCTTTCAAATCCGTCCAAGGCCTCGCCTGACTTGTAACCGCCAAGCCAAAGAATCCCAGGTAACAAAGCAACACCCATTCTCTCATGGCGAAAGCGTCGCAGAAATGACGCCATATGGAAACGTCAATCTATCCTGAGATCAACTACCCATCTCAACCGCCAATCGCGAATGAAAGCGCCATAATGTCACATCCTGTCTCACTGAACTCGCTTTAGAGTCATTATGTCACACTCCTGAAAAGAATGATAATATTTATAATACCATCTAATACAACGACTTACATATATTCATAAAAGTTGGCACGGCTGATGCTATAAGATTGAGCAACAGAACAAAGGATTAACCATTATGGTAACAACGACGACTACATATCCCATCGAAGGTGTATTTAACGAACTCACCCGTGAGTTTCGCCGCTTTTTCGGAGATACACTAGAACCCACCTCTACCGCTGTGGCTAAGGGCACAAGCTGGCCCCAACTTAACTTAAGCGGAAACGAAAATGTCCTCTGCATTACAGCTGAAATTCCCGGCGTAGCGCTTGAAGACATCGAGCTCACGCTTGAAGGACGCAGCCTGATCTTGAGCGGTAAGCGCGCTGCCTCAGAAGACAGTGCAACCACGGATTGGCTCCTGCGGGAACGAGGAACCGGCTCGTTCAAACGGAACATCCATCTTCCATATGAAGTGGAGGAGGACCAAATCGAAGCGTCGGCCAAACAAGGCCTGCTCGAGATCCGCCTGAAGCGCCGCGAGGCCTCGAAGCCGCGCCGCATCGTGATCAATGGCTAAGCAGCCTGAGCCACGAACGAACCAAACGAAAACCTGAACTCAGAAAGTTTTACATCATGAACACGAATACTACCGAACAACCCAGACAAACCGAAGTAACAAAGCAAGACACCGTATGCTCTCTCCCCATCTACCGCCCCGCGGCAGATGTAGCGCGAGGCGAAAACGGCCTGGTGATCGAAATAGATCTTCCGGGCATCAGCGAACAACAAGTCGAGCTCGAGCTGAAAAATGACCAACTGGTGGTGAAAGCCCAACCTAATTCCTGCAAGACGGAAGCAGACACGGAAGACACACAGGATTCAGCAGAAAGCCAACCGCTGATAAATCTCCGCAAGGAGGTTCAACGTCGCCGCTTCGAACGCAGCTTTCGCCTCGGTAATCGAGTCGACCGCGAAGCGATCAAAGCGAGCATGAAAAACGGTGTGCTAAAAGTTGAGATACCATACAAGGCGGAAACCCTGCCTCGGAAAATCAACATCACCGCAGCCTAACCAACTGGGCTAGCTCTGGCTAGCCCCCACCCTCTATACCTTAAACCTACTACAACCTTCATACCTAACCTACCTACTACAACCTAACCTACCTACCTAGGGGCCTCGAACCATTCGTGTTCGGGGTCCCACTTTTTTGCGCCGTCGTAGGCTTTATTCCATCAGGCAGGACATGTACGATAGGGTTATCTACCTAAGTGGAGTCTGTCCTCAATGGCACTTAGATAAGCCGGTTTGTATTAAAAATGAGTGGAAATCCAGACGACTAAAAGGCGCGTAGCGCTGACCCATTGATAGCCATGGTTGACGAACGAAGTGAGGAGGCCGTGGTTCCGGCGGATTCCTCCTCTAAGCCGCGTCGCGGCGACACCCTAGCGGATGAAAAGTATGATAAACGATTCCTGGTATTTTTTTTGGGGGGGGGCGTTTTAGTAGATTTCGGGCATTACAGGATATAAACTGCGCGGAGCTACGTTATCCCATCCAGTTTGGGGCGGATCCCCACGCTGTCACTTGACGCAGGAAAATAGGCTGGACCGCTTATCTAAATGCCATTGGTGTCTGTCCTGAAATCGTAACCCTTGCATGTCGAGCACCAACGGTGCGGGTTCATTTATTCATCCAAGTTGAATCGCGCTTTCAGCGCTACGACTTTTAGACACCTCTAACCCAGGGCGTTGCCCTGGGCTATGTTAAATGAGCCCTTCAGGCTCAATGTGACATCCGCAACATATCCAACAATGGATTTCAGGACAGCCCTACCTAATTACAGGTTGAATCGCGCTTTCAGCGCTACGACTTTTAGACACCTCGAACCCAGGGCGTTGCCCTGGGCTATGTTGAATGAGCCCTTCAGGCTCAATGTGACATCCGCAACATATCCAACAATGGATTTCAGGGCAGCCTTACCTAATTACAGGTTGAATCGCGCTTTCAGCGCTACGACTTTTAGACACCTCGAACCCAGGGCTATGTTAAATGAGCCCTTCAGGCTCAGAACGGGATAAATCCCGTTGCGACATACGCGGAATAAATTCCGCGCCACATGGGTGGGCTCCATAATTCCTATGAAGCAGTGATGCGCCGAAGGCCAAGGAGCGGCGGTTTCCAACCGCCGACAGTGCGATGCAATTCGTCTGAAACGACCTATCTAGTGAAAAGCCAAACCCCAATGAGCCCTAAAAAGGATGCTCTAAAACAGGAAAGGTTGAAATGAAATTATTGATTCATCTGCTTCATCATTTCTTCCATCTGAAGCTCGCTCATCTTGGTAAAGAAGGTGACCATGTTCTTGGCGCTGCTGTAGGTCATGCGATCCATGTGCACGTATTTGTTGTCAATATTGAAACTACACCCCACGAGCGGAGCGGGAAGATCTGGCAACTTTTTCGCGAGAGCAGGCTGGGTTGTGCCCATGCCCATCTTCATAAAGCCACCAAAATCCATCATATAGGTCGCGGCAGGTATGCGCTTAAGCCCTTTGAAGCATTGACGAAAGGATTTGTGCTCGGTCAACATCGGACCGGTGGCATCCTTGGCGTTGGCCACAGCATCGAAGCCTTTGTTAACGCGATTCTTGCCGCCACCTATAACCCCGACAAGATTTTTACCGACGGCGCCATAATGCACATCCATTTGCACCGGAGGAGTTGGAGCCGCCTCGCCTATAGCTCCAGGCATCGTCTGAGGTGTCGTTGTGGTACGGAAACTTACGATCTTGGAATCCTTGTAATCCCGACTTCCCAGCACCTCTGCTTTGGCACCAATTTTCGCCATGCCTTTTTTTGGCTTTTTGACCCAAGCAGTGTAATCGACTACATATTTTGCGGGATCTGAGAGCTCCATGACCGTGAGCCCCTCGGGCTTGCCACCCTCTTTTGGGGCGTACAAATCCATGGCAAAGGCACCTAAAGTCTGCCCATCTAATAACTTCAAGGAGTCCATCATATCACCAGAGGCGGCTTTAATCTGCGGCATCTCGGCGGCCCACTCCACCATGCCATTCATCATTTCTTGAAGGTTTGCGAAATTCCCCGCGTAGGCGAGTATGCCATCTCCCTTAGCCAGACGCATGTATTCTTCCGGGGGCGGATTCATCCCAGCAACCATCTTTTTAAACCCAGAGTCCTTTTTCCCGTCAGCCATGGTGAAAATGGAAAAGCGCTCCTGCCCCATGTCGATCCCCATGTCGAAGAGGGTTAGGTTTGCAAAGAAGTTTTTGACCCCCTTCAAGGCCGAGGAAGTGGCTACATTTGACTCTTTCAGCTGCTCAACCATTTCGTCGTTATTTGGATCCCCCTCGAACATTTCGATCATCTGCTGCTGACTCTCCTCCATTTTGGTCTGCATGGTTTTGAAGACGGGACCAAGATTTTCGGTATGCAAGCGAACCGCGATTACGCCAGGGACTTGAATCGCCTCCTCCGCCGCGCTCGGCAGATTCACTGCATTTTTGAGTGTCTTCTTATCGAAGGCGATCAACAAACCACGGCCCATTGACTTCACAAACAACGGCATGCTGATAGGACTCCCGCCGCCCTCTTCAGGCACGATGCTATAGCCACCACCCGGAAGCGCGGTTTTTTTCTTCATGGTCGAGAGACCTTCGAGCAGGGTGTCGCCGCCTTTGGTGGGAACTTCCATCAAGACGGGAGGCATATCCTCGTCTCCGGTAAATTCCATGAGATGAACCCGCAGCGGAGAAGTCAGGTCAACTCCACCCAGGTTCGGGGTCATGAGCACGCCGCCCAAAAGCTGCTTAATCATGTTGGCGTTCATCGGGGCGTCAAAATACGTGGCTACCGCATCGACCTGCTCGAAAAGCTGATCGAGGCTTCGGATTTCGACCGAGGCGATCACTTTTTGTGCGGATGCGTTAAACGGGGCGAGTAGGCATGCGATGCACAGGCTCAGGCCCGCAATCGAAAGTCTAGATTTCTGTCGTGTCTTCATAAATCAAACGTCCTTTTTTCCTATTAGTAAGTTAATGGTGGTGGTGGTGGTGGTGGTGATGATGATGATGATGGCGGTGGTGTTGATGATGGTGTCACATATACTGGCATGCATGCAGATCAAGCCCCTGAACAATCAGAGAACCTGCGCTAGACCTTATCCTAAACGTCACAACCGAGTGATTACAAAACCGCGTTTTATTTGTAGCTGCGGACTGACTTCGAGAAAGCGTTGCCAATATACGACTCAATCCTAGCAAAATTCAGCTGAAAGCGGAAAACGAAAATCCCCAACGCGCCCTCGTAATTAAGGCATGAAACAATTACCACATCTTCATTTTTTGCGCCGGTTTTCCGCACCGTAGAGAGTTATGTACAACGCGAAGAATTCGAATTCTTCGGCCTGAAGGACAAACCCATCGAATCAAAAATGTGGCGAATGACCCAGCCTATGCCGAGAAGCTGGCCAGTTATAAGGACAAGCTCAAAGCCTTTCAGAAAAAGACGGATGATCCGTGGATCATGAAATGACGCTACGAATAGCTTTCATTGAACAGCACGGTGCTTTAAATAGATTCCGTGGCTTCGAAAGTATACACGGCGGACCTCTTATTTCAGCGCTACATCAACTCTGGGATCCATTTCATTTCCGCCTACAATGACTATATATAATAACAGTATGCATGCTTATGAAATGGATAAACGAACTACTCAAGAGCGTATTTGGTGACACGAGGGTCGAAATAGCTGGGTCCGCCTTGCCTTAACTCTATGAGCGGTTCAGAAATCGACCTTGGCAAATATCGGGGTGGCGAAACAAAGAGACAAAGAAAGGACAACGTGCTTCATATAAATGAGATATTAGGCTATTTGATCGGTTCGTCCGGATCGTATGGGCCAACGTGAGGAATTCGCAGCCGAATCTGCTAAGTCCGACATGCGCTAACTTAAGACAGGGTTGCTAATTTGGTTTATGCCAAAATTTTCAGACAAGATAGAATTGTGAACGATCAGATCCGAATACTACGGATTACTGCGGTAATCCTCAGTGTGGGCTTCCTCATTATCGAGGTGGTCCCTATTGTTGGTTTTATTATCGGGCGCATAAGCAAGGGCCAACATTTCTCCCTATCCGATTCGGTTTGGAAGCCGATTCATTTTCTGATATTCGGAGAAGCGGCCCCCTTCCTGCACCCAGTGGCAGCTGCGATCGCGATTTTAATCCTCATCACCTTCATTTGGACCAGGCTGGAGCCGATCACGTATATCGCCTCCGCTGCGGCAATGGCCACATGGGCTGTAGGGTACTGGATTCATATACTTGCTGCTGTGGTCGGCTAAGCAACCGCTTGGCTTGCTAGTCCGGATATTTCATCAAAATTTATCGAACCAATCCCTTTAACGGGTGAGATTGAGGAATTTCGAATAGCCACTATCTGAAATTAGGGACGATAATCTGTCCCAAGAAATAAAGAGCCAAAACGTGGCGGCATTTCGTTATTGAACGACCTGCTAAGGGTTCAATTAACCACATCCTTCTGGGCAATGCCGTCGGGTTGCGACTCTGCAGGAATGTTCCGGCAACCAATCCATGGACTCACGTCCATGGCTATAAAATGGCACCGCTTCGCGATTCATCTCCACCTGTTCCAGAATCAGTTTTATGAAATATCCGGGTTGGCGCTTGGCTTGTTAGCGCTTGGTTCGTTTGACTAACAACGTAATCTGGCCAGCAACAAAGAAACAGGTAGCAAAAAGAAACAGGTAGCAAAAACTACCATGGTATATCATCGCAGCAGCAGCAGCAGCAGCATTTGCTCACAACGGTAACGATCATTAAAAAACGATCTGAGACCATCAAAGACTGATGGTCTTATTCAGGGTCAGGAATAAGAATTGTTTTTTGGCAACTTGGGCATTCCAGGTCTGTTCCGGCAGAGGCAACCTGCACCTTAAGTTTTTGCCCACAACGGACGCAGTAGAACTTAAACACGTCCGAGCTAGAGGAATCTGAACCAGAACCAGCCTTAGGTGCCGCTTTTTTGGTGATCACAGTCTTGGCGACCGTTTCAATCTTTTTCTCCACGGCAGCTTCTTTCGCGACAGCTTCTTTCGCGGCACCTTCTTTCGCGGCAGGCTTCTTCGCCTTGAGCGTGATCGGGTTAGCGACCTTCACCTCTGCCTTTTTAGGCTTGGTGATTTTTAGTTTTGTCTCGTCTGGCTTGGTCTCGCTTGGTTTTGTGTCGCTTGGTTTTGTGTCGCTTGGTTTTTTGATAGCAGCTGTCTTCGGTCGTGCGATCGAATCGGTCTTGCTCTTCGGTTTATCTTCCGCACTAGAACCTGATTTTTTTAGTACAGTCTTTTTAGCGCCCCCGGCTTTTTTAATAACGAATTTTTTTGCCATACCTATTCATACCGAATGAAACCGTACTTTGACAAGAAAAAGAAAAAGCCCTCGGCACATGCCGAGGGCTCAATTCACACTTAGGGTCGTGTAAATGTACTGTCTGGCTTATTTCACCTCAGCTGCATGCAACTGGCGTCCAGCTTCAGAAGAGAAGTAAACTCCCATTCCATCGTCGGAGCGAATGACGGAACCAACCAAAGCGACTGGCGCAGATGGGTTGGTCACATCGAGAACGATAGGCTCGGAGGCCCAATCGATCATGAGGTAGTTTGCATAGTCAGCAACCGTGCTAACCGATACTTTACCATCATCTTGTTTCACGGTGGCGGTTTCGCCAGCTTCAGGAGCAGCATCCGCAACAAGCATGCGAGTTGGCGTCGCGCTATCAGCCACGGCGATGGATGCGCCCGCTTCCGCGAGGTAGAAGACCAAGGCGTCGTCGATCACGAGGGAAGGAACCACATTACCGTTCACAGTTACATCAGCTTGCGCTGCGTTGTCTGCGTTAAGCATGTAGATGCCAGCCGCTTGAGCCAAGATACCTTCGTCAGCAGTCGCGCCAGCGAATGGTCCGTGAGACTCAGCAGCCAAGGAGGTGGTGATCTCTTCGAGGAAGTAAACCGCACCGCCCACTGTGTCCGACAAGGTGTAAGACGAGCCAGAGAGGCTGTTTGCTGCCAAGATGATTTCAGCATTCACTTTTTCGCGAGCAGCCTCAGGTGAAGCAGCGCGGTAGACATTGTATCCGAGCACATCTGTCTCAGAAGCAGTCGTCCAAGTAAGGGCTACACCAGACTCAGCTTTCGCAACATCGAAGCTCAGGAGCTCAATTGCCGTAGGTGTGGTAGCCAAACCGAAGGCAAGTGGTGCGACGAGCAAATCGCCAGAACCAATACTCAATGGAGCGCTGAGAGGCGTGCTGTTGAGGGTTAGCTCTTCAGGGATCGTCTCTGGATCAACCGCCACGATGTATTCACCTGGGATCAAGCCGGAGAAGCTGAACTGACCGTTCATTCCGTCAACTTGACTCGCAAGTACTTCGTCAACTACCACGGTGCTGTCGCCTTCGACTTTCATCAAGACAATCTTGATGCCGTTGAGGCCAAGCGTTACGAGGTTTTCGTCAGCAGCCGACCCGTTGAAGTTCACATCGTTCCATACCGCACCGGTCAAGGTAACCGGCATGTAGTTGAGAAAGACAACCGCTTCAGGATCAATACCAGAGGCAACCGTGATGGCAACCAAGTCGAGGTCTTCGCCACCGTCGGTGTCAAAGTTACTGATCATTCCTTCAGGATTTACTTCGCGGATCACGTAGTCACCAGGAAGAACAGCGGTAAAGGCGAAGTCGCCATTCTCGTCGCTTTTCACTTCAGCAATCACGTCGCCAGCCGCATCAAGCAACTGAACCATTGAGCCTTCAATACCGTTTTCATCAGAGTCAGGTGTTCCGTTTCCGTTCATGTCATTGCGAACTGATCCAGAGATGGTACGCCCAGGCGCATCGCTGAAATTGACAGGTGTCAACTCATTGCTACCAGTGAAGTTCACCACAACCATGTTGTCATTGATGCCATCGCTGTCACCTGTGCTGTAGGTTTCGTTAGGATCCGTTTCGGTGATGACGTAGGTGCCAGGTCCAACCGGTGGGAAGGCATAGGTACCGTTATCGTCGGTCTGAACAACCGCGAGTACGTCGCCGCCAATGGTGCTGAGGGTTACAGTGACCCCTGGCAAGCCAGGCTCGTTGGCATCAACGACACCGTTACCGTTGTCATCCTGGGTGACACTACCTGTGATGCTCACAGGATTGTTATCGACCAACTCGAGAGGCTCAGAATCTGAACCCGTTGTAACGGTTACAAGTGTCTCGGTACGATCACCCGTGTCTGGATCGAGCTGTACAACAACCCAGTCACCAGCAGGAACCGTTTCGAACTCGAATACACCGTTTTCATCCGTGATGACTTCGCTGATTACTTCGTCCGTTTCAGGGTTAACCAACTGGACAATAACCCCAGGCTTACCAGGCTCATCGGCATCAGGCGTGCCGTCGTTGTCTTTATCGTCAACCACCGTACCGGTGATGCTGCTTTGCTTCGCATCAAGGAAGTCGTTACCAACTGAGTCGGTATCAACCAAGCTCACTGCGATGCTGTTGTCATTGCCGCCGTCAACATCAGAGGTGCTGAAGAATCCAGATGGATCGTTTTCACGTACGAGGTAATCACCAGGCAAGAGGCCTTCGAAAACGTAGTCGCCTTCTGAGTCTGTGTTTACGGTTGCAATCACATCACCATCTATCTCCAAGGTGATCACTACATCTTCGATGCCTGGCTCTTCAGCGCCTTCGCTACCGTCTGCGTTTTGGTCGTAGATAACCGAACCGCTGATGGACAACTTCATGACGTCGAAGAAGTTATTACTGAGTGAATCACCGCCAGAGATAACCGCAGAGATCATGTCGTCGTTAGCACCATCAATGTCGCCGGTGCTGATGTGATTCGCAGGGTTGCTTTCAACCACGCTGTAGGTGCCTTCTTCAAGGTTGGTGAAACGGTAGTACCCGCTGTCATCGGTGACAGTTGTCTTGAGGACATCGCCAGACTCAGAGAGAAGCTTCACGTCAACCCCAGCGATGACAGTCTCACCCGCATCCCATTCAGCATCTTCGTCGCGATCAAAGATCACGTAGCCGTCAAGGTTATAGAGGGCTGGAACGATTTTCGCATCGAGGAAATCAACCCCAACAACGTCTTCATCAGAGACTACGACGGTTACGAGGTTTGGCTCACCGCCATCACTGTCGGTTACCACGTCGAAGCCTTCAGGCACATCGTGCATGACAGTATAGGTATCGGCAGACAAGTCGCAGACATGGAAGGTACCGTCGACGGTCTGAACTTCAGCCACGAGCGAGTCACCCTTGAAGATACGGACAACTACGTCCGACATGTTGACGTCCGTTGAATCAATGGATTCGGATCCATTTTCGTCGTTCAAGACGGAACCATGTACGCAGAACTTCTCTTCAGGAATCTCAGCGTCGAAGAAGTCATTCTCTTCTGAGTCTTCACCTGTGATCACAACTTTGATGCTGTTCGGCTCGTCACCATCTTTGTCACCCGTTGACTCGTAGCCATCTGGGTCTTCTGCGGTGACGGTGTAGATACCGTCTACGAGATCGCAAACGTGGTAGCTGCCGTCATCGCTAGTAACCACCTCAGCAATGAGGTTTTCACCTTGGGAAACGCGCACCTTGATGCCAGCCAAGCCAGCTTCGCCAGCACCTTTGGTCGCAGAGCGATCCGCATCATTTACCACGGAGCCATGGAGGCAACGTTTCTCTTCTGGGATCTCAGCATCAAAGAAGTCAAGACCGTCTACATCGTCGCCGCTGATTTCGGTTGTGATGTGGTTAGGATCTTCACCATCTTTGTCACCGGTTGACTCATAGCCAAATGGATCTTCTTCCGTGACAACATATTCGCCGTCGACGAGGTCGCACACATGGTAGCTTCCGTCTTCACCTGTGATGGCTTCAGCCACGAGGTTGTCGCCCTGGAAGACGCGGATTTTCACCCCAGACAAGTTCGCTTCACGCTCGCCTTTGGTTGCAGAACGATCTTCATCATTCACAACTGAACCGTGGAGGCAGTGAGTCGCTTCAGGAATCTCAGCGTCGAAGAAGTCGTTTCCTTCTGAATCTTCGCCGTCGATTACGGTCGTGATGGTGTTTGGCTCTTCGCCGTCTTTGTCACCGGTTGACTCGTAGCCTTCTGGATCTTCTTCGGTCACCGTGTAGGTACCGTCGTCAAGATCGCAGACGTGGTAGCTGCCGTCTTCACCAGTCACCGCTTCAGCAACCATCTTGTCGCCTTGGAAGACGCGGATCTTAACCCCAGACAAGGTGCTTTCGCTCTCGCCTTTGGTTACAGAACGATCGTCGTCCTTCACAACTGAACCGTGGAGGCAGTGAGTCGCTTCTGGAATCTCAGCGTCGAAGAAGTCGTTTCCTTCTGAATCTTCGCCATCGATAATCGTCGTGATGGTGTTCGGCTCTTCGCCGTCTTTGTCACCGGTTGACTCGTAGCCTTCTGGATCTTCTTCGGTCACCGTGTAGGTACCGTCGACAAGATCGCAGACGTGGTAGCTGCCGTCTTCACCAGTCACCGCTTCAGCAACCATCTTGTCGCCTTGGAAGACGCGGATCTTAACCCCAGACAAGGTGCTTTCGCTCTCGCCTTTGGTTACAGAACGATCGTCGTCCTTCACAACTGAACCGTGTAGGCAATGGGTTTTTTCGGTATCGAAGAAGTCGTTATCTACGGAGTCCGTGTCGGTAAGAACCACGACAATTTCATTGTCGTTATCTTCGTCAGTGTCGCCGGTAGAAACGAATCCGTCAGGATCGATCTCAGTGATGGTGTAGGTACCAGGGCTCAGGTCGCAGACATGGTAGTCTCCGTTTTCATCCGTGGTAAGCTCAGCAACCAACTCGTTTTCGCTGTTGGTAACACGTACTTTAACGTTACCGAGGAAGGCTTCGCCCGTGCTGCCATCTTTGTCAGAATCGAAGAAGACGGTACCGTGCAAGCAGAGCTTGGTATCGAGGAAGTCGTTACCGGGCGCATCATCGCCATCAACCGTGACGCTGATTTCGTTGTCGTTGCCGCCATCTTTATCTTCAGAGGAGATGAAGGTTTCTGGGTCGGTTTCAACCACGGTATAGTCACCGTTTACAACGCAGAAGCTGTAGGTTCCGTCGTCAGCAGTGTTGGTGCTGTCAATTTCATGTATTCCGTTCATGAGGCGAATTTGCACCCCACTCAAGCGAGGCTCTTCATCATCTGTCTTGCTACGATCGATGTCGTATACAACTTTACCGCTAAGGGTGAACGTAGGCTGAGCAACGAGGGTTGGTGCGACCGTGTGACCACACTCGTCAACCTCAACCTCAACCACAGCATCTTCGCCGCAGGTATCAATCAACATTTCGTAGGTTCCAGCCTTGAGGCCAGAGAAGGTGTAGGCACCGAACGCATCTGAAGTAACAGATTGCAACTCAGCTGTAGCCCCTTTCGTACGGATACGAATGACTGCCGCGTCACGAGCGAATCCTTTTGCGTCGGTCAAAAGACCAATCACAGAAGACTCGTCAGAAGCCTCTTTAACCGGTGCTTCGGTGTGGCCGCACTCTTCCGTGGTAACCGGTGTGCCAGGCACTTCAGGATCGTCGATCTCATGGCAGGTTTTGACGGTGTAAACACCAGCGGGGAGGCTTTTGACGCTGTAGCGCCCAGAGTCGTCAGTCATCAAGCTAGCAACTTTTACGCCTTCTGCATTGTAGACCGCGACGCGGATGCCCGCTTTAGCAATGGCTGCTTCACCAGTACCACTTTTGATCAGACCAGAAAGACTAGAGGTTCCAGCGACTTCCTTTTCAGGCGCTTCGGTGGTGCCGCATTCTTCTGTCGTAACCGGTGTACCTGGAACAGATGGATCATCTTCTTCTTCACATGCTTTCACGCTGTAAGCTCCAGCCGCGAGGCCTTTCACACTGTAGCGGCCGCCTTCGGTTGTGATCGCGGTAGCGACTTTCACGCCTTCTGCATTGTAGACCGCGACGCGGATACCCGCTTTAGCAATCGCTCGCTCGCCGGTGCCAACGTTGACGGTACCAGTAATTTCGCTGGTGCCAAAAACCGTTTTTTCAGGCGCTTCGGTGGTGCCGCACTCTTCGGTGGTAACCGGGGTACCTGGAGCAGATGGATCATCTTCTTCTTCACATGCTTTCACGCTGTAAGCTCCAGCCGCGAGGCCTTTCACACTGTAGCGGCCGCCTTCGGTTGTGATCGCGGTAGCGACTTTCACGCCTTCTGCATTGTAGACCGCGACGCGGATACCCGCTTTAGCAATCGCTCGCTCGCCGGTGCCAACGTTGACGGTACCAGTAATTTCGCTGGTGCCAGCAACCGTTTTTTCAGGTGCTTCGGTGGTGCCACATTCTTCAGTGGTAACCGGTGTGCCAGGAACAGATGGATCACCTTCTTCTTCGCAGGCTTTCACGCTGTATGTGCCAGCCGCGAGGCCTTTCACACTGTAGCGTCCGCCTTCGGCTGTGATCGCAGAGGCAACTTTCACGCCTTCTGCATTGTAAATCGCGACGCGGATACCCGCTTTAGCAATCGCTTTTTCGCCGGTGCCAACATTGACGGTACCAGTGATTTCGCTGGTGCCAGCAACAGTTTTTTCAGGTGCTTCGGTGGTGCCACATTCTTCGGTGGTAACCGGTGTGCCTGGAACAGATGGATCATCTTCTTCTTCGCAAGCTTTCACGCTGTAAGAACCAGCCACGAGACCTTTGACGCTGTAACGTCCGCCTTCGGTTGTGATCGCGGTAGCGACTTTCACGCCCTCTGCATTGTAGATCGCGACGCGGATACCCGCTTTAGCAATCGCTCGCTCGCCGGTGCCAACATTGACGGTACCAGTGATTTCACTCGTGCCAGCAACCGTTTTTTCAGGCGCTTCGGTGGTGCCGCACTCTTCGGTGGTAACCGGCGTGCCAGGAACAGATGGATCATCTTCTTCTTCGCAAGCTTTCACGCTGTAAGAACCAGCCGCGAGGCCTTTCACACTGTAGCGTCCGCCTTCGGTTGTGATCGCGGTAGCGACTTTCACGCCCTCGGCATTGTAGATCGCGACGCGGATGCCCGCTTTAGCAATCGCTTTCTCGCCAGTGCCAACCTTGACTGTACCGGTGATTTCGCTCGTGCCAGCAACTTCTTTTTCAGGTGCTTCGGTGGTGCCACATTCTTCGGTGGTAACCGGTGTGCCTGGAACAGATGGATCATCTTCTTCTTCACATGCTTTCACGCTGTAAGCTCCAGCCGCGAGGCCTTTGACGCTGTAGCGTCCGCCTTCGGTTGTGATCGCGGTAGCGACTTTCACGCCCTCTGCATTGTAGATCGCGACGCGGATACCCGCTTTAGCAATCGCTTTCTCGCCGGTGCCAACCTTGACGGTACCAGTGATTTCGCTGGTGCCAGCAACCGTTTTTTCAGGTGCTTCGGTGGTGCCACATTCTTCGGTCGTAACCGGAGTACCTGGAACAGATGGATCATCTTCTTCTTCACAAGACTTAACCGTGTACGCTCCAGCCGCGAGGCCTTTGACGCTGTAGCGTCCGCCTTCGGTTGTGATCGCAGTAGCAACTTTCACGCCTTCTGCATTGTAGATCGCGACGCGGATACCCGCTTTAGCAATCGCTTTCTCGCCCGTACCAACTCGGATCGTTCCAGTGATTTCGCTCGTGCCAGCAACCGTTTTTTCAGGTGCTTCGGTGGTGCCACATTCTTCGGTCGTAACCGGAGTACCTGGAACAGATGGATCATCTTCTTCTTCGCAAGCTTTCACGCTGCAAGAACCAGCCGCGAGGCCTTTCACACTGTAACGTCCGCCTTCGGTCGTGATCGCGGTAGCGACTTTCACGCCTTCAGCATTAAAGATGACGACGCGAATTCCCGCTTTAGCAACCGCTTTTTCACCCGTACCAACTCGGATCGTTCCGGTGATTTCGCTGGTGCCAGCAACCGTTTTTTCAGGTGCTTCGGTGGTGCCACATTCTTCGGTCGTAACCGGAGTACCTGGAACAGATGGATCATCTTCTTCTTCACAAGACTTAACCGTGTACGCTCCAGCCGCGAGGCCTTTGACGCTGTAGCGTCCGCCTTCGGTTGTGATCGCGGTAGCGACTTTCACGCCTTCTGCATTGTAGATCGCAACTCGGATGCCCGCTTTAGCAATCGCTCGCTCGCCGGTGCCAACCTTGACGGTACCGGTGATTTCGCTGGTGCCAGCAACCGTTTTTTCAGGCGCTTCGGTGGTGCCGCACTCTTCGGTGGTAACCGGCGTGCCAGGAAGAGATGGATCATCTTCTTCTTCGCAAGCTTTTACGCTGTAAGAACCAGCCGCGAGGCCTTTCACACTGTAACGTCCGCCTTCGGTTGTGATCGCAGTAGCGACTTTCACGCCCTCTGCATTGTAGATCGCGACGCGGATTCCCGCTTTAGCAATCGCTCTTTCGCCAGTACCAACCCGGATCGTACCGGTGATCTCACTTGTAGGTGTAGCCGTGAGGTTGGTTTCCGCTTCGCTGCACGGATCAACTGTAACCGGTGTGCCCTCTTCAGGCCTTTCATTACAAACTGCGACAACATAATCGCCAGCTTCTAAATCAGTTAGGCTGTATGCACCTGCTTCGAGAGAAACGGTCTGCTTGACCAGTGCACCCTCTTTATAAATGCGAACCGGAATTCCAGCCAATCCAGCTTCGGAAGCTTTGGACGTAATTTTACCACGTACAGAACCCAAGTTGAGCACCGCCTCTTCGGCAAACTCCATCTCAGGTACAATAGTATCTTTGCACTCTTCAGCCGTTACGGGAATATCCGTATCTGGATCTTGGCCACAAACATTCAGAGCGTATTCAACTCCTGGCGTCGCATCAAAGATTGCGTAACCATTCTCCATGGTAACCGCAGTCGCAGCGAGTTCACGTGTTGACGCAACCCGAAGAGCCAGCTTCACACCAACCCGCGCTGCTAGCGTAGGCTTAGCAGGGGTGGTCTCTCTGGGTGTTTCAATCGTTTTTGAGGTTTCGAGCGTGCGAGACTTTGTCGCCGCCTTATTTGCAACCCGAACCGCAATGCGAGTCGCGGCCTTGACCGTTACTTTTGGAGCGAGAATTTTACCACTCTTACTTTTCACTGCGGTAAATGCCGCAGACTTCACTTCGGCGTGCAACCCTTTGGTCGCTCCAACCGAATAAACACTTCCCTCTTTAATGCCTTCACAGAAAGAATAGGCACCCTTGTCGTCAGTCATCGTCGTGGCGATCTTTTCACCAGCTTCATTATAGAGACTGACTTCAACGGCAGAAACACAAGCGCCAGAAGTATCACCATTATTGGCATCAACCGTTCCCTCAATGCATGGAGGCGCATCTGGGGTATTCACAAAATCGACAACCAAATCACCATCTTCTGGGAAGGAAACCGAACGCGGGTTCTCAACCGTTGTATAGCCTTCAGGGACAATTTGATTGACCGTGTAGTCACCTTTTTCAAGAGAAACGGAATAGGCTCCACCTTCTCCGGTTACGACGGTTTCAACAAGCTCTTCACCCACTTTAATTTGGAGCGTTACCCCAATGAGTCCTTCTTTTGCAGGAGTCGTAACCGTACCAGAAAGAGTGCGAAGATCAGCAACCCCTTCAAGCGCAGCGTCAAGGCCGTCTGCCTTCAACTGCTTAACCAGCGAACTTTTCGCCACGGTTGACATCGCCTTGTAGGTAGATGTGCGAGCCTCTGCATTAAGAGAAGCAAACAATGCAGATTGCTCAACAATTGAGAGCGCACGCATGACAGATGCGCGCTCAAGATCTGTCATACTCATCATCATCTCAGAGCGGAGTGCAGAATCTAACTTCATAATCAAAGAAGCCCGATCTGCAGCAGAAAGCGACTTGCTGATCGTGCTGCGCGAGGCAGCTGACATCGCAGAAAAAACCGATGCCTGGCGCTTAGAAGCAACCGCAGCCCAAAGGACAGCTTTTGTTTTCCGGCTTGCATCGATCATCGCTGCCATATCGGCATCAGAAAGAGAGTTCATCATCAGAGACTGGTCGGCTGATGACGCTTTGTTCATCAAGGCCAATCGCTGCTCCAGCGTAAGGCTTGCGAACATCGCGGTCTTCTGCTCGGCGGACATCGCAGCCAGAGCAACTGAAGTCTCCTCGGCGGTCAATCGCGGCACTAAATCCGATTGCTCAAGCCCCGTCATTTTTGCCACCACCTTACCGGTAAATAGAGCAGGGATTGCGCGATACACATCTAGCTTTTCTTCGCTTGTGACGGCCGCTCGGTAATCGAGTAAATAGTCGTCGGCTGTTTTTCGTGTAATAACTTCTTTTCCGGGCCTAGTTAGTTGCCCATGAGCCATCGTCAGGCTCAGAAGTATCATGAAGATCACGGGGATCGTTCGTCTTGCTGTTGTTTTCATGTTTTGTTCCATTGCTGTTGTTGTTTAAAATTGGTTTCCCCTTCAATTTAGCAAGTGATGTGCCAACATGGATTCACCTTCTCATCGGTGACAACTTGAACATTTTGCGACAGCTCTTTGTGACGAACCGAACATTAGAAACCAGAGCGAGCGACCCAACAATACCTTATAAACAACCTGAAATAAGTCGAATGAATCATTTTCTTAATAATGATACACTGGCCCAGGGTAATTATCAGACTTGATAACACCGAGACATTAAAGGCTTACCCGCTGCCCTCTTCCACCCCTTCCGCCTCCTTCCGCCGCCCCTTCCGCCCCTTTCTTAACAGCAGTTAAATGAGGACAAAAAAAAGCCGCCAAATTGGCGGCTTTTTGATGAACACGGAGGTTAACTTATACCTGCGCTTTATCGTCCTTTTTCTTACGCTTGAAGCGGGAAAGAAGACCTTTTTCCTCATCCTCCTCATGTCCATGAGAATAGTAGTAATAATAATAACCACCGTAGCGACCGTATCCGTATTTCCCGTACTTACTATAGTAGTAGGAGAAGCGGCTGGCCTTCGGCATGTCTTTGTTATTACAGACAGCCCCGAGAAGCTTGACGTTGGCGTTGCGCATATTCTCAGCCAGGAAGCTCGATGTTCCCTTTTGGGTTGAAAAGGTTTTCACCACAATGATCAAACCATCAACTTTACTGGCGATAATGAATGAATCGACCAATGAGGTAGAAGGCGGCGAATCGAAAATCACGTAATCAAACTCTTCATCAAGCGCTTTAACCAAATCGAGAAAGCGGTCCGAATCCAAGAGTTCGGCCGGATTACGAGGGGTTCCACCGCAAGGGATCAAAAAGAGGTTTTCGGTTACGTGAGAAACCGGAACCGCTGCATCAACCACGCCTTTTGCCAGATCGTCTTTATCTGTTCCCTGCAACAAGGTAGCCAAGCCATCGCGAGCCTTATCCACTCCAAATGCTTCATGTAAACGAGGCTTCCGCATATCCGCGTCAATCAGTACAGTTCGCTTACCAAGCTGCGCCTGGGCAATCGCGATGTTCATACTTACGATCGACTTTCCTTCAGAAGGCATCGCCGAAGTAACAGCAATAATCTTAGGTGGATTTCCGCCATCAGCAAAAGCCAAGTTCGTTCGAATCATACGGAAGGCTTCGGCGAAATGGCTTCGAGGTTTTGCAACCGCCAAGAAGTCACCCGCATCCGATCCTTTGTCAGTGCCCATTGGAGGCAAACTACCCAAAATTTCGCAATTGTAGATCGCGCGAACATCGTCGATGTCCTTCATGGTAGTATCCATGTAGTTCAAGAAGAAACAGGTACCGACCGCGAGCAGCGTCCCCAAAAAGCCTGCCAAAAGAAGGTTTTTGAAGTGATTCGGCCAAGACTTGTTTTTGGGTTGCTCGGCATACTCAACCACATGAATAAAGTCGCCTTGCTGCCCCATATTGGTGAGCTGGATTTCTTCGATCCGCTCTGAAACCTTCTTGAAGTTGGCCTGAATATTATCATGCTCGGACTTTAGCTCATCGTAATCGAGGGCGAGATTGTTAATCTCCGCAATACGATTTTCTGCCGCAATGATCGAGGCCTGAAGCATCTGCGCCTCCTTTGTCGCAGTCTCATTCTCGATGATGGTCATCTCAATTAGAGAAACCGTGATGCCCTGAAGGCTTTCTTCAAGATGATTCATTTGCGCCACCAGCCCATTGAGCGCTTGGTGATTTGCGCCAAACTTCAATTTTGCTTCCTCGTAATCAGCCTGAAGGTTCGTAAGGCGAGTCAACAGATCGGCATAAATCTTAGTTTGCAGAACATTTGGCAAGGTTTGAAGCTTCTTGATATTCCCTGCAGCCCGCTCAGCTGCCTCAACTTTCGCCTGTAGGGCAATCCGGTTTGGCTCAGCCCGATACTTACTTTCATTCAAGCCCTTCAAGGCTTCGTAACGAATTTCGTATTCCTGATCGAACGACGTAATCTTGTTCTCTTCTTTGAACTTTCGGATCTCCTGCTCGGCCGCTTGAAGCTTAAAGCGCTGTTCTTCCTTTTGCTGAGTGAGATCTTCAATGCCTTGGGACGAGACCCCAGAGCGCCGTTCGCGGTCCGTCTTTTGGTAGGCATCCACCAACGCATTTACATAATCGGTAGCTACTTTGCCTGATTCATGCAGCACCGCGACGTTAACCAAACGCGTATTCCGCTCTTGGCCGACCTTAAATTGCTGCTGCAGGGCTTTTACCGGGTCCTGCGAGTCACGGATTTCCGGCTGATTTTGAATATTTGGGTGATCCTTAAGAATCCGTTCCATAACCGGCTTTGAGGTCATCCACTTCAACTGAGTCGGAATGAACTCACGATTGTAGCCGCCAGTGTCCTCTTCATAGGTACTGCGGGTGTTCAAAATATCGATTTTACGGCTTTGAATCTCAAGCCGAGCTTTTGCCTCGTACTTCGGGACTCGAGTGAGGGAATAGATTCCGGCAATGACCAACACACCAAGGAAGACTGTGACCGCGATTTGCAACCGGCTCAGTACAACTCGGACATAGTCCCACAAATGAATTTCAATTTCTTCTTCGCTCAAAATAATCCTATTCTGGTAAAAACTTTGCGGAGAAATAACCCCCGCAAAGAGGCCGAACCAAGTAAATTCAGCAGGGGTTGCAAACAAAAAACGGGCTTCCGCGAGGAAACCCGTTTTTTAGCCCTGCCATTGAGTGGCAAAGGGTGGTTTTGAATCTGCCATTGAGTGGCAGGATTGATCATAAAGTGGCGGGCCGTATTAGAACCATCCAATTATTTCAAAAGATCTAGCTGAGGCCAAGATTGAACGCAGTGGGTTTCGAGCCTGAAAGGCTTTCAGAACGTAACGATGGGCAAGGCCCATCGGAAAATTGGCCGAGCCTCTGAAGTTTGGTTTTTAACTCGATAGGTCGTTTCAACCGAGATGGTTTCCACTGTCGGCGGTTGGAAACCGCCGCTCCTTGGCCTGCGGCGCATCACTTCTTCTGAGAAATTATGGATCCTACTAAGGTGGCGCGGCTTTCAATCCGCATTTGTCGAAACGGGACTTATCCCGTTGACCCCGGACTTGCGTCCGAGGCTATCAAATGCCGTCACTTCGTGGCTCTTTTTTTCTTGGGACAAATTGCCGCTCCAAAATTTAGATCTTGGCTATTCGAACCCCCGCAATTTCACACGTTAAACCTATGGGTTCGATAAATTTTGATGAAATATCCGGGCTGAAGGCTTTTTACGAGCTGAAGGCTTTTTACGAGCTGAAGGCTTCATCAAACAAGCCGCCAGCTGGGTCAAAGTCCATTTCACGGACAAAATCAGCTGCTTCAGCTGCGCCATGATCACGATCCATTCCTGGATCTTCCCATTCAACTGAAAGCGGACCGTTGTAACCAATTTCATTCAGAGCCCGCATGATTGCTTCGAAATCAATATCGCCGCGACCCGGCGAACGGAAATCCCAGTAACGACGTCGATCGCCAAAGTCGAGGTTACCCCCGAAGACACCCGCATCCGTCAAGGTTTCAGACCAGGCCACATCCTTCATGTGCACATGGAAAATACGGTCTTTAAAGCGGTGGATAAATTCGACGTAGTCGACGCCTTGATAGCCGAGGTGGCTTGGGTCGTAATTAAAGCCAAAGCGTGGATGACCATCTACGGCTTCGATGGCGCGTTCAGCCGTGGCGATGTCAAACGCAATTTCGGTCGGGTGCACTTCGAGGCCAAAGTTCACATCGACTTTGTCGAATTCGTTGAGGATTGGAATCCAGCGGTCGGCAAAATCTTTGAAGCCGGGCTCGATGTCCGATTGAAGGGTTGGCGGAAAGGCGTAGAGCAGGTGCCAAATGGAGCTTCCGGTGAAGCCATTGACGACTTTCACTCCGAGACGAGCTGCCGCCTGTGCGGTGGCAATCATTTCGGCCGCAGCGCGTTGACGAACCCCTTCAGGATCTCCGTCGCCCCAAACATGCTCGGTTGAACCGCCCAGAATGCGTTGATGACGGTGGTCGATGTTGTCGCAGACGCACTGTCCGACCAAGTGGTTGGAAATCGCGTGGAGCTCAAGCCCGTTGTCTTCGAGGAGTTTGCGATGTGCATCGCAGTAGGCTTGATCAGCTTTATTCACTTCGAAGTGATCGCCCCAACAACCGAGTTCGAGGCCATCGTAGCCAAATTCACGCGCTTTTTCGAGCATCGTGGCGAGGGAAAGGTCGGCCCATTGGCCGGTAAAAAGAGTGACAGGTCGTGACATAATTATCTCCTAGGTGTCGTTAAAAATTAGAAAGGTGGGGTGCGGGCTTAGGTGATTCAAGGAATCTGCATGGCAGTCCATTTATCATTCGAACCCGCGCTTTTGACCACGGTATCGAGAAAGGCCATACCGCGAACCGCGTCTTCGATGTCCGGAAAATCTTCCATGACTGGATCTGCTTGGTCGCCGCTGAGTCGAGCGGAGAGACAGTGCGCGTAGTTTTTGTAGATATTCGCGAAGGCTTCGAGGTAGCCTTCGGGATGGCCAGCTGGTGTCCGGCACGCGCCAGCAGCCGCTTCAGTTAAGTAACCTTGACCCGCGCGATAGACTTCGGTCGGGCGATCGATGTGTTTTACCAAGAGGGTGTTTGGTTCGAGTTGATGCCATTCGAGGCCTCCGGTTTCGCCGTAGATCCGGATGTTAAGGCTATTTTCTTCTCCGACCGAAATTTGGCTGGCGTGAAGAATGCCCTTGGCTCCGTTTTCGAAACGGAGCAAGACATTGCCATCATCCTCGAGCGGACGACCTTCGACAAAGGTGGTGAATTCCGCGCACATCTCGGTGATTTTAAGTCCGCTGATGTATTCGGCCAAGTTTTCGGCGTGGGTTCCGATATCGCCCATGCAGCAACTTGCGCCTGCTGTCTTGGGATCGGTCCGCCAGTTCGCCTGCTTTTGACCAGACTCTTCGATACGAGTCGCGAGCCAACCCTGAGGGTATTCAACCACGATTTTACGGACCTTGCCGATGGTGCCAGACTCGACCATATTGCGAGCCTGTTTGACCATTGGGTAACCAGTGTAGTTGTGCGTGAGACCGTACATGAGGCCGGATGCCTTGACGATTTCGCGGAGCGCGATCGCTTCGTCGAGGTCGAGGGTCGCCGGCTTGTCGGACATGACATGAAATCCATTATCGAGCGCGGCTTTTGCGACGGGAAAGTGGGTGCTGTTGGGGGTTACGATTGAAACGAAGTCCATGCGCTGGTCTTCCGGAAGCGCTGCTTCGGCCCTCATCATTTCTTCGTAGCTCGAATAAACGCGATCTTCAGGGAGGAAAAAATCTTTGCCAGAGGCTTTTGAGCGTTCGGCGTCTGAACTAAAGCAGCCGCAGACCATTTCAATTTGCCCGTCAATCGAGGCGGCGATCCGATGCACTGCACCAATAAAGGCTCCACGGCCACCACCGACCATACCCATACGAAGTTTGCGTTCTAACATAGTTATTTCTCCTGATAAAAAATTGTTTTGGCAGTCAGGCTACCAAGCGAGACAAAAGCGAAATCAGAGGCTTATGAAAAGCGAAATCAGACAAACAATCGGCCGATTTAATGGATAAAACTCGGTAAAATTCGTTTCGGTATGGTCTGAAGCGCTTTGCGCGTGCCCTTCTTGTGAGCCGTGGTGACGATGAGTAGATCGAGCGCTTTACACATCATGATGAACTGGGCCCCTGCCCCACGGCCGGTAATGCAATCGAACCTGCGTTCGCCCGCATATTTCATCAAAATTATCGAACCGATAGGTTTAATAGGTTAGATTGAGGGGGTTCGAATAGCCAATATCTGAAATTTGCGAGGACAATTTAGCCCAGAAATGAAGCGCCGCTTCGCGGCTCATTTCCAACTGTGCCAGAATCAGTTTGATGAAATAGTGCTGTCTGCCGCGCCTACGACAGATCGGGTCCTACAAGGATATTTACAAACCAACCGGCTTATCAGGATCCGTCAGCGGGGCGATGGAATCACGAATTTCCTTTAAGGTCTCGCGGAAGGGACCGCGCTGGAGCAGGTCATACTTTTCGGAAGCATACAAAATTTCCAGCGCTTTGCGGGGCTCGCCAGCATCTCGGCACAGAACCGCCCATTGAACGGGGTATTCGAGGCGACGCGGATCGAGATCGATGGCTTGCTGCATGGATGCATCGCATTCCGCATCGCGACCGGTCATCCAATATACGATTCCCAATCCAGCATGAGCCGGTGCATCGAAGGGGTTTGCCTCGATGGCTTTTTGAAAATGGATTTCCGCTTCATCGAGGGCTGCGGCGTAGGTTTCAGGTGTCTCGGTTGAGTTCGCAATGTAAAGCGCGAGCTCAGCGGAGCTTCGTTGCAATCCACCGTGGCCAGGGTAGAAGCGCTCGGCTCGCTCGAGGGGGCGAGCAAGTTGATCCACTCGATCGAGTACATTACTCGTGGATCCTTCCTGCCAAATCTCTTCGACCTCCAAGGCCGCATGCACAGGGAGCACGGCTGATTCAGCGAGAAAGATTCGTGTTGCAGCCAAGATGGTCACGATACAACCGAGGACAAGCGTGGCAGAGAGTGCCAGCATCGGAGTACGCTTGAGCACCAACGGATTAAATTTTTTCGAAACGAAGAGGCGACCAGAGAGGATCCCGATCAGCGCGACGAAACAAGCCGCATTGGCAAAGTTATGCAGGCTGAAATCAAACGCGTTGTGTACCATGGTCGCGATGGTGACTCCAAATATAGCGGAGGCGAGTACGGTATCGCGGGGCTTTTCGGATCGGTAAATCGCCTGAGCACTACGGAAGAGAAGCCATGCGAGAAGCAGCGCGACGAGGCCAAATCCAATCCACCCGTAATCCGTGATGGTTTCTAAAAACTCGTTGTGCGCGTGACGAATGTATTGTTCGGGATGCTTGAAGGCCTCACGATACGGAGGAAAGAGATATTCGAATGTGCCACCGCCGTTACCGACAACCGGGACATCTTGGATCATCGACTGTGTATCAGTCCAATATTCTAAACGTGCGTCAACCGGGATTTCTGTGATGCGATCTTGGACCTCGGGGAAGGCTTTGTAAAATCCGAAAAAGGCTCCGCCGATCACAAGCGGAATGAGGACGAAGGTACTTAGCATCGCTTTCCAACCGCGTTGAGACGAGACAAGAATGAGGCTGATGAAGGCACCAACAGCAAACCCAAGCACCCCGCTGCGGGAACCGGTGAGGAAGAGAGTCGGCACCATAAGGAGCAAGCCGTAGCCAGCGATCATGCGCAACAAGCCCCCAGCCCCAGAAGCAAATACGAGGCAGAGACAGGCGATGCCTAAGACACTTAAAATTTGGGCAAAGTGATTGGGGCAAAGGAAGGTTCCGCTCGCGCGATTTCCGTATTGTTCAGGACGGACATCTAAAAAGACATGCGAGGTTCCATTCACGGCCTGGATGACGGCGTACCACGCTTCGCCCACGCCAAAAAGGATCAGCAAACCGAGGAGAAATTTCCAACGAGTCCGTCGTGCTGAGATTTCCGTCCAGGCCAAAAGGGCGAAAAAGAGAGCGGATAGTTTTACCCACTCTATGTGGGTGAGATAGGGAATTTTTGAGAAGAGGAAACTTTGAACGCCAACGAAGAGCAAGAGAACCAAGGCGATGGCAGTAGCCGGTGGCAAGAGGAGTCGCGTGTGCCCTTTCTGGAAAAAGGGGCGAAGAAAAACAAGTAGACTGCCGATACAACCGAGCAGAAGAAATGGATAGGCGGTGGCGAAGCGCGAACCGCCGTAGACGATCGTGCTCCCCATCACAGAAACCAAAAGGCAGATAACGGGAAGCCAATCCGCTACGGGATGAGGACGGCTGAGAAGAACAGTAGAGCTTGGTTTCATTCAGAATGCATCGATGCAATTAGCCCAACTAGGCGAGAAAAAGAAAAACCCCAGTTAGGTGGATCGACACTTAAGGGGTTCAACCACAAAAAAACGAGGCCAAATCGAGATGCGTGCGCCATCAGGGACGAGCATCTCTTCTGAGCAGCGAAGCTACAAGATGGTCCGACCCACAAAAATCGAATCGCCTGGCAAGATGAGCGGATCCTGAGAAGGGTTCTTCTGAATATACTGCCAACTCAATTTGAAGGTGATGCCATCACGGGTGACGCTGATGTGATCTTTGTGAGCAAACTTTTCTTTTCCACCAGCTGCATTTACTGCCTGAGTGAGGGTGATTCGCTGGGTGTAAGGATAAGCCGCAGGCTGATTCACCTTGCCACCAACAAAGATGCTTTTTGAAGGAAAGGTTACGTTGGCGTTCGGATTCCGGTAAATCTTTTTGTTCTTGTATTGATCGCGGATCAATTTTTTGACCTCCGCGCTCGTCATTCCTTCGACTTTTAGCGGATCTAAATGGTCTAAAACGATTTCGCCATTGCCATCGACTTCGACCTCGATGGGTTGGCCACCAAATTCACCGCCGGTACCGGTCAACTGAATCTGCATAGGTTCGCCACGACTGATACGATAATCGGTTGAACGAAGGCGGTTCAGGTCGACCAAGGCCTGCTCTTCTGATGAAAGTTTTTTCCCGCGAGGGTTAGGATTTTGTACTGAGCGTGTCTTCGGTTGCGAGGGGCGTATCTGCGGTTGCAACGGGCGTATCTGCGGTTGCGAGGGGCGTATCTGCGGTTGCAACGGGCGTATCTGCGCTTGCGAAGGGCGTGTCTGCGGTTGCAACGGGCGTGTCTGCACTTGCGAAGGGCGTGTCTGCGCTTGCAACGGGCGTGTCTGAACTTGAGCCGCTGGCAGCTGTGGCTGGATTGGTTGCGACGAGTTAATCCGAGTTGGTGCCTGGGCCTTAAGACCTTCGATTTGTCGTGGATCGATCATTCGGGGTGAGCTCGGTTGAGCTGTGATCGGTCTAAGCTGTGGCTGGGTGCGCAACTGTGGCTGGGTTCTAAACTGTGGCTGGGTGTTAGCCGCAGGCTGGGTGTTTGCGGCGGGCTGAATCCGGATTCGCGGTGGGGTGACCGGAGCTGGCTCTTCTTTTTTCTTTTTGAAAAATCCGAAAAGCCCTTTTTTCTCAACGACTTGGACCGTGGGTTCTGCTGGTGCCACAGCGCTCTTCGTGGTAGCCGAACGAGGTAAAATCGCTGCAGGCGGATTCTGGCTAATTCGAGTCTCTTCGCGGCTACGTCGGTCAGAGCTCGTTGGAAAAGCGGGGCCGGTGCGGAGCGCGGATGTCATGGGCCGTGAGCGGGCATCGCTTACTCTGCGCGCTCCGGCATAATGTCCGGCCGACGCTTTGGGTTGGCTAGGAAAAGAAGGTTTTGGAACAACGCGCGATGCCGCTGGCACGGTTGACGCCGCTGGCAAGGCTGAACCTGCTGGCACGACTGAACCCGCTGGCACGGCTGAAACGGTCGGGACAACTTGAACCCGACTTGGTAGCGCAACTCGCCTCGGCAATTCGACTCGTTTTGGCAGCTGCGTTTGGCGTTCGGTTGAAAATTCAGCTTCGCCTTTGGGTCCGGCTTGGGCAGAGCTTGCAGAAAAAAAGAGCAGGCCAATCAGCGAGCTCGCGAGTAACAAGGACGATTTAGAAGCGGTCTTCATGTTTGCCTGAGGTTGCAGATATTTTCGGAGCGGGAGCCTGACGAGCATCATCAGGTGCCTTGGTGTAGTAAGAGTCAAAGTAGCTATAATATTCGTCGCGCATGACGTTGATGTTATTCAGAACAACCCCAACGAGCTTGCCACCAACGTTCTCAATTACGCGTTTGGCGCGTGCGCTAAGATTACGAGGGTACTTGCGATATTGGACCACTTGCATGACACCGTCCACTTCACTGGCGATAATGGAGGCATCGCTTACGCCCATAATCGGAGGTGCATCAAAGAAAATGTAGGTGTACTCAAGGCGGAGTTTAGCAATGAGGGCTCGGACTTTATTCGCATCCATCAGTCCGATGCTGTGATTGGGTAAGCGACCACTCGGCATGAAATCAAGATTCGGGAAATCCGAGGCCTGGATCATTTGTTCAGGCGGAACGTTATCTAAAAGTACGTCGGTGAGACCGTGGCTATTATCGCGATTAAAATGAGTGTGCTGCACTGGACGACGCAAATCGCCATCGATGACCAAGGTTCGGTCGCCCATGCTCGCGCAAATATACGAGAGGTTAAAACAGGTTGTCGACTTGCCTTCTCCGGCTCCTGCGCTGACGAGGGTATATACCCCGCCGTTTGATTGCTCGCCATTTTCACGCCCATAGAAATGAAGGTTGGTCCGAAGTAACCGATAGGATTCAGCGCTTGGGCTGTCGGGTCCTTCGAGGTTGAGCGTCTTAACCTTCTGCGGAATGACTCCAATCACAGGTAAGCCGAGGAAGTTTTCGATATCATCTACCGTTTTCACGGACGTGTCGAGGTACTCGAGGAAGTAGGCGAGGCCGATACCAAGAATCGTTCCAACTGCGAGGCTGAGGAGAATGTTCAACAACAGATTTGGGCTGACCGGCTTTGTTTCAGGCTCAGCACGTTCAAAAATTTGTACTAGACGGGTACGTGGCATTTGGATGCTACTGCTTTCGGTCGCGACACGACTGCGAAGTCCTTCGACGATTTCGCGTTCGTTTTCGACTTTCTCATTGGCCCGTTCGTAACGAACCATGCCGCCAGAACGTTTGAGTAATTCTTTTCGCTCGATGGCTAAAAACTCTTCCTTCAAGGCCGCATGTTGAGATTTTACTGTTTCTAAACGGGTGCGAACCCCAGACATCATACCCGTAAGACCTGCGGTAAATTGGGTTTCGTATTCCTCAATGGCGGAATTGATCGTCTGCACATCGGGGTGATTCTGAAGCAATGTTTTTAGCATTTCAGATTTTTGCACCCGAGCTTCTAGCAGCATGCTGTGGGTATTCACCAGAGATGGATCGACATTAAAATCGGGCAAGGTGCTGAACGCAGAGTAGAGCGCGACGCCGTTGAGTTTCTCAAGGTTACTTAAGCTAGCCTCGAGTCCGACCATTTCGATATTATATTTCGACAGGTCATCTTGCATGTTCCGAACCGCGAGATTGTCGAGGGTCGTGTCTTCGTAGACGATGCTGATATTTTCCTCAACTCGAATATCTTCGCGGACCTGAATCAGCTTTTGCAGGATTTCAGACCGGCTATCGAGGACCACTTCTAATTTATTGAGCGCGTTTTTAATCCGCTCCATCTCGCCATCAAGACGGGATTTTTTATAGGTCTCAGCCACGAGGTTGGCGAGGTCACTTGCCTCATCGGGCTCACGGCTACGAACCGTGATATCTATCACGCTGCTACTGCGCTTATGCTCAAGCGTGGTCATTTTGTCGAGGAGGTCGACTGATTCCTTGAGCTCTAGTGGGCTCTCGTCTTCGTTATACAACTTTCCCCAACGCCCGGTGAGATTCATGTTCTCATCTTCAACGATTCGCTGAAGGTTTGGGCGAGATTTGATGACTTCGAATTCGGATTGAATGAAGTACGGGTTGTATTGACTCATCATGGTCCGTTCGAAAACGTCCATATCCGTCTTGTCCTCTTCGATTTTAATCCGACAAGTGGATTCGTAGAGCTTCGGCATCATAAAGGTAACTGCGGTGCCGGTAAGAACAACCAATAGAATGATCGCGAGAATAATCTCTTTGCGATTTTTTAAAACGCGCCAATAATCCAAAAAATGGAGACCGGCATCTTGCTGTTGTTCCTGGCTCATAATCCTTCGTTACCCCTATAATGCAAAAAACTAGTGAGACACATAGCCTCACTAGTTTGTTCAAAAACAGTCTAAAGTTGCAGTATCTGCAAATTATAGACTAAGGCGCCAGCCGAGGCTTACGCGGTTTTGATCGTAGTCAGCGCCAACATCGGAATCGATGGTGCTGTGCTGGAAGTTCGCTTCAACAGCGTGGAGCTCGTTGATCTCGTAAGAGAGGCGCGAAGAGAGCAAGAAAACGTTTTCGTCGCCATCTTGGTCAACACCTTCAGCAGCTTCGTCGAGGTCATACTCGCCGAGTGCATAGTTAGCGCCGAGTCCAAGCATGATGCGAGGAGAAAGCTCTTGGTCAAGACCAGCGTACAATGACGCACGGTTTTGGTTTGCGTAGCCCGCAACCGAAGATTCAGACATGCTGTAGTTCACACCGAAGTTGATCGCAGAGCGGTCAGAAGGGGTAATCAGGAAGGCACCGTCAACATATGGAGACTCAGAAGAACTGCTGTTCGCATTATCGAAGTCTTTTGACTCAAGACCGGCACGAACACGTCCAGAAAGAATATCGCTGAATACGCGCTCGCCAACCGCACCCACTTGGATGCTGCTTGCGTCACGGCCATCATCTTCGTAATCCCAATCGCTGAGGCGTACTTCGCCACCAACTGTGGTGTTTTGCTCAAGGTCATACATCAAGTCTGCACCGATTACGTTTTGGGCGTAGTCAAGTGCATCGCCGGCTGCGCTGTCTTCGTAACCTAGAAGAACGTTGCGGTATTCAAGACCTAAGGTGGTTACTTCCGTAAGGCCGTAATCAGCGCCAAGGTTGGCAGAATTGTAGGTGAAATCATTATTGTTACGAACCACGGTGGTTTCACCGAGGAAAGTTCCCATCAGCTCAGGCTGTTCCGCATAACGGAATGCATTCGCTGCGCTTAAAGACAAGCGATCGTTCACGTCGTGAAGGATGCTGATGTCAAAGAGGTGGTGTAGGTCTGAATCATCTTCGTCACGATCCGTGTAGTAACGGAAAGAAGGCGAGTAGCTCGCGCTTAACTTAGTTTGTTCGAAGGTGAGAGACTTTCCAACTTGGAACTCCTCGATAATGACCGCGCTGCTGTCCGTATTGTTGTCGGTTTGGCGAACATTGTCGTCAAATTCAACCCGAAGGCGGTTTTGGAAATCAAATGGTAGGCCACCCTCTTGGGCGGTTCCAACCACGGGAAGGATAGATGCGGCAATCAAAGCCGCGAGAAAGGTACGTATTTTCATCAAATGCTCCTTGGATCTATGTCGTAGATCTGGCGTTAAATTAGTAGGAATCGACTCGGTAACTGACAGGGGTCTAGTTAGGAGTTGAAGGACGGGTGATGCGGATCACACGTGAACCAAAACGGGTACGTGTGATGGGCTCTGGTGCAACAGCAGGAGCTGGTGCAGCGGTAGAAGCAGAAGCCGGTGCTGGCGAGTGGCTTGCAGGTGCAGGTGCAGCCGAGCGTGAAGCAGTCGAGCGTGATGGAGCCGGAGTTGATGCAACAGCCGCTGGCTCAGCAGCAGGTGCTGCAGCGACAGAAGCGTCAGACAATGAACCAGAAGACGCACGAGCGAAGTCAACCCCGAGGGCAGACTCATCACGAGCACCAAGGATCGGACGACGAGTCAGTGGATCAGAACTAGACAACTGACGAATAACGCCACCATCTTTAGAAGTAGCGAGTGGGCGAAGTTTCGCCAATGCGTCGCTTACAGAATCAACTGGAATTCCACTATCTTCGAGCAACGCAACGTAGGAACGAGGCTGACCCTGTTGTTCTAGAGGAATCCGACCTGACCAACCTAGGGACTCGACCATGATTTTAGCAAAGTCGCCGACTTTAAGCTTACGGGCTGCATCCCATCCACCGAAGGGTGAAATGCTGTTGGCACGCAACGCATCAATTGCAGTTGCATCGGTGTAACGAAGTGGAAGATTTTTAGAAATCCCTAGTTTTTGAACGAGGGCAGTCGCCACATCGCCCTGTGTAAGGGTATCTTCTTCCGCTTGCGCGCTGATTGTAAGTCCTGCCAGCATTGCGCACATTGCGACCACCGCCAGGGTTTTTGATAGACCTGTTTTCATAGTTGAAACCTCTCGCTCTCCAAAGTTTGTTAAGTTTATATTTTCGATTACGTACGCCCGCAGGGTTAGATGTTCAAGCAATAAAAGACGGTTTTTCACTCTCCATAAACCGCATTCAGCTTCATTTATGGAAGGTTTGCTCAAAATGTAATCCTCATCTTACTTGACGACCTTCGCCATGCTCTGCGTTAAAAATTCTGCTTGAATGATTTTGTTCGAATCTAGCTTACCTAGGAGCCCCGTCGACCTACTATTATATAGAGGTGTAGAGTTCGGGCCGACCTTCGATCTGGCCTTCGATCCGATTTCATTCACATTCTAGCTTCACTGGCTTGATTCACGTCTTCAATTAGACAAATTTCGCCAGTACAATCGAATAGACCCCGATATGCCTGCTTCGTTCACTTTTTTATTATCCCCACCTCAACGGAGACGACTTTTGGCGCACATGGCAGATTCGGTTTACGAGAACGCGAAGATCCCTCACACCGTAAAAGCGGTAAAAACGGAATCATTATTCATCAATCTGTACCACAGTGGCAAATGTTTCGTGCAGGGAAAGAAAGCAGCTGACTGGGTTGAGAATACCTTCGAGCCCAACATTCTGAACGACCCAGAGTCAGATGAGGCACCAGAGGGGATGCATCCGCACATGGGCATCGACGAAAGCGGCAAAGGTGATTATTTCGGGCCGCTGGTGATTGCCTCCGTTTATGTGGATCCTGAAACGAGCATGGCCCTGATGAAAGCTGGAGTTCAGGATAGCAAGGCGATCAAGTCCGACGCCAAGTCGCTCGAGCTCGCGCGCGAGATTAAACGAATCACAAAAAACCGACTGTCTGTGGTCCGAATTGGACCAGTGGCCTACAACCGGATGTTTGAATCCGTGGGAAATCTAAATCGTCTCCTTGCTTGGGGCCATGCCAAAGCGATTGAAAATCTATTGGAAATCGTGCCGGACTGCCAACATGCGGTGGCGGATCAGTTTGGCCCGCGAAAGCTAATCGAAGAGGCCCTGCTCGATAAAGGGCGCAAACTCATTCTGGAGCAACGCACCAAAGCTGAGTCTGACATCGCTGTAGCGGCGGCTTCGATTCTGGCCAGAGCAACCTTTGTGGATGCCTTGAGCAAGCTGAGCGATAGCCTCGGCATCGAACTACCCAAAGGGGCGACGACGGTGAAGCCAACCGCGCACACGATTTTAGATCAGCATGGCGAAGACGCGTTGCAACGGGTCGCGAAGTTGCACTTCAAAACAACCCGGGAAATATTGGACGATCGCTAAGCCGAAACCGAGTGGCTTACTCTTTGGTGTTGCGAGCCGACTCATCATCGGGCTTGCGATACGGCCGAATGATCAGGCGCAGATGCTGATCGTAGGTTAAGTAACTCCAGCACCAGTTCAGAAAGACGATGATTTTGTTCTTCACGCCGATGAGAGCGAAGAGGTGCACCACCAACCATACTAGCCAGGCGAAAAATCCATTAAAACTTCTGGAGGGTAAATCGACCACCGCCTTGTTGCGGCCAATCGTCGCCATGCTCCCCTTGTCTTTGTAGGAAAACGGGAAAGGCTCCCCTGCCCCATCAAGGCGTAAGAGCTCCGAGATATTTTCCGCGAGATGCCGCCCTTGCTGCAAGGCGACTTGCGCCACTTGCGGATGCCCTTCGGGAAAAGCATCCCCTTCCTCCATGTAAGCGATGTCTCCGATCGCCAGCAGATCATCAAAGCCATTGACCCGATTCATGCGGTCCACTGCAATCCGGTTGCCACGTACCAATGCATCTTCCGGCAAGCCCTCGATGGTATTGCCGGTAATCCCCGCAGCCCAAATCACCTTGCTGCTCTGAATGGTCGATCCGTCTTTCATTTCAACGAGGGTTCCGTCGAAACCCGTCACCCGCATGCCGGTGTGCACGTTCACCCCGAGGTCTTCGAGAAAGTCCTGCGCGGCCTTTGAGGAGGCGGCACTCATGCCCTTGAGCAAGACGTCCGGGCTGGTCACTAAATGAATATCCAACTCCTTAAGATCAAGCTCAGGATAATCCTTAGGCAGAACGTATTTCTTCATTTCCGCTAGGGCGCCTGCGAGCTCTACCCCAGTCGGCCCACCACCGACGATCACCATGTCGAGCATACCTTGTCGCACGTGATAATCCGTGGTGGTCACTGCCTTTTCCAAATCACTCAGGAGCTCGTTCCGTAAGAACAAGGCTTCCCCAACCGACTTCATGGGAATCGCATTCCGCGCCATGGTTTCGTTGCCAAAGAAGTTGGTGTCCGCACCGATGGCAACAACCAACATATCGTAGCGTAAGCTGCCGAGGTCGGTTTCGACCTCTTTGGCCACTGGGTCAACCCGCTTCACTTCAGTGACGCGAATGTGCACATTTTTGGCACGCTGAAACAACTTACGAAGCGGGAATGAAATCGACGCGGGGTCGAGCCCAGCCATCGCGACCTGATAGAAGAGGGGCTGAAATTGATGGTAATTATTTTTGTCGATCAACACCACCTGAAGATCGGAACGTTTGGCTAAACGCTTGGCCAAGCTGAGGCCAGCAAAGCCGGCACCGACAATGACAACTCGCTTCTTATCTGTTTGAGGAATATTAAAGCCCATGTGGTATCCATAGAGAACGCAGGCAAACTGGAAAGCGTAAACAGTCGGCTTCAATCAGGATTTGCCATTTCTAGGCAACCGTCCTTTTGAAACCTGAAGAATTCGGGCGTGGGCTTGAGGGGTAGAAATAAAGTGGCCAAGGCCTCAGGCAACGGGCAACGGTCAACGGGATAAATCCCGTTGCCTGAAGTTTGGCTTTTAACTAGATAGGTCGTTTCAACCGAGATGGTTACCACTGTCGGCGGTTTCCAACCGCCGACAGTGCGATGCATTTCGTTTGAAAGAACCTATCTGGTGAAAAGCCAAACCCCAAGCTGAGGCGTCCGGCCTCAGGATCTTAGCAAAGAGAGTGTGTGCACTCGCACAGGCGGGATTCTTCTGCCACTTTTTTGGGTTCGAGAGCTTCTTTCGTCACCGCCTAGCTAGGAAGGCGGTGGCACGAACACGCCCTTGGAAAGGCATGGTACAGGCCGATAACAGGTCAAGGTCAAGGTCGAGGTCGAGGTCGAGGTCGAGGTGAGGGCTTTAATAGAGACCTGAAAAATCAAGTCCCTTGCCTCTGCCTACATTTCACTGCCGCATCATTCCTTTGCCAATATTCCTCTGCCATCACTCCCCTGCGGACAGTCCCCTGCGAACATCAGGACCTTTTCGGCGGAGCAAAAAAAAGCGGCTGACTCCTGAGAGCCAACCGCTATTTTTTCTATTGCTAGTGAATCCGGCTTAAGGCGCGGTCACCCGCAACTTGGTTCCGGCTGGCGCACTGAAGTACACCCCGAAGCCGCCATCTACTTCGACTACGTTGCCGATAAGGATGCGGTCGTTTGTCACGTCGAGCACCACCGGAGCCGTGTCGAATTCGAGCACGAAGTAGGAGAGCACATCAGCTTGCGCCGTGAAGGTGGCGGTGCCAGCTTCAGCAACCACCGTGAGGGTTGGTTCCCCGACCGCTTCGGCATCCATGGTAGCGCGAACCGCAGCCGAGTCTTCGCTACTGAGGTCGCTCGCGAGAACGCGGAGCGAATAGCTTCCGCCGACAGCGCCAGGCACCGTGAAGGCATTGGCATCAACCAGCAGATCGGATACCACGTCGCCATCCTGCAAGACGTAGACCCCAAGGGCATCCGCGTCGTTTAAGGTCCAACTTAACGCAACCCCATCCGCCACGACTTCTGCGCCGAGATCTGTCAAGTTAATCGCGGTGGCTGGGGCGAGGAATCCGAAGTCATTGTTATCGTCTTCGTCGTTGATTCCGAGCAAGACACCGTAGTCGCTTGGGGTACTTTGGATGGTCAGTTCCGGCGGAATAGTCGACGGATCAACCGCAACGAAGAACTCGCCAGCGGGCAGGTTATCGAAGACGTAATATCCGTTGGCATCCGTGAAGGTGCTGCTGAGGTAGTTGGTCACGCCGCCGACCACTTCGAAGAGGTCGACTTGCGCGTTCGGAATCCCGAGGATCTGCAAGTTCTCGTTCGACTCATCACCATCGTTGCTCAAGTCGATCCAGACAACCCCTTCGAGGAGGGAGATACCGGTGTTCACTTCGGCTGTATCGTGATCTTCGACATCGGGCAATCCGATGGGCTGGAGGTCATCGCCAACCGGCGTACCAAAGGTCCAGGCTTCGTTGAGCAGGTAGCCTTCGATGGTGCTAGCCATGCTGAAGTTTGTGATGGCACCCGGCGCCAAGGTACCGTCGAAGGTCTGTACCAGTCCGAGCACATCGTCTTTCAACATGACGTTACTCAAGATGGTATCGCCAGTATTTTCGATCGAGAAGCAGTAGGTCACGGGGGTTCCTTCGAAGCCGTCAACATAATCGAGGCCGGGGCAGGTTCCGTCGAGACTGACCGTCTTCACGAGGGTGATGTCAGGATTTTTCTCATCCACTTCAGCTGTATCGTTGTCGAAGACAGCGGGAAGGCCATTCTCCGGATAACCGATGGTTTGGGCGTTGTTGAGGAGAGAGCCGTCGATCGTCCGTTCGAGGTAAACGCTGTGGGTGGCGCCTGGCGCGAGACTGGCAATGACGATCTGCTGAAAGGTTGGCGAGATGTCGGTGTCGTTGAGTTCAACATTCTCCAAGGTAATGGAACCGGTGTTCTCGATCACGAAGCAGTAGGTGACGTCACCGTCATGCGGCCCGATCACTTTTTCGACGGAGCTTGGGCAGCCTGCGCCATCGTCATGGCCGAGGTACACAGTTTTGAGGAGGGTAATGTCAGGCTGTCCGCAAGGACCTAGCACCGTGACTTGAACCATGCACGTGGCGCTGTTACCGCAGTCATCGGTGGCGACCAAGGTGACGAAGGTGTCACCGATATCGACCACGGTTCCAGGCGCGGGGATCTGTACCGTCGTAACCGTTCCGCAGGTATCGGATACCGTACCGAGCACGTCAGGGATGACCCCATCGCAGTTTTCGCTATGTGGCATCATGATGGGCGAAGGCTTGCAGCTTAGAACCGGAGGCGTGGTGTCCACCACGGTGATCAGCTGCGTGTGCAAGGCCACGTTGCCGCAGAAGTCGGTCGCGGTCCAGAGACGCTCGATGCTGTAGGCGGCGGTACAGGCTCCGGTGGAGACGGTGTCCACGTAGTCAACCGCAATCGCACCCGCACAGCTATCGGATACGCCAGTCGGCTCTCCGGTATCCGCTGGTGTGGTGAGGGCGAGGCATTCCAAGCTTACATCCGCAGGCGGGGTGAAGGTAGGAGCCACATCGTCGAGGCGGAGAGTATAGGCCAGCTGATGCAGGACTTCGTTTCCGCAGCCATCGATCACTCGGAAGGCACGCTGGATAATTTGGTCGCAACCGATGGTGTTGGTGACGGCGGAAACCGCATCCAGAACCGCGCTGCAATTATCGCTGAAGCTGAAGGCCGCGAGGTCATCTTCAACCGAAGGAATGGCCGGATTGCATCCGAGATCCTGGTCGGCAGGATAGGCGGTGACAATCGGGTTCTCGGTATCGAGAGTGTAGACGAAGGCTTGCTCGCACACCACAGTTTGCCCGCAAACATCGACCGCATCGTAGGAGTAGGTCAAGCTGTAGAAGCAACCGTTGGTTGTGATCGTAGCTCCAGTGTAGTCCACGGAAACAATGCCGCAGTCTGAGTTCGGGGTGACCGCAGTTTCGTCGGGCGACGGAATGGTTGGGTTGCAACCGAGGTCGACCGGACCCATGCTGGCGCAGGTTGGCGGCGCCACAGTTCCTCCGGTAGAGTAGTGGATATTCTGGCTACCGTAAGCCACGTTGCCGCAGAAGTCTTCGAATTCATAAGTCCGCGTAACGGTGATCGCACATCCATTGGTGATGACTTGATCGCTGAAGTGCTGCGTGCTCACGAGGAGACAGTTATCCGACGCGAGAGCCAGCTCGGTGAAGGGCGGAGGCACATCACCGATGGAGGCTTCGCAACCGAGAATAATGTCTTGCGGGGTGAGCACAACCACGGGTGGAATTTGATCATCCACATAGCGGAAGGTCTGGGTGTGATCGCTGTAGTTCCCACACTGATCCCAAGCCCGATAGAGACGAGTCATGTCGATGAAGCAACCACCAAAGGTCGTTGAGTCACCCACGTGCTCGATGCGATCGATCCCGCATCCGTTGTCGGTGGCGCTGACAGATCCGATTGGATCCGGCACCGGAATCGTGGCCGTACAGGTGGCGCGCAGATCTACCAAAGCAGGCGCAGAAGCAGCCTCGTCGATGACAGGTGCATCGTTATCCAAGCGGTAGACGATTCTCACGTTGTGGAAGGTTTTCTGATCGCAGCCATCGGCGGCTTGGTAGATGCGTTCGACTTCGTATTCACAGATACCGATTTGGTTCGTGAAGTCGCTGATCACGGTTACGGTCGGATCGCCACAGTTGTCGCGGGCGACCAAGACCTCATTGTTTGCAGCCGGAACCGCATCCGCCGTATCGATGCAACCCAAGTCGCGGAAGGACGGTGGCGCTGAAACGATCTCAGGCCCCCAGGTGTCTTCGGTCCAGGTGTGAACGATCGGGCAAGAGGTGACGCTGTTGCCGCACTGATCGTAGGCGATGAAGGTATGCACCATGCTGCGTTCACATCTGGTCGCGCTAATGGCGCGGATCTGAGGTTCGACGGTTGTTCCGCAAGCCGAGGTAGCGATGATTTGCGCCATCAAGGATGCCTGAGTGGGCAGGTCAGCTGGATCCGGATTGCAGCCAAGATCAAAGCCTTCTGGGCAGTTGATCGTGAGGTCCGCCGGATCGAGCAAGACGCTGTAGTTGACGTCGTAGTCGGTGGTGTTGCCACAAGCGTCAACCGCGGTGTAGCGACGAAGGATGTCGCTCGAGCAGGTACGATCATTGGTCACAGCCACGCTGAGGGTCAACGTCGCGCCACAGGCATCGGTGATGCTGAAGGCGGCCATATCTTCCGCGACGGTCGGCGCAATGCCTCCGCAGGGAATGGTGGCGTCGGCCGGAGCGGCGACGATTTCAGGCTCATCAATATCTTCGGTCCAGGTGAAGACTTCGGTGCAAACCGCTACTCGACCACAGACATCGATGGACTCGTAAGTGTTGGTTTGAATGAAGCTGCATCCGTCTTGCGCTTGCTGCGACCCGATGAATTTCACCGAGGACATGGGGCACGGGCTCATGGGCGTGACGCGGGCTGTATCTGGTGGAGGTACCACAGGATTGCATCCAAGGTCGGTTGGCCCAACCGGCATGCACATTGGAGGCGCGATGTCGTCGACTAAGCGGTAACGAACCCGCTCGGTACGGGTGACAAAGTTACCGCAGGGATCCGTGAGGGTGAACTCGCGTTCGAGTTCCCATTGATCGCATCCACCAGCGACTTGATTGGTGATATCGCGAGTGACGGTGATGGCGTAGCCACAGGCGTCGGTACCAACAACCAAGCTTGGATCAGCCGGAGGAATTTGGCCCAGCGCAATGCAACCGATGTCGCGTTCGAGCGGCGGTGCAGAAACCACAACCGGCGCGGTCATGTCGAAGCTGTAGGTGATCCGTTGCGTGATGACCGAGAGGTTGTCGCAGATATCGAGGCTTGAGTAGACCCGCACGATTTCGGACGCACAACCAAGGTCATTGGTGGTATCGCTCGCGTGAATCGTCCACTGAACCCCACACGGGTCAATCGCAGTCACCAAACCAGGATCAGCTTGTGGGATGTCGGCCAAGGTATCAATGCAACCCAAGGCAAGATCGCTTGGTCCGACCAAGACAGGCCCTACCCCATCGTTCACAATGCCGTGGAAGGTTTGCTTGTGATCGACCGCGTTGCCGCAGCTGTCGATGGCGCGGAAGAGTCGGGTAACCGTGAGGTCGCAGCCGAACTGCTTCGTCGCGTCGCCAAGATGAATCACACTGACCACGACGTCGCAGTTGTCGGTGGCGGTAACTTCACTAATCTGAGGCGCGATGGCCGCAACCGCTAGAGCGAAGTCGGCCGCGCTGAGGAAGCATCCGAGGTCAACGTTGTTTGGGCAACCGGTGATGACAGGAGCAACTTCGTCGCGAGTCCAGGTGCGCCAGACATGTGTGGTGGTGGTATTTCCGCAGAGGTCAGCCGCCGCGTAGAAGACATCTTGCGACCACGTGCAGGAGGTAACGGCCACAGTGGCAGTGCTATCGATCCAAACCGCGTCCAGACCACAGCTTTCGCTCCAAGTGGTATCGGCGGCGGTGATCGGGAAGGTATCGCTGACTTCTGGATTACAACCGAGATCGCCGCTTATCGGCCCACTCAGGAAGACCGGTCCGGTCTCGTCGTTGACGTTGTAGAGGAGGTACTCATCACGCTCGATGAAGTTTCCGCAGGCGTCCATGATTTGATAGGTGCGAACCACTTCGATGATGCATGGCTGAATATTGGTAATGACCGAGGCGAGTACGATGTCGCATTCGGTCACCCCATTGGTGATGACTACCGTGGTATTGACCGTGTTGGTCATGACATTGGTCGTCGGCGCGGTGACGGTGCAATCCTGCGTCAAGAGAGCGGAGGTGTAAGCCATGTTGGTCAATACGTTTCCAGGTCCGGGGCCACTGGTCCATCCGAAGCTAGTGACAAGTGTATCACCAGCTTCTGTAGCAGCATCCGAGTCATCAAAGACGAATACTGTGTCGCCTCCATTGTTCCAGAAGGATCCACTACGGTTAGTGGAATTCACCGTAAAGAGTCGCAAGGTTGCACCGGGTGCTAAGATTGTGCCTGCTGCTAAAATGAACGAGCTACTCCCATCATCTGGGTCGTCGGTGAATTCATCTTCGATGCGCCATCCGCTGAGGTCGAGATCCCCAGCGCCAGGGCAACCGAGGTAGGTCAAGTCAACCCACTCTTCATCACGTTCACCGCCGACCGTATCGACCAAGATCGCAGAGACAAACAACATGCTGGGCGAGCTATTGGTTGAGCCCATGGTAATGTTGGTCGAAACCGTTTCCATGCTGACATTGCTGCTGGAGAGAATCGGGGTTCCGGCGCATTCGTCGAAGCAGACGATGAGGGACTCGGAGCTTGGAGGCATCGGGATCGCTTCGCCCGGCACCACACAGATGCCCATGTTGGTTACGGTCGGGAAACTCTCAATCGTCGGTGGCTCAAGATCCAAGGTGTAAGAGAAGCTTTCGGTACAGGTCGCGGTTTCCCCGCAGACATCCGTGGCAGTATAGAAGTTGGTGACGAAGTAGGTGCAACCGAGCTGAACTTCCTCTGAGCGATCAAAGTCGACCAAAACGATACCGCATTCGCTATAAGGCGAAACCCGACTTGGATCCGGCAGCGGCAAAGTTGGATTACAACCCAAGGCAACCGGCGCACGACCCGAGCACATAGGCGGAGGTACGCTCGCGGCTTCGCTGAAGTAGAAGTACTGGTTCGCGTACTTGGTGTTTCCACACACATCGATAAATTGAAGCGTACGGGTGATCACGATCACACAGTCCTGCGTGGTTTCAACCCGCGAGAACTCGCTAGTGGATTGCATATCGCAGTTGTCATCCACCGTGACCAAGGTGTTGTCGATAAGCGCATTAATCGCAGCGCGATCGTCGAGCTGGCAACCCAAGACAACATCCGCAGGCTGGATGGCGATCTCTGGGTTTTCGAGGTCGGAGATGAATTCGAAACGCTGCGTGCAGGTGCTGATGTTGCCGCAGAAGTCAGACGCCTGGTAGACACGTTCAAGGAAGGTACGACAATCTTGGAAGGTATGCGAGTCGCCAACGAAGCTGACCTCGACATCGCCACAAATGGTATCGGTGGCAGTCACTGACAAGGGGTCGGGAGCGGGGATGGTTGGGTTACAACCGAGGAAGGCAGGATCCAAGGGGCAGGTAATCACAGGAGGTTCGGTATCTTCGATCCAGCTTACACCGGCTTCCTTGACGTCGGCATTTCCGCATTCGTCAATCACCGTGAGGCTACACCGAATGACGGTAACGCAACCAAGTTCGTTAGTGGTGCAGGTAAAGATCTGAGTCGCGATGCCACAGTTTTCTTGCACCGTGAAGCTGGCTTCGGTCGGGGTGGCTGCGAGCAGGTCAGCCGCAGTTGGATTGCATCCAAGATCGACGCTGACCGGGAAGCCCGTAATCACGGGTGGAACCACATCTTCGTTCCAAGTAATCGAAACCGTTTTGCTGGTGACGTTTCCGCAGAAGTCACGCGCCGCAACTGTGACGTCGCGCTGGAAGAAGCAAGGGCCACTTGCGATCATGACATCATTGGAAACCCATACCACATCGATGCCGCAGGGATCCGAGAAGCTGAACATATTTGGTGTGATCGGCATCAGGTGAACATCACCACCTGGATTGCAACCAACGTAGGTGTTGGTTGGGCCACTGACACAAACCGGTGGCAACTTGTCGTTGACCGGGAAGAGGTAGACTTGCTCGCGCTCGACAAAGTTTCCGCAGGCATCCGAGAAACGCCAGATGCGGGTAACGGTAATTTCACAGGGCGTGATGTTGGTGATGTCGTTGATGTGCTCGATGACGCACCCAACCGCACCGGTGACGATACTTGGGGTAACCACCGTGTTCACCGTGGTGTTGGTGACTGGCACGTTGCTAAAGGTAACGACTTCGGTCGGCGTAACGACAACCATCTCGTTGGTGACAGGCACCATCATGGTGATGAAGTTGGTAACAACGGTGGTAACGTCCTGTCCGACAGAAGCCATGCCTGGTGTTGCGCAGGCCGTATCGGTTCCATAACCGGTATCCGTGAGCTGATACGATTCATCCGGTGATGGCGCAAACCCTGCAACCGCGTAGGAAGCATTGGGCGCCGCAGAAAGCGAGAGAGATGGACATGCGCCCAAAGCCGTGTTTGAGATGGGGTAAGACGTATCCCCACTTGGCGAATTACCTGCATTCGGGCTACCAAAAATTAAACCGCTGACGAAAGAACCATCATTGGAATAAATCCCAAAGTGCTCACCAGTGTTGGTAAAGTTCCAAGTCGAATTTTCGAGGCAACCACATGTACCAACATCAATATCGATATCCGAATAGCCTGTCGTCTGGCCACAAGGAGAGTCCGCAGCACCTGTGTAGGCACCCACCGCAATAAACACAATGCCATCAGCAGGAATCACAAATCCATTCGGAATGGTTAGAGTAAAGTCGCCATCGGTAATCACCCAACAACTTAAATCGAATCCGGGAGGACCAACAAGCTCGATAAACTCACCACCGTCAGGCACATTGCCTTCAGCTCCAGCTGCATCCGACAGAACCTCATTAATCTGGATCGTCGTGTACGCTGGATCAACCGTGGTCACAATCGAATCGATCACCATCGTGCTCACCATAGTAACGATGTCATTGGTGGTCGTGACATCAACCGTATTTGTCTCCGGCTGGCTGACAAAGCTAACCGACATATTGGTCACCATCATGGTGGTGTTGCTGATGCCAACCACCCCGACCCCTTCGCAGTTGTCTGCACAGCTAAGGTTGTTGGTTGGATCCGGCAGATTCAACGGATCACCGATACACACGCAGTCCATGGTATTCGTGGCCGTCGGCAACGAGGTCGGCACGGGCGGCTCAACGTCTTCGGTCCAAACGAGAACTTCGAAGCACTGGGTCGCGTTGCCGCAGATATCTTCGACATCAAAGATATTGGTCCGGGTGATCAAGCAACCGTCCATCACTTGGGTGTAGGAGTTGTAAGAGACGGTGATATCGCAACCGCCTTCAAAGTCGAAGACACCTGGATCAGGCACTGGCAAGGTAGGATTGCAACCAAGGTAAAATGGACCGCGCACCGGGCACGGCGGCAATTCGATCTCTTTGGTCAAAGTAATCACCTGGGTGCAAATCATCGCTTCGCAGCCACAGAGATTTCCAACCGTCCATTCGCGATAGACCGTCGCTTCGCAGCATTCATCCACCACGGTATCGACATAGTTGGAGTACGGCTTGGTATCCCAAAAGTTAATTCCGCCCATGTTCATGCAGCAGGTGAGCGAAACCGCAACTTCGTTTACGTTGCTACCCGGTCCCACATCGGTGGTGCTCCAGTAGCCCGGAAGGTCGGTCTGAACCACAACGAAGCATCCGCCTTCGAGACCGCTAAAGGTGTAAAGGCCGCTGATATCCGTGGTCGCGGTTTGCAAGAAAGCACCATCGGCAAGGTTGCCGTCACAATCTGGATCGGAGTAAAGAGAAACGGTGACGCCAGCGATAGGTGCTTCGCTGTTGTCGATCCCGCGCTCGCACTCTTCATCGAAACGAACGAAGCCCGAGATCATGGTATCACAGCTGACCACCGTGACGGTTGCCATGCAGCTATCACTGTTTCCGCAGGCGTCATAGACCGTGAAGGTTACGGGGAATTCACCGGCTTGATCACAACTAATCGGTCCGAGCGGGGTTACCTCTTTGCGAACGATGCCACAGTTGTCCGACGAACCCGCGTCGATCGCTTCGGGATCAATAAAGGTCGATCCACCTGGGCCAACCGTGATATTCGAACAACGAGCACGAGGCGCATCGAAGTCACCGACAAAAATTGGCGCTGAACCGATGCTACCCGTTACGCTACGATCGCGGTCGTCGATTGCTTCGTAGTCGAGGTTATTTACAAGTTGCTGCTTACAGGCATTTGCCTCGAGAATCACCGTGACCGTCACAGTAAAGGTTTCACCCGGAAGGAAACCAGGCGCGGCAACCGCACCAATCAAATCGGTCGAGGAACTTCCGTTGAAGCCCGCATTGGCGGTTACGTTAGCTGCATTTACATTGTCGAAAGCAGTAATCGAACCACTAACTAAAAACGGACCAAATGCACTGGTCAACGAATCAAGAATGCTCACAGAAAGAAGCGGAGCGGTTCCGCTATTCGCAACATCGATATCGCAAACCACCTCGTAGAATCCATCGTCGTTCGGACAAGCCGGACCCGCACAGGATTTACCAACTGTGATGCCAGGTTCGGTGCAAGGCAGTACGCTGACGTCGCACATGACGATGGTCGTATCACCGCAGACATCCATGAGGGTAATCGTAATCGACTGAGGCCCCGTGGTATCGCAGGTGAACTCTGCGGGGGTGATATTGGTGGAGACAAAACCACAAGGCGAACTCAAGGTCGCAAGGTTGAGCACATCGCCCGGAACCAAACTTACGGTGCCGCTGTCAGGAATGGAAATTTCGATCGGCCCCGCCAAACAGTCGGCCACGATAGCCCCAGTGGCGTCGATGGCGAGAATAGTTGGGCTGTCATCGGTATTTGGGCAATCTGTATCTGCCGCACCGTCACCCGAGCTATCATAATCAGGGTTCGCTCCGTCAACCAAAGCAAAGGATCCAACCACCCCGTCGTCGTAAGAGATGTCGTAGGTGCAAATGCCCTGCCCCATTCCCCAAGCGGTTGCTTGGTTGGTCCACATGCCTTCGCAATCAGCGGTGACCGTAACTGTGAACGCGATTTCACCGCACTCGTTGCCAGGCAAATTGGAGTTGGCTTCATCCAAAATACGGATATTGGTGGTTCCATCCCAAGCCATCGCATTCAAGGTAAGCGTACCAGTAGGAGGTTGAGTGGTGATGGTCGCAGCCGAGATATTGACAATATTTGCGCTAGGAATAAACTGAGAAATGTCGTCGATGACTTGCACCCGAGTCAGCTCAGCGTCTTCCGCATTGCAGACCTGCAAGGTGAATTCTAAATCGATGGTTCCGTCTTCATTGGGGCACGTTACCGGAGCGACTTCTTTCGCCAAACCGATACAGGCTTGCGGTTGCTCAACCACGAAACAGAAGGACTGGAAGCTGATGATGCCACCGCTATTACCGGTTTCATACCCTCGAAAGCCGCCATCATCATCTGCGGTTGCGTTTGGATTTTCAGGGCCATTATAGGGCTCGGAAACTTCCTGCACGCCCATAAAACTAATGTGGCTAATGATGTCGGTTGGATTCATTCCAGCATTATCTGAAACCAACCCGCAAGGCCCACCGTTCAGGGTTCCGGTGCCCGCTGATGCATAGACCGTACCATTTGGATCGACACTATTTCCACTGCCTGCATTTTCACCCAATGGATGATTTGTATCGCCGCACTGCGTTTCGGTATTGGCAACGCAGTTGTCAACATACCAAACCCCGATTGGAGCCGGCATCGTGTAACCTGGCGTCACCGTCGAGGTTCCGGTTGTATTCCCAGGAACGGCCGGAGGATTACAATCGGTAAATAAATACCCTTGGCTTGAGGGCCGGGCGCTCAAGGCATCAGAGACGAAACTCCCGATACCATGCTCCCAATAATCCGTACTAGTGTACGAGCTCGACTGACGAAAATTCGTCCGATTCGCAGGATTCAGAGGGTCTTCCGCGATGGCCTGAATATGTGGCCCGAAAGTAATATCAAGCTGGCCACCGTAAAGTGAACCCGGCTGAATGTAGACATCTTCATCCGCATCGCCTGGATTGTTAATCCGCTTAAGGAAAGTAAAGCGGCCACCGGAGGTGGTGTTATAGGTAACAACATTTCGCACTTCTTGCGCGCCAGGAGCCCCAGCTACAGAAGGAAGCGGCGTCTGGTTGATCGCAGTATAGGTGATGAAAATATCGTCAAGGTCACCAGCTGGCCGACCTGCATAGGTCGCCGCGGTCCACTCATTGCAAGTCCCGTCTTCAATGACATTAAATCCGTAAGTCCAGTTAAAGGGGTCGCCAGTTGGGCTCTGGACTTCTGTTCCAGCCGCGGCAGTTTCGCCACCAGCTGCAATAGGCGCTCCAACTACATCGGCGAAAGCAGGCTCATCGAAGTCGATCTCGATAAGACAGTTTCCTTCACTCTTGGTGCAACTTGGAGAAACACAGACGACGGCTTCGGCCCCGTCCATGACGCTTCCCACTGCAGAATCGGCAGAGATGGAAGCGGTGTTCACAATTTGCATACCAGCCGCAACGTCGGCATCGGTGACAAGATAGGTCGCGGTCCAGGTCCACACTTCATCTGCATCCATTCCGTTCGCGGTATCGGTATCGCCATTGGTTGAGGTCGGCGCACTCAAGGTACCCGCGACCAAACTGTCGGTCAGTACAACGCTGGTTAGTACGACCCCACCACAGTTAGAAGCGGTCAAGGTGTAGGTAATGGTCTCGCCCGACAAGGCACCGACAAGGTCGGCTTCTTTCGTCAGGTCGACACAGGCAACGCATTCAGCACAGCCGGCTCCAACCAAAATTTCCATCTCCATGGTCTCGGTAGTACCAGCATAGGCCGCAACCGTTCGCTCTACCCCGCAGGCACCCGTACTGAGGGTCGCGCAGTTGGCGGGCAATCCATTCCATACGCCACGCACGTAAAGCGTATCACCGCATGCAAGATCAGCTAGAGTTGCTACAACCGCGGGACTCACGGCAATATCAGTGGTGCCACAGGCATTCAAATCATGCACTTGATCAGCTGGATCGTTCCCAGCCCAATCGATCCCATCGACAAATTCACCGTTGGGATTGAACAGCATTAAGAATCCACCGCCATCCGTAAGGCAGATGCCATTGGCTTCGCAGGCACCCGCCGCGTCGGAGTCGTAATCCCAATCAATTTCTGAGTTCGGAATCGTCCCCATCACGGAGGAATCCGCGATGACAAAAATCCCGTCCGCCGGGAAGGTTGTCCCGGGAGCAAAACGAATGTGCTCACTGGTTCCTCTTTCAATCAGAACCCAGCCACCCAAATCAAATCCGGCCGGACCAACGAGTTCGATAAACTCACCGTCGTTGGCAACACAGCCATTGTTAAGATCTGGATCCGGCTGAACCTGATTGATCAGCACCGTGCCGGGATTGGGCCCATTGGGAATACCAAAGTGGGTATTCCCGGTGCCACCCGTAGTCCACGCCCCTCCGTCTGGAGTCCGCCAAATGCCGGAGTTATCTCCATCATTGCCGACTTCGCCAACGACATAGCAGGTTAGCGCCGTGACCGACATTGCGGGAAAAGCGGTTGAGTTGACGGTCAAGGTTTGAGAACCAACGAGGGTGCCCGCCCCAAGGGCAAAGCCAGGGGTTGTTCCGATGTACCAATCGACACTCATGCCATCGATAGGGTTTTCGATCGTAGTAGCGGTTCCGATATCCAAAGTAAGCATCGTGTCGCTAGGGCACAATGCGGTGGGTGAAGCAGAGCCATCGGGTAAGTTGGCCGGGCACAACGGATCTTGCGCCTGTAATATCCCCCCGATACACGTAAAGATGAGGAGAGAGAATCTAACGGTTCTAAAAGTTTTCATATTCCAAAATTCCGATAAAGTGGTTGTCACGCTTAAGGCGCGGTGGGGCAGTCCTGAGTAATTCCTGGCGTCCCGAAGAGCGGGAGGTTCAGGAGCGGAGAGCCGGGATGCGGCATGGTGACATTCGGCGGGCAAACCACGGTCGGAGGCGCGCCTTCAATGGTAATGATTTGCTCGCAGGTCTCAATCACACCGGGAGCGACGGCCTGGTAGACCCGCTTGATAATCCGAGGTTGACCGAAGCAGCCTTTGGCACCGTTATCAAAGTCGCCTAAAATTTGTAGGACAGCGCAGCCGTCTGCGGTTGCATCCGCCGCATTGGCTGGAGGCACATCCGCCAAGCAGGTGACATTCACGGGAGCGGGACATTGCAGGTTGGGCATGCAGCACCCCATGAGGTTCACGATACAGGTTTCCGTCACCATGTTCCCGCATTCGTCAATCACAGTGATCTCAACCGCGACCTCTCGATTACCACCGTCTAAGCAGCTCAAGGTGGTTGCCGCCTCTCCATTCACGAGGATGCTAAATCCACAGCTTGAGGCACCGTTGTCGCCCATGTCAGAAACAAAGGCGAGGAAGTCGTTCGTCGTTAGAACGAGTTCCATCGTAGCAGGATCTGCATTTAAATTCAGTACACCGCAGTCGATGACTGGTGGGGTCGTGTCGGCCTGAAAACGAATCTGCTGAGTGCAAGCGGGGCTCACGTTTCCGCATTCATCCGTGAAGGTAAACGAACGAGTAACGATTTGTGAGCAACCTGCGGATACAGGCGCGGAGTCCATGAAGTTACTAGAGACAATATCACAGCCCGCATTCGGAACCGGCCACCCAATGACATCCGCTGTAGGAAGCGGCAAGGTCGCGCAGGAACCAAGGTCAAGTAAAGGAAGGGCTTCACAGGTCGGAGGGGTCGAGCCAATGCTGAGGCCCCTGAAGTTTGCTAAAGGAAGTGTATTCTGACCATTTGCCTGCTGCCCATTAATGGGCGCTGAGCCAATGCAGTCGTGATTCGGATGGTTGATATTGTGATTGGCATTGCCTGCAGTCAAGATGAGTCCATGCGTCCAAACAAATCCGCCAACCGGTCCATCTACTGGGGCCACAGAAAAGAAATTGTTACTTGCAACTCCAACATCTGTGAACGGAGAGCCTGCGATGGAGTCCTGTTGTGAGCCCGTACCAGACGTGTTACCGTCATTATCCGGATCAACCGCATCGTCAAAAAGGGCGGTGTTCGCGGCCGCGTTAAAGCTAACCCCTTCGACCAGCGCGGGATTGGCATTGTAAAACAAGTCAGGTACAAGTCCGTTGATGTCTCCGCAACCCGTGAGATCACAACCATTGATCGGATTGTTCCCATGGCCATAGTCGTCGATGTTGTAGTCTTTAAATCCAGGCGTGGCGCCCTGTGCCACCGGGCGCAAAATAGGCGTCGGGGTGATCCCATCGCCATACCCCATGGTACCGCCAGGAGCTAATACTTGCACCGCGCCCCATTCGTAGCCTTCCGAGGCTCCATTTAGCGACCGAGAATCTATCTCGCTTACCTGTGACAAGGAGATGCAGAGATGATTTGCGAAGACTATATCGAATTGCACCACGGCCATATCCCCAGCGATGTTCCCGCAGTTGGGTCCGGTTTGATATCGACTTCCAACCCCAGAAGACAAGCTGCCATTATTGATTTCCCCAAGACTCACATTGAATCGTCCATCCGAACAATCGGTGACCCGAGGTGTAATGGTAATGTCCATCACCCCATCCGTCCCATTTGCACCAGATGCATCGACAACATCAAAACTAATTGGAACCCCATCCATCCAATTCGCCGTGCCAGCATCGTTAAAGGGTGGCTGGGTAAAATCGATTTCGAGATCGGGGCAAACCGTTTGCGCACTAGCATTCCAGCCAAGCTGTATGGCAACCATCAATAGCGCTACACCAGCCCAATTGGGGCAATATTTTAATGTCTTCATATTCATGTCCTTCCATCTAAAGGCCATCCTACTAGCCCCTTATTCAATTCCTAAAATTTACACAGCCTACGTTAAGGCTTCATGTGTCATCCGTTACAATGCGGTCATTTTGCAAGACGACACCCTATTCAGCTACAACACTGGCTACAAAGATTGTAGCATCATAAGTAATCGATACTGATTGTAACACGAGGGTATCCCTTGTGAGTTAATCAATTATTAGTGTATTATTTAAAATCGGTTTTACCAAGTGGCATAATTACCTTTCTAGAATTCACCAATTTCAGGATGCATTAATCGTACCAATATTCCGAGCGGGGCGCTGAAGACGAGTATTCATGAACAAAAGTAAGGAAATAAAATATATGATCCTGAAGAAAGGTCATACATTTTTAAACATTTATGTATTTCAAATGGTCAATGCATACATATTCGTTATCTCGATAAGGATTTAATTTGGCTAAAAATCTCGCCCGCCGCCTGCAACAATCGCGTCATTTTGTCGACCAGGTCCGCAAGACCACAATGACTTCCTCGACCCCACCTTCCTTCGCCAAAAGTGGAAAAGAAAGAGTCTGATGGAAAAGAAAGAAAAAGAACGAGTCTGACACCAATGGCACTTAGTTAAGCCGATTTATATTAAAAATGAGTGAAATCCAGACGACTAAAGGCGCGTAGCGCTGACCCATTGATAGCCATGGTTGACGAACGAAGTGAGGAGGCCGTGGTCCCGGCGGATTCCGCCTCTAAGCCGCGTAGCGGCGACACCCAACCGGATGAAAAGCGTATGATAAACGATTCCTATTAATTTTGGAGGTCCCGTTTTAGTGGATTCCGGGCACAACAGGATGCAAGCAGGATATAAACTGCGTGGCGCTACGTTCTGCGCCTCGGTTCGAGCTCTCTTACACGATAGCGCTTACCCCTCGTTGCCTTCTTACGTCTGCACGTAACCCGGCGCTGCGACCGCTTCGCGGCTTGCACACGGGCTACCATATCCCGCCCACGTTGGGGCGGATTCCCACGATGTCACATGTCGCAGAAAATAAGCTGGACCGCTTATCTAAGTGCCATTGGAGTCTGACACCAATGGCACCTAGTTAAGCCGATTTGTATGGAAAGGAGTTCGCTCTGCCCTGAAAAGAAAGCCGGAGGCTTGAAGGCAATTAGCCGGTCGGTGACCGAAGGGAACCACCGGAATT
>Ga0209187_1000446_pt1 | contig 72418 bp, 50 predicted proteins | sample BantaG_FD_187430 | JGI IMG/M metagenome (GOLD analysis project Ga0209187, IMG submission 187430) | Marine algal microbial communities from Bantry Bay, Ireland - BantryBay_4 metaG (SPAdes) (version 2) | ecosystem: Host-associated > Algae > Red algae > Unclassified | place: Bantry Bay, Ireland...
AAAATAAAAAAACAAAGTTCATCTCTCCAGTCGGCCTACGGCCTCCTTCCGAGATGAACTTTACTCCTTGAATGCAAAGAGTAAGATCATTATTATTTCACTAAGACACAGTTAAATGAACTATTCCACTAAATGTGAGTCCTAATGGAAATTCTGCTAGGATCATAACTGACAAGCCCACTAGTTTAAAGAATAGAAATGCATCAACTCATAATCAGTAACAATAAATAAGATCTATGTAAATACAAATCAATTTGGTGGAGTTACAAAGTTTATTAGAAAATTAGAATTATCAAGTACTCTTGGTTATTGAACTTATTAAGCACTAGGGATTTATTTCTTAATCACAAGCTATTCAATAATTATATTAATTTATTTTATAAAAAATTTGCAGTTCTAACAATTTCAATACATATTTGTACAGTAATGAATTTTACAATTACATATCATCACACTTTTCTCCATTCAAGGAGAACACGGCGGCCCCTTTTGGGCTAAATATATATTCTTCCAATCAGGAGAATCTCCTGTACATGTTATTTCCAAAAATTTTATTTTTTTTTGTCGCTAAAGCGAATCTAATTTTTTTCGATATGGGTTTTTTAATTGAAGTTGCTCAACCCGAGCATCATAACTATGCTTTTGCATTAAGTCAAGCTTATGCCAATTCTGCTAAAGAAAGGGGCATTGGAATTGCCGTAAGAAAGGCAGCTTACATTTTGGAAAAGATTAAATCAGGAAAGGCAATTATTGCCACTAAAGATAATGAGCTCGCAGGATTTTGCTATATAGAAACTTGGTCTCACGCATCCTTCGTTGCGAATTCTGGTCTGATTGTATTACCAAAATTCAGAGGCAAAGGACTGGCAAAACAAATTAAACATAGCGTCTTCGAATTATCTAGAAGTTTATATCCAAATTCAAAAATATTTGGGATAACCACCAACCCGCATGTCATGAGGATGAATGCTGAATTAGGGTATATTCCAGTTGCCTATGAAGCATTAACCCAAGATAAAGCATTTTGGAAGGGCTGTCAGTCTTGTCCAAATTTTGAAATTCTACAAAAAAATAAAAACAGCATGTGCATGTGTACCGCCATGCTTTTCGACAAAAATTATCTAAATACCATCACCGAAAAAAAATTAAACCATGTCAAATAAAAAAGTAGTCTTAGCTTATAGCGGTGGTTTAGATACCTCCTATTGTTTATCTTTTTTAAAAAATCAAGGCTGCGAAGTTCATGCGGTAAGTGTAAATACCGGCAGCTTTAATGATCAAGAAATAAAAGAGCTTGAAGAAAAAGCAATACTCATGGGAGCGGCTAGCTATAAATGTATAGATGCAGAAAAGCAATATTATCAAAACGCAATTAGGTATTTAATTTTTGGCAATGTCCTAAGAAACAATTGTTATCCTTTATCGGTAAGTGCAGAACGTATGTTTCAAGCCTTGGAGATTGCTAAGTACAGTAAACTTATAAATGCAGATGCTATTGCACATGGAAGTACAGGTGCGGGTAATGATCAAATTAGATTTGATCTTTGTTTCAATGTGTTGGTTCCGAATGTAGAAATCATCACTCCTATCAGAGATCAAAAACTTAGTCGACAACAAGAGGTCAGCTATTTACAAAATTTGGGCTATAATTTTTCTTGGAAAAAATCAACTTATTCCATTAACCAAGGTTTATGGGGAACAAGTGTAGGCGGAAAGGAAACATTAGTATCCAATCAATCCTTACCTGAATCCGCCTACCCTAGCCAAGTAGAACAAACTACTCCACTCGAAATTGAAATTGGATTTAACAAAGGAGAAATCTTTTCCATCAACGGAGAAAAAGATGCAGGACCTGCTCTAATTAAAACATTAAATAAAATAGCTGCTCCTTTTGGCATAGGAAGAGATACGCATGTTGGAGATACCATCATCGGCATAAAAGGAAGAGTAGGATTTGAAGCAGCCGCTCCCCTGATTATTATTAAAGCGCATGAGCTTTTAGAAAAACACACCTTATCAAAATGGCAAATGTATTGGAAAAACCAATTATCCAATTGGTATGGAATGAGTTTGCATGAAGGTCAATTCTTTGATCCTGTCCTGAGAAATATTGAAAGTTTTTTAGAGCAAAGCCAAACTAATGTTACTGGTAAAGTAATGATCAAGCTACACCCCTATCGCTTCGAGTTAATCGGTATTGAATCAAAGCATGATTTAATGAATCCTCAATTTGGCACCTATGGGGAAATGAATGAAGCTTGGACCGGAAATGATGCTAAAGGCTTTACGACTATACTTTCCAATCCCCATAAAATATATTTTCAAGTAAATAAAGTAGACAGCATATGAAACATATCGCAATAATAGGTGCCGCAGGTTATACCGGAGGTGAACTAATACGTTTACTTTTAAATCATCCGGAGGTTGAATTAACACAATTGATTTCGAGAAGTCAAGGTGGGAAACCAGTTAGTAGTATTCATCAAGATCTTATTGGAGAAACGGATTTAGTTTTCCAAGACCAATTAGAAGGTCAGATTGATGTGCTTTTTCTTTGCATGGGTCATGGCGCTTCTAAATTGTGGTTAGCTAAAAAAGAAGTTGACAAACAAACTTTAATAATTGACTTAAGCAGTGACTTTAGATTTGATGATAATTTTGTTTATGGTTTAGCTGAATGGACTAAAGCGACATTAGCTGAAAGCAAAAAAATAGCAAATCCAGGATGTTTTGCCACGGCTATTCAGTTGGCCTTATTGCCAATCGTAAAGGCTGGTGCTATTGAAAGTGATGTACAAATTCAAGCCATTACAGGTTCTACAGGTGCAGGACAAAACCCCTCTAATACCAGTCATTTCAGTTGGAGAAATCAGAATATTTCTGTCTACAAAGCATTTACGCATCAGCACTTGGCAGAAGTAGATCAATCTATTCAAAAATTGGATAGTAATTTTTCCAAAGAACTCATTTTTATACCGATGCGAGGCAATTTTTCTAAAGGCATATTTTCAACGATTTGCTTCAAAACTAATTTGACGGAAGAGGCTATTTATGAATTATATGAAAGCACTTATAGTGAAGATGCCTTCGTACAGATCAGTAAGGTATCTCCTAATTTAAAACAAGTCGTCAATACCAATAAAAACATTATCCACATAGAAAAAAATGGAAACTATGTAATGCTGATAAGTATGATTGACAATTTGATAAAAGGAGCATCAGGGCAAGCGATCCAAAATATGAATATTCATTTTGGATGGAATGAAAATCTTGGTTTACAATTAAAAGCGTTGGTCTACTAAATAAGAATATTATGAAACTATTCGAAGTTTATAATGCATATGATATAAGTCCGATTAAAGGAAAGGGTGCTTATGTTCATGATAAGAAGGGAAATGAAATTTTGGATTTCTATGGCGGTCATGCCGTTATTTCTGTTGGTCACTCCCACCCGCATTACCTCAAACGAATTCAAAGTCAGTTAGAAAAATTAGGCTTTTATTCCAATGCAGTTAATAATGAACTCCAAGAAATTTTAGCTAACAAATTAGGTCAACTTTCAGGATTGAAAGACTACCAAATATTTTATAGTAATTCAGGTGCGGAAGCGGTAGAGAATGCCATCAAGATTGCATCATTGGAGACGGGAAAGCATAAAATTATTTCATTCTCCAATGGTTTCCATGGCAGGACGAGTGCCGCCGCTAGTGCAACAGATATGGCAAAGGCACAATTTCCAATTTTTTCAAGTATGGCATCCACAAAACTTACTTTAAACGATGAAGCTGCTTTAATAAAAGCAATGGAAGCGGGAGAACATTGCGCTGTGATTGTAGAAGCTATTCAAGGATGGGGAGGCATTTATGAAGCCGAGCCCTCTTTTTTACAATTGATTCAAGACTTGTGTAAAAAACACCATGCAAAATTCATTGCGGATGAAGTGCAGGCTGGATATGGAAGAAGCGGAAAATTCTTTTCCTTCCAACATTCCGATGTTAACCCTGATATTATTTGCTGTGCAAAAGGAATGGGGAATGGCTTTCCAATCGGTGCCACTTTATTTAAATCAGACATTCAGCCAAAGAAAGGAACCTTGGGAAGTACTTTTGGAGGGAATCATTTGTCCATGGCGGCAGGGATAGCGGTATTAGAAATCATCAAAAATGAAAATTTAGTACAAAATGCTAAAGCCATAGGAGAATATTTAAAAATAAATTTACAAAACATTCCAAATGTAAAAAGTTGCAGAGGAAAGGGATTACTGATTGGCTTGGAATTTGACTTCCCAGTCAAACCTATTATCCAAAACATGTTATTTAAAGAGAACGTCTTTTGTGGGAGTGCATTACATAAAAACACCCTAAGACTGCTTCCTCCTTTAAATATAAGCCAATTGGAAGCGGACATATTTTGCAACAAATTGAAAAAAGTAGTTGAATTACATAGACAAACTATAAGCGAAAAAGTATGAATCATTTCTGCAGTATAAAGGATATCGAAAACATTAAGTCCCTGATTGAAGATGCACAAAAATTGCAGGCGAATCCATGGGCATTTAAAAATATTGGTTTACAAAAAACCTTACTCTTATTGTTTTATAATTCAAGTTTAAGAACCCATTTAAGTACGGAAATTGCAGCACAAAGATTGGGGCTTTCAGTCATCACCAAAAATATGTCCACTGCCTGGAACATTGAACTAAAGGAAGGAGCCGTAATGGACCAACAGAATGCAGAGCATATTAAAGATGCTGCTGGTGTAGTGGGAAGTTATGCAGATCTACTAGCGGTAAGGGCTTTTCCAAGTTTGAAGGATAAATCAATCGATTATTCAGAACCGATTATCAATGCGTACCAGAAATATGCGGGCATCCCATTACTTAATTTAGAATCTGGCGCGAGACATCCTTTACAAGCGTTGGCGGATATGATTAGTATTGAATCTCTCAAAAAGAAAAGCAAGCCAAAAGTGGTTTTAAGCTGGGCGCCTCACCCAAAAGTTTTACCACAATCAGTAGCTAATTCTTTTGCCGCTTTCAATAATGCAATGGATTATGATGTTCATGTTTGTCATCCAGAAGGGTATGCATTGGATGTTGAATTTGTAAAGGATGCAAAAATTCATCATAATCAGGAAGAAGCGTTCAAAGATGCTGATTTTATTTATGCCAAAAATTGGTCAAGTACGGAGCAATATGGGACCAATAATTTTAATGACAAAGATTGGATGATTGATGAGGAGAAGATGGCATTGACTAACGATGGAAAATTTATGCATTGCTTGCCGGTAAGGCGAAATGTAGTGGTTTCAGACAAAGTGATCGATAGCAAAAATTCGATCACTCAAATTCAAGCAGCAAACAGAATTATAGCTGCCCAAATTGTTTTAAAAAAAATATTAGAAAATGGATAGTGTAGAAAAGCTTAGTATAGTTAAAATTGGAGGCCAGATTCTTGCAGACCCAAATGCTTTAAAAAGTACGATCAATGCGTTTCATAAAATCGATGGACCTAAAATATTGGTCCATGGTGGAGGAAAAAAAGCATCAGCGCTAAGTAGTCAAATGGGAATTGCGCCTACTATGGTAAATGGGAGAAGGATAACCGATGAAAAAACTTTAGATATCGTGACTATGACTTATGCTGGATTGATTAATAAAAAACTGGTTGCTCAAATGCAAGGGCTTGGAAATAATGCAATTGGCTTAAGTGGCACTGACGGAAATTTAATCCAAGCTCATAAACGCATAAATGCGTCCATTGATTTTGGATTTGCAGGAGATATTGACACTATCAATGTAGCGCTTTTAAGATCATTATTAAAGCTTAAATTGAGTCCGGTTATTTGCTCTATTACACATGATAAAAATGGGCAACTCCTAAATACAAATGCCGATACCATCACCAATGCGATTGCCTCTGCAATGACTAAGCTTTATATGGTTTCCGTTTACTATGTTTTTGAAAAGAAAGGAGTATTGCTAAATGTAGAAAATGAGGATAGCTTAATCAAAGAGATATCAGAGAAAAGGTTTGCCGTATTAAAAAATTCTAAACAGGTCCATAGTGGCATGTTGCCCAAATTAGAAAACGCTTTTGACGCTTTAAAGAAAGGAGTCAAGCAAATTAAAATAGGCCAACATCAAATCATTAGTAATGCTTATGCAGGCACAAAAGTAATATCAGCATGATCGAAAACAAATATAAAGAAGAGGCCATATCACTGTTGGAAAGGATCATCAAGATTCCATCATTTTCGAAAGAAGAAGATGGAGTAGCTGATTATTTAATTGACTTTTTTAAAGCTAAAGGAATCAAAACCGAGCGATTTAAAAATAATCTGTTAGTATATCCTGACCATTATCAGGATGGTTTAGCAAATGTACTTTTAAACTCACATATTGATACGGTCAAACCCGTTGATTCTTGGTCTGTTGATCCATTTGCATGTATTAAAAAAGAGGCTAAAATAATTGGTCTAGGATCTAATGATGCAGGAGCGAGCTTAGTTGCTTTGATTGCAAGTTTCCTGTATTTTTCAAAAGAAAAACTCCCTTTTAATTTATTGTTAGCGATCTCAGCAGAAGAAGAGATTTCCGGAAAGCATGGCATGGAATATTTAACCACTGTGCTTCCTAAAATTGAAATGGCGATTGTAGGTGAGCCAACACAAATGAATGTTGCCTATGCAGAGCGAGGACTAATGGTAGTTGATGGTATTGCAAAAGGAAAAGCTGGACATGCAGCGCGAAAGGAAGGGATAAATGCGATTGAGATTGCCATGAAAGATATCGCTTGGATACATGCTTACCAATTTAATTTGGACAGTACCCTTCCACCCTCGATGACCGTCACCATGATCAATGCTGGCAGCCAACACAATGTGGTTCCTGATACTTGTAAATTTGTGATAGACGTTCGCAGTGCGGACAAATACACTAATGAAGCCATTTATGATTTATTAAACGCTAATTTAAAATCCGAATTGAAAGCAAGATCCTTTAGATTGAAATCAAGCTTTCTTCCAACTGATCATTTGTTACGAAAAACCGCTAAGCAATTAAGTTTAAAGCAATACTCCTCTCCTACGCTTTCTGACCAAGCCTTAATGAATTTCCCAAGCATCAAAATGGGTCCGGGAAAATCAGAAAGATCGCATCAAGCTGATGAATTTATTTCCTTAACTGAAATAAAGGAAGGGATTGATAAATACATTGAATTTATAGAACAATTAAAAAGCAATTATGAATAAGCTGTGGACAAAAGATATTCAATTAGATAAAATGATTGAAACCTTTACTATTGGTCGAGATAAAGAATTTGACATGCACCTCGCTCCTTTTGATATACTTGGATCTTTAGCACATTGTAAAATGTTGGCAGAAGTAAATTTGATGGAGAAAACAGAATACTTAGCTGTAAAAAATGAATTGCAGGAATTATACAAAAAGGCAAAAGATGGATCTTTACAAATTGAAGAAGGTGTGGAGGATATTCATTCACAGGTTGAATTATTGCTTACCGAGAAACTTGGAGATAGGGGGAAAAACATTCATACAGCAAGGAGTAGAAATGATCAAGTCTTGGTAGATTTAAAATTATTTTTCCGCAGTGAATTATTAGAAATAAAGGCATTATTAGAAGGGCTTTTTCGATTATTGATTAATTTAAGTGAAACACATAAAAGCGATTTAATACCTGGATATACCCATACGCAAGTGGCTATGCTATCTTCCTTTGGTTTGTGGTTTGGCGCCTTTGCAGAAAACTTATGTGAAGATATGCAGCAATTGTTAGCTAGCTTCAAAAATATTAATCAAAATCCATTGGGTTCGGCTGCGGGCTATGGTTCTGCGTTTCCTATCAATAGAACTTTAACAACTGAATATTTAGGTTTTGAAGATTTAAACTACAATGTGATTCATGCTCAGATGGGAAGAGGGCGCGCTGAATACTTTTGCAGCTTGAGTCTTTCTTCCATTGCCATGACCCTTAATAAACTATCAGCAGATCTAATTCAGTTTGCTAGCCAGAATTATGGCTTTATTAAGTTAGATCAATCCATCAGTACTGGGTCAAGTATCATGCCCCATAAACGTAATCCGGATGTCTTTGAATTGATTAGATCTAAGACAAATCAACTCATGGCATTACCAAGTAATATTATGCAGCTTTGCGCTAATTTGAATTCTGGATACCATAGAGATTTTCAGGATTTAAAAGTGATCCTATTTCCAGCTTTCAACACAATAAAAGATTGTTTATCGATTATGATGTTAGGCTTAGAAAAGATTGAGATTCATAAGGATATTATGCAATCTCCAAAATATAAATATGCCTACACCGTTGAAGCTTTGCAAGTTAAAGTAATGGAGGGAATGACCTACAGAGATGCCTATCATGACATTGCGAAATCCATAAAAGAGGAGCAATTTAATTATTCTAATACACCAAATCATAGTCATGAAGGAAGCATAAATAATTTATGCAATTCGCATATCTCAAAAAAAATGCAAGGCATAATTAGTCAATTCAAAGAAAAGGAAATTCAAGACAAATTGGAAGCGCTTCTGTCAAACTAAAATCTAGGATTAACAAAGTTATTATACTTTGAACCAAATCTATAGTTCAATCCTACATAGGTGCTATATGTAAAACTGGTATCCAATTGTTTTAGTTGTAATAGAATTTCTTGATCACTTAAAGTGGATTTTGCGATATTAATCCGATCTTTAACATAGGATAAATATCCTCCAAAGTTAAATCTTAGCCCTTTAGCAACTTGCCAATTTAGATTAGGATTCAAATAAATACTATATAATGAAGTGTTATGCAAATATTGGGAAATCCCAAGTCTGATATCAATTCCACCCCATTCTTTTACTTGTTCAAAATTAAAATTTAATTGATGTCTAAACACCGTTTCATTTAATTTATTAAACACAGTAGTGTCTGTATAATTTTTGAATTCTGGACCCACTGAATAGTAAATTGTAAACTGTCTGGTTTGGGCCTCTTCATAGGGAAAAATATTGAATTCAATGGCGGGCTTAAAAGCAGCATCAAAGTCTGTATTACCAAAAGTAGAGGAGCCAGCTTCACTTCGAAAACCTATGGACCAACGACTTCCTAGACTCTTAACATACATGGCACTTAATCGGTAACTATTAAATACACTAATAAATTCTTCTCCATCAGGAAAAATAAATTTAGTCCAGTCATTATTGAATCTAGCATTGATTAATAATTTATTCTGTTCAGTAATTCTAGACGCAGAGAACCTTGCAGAATAATAACTTGACTTATAACTTGATTCCCCTCTAAGATTAAGATTCCCACCTAGGTTAAATACCCAATAATCCCAAGGGTCAATATTTTCTTCATATTCTTCATCATCTATTTGAAGAGACCATTCGATTTGATCTGCAAATGGAGATAGGCCCATAATGGGTAATAAGCCTATCTTTAAATTTTTGACAATCAAATCTCGTTCGATAGATTCCGTTGCATCAGGGCCAACCAAAAATTGAAAAGTATCTTGAACACAGGCATATTCATTACTTCCATTAAATACGAATTGTATTTCTTCTCCACCAGAACCAGTATTTTGACTTGTTATTAAAATATAAACATCCGACGCAGTTCTGTCTTGTAGATAATTGATAAAATCAATTTCTTGAATTATATATTTATAATAACATCTCGTCTGGCAATCTACAAACACATCTGGTTTTCCAGATTGTGCAGATAAAGGAGAAGAGATGAAGCACAGCAATAAAAGGAATAAAAAACAGCGCATACATCAATTTCAACTTAAGGTACTAAGAAATTAGTTATCTGATTAGCCAATTACTTGTTCAAAACCACCATTTACTAATTCAAATAGGCATATACAATAAAACTGAGTACAATTACCTAAGGCTTTAAAATATAAATCTCTAAGCAGTCATTTTACAATTTACTCAAAAAGCAAGCTTGGAATTTTAAACTACGCTTTTCTCGCCGTCAATTAAAAGAGAATGGAGTTACAAACTGTTACACAGGATTATCAGGATTAGCTGCATTGAGGGGACGCCGCCGCCTTATTTACGGTTGCCATGTGATAAGTAATATTGTATTACAAACTTAGAAAATTTTAAAAACATGACTAATTTCATTAAAAAGGCGCATTTTATCATGATAATTTTAAAATCTTGTTAATGATCATTTAAATTCGTGCTACTTTTGATTTTATTTTCGTTTATCTAATATGAAAGTATTTTTTTTAATATTATTCTTTGGTCTTTCAACTATGCTTCTTGCTCAAGAGGAAATAGAATCTCCGATCCCAAATTCGGAAAATGAAGTTGAAAATTATCAGGATACCACGGTGGCTGAAACCTCTAAACTATTTAGTGGGAGACCAGGAAAAGCAATGCTCTATTCTTTAGTATTGCCTGGAGCTGGACAAGCATTCGTTAATAAAAAACTTTGGAAAGTACCCTTCGTTTATGGTGCACTTGGTGGAATGGCTTATGTAGTGATAGATAGCGGGAAACAATTCCGAAGATTCCAAGATGCATTAATTGCACAAGTAGATGGAGAGGAACACGAATTTACTGGGTTCTTAGATTCCCCTGCGGCCATTAAACCATATCGAGACCGAGCTCAAAAATCTTATGAAAATAACATCATCTACTTTTCCCTACTTTGGGTTTTACAATCAGTAGAAGCTTTTGTAGATGCACATTTGATTGGCTTTGAGGTATCGGACGATTTATCTTTTAGGTCTAAACCCGCAATTATTCCTGTTGGAAATCAGGGCTTGGCTATGGGAATCGGGATTACTATTTCTTTTTAAAAGTATAGTATTTCTTTTCAAAAGTTTTTCAGATAATGTCGGATTAGTCGCACAAAAAGAATTGACTTTATAATTAAAGAGACAATTTTGCTGTATTAATTCAACACTCAAGCTATGTGTGTGCTTATTTGATATCCAAACTGTTATAATTAAATTGCCTTATTTTACCCCGTCTTTATAAGTCACTATAATCGCATCTGGATATTGCTTAGAAATAATATCCTTTAAAAAACCATCCGCAGATTCTCTTGAATCAAAATCTCCAATCATGTAATTGAAGTTTCCTTTGGTGTTTCTATCTACATAAATATTTCCATGTCGTACTAAAACGGGACTGTTAGCTTGCAGAGGTTTGGAGAATGCGCCAATTTGAATCTTATAACCATTATAACCCGCTGGAATCAATTTCACTGGACCAATAATTGCATCTTCTGTAGGAATAAAACCAGCGCTTCCGCCGTTGATCATTGCATCGGCTTTATCTGACGCTTCAGCAATTTTGCTTGAGGTATTCACCGTTTCTTGTGCTACTTTTTGATCTACAGTTGTTGTTTTTTCAACTTCCATTACTTTTTCGACAACTGGAGTATCAACTACTTTTTCTAATGTAGGCTGTTCCTCAACTTTTTCCAATACAGGTTCCTCAATTATTTGTTCTATGAGTGCAGGAGCCTCAGTAATTTTTTCCTCAATGATGGATGCCGCTTTATTTTGTTGCTCAACTTCAATACTAGGTTCTTCCTCAATGATTGGTTCTCCTTCTTTATATAATTTTTTTGGTGCATCTTCAGGAGCCGTTTCACCTTCCCCTACTTGTACCTGATCTTGATTTTGGATCTCTTCTAACAAGCGTTGGAATTCTTCTTCCTCTTTCAAAGTAGCTAAGGACTTCAATTCACTTTGCACATAAGGTTTAATCTCTAGCACTTTCAACTCGGTTCTCCTATTCACTGCATGTTGATCTTCTGTACAATCCGCTGTACTATTACATTTATTTAATAATTCAGATTCACCATAACCCTTGTAAAAAACTCTTTTTGCATCAATACCTCCAATTGCTACTAAGTAGTCAACTGCAGATTTTGCCCTTTCTGTTGAAAGATTTAAATTATATGCTTCATCTCCTCGACTATCCGTATGAGCTCCAAGTTCAATTACAATTCCAGGATTATCTCTTAGTGTGATGATTAGTTTATCTAATTCCTGTGCGGCATCAGGTCTAATGTCAGATTTATTATAACTATAATATATATTTCTCAACTCAAAGCTAGTTCCTACCGATACTGGATCCAATTCGATGTTTGCAAGCAATGTCCCCATTTCATTTCCCTCTGTCAAATTATCCGTAATGGCAGGTCTAATGTTTCCAACCCCATCAAAACAAAGGATACAACCATTGATATTAACATAAGCTTCTAGACGCTTGGTCATATATCCTTCCTTACGAATTAAAACGGTGTAATGACTTCCTTTCTTCAAGGTCAGATTAAAATTAGGATTTACGTTTTCTTTTATAATTAATTCTTCTTTCTTAGTGGTATTATTATACACTTCGATTGTAGCGCCTTTAATTGCGTCAACCTCAACAGTATCACTTACTCTTTTTGGGGCTATAGTTACATCAAAAATATAACCTGGTTCTCTTTCCATTTTAAACTTGACAAAAACCTTTTCACCATCTGATTTACCATTTGTAGATAGTGTTGCTGTGTTGGGATAAAATAAATCTTTAGTCCCTACTAATTCATATTCTGAATTTATGCCAAGATTGGCCGTAAAGTAACCCTCTCGATTTGAATGAACAGTTATTGTCTCTCCTGTGTTTATATTTTTAATATTAACCTGAACTAGGTTTAAAAATCCACGATTATCTTCTTCGAAAGCATAGCCTTCCAAAACTGCCATTTGAGCAAAAAGACCAGAGCTCATTAAGGTAAATAAGAATAAAGTAAATACGCGAAACATCTTTAAATAGTTAATTGAATAAATAATGGTAAATTTCCGATTGTTAATAATTGTAATAAAGATTGGGCTTGAAGATCATAACTATAAAATTAGATTTATTAATCTAAAGTTCCATACAATCTCATTATTATTAACATTTAAATAATTTTATAATTCATTGAAAATCCGATCTTTTGAGAATAATATTCATGGGAACTCCAGAATTTGCAGTTCCATCCTTACAAATTTTGGTAGAAAATAACTTTGAAGTGGTTGCAGTCATTACTTCAGCTGATAAATTTGGAGGGAGAGGACGTAAACAATTAATTGAATCACCTATCAAGAAATATGCTGTAAATCAAGGAATTGACGTACTTCAACCTACAAATTTAAAAAATCCGAAATTTGTAGAATCCCTCCACTCTTATAAGGCTGACCTCCAAGTAGTAGTGGCCTTCAGAATGCTTCCGGAAGTAGTTTGGAATATGCCAAAGCTTGGTACTATGAATTTGCATGGTTCCTTGTTGCCAAAGTTCAGAGGTGCTGCTCCCATTCATTGGGCGGTTATAAAAGGAGAAAAAGAGACTGGATGCACTACATTCTTACTAAAACATGCAATTGATACCGGTGACATATTAATGCAATCGAAATTTTCCATAGGCGAAAAGGACAATACGGGTATTATTCATGATAAAATGATGCAGGTTGGAGCAGATCTAGTTTTAAAAACCGTAAAAGCTATCGAAAGTGGCAATTATACAACTACACCCCAGGATCCCAACCTAGTGTCAAAGGCTCCAAAGCTTTTTAAAGAAAATACCGCAATTGATTTTAAAAGTAAGGTAGAAGACGTTTATAATTTCATTAGAGGATTAAATCCAATCCCCGGAGCTTGGACCTCAATAAATGATGTTGAATTCAAAATATTTCACTGCGAGAAAGATTATCAGACTATTTCAGACGGAAGATTCATTAGTAACAATAAGGACTACTTAAAACTAGCTTGTTCAGATGGATATATTGATGTCAAAAATCTCCAAATGTCTGGCAAGAAAAGAATGGATATCAAAGATTTACTTAATGGATATAATTTTGAGTTTTAGCTAGATGCTGCTTTTGATTGTACCATTTAATTGGTATGCATATTTGTATAAGCGGAATTTCATAACACTTTTTTGCAATATCTTATGCACTGTAAGCACAGACGCGCACAGTTGATATGTTTTGAAATTACGCTAACGTGAGGATGCTTTTATCCGAGTAAACATGCATTCAGCATGCTCTTGTTACCTTCTTCGAGGGTACATTTCAAATTCAACTCTCCTATTCGTAGCTCTACCTGATTGAGTTTCATTATCTGCTATAGGTCTAGACTCTCCAAAACCTGCATAATCCATTCGACTAGTCGCAACTCCTCTAGATGTCAGATAATCAAAACAAGCTCTTGCGCGTTGCTCAGATAACTTTTGATTCAATGAGGTGCCACCCGTATTATCAGTATGCCCACTTATAGTTAGATTGTAGTCTGGATATCTTGCCATTATATCAGCGATTTGATTAAGAACGGTAAAAGACTCAGATTTTATGGTATTTCTATTATGATCAAATTGTACTGCTCGCATTGCTAAGCTTAATACATCTCTATCCGAAGCTTCTATGCCAGGACAACCAAAGTTAGCCGCAGTTCCAAAAGAGTTAGGACATCTGTCTCTTTTATTAGCAATTCCGTCTCCATCATCATCAGGGCATCCATTGGTAGATTTGAACCCTCGAACATCTGGACATTCATCTTGTGCATCAGTTACTCCATCAGCATCTCTATCAGGGCATCCACTAGCTGAAGCATTTCCTTTGATATTTGGGCATTTGTCTTCAGCATCTACTACTCCATCTCCATCAGAATCTGTCAAACTAGGACATCCATTATTCGAAGCTGAACCAGGAATATTAGGACAATTATCCTCAGCATCCGAAACCCCATCGCCATCTGTATCAGGACAACCTTTCAAAGCTTGTAAACCAGGTACTTCAGGGCAAAGATCCTCTGAATCTTCGATGCCGTCCTTATCTGTGTCTGGACAGCCCCCAAATGCAATTAAACCAGCTACTTCTGGACATTTATCATCTGTATCTAAGATACCATCATTGTCTCTATCTTCTTTATTTCCTAATGGCATACTGCTATTATCCCCGTTACCAAATAGATACAAAAATCCCAATCCATGATGAAAGTTATTTCTATTTTCTCCGGTTGAAATTCTATACGCTGATTGTAAATTTAAAAAGGCTCTATCGTTGAGCCGAATATTGACACCCGCCCCTAATGGAATTTGAATATCGCTTTGAACCTTTCTTTCAGAAACGAAGGCTAAGCCTCCTAGTACGTATGGATTAAATTGGCTAACATTATTCAATAAGTTATATTGAAGCTGCGCTCCTAAGCCTATTGTTGTTCTATTAGTTAAGGAAGAATCTTGCTTCACTACCGCTACTTTTAATGGAACGGCGAGGTTTAATTTTGGTCCTAAATTTTTCAAATAGCTCACTTCCATTCCAGCATTATACCGATTAAAGCCTGAGAAGGTCTCTCCATTGGCAGTCAAATAGTCTACCAATAGTCTTTTAAAGGAAAGCCCCGAAGGATGCTGCGTAGTTTGAGCAACTATAGATGCCGAACAAAGAAAGAGGGAGAATAACACAGCTAAAAATTTTCTCATAATTATAGAGTTTGATAACCAATACAAAGGCAAAAATAGTTATAATATATGAAAATTTATAATTTATAAAATTTCATATACTTCAAAATAATAGAGGAGATATATGATAATTAAAAGACTAAGCTACATTTTTTATATTTTCTCAAAATAACCAGTTCCTTGATTCTTTCTTACCTTATCGCAATTAAACCATTGTCCATTCATTACCACATATACACCAGGTGGTAAACTTTGAACAAAAGCCAAAGCGGAACCTAAATTAAAAAAGCCATCAGAGGACGTTCCAAATGCATATGGAATCATTGCCCCGGTCAATATTATGGTTTTACCCTCAATTTTAGCCTCATTGATTAATAGTGCGCTTTCAACCATACGGTCAGTTCCATGAGTAATTATGATTTGATTAGATTTTGATTTTTTGCAGTTATGAATAATTATTTCTCTATCCTCTGCCGTCATTTCTAAACTATCCACCATCATTAAGGTCTTAATATCAATTTTCAGTGTACATCTTCCCCTTTCAAACATTTGATGAAGGTGCGTATCTTTAAAGTAGAGTTCTCCATTGATATAATTATAATCTTTATCAAAAGTACCTCCTGTTACATAAAGTTGAATCATGAATCATGTTGATTTTAAAAGTCTTCTAATTCAAATGTAAGGATTTTCACAACCGAAAATGATCTATTTCTCAGTTAAATCCATTGTAAATAGTAACTATTTAAAGTAAAAGAAAATTTCATGTAGGGATAATGTAGGAAGCTAGTATTGGGTAATAGTTAACATATATATTTATATTTGATCTTTAGTATTGACTAAAGATTAGGGTGTAAAAGCACTATTATCCTGCTCGAGAGTCTCAGGCTCTCGTCAGGATATAGTTTTAATCATCTTTAAAAATATAAATAGGCTGTTTCGCTTACGAAGCAGCCTTTTCGTTTTATTGATTGTTGAGATTTATCTCAAGATATCTTTATTAAAAAGAGGCCGCATCTATTTAAGATACAGCCTCTTGTATAATGTAATTTAGATTAAATTTATTCAATTCTAAATAAAGACATATCTACATCTTTGTTAAATTCATAACTTTCTACTGTTGATTTCATAGGTGCTGGTCCCATTCCTATAAATTCAATAGTATGTGGAAAAACAAATTCTTCAGCAGCTTTGTAGTCACTAAATTTTACTGTAACCACCGCTTCTTGGCCTCCTTGACCTGCTTGGGTTGTGATCGTTTGCTTCTTCAACTTACTTTCTACTTCATAATAATCTGTTGATTTGCTACCATTTGGAGGGTTTACGATAACTTTATAACAATCTACTCCATCTACGTTTTCGATACCTTTTAATTCGAGATTGTAATCATCCCCCAAGTAAGCTAATTCTGGGAAAATTGCAGCTTGTTCTGCCATTGCATCAAATTCATCACCTTCCGTAAATTCTTGACTACCCTGCATGCCCGAAGCAGCTCCTTTTACACCATTAAATTTCTGTTCTACAATAGTCATTCCTTGAGCAGGCATGATCATAATCATATGGAAAAAATTAGGGGCTTTTTTTGTAGTTGTCATTTCTAAATTGGCTCCCATTGCTGACATTGACATTTTTGACGTCATGGTTTTTAAGCCCATTAATGCTTCTTTACCTCCACTTACTTTAATGAAATCCATTACTACACTTGAAGCAGTAACATCGCCTGCTACCTTAGGTGAATCTTTTATTTCAAGGAAATTCCCATAAGTATCATAAAAGTCAACTTTTTTAGAGCTTGCAAATTTTGCAAGATTATCAGCCACTTCATCTTTATTTCCTACAATAATAAAATGCGCATTTTCAGGTCTTAAATATTTCTTAGCCATAGCCTGAATATCAGCTGCAGTAACATTATTCAATTTCTCTAAATAGGTTTCGTAATAGTCTGCAGGTAAATTCAATCTAGCTATATTTGAAGCAAACCTTGCTACTGTTTGCGGCTGTTCCAATGATCTAGCAAAATTTCCACTCATTACATTTTTTACCAATGTCAATTCTTTTGCAGAAATTGGTTTATTGATCATGGTGTTCATTTCCTTGAAAATTTCAGTTAAGGAACTATCAGTTACTTCATTTCTTACCGCTCCACTAATATTAAAAGAACCGATTTCTTTGTTAGGTCTAAGTGAAGATCTAATACCGTAAGTATAAGCTTTGTCTTCTCTAAGGTTACTATTTAAACGACTAGCAAAGAAGCCACCAAACATCATGTTCATCATTGAAGCTTTTATAGCATCTTCAGAACCTGGAATCAATTTAACTGGATAAGAAACATTAATGACAGATTGAACTGCTCCAGTTTTATTTACGAAATCTATTTCTGTACCATTAGGTGCTTTTGGGTCTTCAAAAGTCTTCTTGCTGTAATCTCCTTTTTTCCAAGAACCAAAATATTTCTCAGCTAACATTTTAGCATCAGCTAGGTTAATATCACCAACTATAGTTAGATATGAAATATTAGGTTTCATGTAAGTTTCATAGGCTTTCTTACAGTCTGCCACTGAGATGTTTTCAACAGTTTCTTCAGTAGTCAACTCACCATAAGGATGATCTTTTCCAAAAGTTAGCACAGAAGTCACATTTCTAGCAATACTATTTGGATCTTCTTTATCTTGCGCTAATCCAGAAAGGGTCTGCTTCTTAATTTTATCAAACTCTTCTTGTGGAAAAGAAGGATTCATTAAAACATCAGACATTATAGCTAATAATTCAGTGCTATGTTTTTTCAAAGAGCTTCCAAACATTCCAGTACCTCTCGCGCTGAAATTAGCTCCAATAAAATCAACCTCTTCATCAATTTCAGCTTTAGATTTTGTTGTAGTACCAGAGTTCACCAATTGGCCAGTCATATCTAAAGTTCCTGCTTTATCCCCTTCGAAAATTGGGCCAGTTTCAGCTGATAAGGAAAAAGAAACTCTTGGTAGTTTATTATTTTCGACTACGATAACTTTAAGTCCATTTGTCAATTCAAATTCATTCGCTTTGCCAATTTCAATTTTTCTGGCAGGACCAGGTGCAGGTTGATTCCATCTAAAGGACTCTCCTTTTTTCTCCACCTTCTCTTCTACTTTCTCCACCATTTCTTCTGCATCACTTTTCGCCTCATCCATGGTAGATGTAGTGGAATCAGTTGTGGTTCCGCAGGCAGCGAAAAAGAATGCAGATAACATTAATATTATATATTTATTCTTCATTGTTTTAATTTTAATAATTACTCAATTAGATTTTAGAAATTAAGGTTTTGCGTCTTTGGGTACATAATTCAAAACAACTCTGTTGTCTTTATTAAAATATTTTTTCGCAACTCTTCTAATATCATCTTTTGTAACCGCTAAATATTTATCAATTTCTGTGTTGATTAAATCAGCATCTCCCATATACATGTGATAATTCGCTAAACTTTCAGCAATACCAACCACTGATGAGTTCCCTTGAATAAATTCAGATTCAATTTGATTTCTTAGCTTTTGAAATTCTTTATCTGGAATAGGTTCTGTTTGAGTTCTTTCAATCTCTAATAACATTGCCGCTTCTAAGTCCTTTGTATTTATACCCATACTAGCTATACCAAATGCTATAGTCACTCCAGGATCTTCTAAAGCCAAAGGGAATGAGCCGGCAAAAACAGCTAATTGTTTTTGATCAACTAGTGCCTTGTACATTCTTGAACTATTTCCTCGTGATAATAATCTCGATAACATATCTACCGCATAAAAATCTGCAGTTCCTTGAGCTGGTATTCTATACGCCTGAATTACTGCTGGTAGTTGAATATTATCCTCAATTGTATCTCTAACCACTCCTACCAATGGTGGTTCTACTACAGTTGGTCTTGGGATAGCTTTTACACCTTTAGGTATAGTTCCAAAATACTTTTTCACCATTGCTTTTGTTTGATTAAGATCAATATCTCCAGCAATAGATAATACTGCATTATTAGGCACATAAAAAGTCTTGTAGAAATCTATATAATCTTGTTCTGTAGCAGCATCTAAATGTTCCATATAACCTATAACCGGCCATTTGTATGGATGCTCTTTAAATGTTCTTTTGAAAGTCTCTTGTAATACAGAACCATAGGGTTGGTTATCTATTCTTTGTCTCCTTTCCTCTTTTACAACTTCTCTTTGAGTTTCAACACCTGTTATATCGACTTTTGCATGGAGCATTCTTTCAGATTCCAACCATATACCAAGTTCAAGATTATTGGAAGGCATCACCTCGTAATAAAAAGTTCGATCAAATGTGGTATTTGCGTTTAAGGTACCTCCTGCATTTTGCACAGTTTTAAAATACTCGCCTCTACCAAGATTCTCAGATCCTTCAAATAATAAATGTTCAAAGAAATGAGCAAATCCTGTACGATCGGGATTTTCATTTTTGGAACCTACGTGATACATTACGGAAACCGCTACAATTGGAGTAGATTTATCTTGATGTAAGATTACGTGTAATCCGTTGTCAAGATCATACTCAACAAATTCAACTTTATTCATTTGTGCTTGTAGCAAAACACAAAAAGTAAGTAATGGAATAATTAAAAGTTTTTTCATTTATTCTGTTTTATTGCTTTAAATGATTCGAATGCCACAAATTTGGGCATTTTATATGGTTTTTTTTTATAAGTTTCTACGAAATTATACCGTTAAATAGACGAAAAGTTCAAAATTTCGGGTAAAAAGGTAAAAATTTCAATTTAAGTTTGATTGGAATACAAATATCTAATAAAATTTTAAATTTTTAAACGGTTTGTTTTCCAACAAAAAATCTTCAGATGAGTAAGTCGTAGTTGATATAATTTCAAATAACCCTCGCAAAAACAAAAACGCTCTTCGTATGAAGTAGCGCTTATTTTATTAGGGAGGACTATACCACCTTATCCGCACATGAGCTGCTGGCAAATGCATCTGGTTTTGCTTTGAAAACAAAACCCATTCCTAAAATATAACCCATTGCCTCTTTTAAAGCAGCATTTGATTTGAAATGTGGATCCGTATTGATATCAGCATGAACTTCTAATTCTACTTTGTATTTATCTAACAAATCGCACAAACTATAAGCAATCTCCACTGATTTGGCTACCTCTAAAATCATTCTTTCTTTTATGCCCATAATTTGGGTGGTTTTATCATTGCTGATAAACATAAACCCACCTTTCTTTTCTCGTAAGAAAACAATCACAGTGGCAAATTCTGTAGTATCTCCTCTTACTTGAGAATCAGTACCAATACATACTTTTAGCTTGTGGCCAGCTGCAGTTTCCTTTAGAATAGTAGATTCAACTGCTTGCTTAATTGGTTCTACAATTTTTTGACCATTAAGTCTTCTCCATTTCATTTTCAAAATTTTTTATAATATATTAATAATTAACATATATATATCAAACTTTCTCATATATATTATTATTTAATAATGCTAACTTTACCGTATGGCCAATTTTTTAATAAAAAATACTTCATGAAATTTTATTTTCCACTAGTCCTTCTCTTCTGTCTAGCTAGTTTTGCATGTAAAACTCAAGTTGGTAATGAGAGCAATACTTCTCATCGGTATAACAACCATTTAGTTAATGAAAGTTCACCATACTTGCTTCAACATGCACACAACCCAGTGGATTGGCATCCTTGGGGGGACAAGGCTTTAAAAAAAGCGGAAAACGATAATAAGTTAATTGTTATTTCAATCGGGTACGCTGCATGTCATTGGTGCCATGTAATGGAACATGAATCATTTGAAGATACTACTGTTAGTAAATTAATGAATGATCATTTTGTTAATATTAAAGTTGATAGAGAGGAAAGACCTGATGTTGATGATGTCTATATGACTGCATGTCATTTAGCTTCTAATGGGAGTTGTGGTTGGCCGCTTAATTCATTAGCGCTTCCAGATGGACGACCCTTTTGGGCAGGAACTTACTTTCCAAAGGATCAGTGGGTAGAAGTGTTAAATCATTTTCAAGATATTTATGAAAAGAATCCAAGTCAGTTATATGAATGGGCTGATCAGTTAACCAAAGGGATAACACTCAGCGAACATATAGAGTTACAAAATGGAGATTTAAATTTCGATCAATATAACATTAAAGATATTGCTAAAACTTTTATTTCAACGATCGACCTAACTGATGGAGGAAGAAAAGGAGCACCTAAATTTCCAATGCCTAATAACTATGATTTTTTGTTAAGATATTATGGTGTAAAAAAGGACCCTGCAGCACTTCAAGCAGTTACAACCACCTTGGACAGAATGGCTGATGGAGGCATTTACGACCATTTAGGTGGCGGCTTTTCTCGGTACTCAACAGATGATAAATGGAAGGTACCACATTTTGAAAAGATGCTTTATGATAATGGGCAATTAGTAAGTCTATATTCAAATGCTTATCAATCTCAAAAGACCCCTTATTACAAGCATATAGTTACTGAAACCCTTGCCTTTATTGAGCGAGAGCTAAGTGATAAAAGTGGAGGATTTTATTCTTCTTTGGATGCAGATAGTGAAGGAGAAGAAGGGAAATTTTATGTTTGGACTGCATCAGAAATAAATGAAGTTATCGGGGATGAAGAAATTGCTAAATTATTTAAGGAATACTATTCTATCACTGAAACAGGCAATTGGGAAAAACACAACATTCTTTTTAAAAAGAAAAAAGATTCGCATTTTTTAAAAAAATACAACTTAAGTGAAGCCGAATTAACAGCTAAAATTAATCTGGTTAAATCTAAATTGATGAAGGTGCGAGGTGAAAGAATTCGACCTGCTACCGATGACAAAATTTTGACCTCTTGGAATGCATTAATGCTGAAAGGTTACGTTGACGCTTATAAGGCTTTTGATGATCCAACTTATCTTAAAAGGGCAATTCAGAATGCAGCGTTTATAGAAAAAGAAATGCGGGACGGGGACCGACTAAATAGAAATTACAAGGATGGAAAATCAGTAATTAATGGTTTTTTAGATGATTATGCGCTGCTTATAGATGCTTATATATCCTTGTATCAAGTAACTTTCAATGAAGATTGGTTAAATAAAGCAAAATCTTTAAATGAATATGCCATAATTCATTTCTTCGATGAATCTACCGGTCTTTTTTACTATACTAGTGATATTGATCCTCCACTAATTGCACGTAAAAAAGAACTTTCTGATAATGTAATTCCCGCTTCAAATTCCATAATGGCAAGAAATTTATTTCATTTAGGGACCTATTTTTATGACCAAGATTACATTGATAAATCAAAGCAAATGCTTTTAAATGTTGTAAGTAATATCGAAGAAAGTGGACAGCCAAGTTTCTATTCTAATTGGTGTAATTTTTTGCTTTCTGTTAAGAATACACCCTATGAGATAGCAATTGTTGGACCAGATGCAGCCAATTTAAGAAATCAAATAATGACTAATTATTTACCCAATGCCATGCTTCTTGGAGGTACCACAGAAGGCAAACTTGAACTATTAAAGGATAAACTTCAAGAAGGAGAGACCTACATTTATGTCTGCCAAAATAAATCATGTAAACTTCCAGTAGATGAGGTAGACAAAGCTCTTGAGCTTATGAAATAGGTTTTACAGAACAAAATTTAATTTTGTTTTCTATTAAGCCTTATCAAATAAATGCGCTTATTAATTTATTTTAATAGAGTTTTCCTTATTGCAAATAATTTTCTCTATATTTGAAAAGGCCAACTCCCTTTAATAATAATCCTTGGCCTTATTTACTGAAAAATTCTACGACTAATCTCTATAGGTTAGTCTTTGTTGCTATAAATGAATATAAACTTATTGAATAAGTAATATTTATTGGCGGTTACTAAGTAATTAGTAATGCTACTATGAAAGCGATAATCCCAGTTCGCTGGGATTATCTTTTTATATTTGAATAGTGATATCCATTATACTTCCTCATAGAGAAAAGATTTTAAAAACTATTGGCAAGGAATTGCATCTTGACTATTGGTTGCATGACCAAATCGAAACGTTATTAGCTACCTTAAGGACTTTCAAGTAATAAGAGATGGAGTATTCATAAATGGAATCTTAAATAAAAAGAAAATGTATACCTGAAAGCCTTGTATAACTATTTTTTATTCTATGTTGGAAAGATATGTCTCGATCGTAAAGAAATTTATATTCCATCGAGATAGTCAAAAATCAATAAAATATTTTAAATCAATAGCGAAAGAAAATTAGGCATTTCAAAACTAACTATCCATTTTAGAGCAATAAGCAATTAGTAGTATACTAGTTGTGATAAAGTTGTCGTTTGACTAAAGCATCCAAATGAAAAAGGTTTATATATACATACTACACCTTATACTTTTTACAATGCTTACTGTATTAAGTCAAGTGGGCGGATTGTATTATATTCTGATCGTTTGTTTTTTTAATTTTTTTTTCAAGAAATGGAAGATCTTTCAGAAAGTTTTCTTTGCCCTTTGTAGTTATTTAATTTTCATTGCATTTTGCTTACCAAGCTTAGCTAAATTAAATGGCAGAGTTCCGCTACCTGTTTTCAAGTCAACAAATTTAAAACCTTCTGCAGCATATGTTTACTTATTCAATCGACACTACGTAAAGCAGAATTTAAGGAACAATTTACATACCGTACAAAGAAAATTTAATTCAAAATATCCAACCAGAGTCATTTATTACTTAGATGCTGGCTTTCCTTTCTTAGATAAATTTCCATTACTACCCCATCTATCTCATGCAGATGGTAGAAAGATTGATATCAGTTTTATTTATGAAAATCAGTCTAAAAACCAACTTAGGGGCAATCCATCAATGTCTGGCTACGGCTATTTTGAAACACCAGAAAAAGGAGAATGGAATGCAACAAAACAATGCTTGAACAAAAATAAATACTATGAAATGACAAAGTTTTTTCCGAAAAAGTGGAATAAGGCAAAATATAATCTCAACAAAGAAGCTTCCATTGATTTGATCAAAATATTTTCATCTTCAAAAAATTTAGATAAAATTCTACTTGAACCTCATCTCAAAACTCGATGGAAACTAAACAATTACCAAAATATTAGGTTTCAAGGCTGTAATGCTGTTCGACATGACGACCATTTCCATATCCAAGTCAAATAATTTTGACTTTTCTATGGTTATTTACGTTATATAAAAGAGTAAATTTGTTTTAAGAATTAAAAAAAGCTATTCAAATGTGGAAAACAACAGTAGCAGGAATAATCATGATCATTGTAGCGGTGTCAGTTCTTATCAATGCAAGTAGTGATTTAAGTCACTATTCAAACTTTGAAGAGGCATTGACCACGCAGAAAAAAGTAAAAGTGGTGGGAGAATTGGTGAAGCATAAAGAGATGTATTATAATCCAGAAAAAGATCCTAATTACTTCAGCTTTTACGTGAAAGATGATAAAGGTGCTGAACGCAAAGTTGTTTTACTTCAGGAAAAGCCGCAAGATTTTGAATTATCTGAAAAGTTAGTCCTCACAGGGAAAATGAAAGGTGATGATTTCATAGCATCTGATATGTTAATGAAATGTCCATCAAAATATAAAGACGAAGAAATCTATATCAAAGAAAATGGGTAAAAGTAAGCTCATTCTATCTTCAATAAATAAGACTTCATTAATGCCGAAATATTTACAAATATTGATAGTTGCTGTAGTAGCAATCAGTCTACCGTTTCTTGTAATGGCCGATACAACCAGTATTCAATATGAAGGAGAACATCTACTGCCTGGCAAAATTGGTCATTTTGCTATCGTACTTAGTTTTGTTGCTGCCTTATTATCCTCGATCTCTTTTTTCTTCAGTACTCAAAGAAGGCACCAAAATGAGGAAGCTAATTCTTGGAGAAAGATTGGCCGAATTGCTTTCGTTATTCATGGTCTCTCAGTTTTCACTGTGATTGGTATTATTTTTTACATCATGAGTATGAAGTATTATGAATATCAATATGTCTGGGCTCACGTTTCTGAAGATCTACCCTATAAGTATATTTTCTCAGCCTTTTGGGAAGGACAAGAAGGCAGTTTTCTATTATGGATGTTCTGGCATGTTGTCCTTGGTTTTGTACTAATGAAGACCGCTAAAAAATGGGAAGCACCAGTTTTGTCAGTCATTGCATTTGTGCAACTGATTATTGGCTCAATGATTCTTGGTATTGTATTTGATTTTGGAATGGAAAATCCGTTTAAATTAGGCAGTAACCCATTGTTGCTTTTACGAGATACTATGGAAGCGCCAATCTTTAATAACGCTGCATACTTGTCATTAATTAAGGGAACTGGTTTAAATCCACTGCTGCAAAATTATTGGATGACGATTCATCCTCCCACTCTATTCTTGGGCTTCGCATCAACAGTTGTTCCATTTGCATACGCCATTGCAGGACTATGGACGAAGGAACATAAAGCTTGGTTGAAACCTGTAATGAGATGGAGTTTATTCTCAGGAGCAATCTTAGGTACAGGTATTTTAATGGGTGGAGCTTGGGCTTATGAGGCGCTTTCTTTTGGAGGATACTGGGCATGGGATCCTGTTGAAAATATGTCATTAGTCCCTTGGATTGTTTTAATTGCTGGAATTCACACTAATTTGATTGCTTCTAAAACTGGATATTCGATTAAAAGTACTTATCTCTATTATATACTATCATTTGCCTTAATCGTTTACTCTACTTTTTTAACTAGAAGTGGCGTATTAGGAGACACCTCTGTACATGCCTTTACGGAAATGGGATTAGAATGGCAATTAGTTATTTTTTTAGGATTAATTTTTGGGTTAGGATTATATAGTTACTTCAAAAATAAAAAATCAATCCCTGTTCATGAAAAGGAAGAAGTTGCTGTTTCAAGAGAATTTTGGATGTTTATTGGTTCTTTAGTTTTACTTTTTTCAGCAGTCTTGATTTCATTCACCACTTCCATTCCTGTTTATAATAAAATATTAGATTTTGTTTCCAATGTATTTACTTTAAACTTGGAAGAATATAAAAGGTCCTCTCCTCTTGAACCAGTTGCCCACTATAATAAATTTCAATTATGGATAGCGGTTTTCATTGGTTTCCTTTCAGGAATCGCACAATATTTAAGATACAAGGGCGCGAATTGGAAAGGGTATAAAAACAAATTTACTGCTCACCTTGCTGGAGCCTTAGTCGTTTCAGCATTTTTGACTTTTATTATTTCCATGTATGCAAATATTAATGCTTGGCAATATCTGCTTTTAACTGGTGCATCAATTTTTGCCTGTGTTTCTAATTTAGATGTATTAATTAATTTCATGAAATTTAATCTCAAAATTGCCTCCTCCACATTGGCACATTTAGGTTTTGGATTGATGATACTAGGGGTGATATTTAGTGGCTTAAATCAAGAAATAATCTCTAAAAATCAATTTGCTTTCGCAGGAATTTTGGACGATGATGATATTAGAAATAATGTAATCCTCAAGAAAGGTGCTCCCGTATTTATGAATGGATATGAAGTTACTTATGTACAGGATACCTCTTGGGATAATAGTAGAGAATTTACTATAAACTATAAACGAAAAGATGATAAAGGAAATAACGTAGAGGAATTCGATTTACATCCTCACATTCTGTATACTAGAGATTTTTCCAAGGTAGCGTCTTCAAATCCCTCGATTAAAAGATATTGGAATAAAGATATATTTACCAATATTGCATCCCTTCCTCCCCAAGAAATTAGCATAGAAAATGCGAAGGCAATTGAAGATACTATTCGTTTTGAAAAATACCCAAGTAAAATCGGAGATACCATTTATACACAGAAATACTTTGCAGTAGTGGAAGACATCTTCATGAATGCAGCGCATGAAGATTATCAAGCTCAAGCTGGAGACCTGTCATTAGGAGTAAACATTCGGTTTCATAGTTTGAGCACTGATGCCTCTTGGTTAACAAGCCCAGTTATTGCATTGCGTAAAAGTTTAATTTACAATTTCCCTTTTCATGAAGACGATCTTGGAATCAGAGTTAAGGTCGATGATGCTATTCTTGATGGATACTTAACCGCTGAAGATAAATTAGATTATCAATCCTATGATTTTAAAATTGGTGAATCCATTAACATTAACCAATATCAAATTGTACTGAAAGGCTTAGATACTAAAAAGGCAAATAGTGCATACGTCCCAGAAGAAGGAGATATAAAAGTAGCTGCGGTTGTGGAAATTACTAACGTAAATTCAAATAAAACAGCCAATGCTTATCCATTATATGTTATACGCGGAAAGCAACAATTTCAATTAAAAGATTTTGATCCTGGTTCTGGCTTCCATTTTAGGTTTAACAATATTGATCCGACCACTGAAATCGCCAATTTAGAAATTGCTTGGCAGGATATAAATAATATGAAACTTCCTGTGGAGATTTCTGAAAATGCTCCCTCTGGTAATTATGTAGTTATGAAAGCAATTGTATTCCCAGGCATAAATTTATTTTGGATTGGATCTATTTTAATGATGACTGCTATGTTTTTGGGCTCCTTTTTCAAACCGAGAACGTAAAGGAATAATGTTTGAAGGCGATGATAAAATGATGATGGATTAATCAAATGGTATATGGAATATTATCATCCTGAAGAATTAGAAAAATCTTTTAAAATTAAGGAATTGGCAAGTCGCATTCCTTGTGCAGGCTGGCAATTCATCGTTGGCACGTCCACAACTACAACTTGTCATAGATAGCGAGCGCAGCGAGTTGAAGAATAAATTTCAGTTTAATAGAATAAAGTTTGCGCCTTTTTCCACAATGGATTTATAGGGAGACATAACATTCATTCATAGTTGCATTCAAGTATTAACATTCTATGATTATTTCCAACTGATAGTCTTAATTATTTAAAAATAATGTGTAACTTAAGATCAGTTACTTAAATTATATATACGTGTGATGAATAGAATTTTAATTCTTTCCGCATTGTTTCTTGTTATTAGCAACTTAAATGGCCAATTGGTTTTTAAAGATTGGCACTTCGATAGTCAAAACAGCTTCTTTTTAGAAGATTGTATTGATGCTGCTGTTGGGCCTGATGGGAACTACATGTATGTACTAGGTAGAGGAGATGATGCTATCTCTGTTCTAAAACGAAATGACACCGCATGGGATTTCAAGTACGCCTATCTACCACACTCTGATGGAATCTACACGGTTAGAAGTCCTCAACAAATTTTGAGAAAAGAAATTTCTGACTTAATTTTTGTTTCCTCATTGAATACACTTTCTGTTTTTAGAGTTAATACTGATGGAAGTTTGAAGTCAAATCAACAAATCATTTTTAACGAAAATTCACCTTCCCCAACATCCTCACTTGTTAGCACATTTCGGATGAGTTTATCACCAGATAAGAATTTTCTGTATACTGCCAATTTTTGGGATTCTAGCATAGGTATTTTTTCTATTGATGATGACGGCGATTTATTGTTCGTTGATCAAATATCAAATGAAATAAATATAGAAGGAATGCATCAACCTTATGCAGTTAGTTTTTCACCAGATGGGCATTATGCTTTTGTTTCATCATATGGAGATTTTCAAGTATCCATTTTTCGCCGAAATCCAATCAATGGTAGATTAACCTTTTTAGCAAATGATAAAGCTCCTTTTACTGGAGAGCATCAAGCGCTCAATGTTTTAGTGAGTCCAGACAATAAATTTGTTTACATAAAATATGTAGATGGAATTTACACTTACAGTCTAAACAGGAATGACGGATCACTTACACCCTTGGCTTTTAATGAAGGTAATACGATTCCTAAATATTCGAATAACAATCAAATTATTCTAAGTAAGGACGGAAATTATGTTTATGATTTAAATACTGGTGATCAAAACTTTATTATTTATCAGAGAAATCCTATTACTGGGATTTTGAATAGTGTGGAAATTTTCGAAAATGGAATTCTTTTTGATGAATTAGAAACCATTAGGAATATCTCTTATGACCAGGAAATGGAAGAATTATATTTACATACGTCCAGTGGTAAAAACTCTTATATTCAAACTGCCAAACGAGATTTGGTCACTGGTTTGCTTACTAACAAGCCGTCTATAAAAAACCCTGAAGACTTTATACACACATTAGATAAGATGGTTCAGGGCGCATTTAGTCCGGATCAAAGTTATCTTTATGCGGCTAGCCAAAACGATAATGCGATCAACATATTTAAAAGAAATTTGCTATCAGGGGAGCTCGAATTCTTAGGATTTGAGAATGGATTAGCCTCTGGTAAGAGTTTAGAAAATCTTCAATCTATAAGTATAAGTCCTGATGGAAAATATCTTTATGCTATTGCTAAAGGGGAATCGGTTTTTATGCAATTTTCTATTAATCAAATTAGCGGACAATTATCTTTTGATAAATTTTATCAAGAAAACGATAATGAAGGATGGTACGGTCTTGCTGGTGCGTACAAAACCATTATATCAAAGGATGGCAAATTTCTTTATTTAAGCAGTCCGGAGACTAATGGAATATTAGCATTTGAAAGAAACCTTAACGACGGGAATCTAAGACTAGCGCAAAGACTTTTTAATGGAGAAAATGGAATACATGGCTTACAAGAAGTAAGCGACATAGCTATTTCTGATGATGATCGATTTCTCTTCGCATTAGGATCGGCAGACGATGCCCTTGTCTTATTTGAAAAATCTGAAAATGGATTACTGAATTTATTACAAGTAGTAAGAGATAACGAGACGGGCACAAAACTTGATTTTCCACAAGAAATTGCATTAAGCCCAGATGGAATTCAAATTTATGTAACTGCCTCTAAAAGTAATAGTATTAATATTTTTGATTTTGATAAAACTTATGGTCAAGTTTATTTTAGAAAAGCAATAGTAAATGACGATGATCCAAACTTTTTACTCAAAAATCCAAGTTCAATATCCGTAAGTCCTGATGGTAAATTTGTGTTAGTTGGGGCGAGCGGGAATCAAGCATTAAATTTATTTCAAAGAGATTTGAGTGGTGCTCTGATTTGGAAAGAAACAATCCAAGATGGAGTAGATGGTAATAAAGGTATTTCTAATACTGCAGATATAATGATTGCTCAAAACTCAAAGCACATTTACACATTGGATAAAAATAATGATGCAATAGCATTTTACGAAAATAGTTTTTCTACTTCAGTCCATACAATTGAGCAATTTGAATGGTCCGTTTTTCCAAACCCATTTAATGATATTTTTCATTTGCATTTAAGTGCTTTTCATGAAGCAAATACCAATTTTGATATTTATAATCTGTATGGAAAAAAGCTATATTCTACAAAATTAAATCAACTTGTTTCAAGTTTTAATTTTAAAAACCTTCCTGCAGGCGGTTATTTATTAAGGTTGAACAGTGAAAACCAGTCTTCCCAGAAATGGATATTTAAAAACTAAATATTTTCTTTCGTCGAAATTACTTTTACGTACATCGGATTTTACGCTATCCTTGAAACTATTGCTTTGTCAACTGCGTAAGTATAAATAGTCAAAACTTTCAATCAATGGAAAACTTCTATGAAAAACAAAAATTCAGTCAGCTCTGGGTTTGGCTAATTCTTGGTTTTAGCTTTTTTGCTGCCTGCATTTCTACTTACGTTTCATCAATGAATACAGACTGTGTAATCGCCGTTATTATTATAGGAATTATTTGTTTGCTTTTTTTTAGTATTCAATTAGAAAGCAGAATTGATGATACCGGCATTAGCTATCGAATGGCACCTTTTGAATTTACATACAAACTATTGAAATGGGAGGATTTAGAATCTGTAGAGGTAAGAACGTATAGTCCAATTCGTGAATTTGGCGGATGGGGATGGAGAATTGGTGCTAATGGAAGGGCAAGGAACATTAAAGGTGACAAAGGCATCCAAACCGTACATAAAAGTGGAAAGAAGTTACTTATAGGTACTCAAAAACCTGAATTAGCCCAAACTACCATTGAAAACTTCTTCAAAAGATAAGATGTTAAGCTAATTTTAAATATATTGACTTAGTTTTAAAAACTTTATTTAAAAGGAGTAGTAATTCGAGCATTAGAACTTTTCAACACGGCTAAATCCTTAGAAGGAAATGATCTTCCTAAGGCTATTGAACTATTGGAAGAAAGCGCATACTTATATCATCGCCAAGAGTATTATAAAGAAGAAATGGAGGTGCTTATCTATTTGGGCAGATTGTATAGAAAAAGAGGAAATGCGAGTATAAGTCTGCGAAAACTAAATTCAGCTCTTCAAATTCTTAGTACCAAGTTTCAGGATGACAAAAGAAATCTTGCTTTGATTTACAAAGAAATGGGAGTTGTTTATGCTGATAATATCTTTGATTTCCCACAGGCTTTAGAATATTGCTTCAAAGCTTTAAGCCTAGACATTCAAGAATTAATAGTACCATTATATAATAATATTGGTAGTATATACCGAGATGTCAAAGATTATAAAAATGCCATTTTCTATTTAGAAAAAGGTATGGAAGTAGCAACAGAAAAGAAAGAAGTGGAATTTTCGTGTTACTTGTTAGAGAATCTAGGATCTGTATATACAAGTAGACAGCAGTATGAAGAAGCGCTCCCTTTTTATTTGAAAGGATTAGCAATTTCTGGAAAAGAAAAGCAAAATAATCTATCAGCTAATTTTATACATATTCTATTATTAAAATCAATTGGGCACTGCTACATTGAATTGGGAAAAATGGAAGAGGCTGGACTGTATATTAAAGAGGCTTCCTCTGAATCTGAATCAAAAGGTTATCAGCACCTCTATTCAGAGGTAAATCTACATCTAGCCGATTTCTATTTAAAAAATAAAAGTACAGATTTATTTAAATCAACTATTGATAAAGGTATTGAACTTAGCAGTAAACACGATTTTACAAAATTAAAAATAGCATTTCTAGAGAAGCTTCAACATTTCTATGAACAAGAAAATGATTACAAGGAAGCATTCGAGGTATCAAAACAAATCCAAAGAGAAAATTCACAGAGGTTCTCCATCCACGATGATGAAAACTTGACTAGAATTTTACAAAACAGAGAGTCAGAAATATTCAGATTGGAGGAGAAGAATATGCAGATTAGTCGTCAAAAAGAAGAATTAGAACAATTTGCTTATATCGTAACTCATGATTTAAAAGGGCCTTTAATTAACATTGCCAATTACGGAGAATTGATAGAAGCAAAATATAGCAAGCATTTTGATCAAGTTGGTCACGACTTTGTTAATTTCATTATCAAAGACTCAAAAAGACTGCAATCAATGTTAGATGATTTACTTAAATATATCCGAGTAGATCAAAATACTGACCAAAAACTTTCAGCAAATCCGAACAAGATTATTGATGATGTTCAAAATAGTATTCGAGATAAAATTTCCGATTCTGGTGCTATTATTAATTACGATTCGCTCCCAATAATTCCAATGCGGGAAGTTCATCTTCAAATTATTTTACGTAATTTAATTTCTAACGCCGTCAAGTTTAGAAATAAGGAAGTAACTCCCATTATAGAAATCACAAGTGAAGAATCTGCAGAGAATTATACCTTTTACGTCAGTGATAATGGCATTGGAATAAAAAAAGAATTTAATGATCAAATTTTTCAAATTTTCAAACGATTAGATAATATCAATTATGAAGGCACAGGAATAGGGCTCTCTATGTGCAAAAAAATCATCAGTTTTTACAATGGTGAAATCTGGGTTGAATCCACCCCAGGCAAGGGTAGTAAATTCTATTTTAATGTAAAGAAAATTTAAAAGCAATATTCATGCTTTATAGCCCTTTAGACCTAAAATGCCACCCTAAAATTCCCATGCTAACCGAAACATTTAAAGAATGCTTAGTGCCAAATTGAGGAATTTCAATGGAGTAATCTATTAAATCTAGTATATGATCACTAATTCCATTCACTTCATTGCCAAAAATTAAAGCGTACTTTTTATCGAGTTGAACTTTAAAGTTTTGTAGTAAAATGCTTTGGTCCGTTTGCTCTACTCCTATTATTTTATAGCCATCGTTTTTAAGTAAAAGGACGCAATCTCTAATCTCACTGAAATAATTCCAATCCACTGATGCCGTAGCTCCGATTGCCGTTTTAGAAATTTCTTTGTGGGGAGGTTGAGCACAAATACCGCACAAATGTATACCTTCTAGCCCAAATGCGTCAGCCGTTCTAAATGCAGCTCCAACATTTAGTGCAGATCTTAAATTGTCTAGCACAAAGACAACAGGATACTTAGCTACTTTTTTATAATCCTCAACATTTAATCGTTGAAGTTCTTGCAAACTTAGTTTTCTCATATTATTCCGAAACGCTTTCGCTTACTTCTGCTCCTAACTTAGATAATTTATATTTTAAAGAAGCTTCAATAAAAGAAGTAAATAATGGATGAGGATTTTCTACCGTACTTTTCAGCTCAGGATGATATTGGACCGCAAGAAAATAGGGATGGTCTTGCGCTTCAACAATTTCGACCAAATTTGATTCAGGATTAATGCCTGTCGCAATTAATCCCTTGGCTTCAAATTGAGCTAAATATTCATTGTTAAATTCATATCTGTGTCGATGCCTTTCTTCAATAATTTCATCATTATAAGCTGCATAAGCTTTAGAATCTTTTGCGATTTTGCAACGATAAGCGCCTAACCGCATGGTTCCTCCTTTATTGATAATTTTCTTTTGCTCTTCCATTAAATCAATCACAGGATGAGGAGTCTTTGGATTTAATTCAGTAGAGCAAGCACCTTCAAGTCCAAGCACGTTTCTGCCATACTCTGAAACCGCGCATTGGAGACCTAAGCATATACCAAAGAATGGAATGCGAGATTTTCTAACAAATTCGACCGCCTTTATCTTTCCTTCAATTCCTCTCTCCCCAAATCCTGGAGCCACTAATACACCATCCAGATCTTTCAGCCTATCATATAAAGCTTTGTCATCTTCCAATTGTTCTGCATGTATTGGGTCAACTTTAACCATGCATTCAAGTGTAGCTCCAGCATGAGTAAACGCTTCGTAAATAGATTTATAGGCATCTGGTAATTCATTATATTTTCCGACTAGGCCAATCTTTACTTCGTTTTTTGGATTTTTTAATTTATGTAAAAATGATCTCCATGCGTCCAAATTTGGCTGAGGGTAATTATAAATTTTCAATTTCCTTAAAACAGTTTGATCTAACTTTTCCTTCAGCATCAAAATGGGCACGTCATAAATAGTTGCAGCATCTTTAGCTTCTATAACTGAATCAACATCTACATTACAGAAAAGCGCTAATTTATCCCTAATTTCTTTAGTTAGATTATGCTCGGTTCTACAAACTAATATATCTGGTTGTATACCCGCTTCAAGTAATTGTTTCACTGAATGTTGCGAAGGCTTTGTTTTAAGTTCTTTTGCTGCAGCTAAATAAGGAATCAATGTCAAATGTATACACAAACAATTTTTTCGTTTTAATTCTAGGCGCATCTGACGGATGGCCTCCAGATAAGGCATGGACTCAATATCACCAACTGTTCCCCCTAGTTCAGTGATAATGATGTCATATCCTTTCTCACCCAATAACTTTACTCGATCTCTAATTTCATCTGTGATATGTGGAATGACCTGTACGGTTTTTCCCAAATAGTCACCTGCTCTTTCCTTATTAATCACCGTTTGATATATACGGCCAGTGGTAATGTTATTTGCTTGCGATGTAGGAATATTTAAAAAACGCTCATAATGTCCTAAATCTAAATCTGTTTCAGCACCATCATCTGTCACATAACATTCTCCATGTTCATAAGGATTTAAAGTACCGGGGTCAATGTTAATGTAAGGATCGAATTTTTGAATGGTAACTTTTAAGCCTCTAGATTGGAGCAACTTTGCCAAGGAGGCGGCAATGATTCCCTTACCTAATGAGGAGGTAACTCCACCCGTAACAAATATATATTTAGTCATTTTAAAGGCTTAATGTAAAATATTCAACTACGGGATACAAAGGTAAGAAAATCGAGACCAATTGAAAAAATTAAGATGTGATATTTTAATTTTTCAATAAAGCACTTCTACCAAAATATATTTCAATAAAGTCTATATGTTCAATAAGAAATACTTTACTATTTAAAGCTTCAAAATGATTAAAATATCTCTAATGCTGATGGCTAAACTCAATGTTAATTTCAATACACATTCAGTTAACATTTAGTTCATATAAGTTCACAGAGACTTAATACTAGCCTAACTTTTGATTGGCAATAAATGATTTCCTTTGTTCCATTATAAGGAAAGATACTTATATAATTGATAGATAAGAACTAAAAAACTAAAACTTATAAAGATGATTAAAAATCTACGATTAATATTTTGCTTTTTATTAGTAGCAAAATTTTCATTTACACAAATTACAATTACTGATGCAGATTTAGCAGGAGGACAAGCATATAATTGGACGAATGATAATATTTATCTTTTGGATGGTTATGTTTTTCTTGAAGAAGGAGGCACCTTAAATATCGAAGCTGGTACAGTAATCAAAGGATTAGTAGATCCAACAAATGGAACGGATAATGCTTCTGCTTTAATCATTGGAAAAGGAGCACAAATTTTTGCATCAGGTTCACCCGAGGCTCCGATTATTTTTACTGCAGAGGATGACAACACATCAGACCCAACCGACTTCCTTGTAACAGATAGAGGAGAATGGGGAGGTTTAATCATTTTAGGAAATGCACCAATTAATAATGAAGGAGGGTCAACTAACATCGAAGGAATACCTTCTGATAATGGAAAAGCGATATATGGAGGAACAGATATTGCTGACAATTCAGGTGTTTTAAAATATGTCTCAATTAGGCACGGAGGAGCTGTTTTACAAGCAAACGACGAAATCAATGGCTTGACTTTAGGTGGAGTTGGAAACGGGACTGTGATAGATTATATTGAAGTAATTGCTAATGATGATGATGGGATAGAATGGTTTGGAGGTACAGTTGATGTTAAACATGCAATAGTCGCTTTCTGTGCGGATGACGCAATGGATACGGATGATGGTTGGGCAGGAAGATTGCAATACGGATTCGTAATACAAGGTGACGATAGAGCAGATAATGGTGGAGAACATGATGGAGGAAGCGCTGCAAATATGAGTAACTTCAGTGATCCAATATTTGCTAATTGTACCTACATCGGTTCAGGCTCTGAGAATAATGGAAAAGATGGTTTGAAAAATGGCCATGCATTACACTTCAAAGAAAAAGTAGGTGGAGGTTACTATAACAGTATCTTCACTGACTTTGCAAATGAAGGTCTAGAAGTAGAAGACATCCCTTCTAGTGAAGGCTTTGATGCATATGAAAATTTACAAAATGGTAAATTAACCTTATCAGGCAATATTTGGTTTGGATTTGGTACTGGTTCCACTTGGGATGATATTATTTTAATTACAGATGGAGCAGATGACGATGATGCAAGTGATTTAAAAGCTCACTTAGCAGCAAATAACAATCAAATTGTTGATCCTCAAATTCAGGGAATTTCTAGAACAGCAGATCAAGGTTTAGACCCTACGCTAAAGGGAGGGAGTCCTGCAGGAACTGGAGCGCAAGAATTAGAAGATACTTGGTTTGATGATGTAGATTACATTGGAGCTTTTGATAAAAAGAACTGGGCTTTAGGATGGACTGCAACAGATGAGTATGGATTTTTTGGAGATTTAAGAACCATTTCTCAAGTTACTATCAAAGATGAAGATTTAGTAGCTGGTGAGACTTATTCTTGGACAAATGATACAGAATACTTACTAGATGGATATGTATTTCTGGAAACAGGTGGAAAATTAAACATTGAGAGAGGTACAGTTATTAGAGGGTTAATTGATCCAAGTAACGGAACAGATAATGCATCTGCTTTGATTATTGGAAGAGGAGCTCAAATATGTGCAGTAGGTAGTGCAGATAATCCTGTTATATTCACTGCTGAAGATGATGATATAAATGATCCTAATGATTTTACTGCTCAAGATAGAGGGGAATGGGGAGGCTTAATTATTTTAGGGGCTGCGCCAATTAATAACGAAGGTGGAGAGACTAATGTAGAAGGTATCCCTTCAGATAATGATAAAGCTAAATATGGAGGTTCTGATACTGCTGATAATTCTGGCGTATTGAAATACGTTTCTGTTCGTCATGGAGGAGCTGTATTACAAGCGAATGATGAGATCAATGGAATTACCCTTGCTGGTGTAGGAAACGGAACTTCAATTGAATATGTTGAAGTTTTTGCTAATGATGATGATGGTATTGAGTGGTTTGGAGGATCTGTAGATGTAAAACATGCTGTAGTAAGTTTCTGTAGAGATGATGCAATGGATACAGATGATGGTTGGAGTGGAAGGTTACAATTTGGTTTTGTAATTCAAGGAGATGATGTAGCAGATAACGGTGGCGAACACGATGGAGGTTCAGCTGCAACTCCAGACAACTTCTCAAGTCCAATTTTCGCTAATTGTACTTACATTGGATCTGGAGTTGAGAATAATGGAAAAGATGGATTAAAAAATGCGCACGCCTTACATTTCAAAGAAAAAGCAGGTGGAGGTTACTATAACAGCATCTTCACTGACTTTGCAAATGAAGGTCTAGAAGTAGAAGACATTCCTTCTAGTGAAGGCTTTGATGCATATGAAAATTTACAAAATGGTAAATTAACCTTATCAACCAATATTTGGTTTGGATTTGGTACTGGTTCCACCTGGGATGATATTATTTTAATTACAGATGGAGGCGATGACGATGATGCAAGTGATTTAAAAGCTCATTTAGCAGCAAATAACAATCAAATCATTGATCCTCAAATTCAGGGAATTTCTAGGGAAGCAGATCAAGGTTTAGACCCTACCCTAAGAGCAGGTAGTCCTGCATTAACGGGAGCTGTTGATTTAGGAGATAACTTCTTTGAAGATGTTGCTTACATAGGAGCTTTTGATAAAACTAATTGGGCTTTAGGTTGGACTGCAACAGATGAATATGGGTACTTTGGCCAATTGCAAACTACAAGCATTTTTGATCCGATTACAAATGAGCAGTTAGCTAATATTCAGGCATTTCCAAATCCAGCAACTAACTACATTCAAGTGACCATTAGTTTGAAAGAAGCTACTACTTTAAACATGCAACTTTTTGATGTGCAAGGAAAATTAGTGAATACCTTCATTGCAAATAATAGACTTTCGGAAGGTGATCATAATTTTGAGTTGAATCTAGCTCCAATTTCAAACGGTATTTATTTCTTAACTATTTCAGACATAAAAAATGTAATAACTAAAAAATTAATTATCAATAAATAATACCAAAATTTTAAATACTAAATAACAAGTGCAAATGTTAAACAAAGTAAAATTAATTTACGCCCTGTTCCTATCATGCATAGGAACGGGTGTTTTTGCCCAAACCATTAGTGGTACCATTTCCGACGAATCTACAGCGGAAACATTAATTGGAGCAAATGTCTTTATAGAAGGTACAGATCGGGGAACCGCCTCAGATTATGAAGGGAAGTATATTTTAAATGTAGAACCTGGTACCTATACCCTAGTTTTTAAGTACATCGGTTATGCAGATAAAAAAGTGACTGATATCATTGTAGGAGAAAGCGAAAACAAGATGTTAGATGTAATCCTTTCGGATGGTTCTGTAGAATTAGATTTAGAAATTGTAGTAGAAGCAAGAGCAATTGAAAGAACTGAAAACGCTTTATTATTATTACAAAAGAAATCTGATAAAATCCAAGATGGAATTTCCTCTATGGAAATGACTAGATTAGGTGTGTCTGATGCTGCATCTGCAATGACCAAAATTACTGGAGCAACTGTTCAGGACGGAAAATTTATTTATATAAGAGGATTAGGAGATAGGTATTCAACCGCGCAATTAAATGGCAATGCTTTACCGAGTACTGATCCATATCGTAACAGTGCACAATTGGATTTAATCCCTGCTAATCTTTTAGAGAACATCATCACCTCTAAAACTTTTACTCCTGATCAACCAGGTACGTTTACAGGAGGAAATGTAAATTTGAAAACCAAATCCTATCCAGAAGCATTAACTTTTGGACTGAGCATAGGAGCTGCATACAATACACAGTCCTCCTTAATTGATAATTTTTTGACTCACAATACGGATAGTAAAACGGATTGGTTAGGTTTTGATGATGGAAGTCGCGCATTACCTTTAATTTTACAAGATGAAGAGGTATTGCAATTTCTAGATCGTAGAGGAGCGAGAACAGCACGAAACGGAGATGTGGATGCAGCTAATGCAATTGAAGCCGCTTCCGAATCGTTGAGTAAAGATTTCGAACCTGCGTTTAAGAGTAGTGGCTTAGATCAGAAAATTGGTATTTCATTTGGAAACCAATACAAATTATTTGGAAGACCTTTAGGTGTTCTTTTAACAGGAAATTACAACAGAACGTTTAGTCATTATGATAATGCTATTTCTGCTAATTACCGATTAAATGATTTTACCGCTGAGCGTTTAGCTAAAAATTTCGATCTTAATGATAGCAGAAGTACAGAAAGCCCAAGTATTGGCGGTTTTGCTGGATTGTCTTACAAACTCAGTCCAAACAATAGCATTTCATTCAATATGATTTATAATCATAATGCCGATAAAACAACTCGATTCCAAACAGGAGATCACATACTCAATGGCATTACTTTTCCTATCGTGTATGAAACAAGAAGTTTAAGTTTTAGAGAAAGAGCATTAACTAGCTTTCAATTGAGCGGAGAACATGTGGTGCCGGCTTTGAATAATATGAGAGTTGAATGGTCTGGTGCTAGGTCTTCATCATCAATGGAGGAGCCAGATTTAAGATTTTTTGCTAATAACTTTAATAGTGAAAATGATTCCTACAACATTGATTTATCTTCTTACGCCTCTCCTACTCATTTCTTCCGTTTTTTACAGGATGAACAAACAGAAGCTAAATTAGATATTACCTTACCTTTTTTAAGTGGAAAAAGCAGGTCTAATAAAATCAAATTTGGAGGTCTTTATTCTTCCAAAACCAGAGATTTTAACGAGAACAGATTTGAGGTTGTTGAGTATAATAATTCTATTCCTTATGGAGGAAATGCGACTGAATATTTTAGTAATGAGAATACTGGTGTTGTTGCCACATTAGACAACGGTAGAAATGAGATTGGAAATTATGCATCGGATCAATCTGATCCTGACAACAGTTATACCGGTTCACAAGATGTATGGGCTGCGTATGGAATGTTGACTTATCAGTTAACAGAAAATCTGAAAGTAATCGCAGGAGCGCGACTTGAGAATACTGATATTAGTGTAAAAAGCAAAAATGATGTAGTAGTAGATTCATTAAATACGGGCAGCATTGATAGGCTAAATGTACTTCCCACTTTAAATATGGTTTACGCTTTAAATGACAAGATGAATGTACGTGCAGCATATAGCAATACTATTGCAAGACCAAATATGAGAGAGCTTGCTCCATTTAATTCATTTGAATTTATTGGAGATGCTATTTTTTATGGAAATCCTAATTTAGATCAAACGGACATAACAAATGTAGATTTGAGATGGGAGTATTTTACAAATCCAGGAGAAATATTTGCAATTAGCGCTTATTATAAAAACTTTGTAAATCCAATTATAAAAAGTGTTAGACCTTTTACTGCAAATCCTGAATTTGAATTTAGAAATGTGGAAGATGCTCAAGTTTATGGAATTGAATTAGAATTCAGAAAATCATTGGCTGCCATTAGTCCTAAATTAGAAAAATTTAAAATTGGAGCAAATGCTTCATTCATCAAATCTGTGGTTCAAATTCCATTAGATGAATTAGAGGAAATTAAAGCCAATGATCCAAATTTTTCTGCTACCGAAAGACAATTCCAAGGTCAGTCACCTTTTGTTTTGAATGCCAATTTAAGCTATCAAGATTTGGATAAGGGCATTGATGCTGTTATTGCGTTCAATTTCTTTGATGATCGATTAGCATTTATAGGCAGTAATGGTACTCCTGATATTTTTGAAAAAGGTAGAGGTCAATTAGATTTCTTTTTTACAAAATCATTAGGTAAGTATACTAGTATTAAACTTTCAGCAAAGAATTTATTAAATGCAACCTATAAGATTTCTTCAGAATTTAAAAACTCTGAGCACATTTATAGTTCATATACGCTTGGGCAAACTTTTGGATTGACATTTAATTACACCATTAGATAATATATAAACAATATAAAACTTGCACTTGTATTTAGTTTGGTCTTCGAAATTTATTTTTCGAGGACCAAATTCTTTTAAACTTAAATCTGAATAAATGAATATTCTAGTAATTTGTACCGGTAATTCTTGCAGAAGTCAAATGATGCATGGTTATTTGAAAAACTTTTTACCAGACGCTGTGATTTATAGTGCAGGTATTGAAACGCATGGTGTAAATCCAAATGCGATTTATTACATGAAGGAAGATGGAATTGACATCTCGGCCCATACTAGTAATCTAATAGATGAATTTATGCAAATTACGTTCGATCATATCATTAGTGTTTGCGATCATGCTAAAGAATCCTGTCCTGTTTTTCCTTCCAAGGCGAAACAACATCATTATAATTTTTCAGATCCATCTAAAGCGGCTGGTACAAAGGAAGTCATTGGAGATGCGTTTAGGATTACTAGAGATCAAATTAAGGCATTTGCTAGGGGTTTTAGTTTCGGGGTAGAATAAACACCTTCCGATCGTCTGACACCTTCCGAAAGTCTGTCACCTTCCGAACGTCTGTAGCATTACCAACCTTCACAAATTGTAATTCTCGAACAACATTAGTATCTTACCAATTCATCATTTATTCAATAAAATATCATAAAAAATATCATAATATGAAGACGATGACTTGCAAACAATTAGGCGGAGCGTGTGATTTGGCTTTCCATGCCGAAACGTTCGAAGAAATGGCTCAACAAAGCAAAGATCATGGCACAGAAATGTTTAGAGTTGGAGATCAAGCACATTTAAAAGCTATGGATGAAATGAACACCCTCATGCAAAAGCCAAATGCAATGCAATCATGGTTTGCAGAAAAGCGAAATGCTTTTGAAGCATTACCTCATAATAAATAGGATTATTAGTTGAATATCAATAATTTAACTCTATATAGAATTAATAATAAAAATTTTACATCTAATGTTTGGAAAAATAATTTTTGACACTATTCTTGATAACATTGTAGGAAAAGTAAAGAAACAAAATCAAGAAGACCCCAATGTTGAAACAGCAGATTCATCTGTTTTTGACAATCTTTTAAAGAAAGTTAAATCACAGCCAGAAGAGGTTGAAGCTAGTCAAGAAACGAGAAGTCGTCAAGATTTATACCGAGACTTCTATGAAAAAATGAAAGAAACACAAGCTGAGAATGAGGCAGACCCTCAAGTCGCAACTGCAGATGCCTCTGTATTCGAAAAAATGCAAGCAGAAATAGAATTATTAAAAGCAAAAGTAGAAGCAAAAGAAGCAAAAGGAGATACCGATTATACCAATTGGAATTATTCGGATGATGACGATTTCGAAAACTACGAAGCGCCTACTAACCCAGCAACCACTTATCAAACTCCAACTGGTATTCCAACATCTGCGAAGATGGCGGTCACCAATAGTTTTGGAGGCAGCATCACTTTACGAATGAATCCAGATATGGGAGCTGCGCAAAATGTGGTTAGAATACCAGATCAATCTTTATTAAAAGTGGTTGAGTATTCAGATCAAAAAATTATACTAGATGGTAAAGAAAGCCGTTGGGTAAAAGTGGATTATAATGGGAATACGGGTTGGATTCTAGAATCCTATTTGAACTTTAATTAATACATCCGTAAAAAGAATCTTAAAAGTACTTTACCATAAGTTAAGTACTTTTTTATTAAATATAATTAGGATTAAGTAGAGATTGATCACAACGGCGCCAATCTCTCTTTAGAGCCTTTAGGAAAGCTTTTACTTAAAAATTTTTATTTAAAAATACTGATACAAACTGTTGACCGCATGAAAGCAAATATTCTTTATTCTTGCATGATTATATTCCTTCTTTCTGGTTGTGCTGACCACAAATTGCACATTGCTCCTGATTACAGGGATGAAATCTTTGGCACTGTAGATGATGAAAATGTAGAGCACCGTATTTATTTAATCGGTGACGCAGGAAAAGCGGATGATTTCAATGAGGAATACAATAGTGTGGTCACCGCAGTTCAAAAAAGAATGAAAGGGGAAACCAATCATTCGGTTGTATTTTTAGGTGATAATATTTACCCAGAAGGGCTGCCTAAAAAAGAAGATAAAGAACGTCTAGTTTCTGAACAAAGTTTAAATGCGCAACTAAATCCATTAGAAAATTTTAAAGATAATGTTTATTTCGTACCAGGTAATCATGATTGGAGAGCTGGATTAGAAGGGGTAAAAAGACAAGCTAAATATGTGAAAGAATACTTAAATAGCAAAGACGCTTACATACCTAAAAATGGTTGCTCAGGGCCAGAAGTTGTGGACATATCTGAAAACGTCGTATTACTTGCGATTGACTCCGAATGGTGGTTACAAAATTGGGATAAACAACCAAAAATAAATGAAGATTGTCCTGCTCATAATCGACAAGAATTTATAAATCGTTATATAAAAGCATTAAAGAAAAATAGGGATAAAACGGTAATTGTTGTAATGCATCACCCATTGTATACCAATGGCAAACATGGAGGTCAATTCACATTAAATGATTACATAAATCCGCTAGACGGTCCATTTGTTCTTATTACCCTGCTTAGAAGTAATGGAGCTGTGAAACAGGATAATCTTTATCCCAAATTTCAGGAATTTAAAAATGAAATTCTCAGGAATACCGCAAAATATGACAATGTAATATTTGCTTCAGGTCATGAGCATAGTCTTCAGTATTTTGAAGTAGAACACCCATTTATTATTAGTGGTTCTGGTTCAAAAGAAAGTGGTTTTAAATTAGGACCAGGTGCTTTATTTGGAATTGGTAAAAGAGGTTTTTCTATACTTGATGTACTAAAAAACGGTGATTCTTACGTTAGATTTTATACCGTAAACAAAGAAGATGGTAGCACCAAATTGGTTTTTGAAAAACAAGTTATAGCAGCTAAAGAAGATTACGTTCAAAAGGAATTCGATGAAGATATGCTACAAAATGATTCCATTATTACACAAATTTATTCAGGTAAAAGACCAGGCCTGACTAAAAAAATCGTCTGGGGACCATTGAATACAGATATGTATTACCAAGACATCAAAGTACCGGTCATGAATTTAGATGACTATTACGGTGGTATAAGACCAACCAAAAAGGGAGGTGGTAATCAAACTAATTCTATGCGTCTCGAAAATGAAGCGGGTAACGAATTTGTGTTGCGATCTGTTATCAAAGATGCATCTAGATTAAACGGTGGAGCTTTCAAAGGTACATTTATCGTGGATTTGATGAATACCGTTTTTACTTATACTAACCCTTATGCTGCCTACACCATACCTGCAATGGCAGATGCAGTTGGAATTTTACATGCCAATCCAAAATTAGTTTATGTACCAAAGCAACCAGCGCTAGGGAAATTCAATGAATCCTTTGGAGATGAATTGTATCTTTTTGAAGAAAGAGTGGAAGACAGTCATACTGAATTAGCTAGCTTCGGCTATCCTAAAAAAATAGTCAGTACGCCTGATATGTTGGACGATACACAAGAAAAATATAATCATTTAATTAATCAGAGTGAGTTTCTCAGAGCTAGGCTTTTTGACATTCTGATTGGAGATTGGGATAGACATGAAGACCAATGGAGATGGTCTATAACCAAAGACGATGACTACACTTATTATAAAGCAATACCAAGAGATAGAGACCAACCCTATACTCGATTGACAGGGACCGCAAAGACATTATTGGGTAATACTGTTCCTGACTTAAGACAGATTAGTACCTTTAAAGGGAAAATCAATTCAAGCCGTTGGCTTGGGTGGTCCGCTAGAAATATTGACCGATACTGTCTCTCAGAATTGACTTGGAAAGATTGGGAGAAAGAAATTGCTCATTTAAAAGACAACTTGAATGAAGAAATTTTCAGAACTGGCATTTCCGCGCTTCCAAAAAATGTATATGATGAAAATGGAGATTTCATGGTAAATAGTTTAGTGGAACGGCTATCAGATTTGGAACGCTATGCGAAGATTTATTACAAGGAAGTGAATAAGCTTATTGCAGTGAGAGGAACGAAGAAAAAAGATTTATTTACAGTGGATCGCATGCCAAATGGTGATGTGAAGGTTTGTCTCTACAGTTATAAAGATAAAGAGAAAGGTAAGATTCAATATGAGCGAACATTCATCAATGGAGAAACAAAAGAAATTGCTTTATATGGTTTAGATGGTAAAGATCGTTTCGAATTGAATGGCGATGCCGCGGGGAGCATACTCGTTAGAATTGTTGGGGGATTGGATAATGATTATGTTGTTAATAATGCTAATGGAGTATCAGCAAATACAAAAGTATATGACAAGCCAGGAGGAATTGAATTTGAAGGTAATGCAGTTTCGAGCAGAATAAAAAATGATTACTACACCAACTCCTACGAATATAATGACAGAGATTTAAACTATTTAATTCCGCTATTCTTTTTAGGATATGAAATTGACCATGGTATTTCACTAGGTACGTTTTTGAGCTGGACTTCCTTTGGTTTCAAAAAAAGACCGTTCAAACAAAAACATACCATTGGCGGCACTTATGCATTTGGTACCGAAGGTTCATCCTTGAGCTATAAAGGAGAATTTACTGAAGTGGTAGGAAAATTTGATTTTGTAATGAATGCCACCTTGAACGGGTCCAATTTCACTCAGAATTATTTTGGCAAAGGAAATAATTCCACTAATGACATTGACCAAGAATTAGATTTTAATAGAGTTAGAATTAAAACCATTAATATTAATCCACAATTACGAAAAACATGGTCAGCTGCGGAATTCACTGTTGGTCCTTTTTATGAACAAAATCAAGTTGATCGGACACCAGATAGGTTTGTAAATGAAGCTGAGGCGCTCCTACCTGAAAGAGTATTTAATGAGCAAAAACATGCAGGAATTAAGGCGAGTTACACCTACACCATTGCTGATACTACCAGCATGCCTTCACAAGGCATGGTTTTCAATTTTAAAACAGATTACCATGTAGGAATTTCAGATGATGCGCCTAGTCATAGCGGGTTCGAAAGTAGCATTGTTTTCTATTCAAGACTTACTAATGACAACAAAATTGTAATGGCAAACAAAGTTGGTTTGGCCACTAGATTTGGAACTGATTTTAATTTTTATCATGGATCTAAAATTGGTGGAAACACTTCATTAAGAGGTTTTCGAAACGAACGCTTTATTGGCAAAACTGCATTTTATAATTTGAATGATATTCGTATTAAATTGGCTAGAATAAGAAATGCGTTTTTACCATTTACCCTAGGAATTACTGGGAGTTTTGATAATGGAAGAGTATGGGACCCAAGTATTGAATCAGACATCTGGCATACTTCTTATGGAGGAGCAGTATGGTTCAATACTTTAGGTTTAGCTACTATCTCTATTGGTTTTCATACTACAGCAGATGAAAGAGGAAGGTTAGTTGTTGGATTGGGATTTGGATTTTAGAACTTGCCAGTTTTCTAAATTTTCTTCATTTGGCTTTTAAGTAATTTTTTGGTTGCTTTGGCTTGTTCTGCTGTCCAATTCAAGACTAGACTTTTCGCCTTGTTTCGCTTTGCTTTATCTAATTTATTTTTATTGCGATCTCCTATTTCATCAATAAATGCTTTGTATTCTTTAAAAGTTTTCTTCTTCCCATTGATAACCATCCCAATCAAAAATCGATTGCAATTATAAATCTCCATATCCTCAAAAATATCTTCCACATCATCATTAACTTCAGTGATCAGATCAAAATTATTCCAACAGCTTTCCTTAACCCACTTATTTAATTTTGGGTCCGCTAAATAAATCAATTTTCGCATCAATTTAACATCACAAGATTTGATCCTATATATCTTATTGAAGGAAGTCTTCATTGGGTACTTCATACGTCGCATATCCAATTCCCTTTTTTGGTAGAGATGAATATCTGCGCAAATTTTCTTTTTATTCTTAACAGGGAAGTAATCTAAGACCTTATATATCTTCTTCCAAAAAGAAGCAAGCTTTTTCTCTTTACATTGCCAGACAGTTTCAAGATATTCATCTAACTCATAAATGGCTAGTTGTAAATCTAATAGTCGTTGATGGAATTTCTTTTTATTTTTAATATTCGATTGTTCCATCATTTCGGGAATGCGACGATAACAAAACAAAACATCTATCTTTTTGAGAATGGATTTCTTCTTCATAATTATTGGTGTAAGAGCTGCGAATTTAAGGAAAATAATGAAAACCTTAAATAATTTTATAATGTGCGATAATATAGAAGCAGTAAGCTTTCGCCAAATTACAAAAGGGCAAATTACTGAAAGTAATTTGCTCTAGTTAAGTGTTCTCACAGCTATTCTTCAAATCATGAGTTATGCTTCTGTATAATCTTTTATCGAAAATAAAACTCTGTCGTGGATCTGATGGATGATGTAATCTGTCCAGTTCTTCCAATACCATTCTGGGCCCATTTTTATATAATACCAAGTAGTTCCAATCACTTCCGTTCCTCCTTCTACAGCTTTCAGGGTAAACTGCCCATTTACACTTGTGAAATAGCCATGCAAATGTGCTGGATCGATATCATAAGGCGACAGCTCAATCATTGGTAAAGGTTGTTCTTCTACATCGAAAGCTAATAAATGAGGTGCTTCCCACCTGGTAATAGGTTCAACAAATGCCCCCGTTGAGAATTCACAATAACGAATGGCCCCCACTCCTACTCCTTCAATTCTTGCCATTTTTGGATAGGCAATACCTATTTTAAATATCATTTCTTCAGGATCTTTTATTTTCTGGAAAGAGACTACCTCATTCCAAACTTCTTCAATAGGAGCTTCAATCAGGATTGTACTTTCTACTTTATAAATGGTAGGTTCCACATTAAGGCTTCCTTCAAAACTCATCAATGCTGGCAGACCCATAACAATAATCAAAAGGCTTAGTATTTGATGCTCCGCATGAAATTTCTTATGAACCATATGTCCACACAATGTTCCAATCGCTGCAATTCCAATAGATAAAGGTGCGGCCATAACTAAACACATGACTCCCTCAATTGCAAAAATAAAAAGCGCTAAGCTCAAATACAACAAAGCCAACATAGTACATTTGAAATTGGATTTAAAAGTTTTAAACCCGTTTATTCCATTAATCACAGGCGTTATTATTCCAACAAAAAAAGGCACTCCAAGAAATAAAGCCAATCCATAATCAAATAATACTTCTACTGAAAATCCTACGCATAAAAACATTAAAAATGCACTGACTAAAGCAGCAGAAAAAGAAATTAATACCGGGTTATCTGTTAAAATAGTTTTCATTTTTATATATTTTATAATTTCAATATTTTGTGAAATAAAATGAATAAAAAAATAGCCGAAGCTATTTAAAGAATCGAATAATAGTCTTAAAAAAGAAGTTCCGATCTGAATTAATAAACTTTTTCAAAATACTATCCGATTGATTTGCAAATTTTAGTAAAGCATTACTCATTTCTACAAATTCCTTTTGCTCAGGATCTCTTTTATCTACCTTAACATTAGTAGCCATATTCAACATGTCTATTACTGGCTCTAGTTCTCGCTTCCTTCTTTCTTTCGCTACTTGGGTTGATAACTTCCAAACATCTTTTTCTGAAGCAAAATACTCCTTCCGCTCGCCTGCTTTGTATTCCTTCCGTACAATTCCCCAATCCATCAAACTCCTCAGATTCATGCTCACATTTCCTCTAGAAATATTCAATGCATCCATAATCTCCTCTACACTCATAGGTTCAGGAGAAAGCATAAGCAATGCATGCATCTGCGCCATTGCTTTATTCAGACCCCAAGATGTACCCAATGTCCCCCACTGATTGATAAACCGTTCTTTTGCTTGGTTAAATTCCATACTGCAATATATAGGAATTTATTGAACTTTCAAAATTAATTGAAACTTTGGAAAGAGTTTATGATTTTATAAGTTTATAAGTTCTTTGCACGGCGTAGCCGTTTTGCACGCCATCGGCGTATTACGTACCAAAGGCAGATTGCTCAGCGCGGCCGTATTGATCAAAATAATTTCAACTGCGGATGCTTAAACTGATCATACAAGTCCAAAATATAGGCAAATGAAGAAGGATATGGAAAAAACTTGGATTTTGCTAAATAAAATTGTTGGCGAATATTTTCTACATATTTGCCTTCGCCTTTCATTCTAGTTTTAAACCTGCTATCGCTTACTTTTCCTCCATGTCCAGCTTTAATATGTGATAGAATTTTTTCTTTACGATCAGGAAAGTGTTGTTCAGCCCATTCCTCAAAAAGTTGCTTTACTGCTCCGTTTAATCGAATGAAGGTGTAATTACAAGTTGCAGCGCCAAGACTAGCTACCTTTTCAAGAATCTTGAAAATTTCATGATCGTTAATTGCGGGAATGATTGGGGCAAGCATTACATTTACTGGAACCCCTACTGCAGATAACCGCTCTATTGCTTTTAGTCTTTGTGCAGCCGTTGCGGTTCTTGGTTCAAGTACTCTTCTAGTAGATTCTTCCAAACTAGTAAGGGAGATCGATACGTTAATCAAATTCTTGGATGCTAACTTTTCGATAACATCTAAGTCTCTTAATATCAAACTATTCTTGGTGATCATACCTACTGGATGTCGATATTTCCAAAAAATCTCAAGCATCTGCCTAGTCAATTTATATTTTCGTTCAGCTGGTTGATAGCAATCCGTATTTCCAGATAAAACGATCGGACGAGCTTGCCATTTCTTTGATTTTAATCTTTGTTCTAATAAATTTTAGATTCAAAATCTACACCAGCACTATATCCCCAATACGGATGAGTATTTCGTGCATAACAATATATGCAACCGTGTTCACACCCTTGATATGGATTTAGCGAATAATCCATTCCGACGTCAGGACTATTTACCTTGTTAATGACCGTTTTAGCATGATTAATAATGTATTGAGTCTTAACCTGATCTCCGTCTAAATCGATTAAAGGATCTTCGGAATATTCATATTTGTCAAATGGATTCTTGGGATTACAAAGCGCTCCTCTACCGGAAACAACTATCTTCTTCATGTCGTATTATTCGTCTATTTTAAGTTGAATTAACCGACAAATATAACAGGTTTCTTCATTATTTTACACGAACCTCTTAAATTTATTATTACTCATCAGAAATATTTTGAATAGCGCAGCCATTTTTAAGCGGCGCAGCCGCTTTGCGTGGCGAAGCCACATTACCCCTATGATTTTTCCCAATAGTTTAATATTTTTACCCTCATGAGCAAAATTAAATACCAACTTGATGAAACCTCAAAGTCTTTTCATCAACTGCGCAAAGTAGAAACCTATCTGCACGAATTAAATAATCAATTAGCAAGAGAATATGCTAAGCTGGAAGCATTTGGAAAAATAGTTGATCAACATAAAGAAGAGGTGGACAAATTAGAAAAGATGAGTGTGAAGGGTATATTTTATAAAGTATTAGGTAATAAAGAGCAACAATTAGAAAAAGACCGACAAGAATATTTAGATGCCTTTTTAAAATATAATGAAGCTGAAAAGGCAGTTGAATTAATGGAATTTGAAAGAACAACTTTAGAGAAAAAATTAAAATCCAAAGCATCTTTAGGAAAGAAGCTAGCTAGCCTGATTAAGAAAAGAGAAAAAGAATTGCTCCGAGATAACCCAAAAATGGGCAGTAAAATTCTTGATATCCAAAAGCAAATAGAACATCAGGAAAAAATGCGAATAGAAGTTAATCAAGCTTTGCATGTTGGTAGTCAAGCTTCTAAAGTTTTAGGAAACATGTTACAATATCTTCAGCAAGCACAAAACTGGGGGCAATGGGATATGACAGGAAGAAGGAGAATGTCAGATTATCATAAACATAGTGCAATGGATAGAGCTAGAGCATTGTCTCATGAGGCCCAGAAGGTTTTAATTCGTTTTAAATCAGAATTACAAGATGTTTATAATGAAGTCAATTTTTCCTTTAAATTGAAGTTCAATGATGTGTCGAAATTTACGGATATCTTTTTCGATAATATTATTTCAGATTGGTTGGTCCAACAAAAAATTGTTACCTCTCTCAAAAATGTACATTTGATTAAAAAACAAGTAGATCATTCCCTTCGAACTTTGAATGCGGAACTCCCAAGAATTGAAAAAACTCTTGAAAAATTGGAAGTTAAAAAAGAAAAACTGATACTAAAAAGTTAATTTAAGGCTGCAAGTTGATAATATGATTACAAAGCGCATTAAAATACAGGTAAATGAGGAGATTGGTCAAGTATCCGCGATTTTAAATAAGCCGCAAACCTCCACACAATTTGTAATCATTGGTCATGGGGCTGGTGCTGGTATGGAACACTCTTTTATGGAAGCGTTGGCGCAGGCTTTTTTTAACGCAAACATCTCTACCCTACGCTATCAATTTCCATATATGGAAAAAGGAAAAGGAGCTCCAGATCGCCCACGTAAATGTCACGCTACCATCAGAGCTGTTATTGCAAAGGCAATTGAATTAGTGCCAGATCAAAAATTTTATTTAAGTGGCAAATCATTCGGAGGGCGAATGGCTTCCCAGGTGGCTGCGAATGATATTGATAAGCGTATTAAAGGTTTGATCTATTTTGGTTTTCCATTGCATGCGCCAGGACGAGCCAGCCTTGATCGAGCAGTTCATTTACCAAACATCAAAATAAAACAACTTTTTTTACAAGGTGAAAGAGACAAATTGGCTAATGTAACGTTGATGAAAACATTAGCAAAGAGCTTAAATAAATCTAAAATGATATTTTATCCGTGGGCCGATCATTCATTTAAAGTACCAAAGAAGAGCGGCACAAGCCAAGATGCGATAATACTTGACTTTATTCTTCAGTTTAAAAAATGGGCTAAATAAAATCTTATTATGCGGACTAAAACGCCAAAATTAATAGTTACTACAACTACCATTATTTATCTAGCTATGATAATACTGATATCCTGTAAATCAGAACCTGATTCTGTATTTACTTACGATACTAGTTTTTGCAATGATATTCATAGAAATGATTCCCTTAAGCTGTCCTCTATGCTGACTGATCTTTACCCTAAAATGGAAACAAAAACTGGAGTTTATGTTTTAGAAGAAGGCAGTGCAGCCTTACTTACTAGAGCATGGATGTGTGAGTATGCTGAAAAATATATAGATATTCAATATTTTATTTTCTCATTTGACAATGTGGGATTAATTGCCTGTGATTATTTGGTAAGAGCTGCGGATAGAGGAGTTAAAGTAAGGATTTTGGTGGATGATATTATGGTGGATGCGAAAATTGAAGAGGTTTTATCTTTAGATGCTCATAAGAATATTGATATCAAAATATATAATCCTGGGGTCAATCTGGGCAAAAACATATTTGAAAAAGTTGTAAAATTTACTACTGATTTTAGATCTGCTAATCAAAGAATGCATAATAAAACCTTTGTAGTAGACGGTGACCTTGTAATTACTGGAGGTAGAAATATAGCAGATGAATACTTTGATTATGATCATAAATATAACTTTAGAGATAGAGATGTTTTATTGATAGGAAAAGTCGTCAAAGATGTTAATCGATCCTTTGAAGAGTTTTGGTCAGACAGTTTAAGTGTTCCAATTACAAGTTTAGCTGAAGATAAAACAATTATAAAAACAGATCCAAATCGATTTCAAAAATTACATGAATACGCTTGCAATCCTGACAACTTTTGGCCACAGATTAGATCACGTCTTGATCAATTTCATCTCACCCTTTCTAGCTTAAAGAAATCTGATAAATTAAGGTGGCTAGATGAGGTAACTTTTATCTCTGACATTCCAGGGAAAAACAAAGATACTACCAGTCTTCGCGGTGGCGGTGCAACCACTGACGCGCTTATCAACTTGGTTAATAATGCAAAAGAAAGTATAGCAATACAAACTCCATATTTGATAACCACCGAAACGAGTAGATCAGTTTTTAAAAATGCTATTGATAGAGGTGTGAAGATCAGGATTTTAACTAATAGCCTGTCGTCTACTGATAACGTGGAAGCATTTAGTGGTTACCAATCTGAACGAGAGTTATTACTTAAGACGGGCATTGAGATTTATGAATTTAAACCTCATGCTCAAATTCGAAAGGAAATTATGAATAGTGAATTACAAGAAAAAATGGAATATCAGCCAATATTTGGTCATCATGCTAAAACTATGGTAGTAGATAAAGAGACAACCGTAATCGGCACCTTTAATATTGATCCGCGCAGTGCAAATTTAAATACTGAGTGTCTTGCAATAATTCGAGATAGTATTACTGCCAAAAATGTCCTAAAGGGAATTGAAAAAGAATTTGAACCTGAAAATGCCTGGGAAATAACGATGGATTTCAACCCAGATAAGGAAGTTTCTACATTTAAAAGAATTAAAACATGGGCTAGTAAAATAATTCCCAAGGAAATTCTATAATAAAGTTTTAAGATGGATATTAAAGAAGCTTTACTTGAAGAGCACTCTAAAGCTCAAGCTCAAAAAATAATTGACTATATAGGAAATGATCAAGTAAAATTAAAAGAGCTTTTCCGCTATTTCATTGGTGACAATTATAGATTATCTCAAAGAGCCTCGTGGCCCATTTCTTATGTTGCCGAAAATCATCCTAAGTTATTTCGTCCTTATTTGAAACAGATGATTCAAAATTTGAATAAACAAAACATTCATGATGCGGTAAAAAGAAATACAATACGCATTTTTGCTACCATTCCTATACCAGAACAATTTCAAGGAGAGATTTACGATCTTTGTTACGAGTTCATATTTTCAGTAAAAGAACCTGTTGCAGTAAGGTGTTTTTCTATTGGGGTCATTACTAAAATTGCAGATAGCAATCCTGAACTAAAACCAGAATTAGACGAAGCATTTATGGTGCTGAAAGAAGAAAAAAGTGCTGGTATTCAATCGAGATTAAAGCACTATTATAAAAAGCGGAAATCTGCTACATTATAAACTATTCACTTGCAAAGGATTTTTGATCAAGGCAATCCTTATTATAGTAACTTTGGGTAAAAAAAAACCCCACAACTAGACGTTGTGGGGAATGAACACACTATGAGAACACCCTAAACTAATTGAAATGCAATTTTATATATTAACGCTCCAAAAGCTGAGAAGTTTAATCACTGAATAAAAATTTATTCAAATTTGTTACATCCGCGACAACTTTATGTCTAACTTCGAGCTGTTAACAAGTACAATTTATAACTTATTTCCCAAATTAAAAATAAAATCCAAATTTTTTTTTAAAAATGATTTCTCAAAGTAGTGTAGCCGAGATTATAGAAACCGCAAAGATTGAGGAAGTCATTAACGATTTCATCAGTTTGAAAAAAAGAGGCATTAACATGATTGGTTTATGTCCATTCCACAATGAGAAAACGCCTTCGTTTACAGTCTCTCCTACCAAGAATATCTACAAGTGTTTTGGTTGTGGAAAAGGTGGGAACTCCGTACAATTCATAATGGAGCACGAGCAGATGAATTTTCCAGAAGCGCTTCGGTATCTCGCTAAAAAATTCAACATTGAAATTGAGGAAACAAAGCCGAGCCCTGAGTTTGAAGCGGAACGACAAGCGGAAGAAAGCCTGCATCTCGTAAATCAGTTTGCGGTAGATCATTTTTCTAAAAACCTATTTGAAACCGAAGAAGGTCGAAGTATTGGGCTCAGCTATTTTAAAGAAAGAGGATATCGGGAGGCCACTATAACTAAATTTGAATTAGGATATGCGTCTTCAAAAAAAGATGATCTCACTTTAGCTGCAATAAATGCAGGTTACAATATTGAAAGACTGAGGGAGTTAAGACTGACCAATCAATACGATAAAGATTTCTTCTTCCAACGTGTTATGTTTACTCTACATAATTTAAGTGGTAAACCTATTGGCTTTGCGGGTAGAATATTGAGTTCTGAGAAAAAGATCGCCAAATACGTAAATTCTACCGAGTCTGCAATTTACAAAAAAAGCAAATTTTTATACGGGGCTTACTTTGCAAAAAAAGCCATTCGGAAAGAAGATGAATGTTTATTGGTAGAAGGATATACGGATGTAATTACATTACACGAAGGCGGTATTGAACATGTCGTCGCTTCATCTGGAACCTCATTGACTCATGACCAAATAAGATTAATTGGTAGATACACCAAAAATATAAAGATGCTTTATGATGGAGATCCAGCAGGGATAAAAGCAGCTTTACGAGGAATGGATCTGATTCTCGAACAAGATATGAACGTTAAGATTGTTCTGTTGCCAGAAGGAGAAGATCCAGACTCATTAATGAAGAAGTCTGGGGCTGATGAATTCAGATCTTACATTGAAAAAAATGCTAAAGACTTTATACTTTTCAAAACCTCTCTTTTCTTGGAGGAGGTCGCTCATGACCCCATTAAAAAATCTAGTTTAATAAGAGAAATTGTAGAAAGTATAGCAAAAGTACCAGATTCCATTAAAAGGTCTATATACATTAAGGAATGCGCTAGTTTAATGAACATAGACGAAACGGTTTTAGTTGGAGAAACCAACAAAGCGATTCGGAAGATTATATCAGATCGAAATAAAAGAAGAGATCGAACGGACTATACGACCAATTCTTCAATTGAAAAACCACAACCTCAAATTGCGGATCAAGGTATTGATAATAAATTAAGTGATCAATATCAGGAACGAGATTTGATCCGTATTCTAATTACCGCTGGACACGAAATTTTTGACGAGGAATCTAAAATGACTGTAGCTGAGTATATCTTCGAGAACCTAGAGGATGTTTTTGAACATTTTGATAATTCATTTTACTTAGATATTCTGGCAGAATACAAAATGAATTTAAGCAAGAAAAATAAAATTGACAGTAGTTATTTTTTCAATCATGAGAACCAAAAGATCCAAGAAATTGCAGTCAATCTTTCCTCCAGTCCTTATCATTTCAGTGAAAACTGGAAGGACAAGTATGATATCATTCTAGAAACTCAAATGGCTCCTGAGCAAAATTTTGTGCCAGAGACTTTTCAAATTGTACATCATGTTAAATTGAGAAAAATTAATAGATTAATTGCCATTAATTTAAAAGAAATGAGCACTGCGAATGGTGATGAAGCGGATATACTTTTAAAAATGCATCATGAATTGTCAAAGCAGAAGAATCAAATTGCGAAGCAATTGAAAACCACGATTTTTGGAGTTTAGTTTTGCCTATGGCAAGATGTTTAGTTTTGCCGGTGGCAAAGGTTTAGGTTTGCCGATGGCAAAGGTTTAGGTTTGCCGATGGCAAAGGTTTAGGTTTGCCGATGGCAAAGGTTTAGGTTTGCCGGTGGCAAAGGTTTAGGTTTGCCGATGGCAAAGGTTTAGGTTTGCCGATGGCAAAGGTTTAGTTTTGCCGATGGCAAAGGGTTTAGGTTTGCCGGTGGCAAAGAGTTTGGATTTGGGTTTTTAGTAACTTAAACGTTTATTTTGAGGTTTAATTCGTACTAGTGGTGTAATTTACCTAAAAAAATGATCTATTCTTTTGAAAAATTACGAGTGTGGCAAAAATCAAAGCACTTAGTTAAATCTGTTTATCGAATTACATCAAAATTTCCTATTGAGGAAAAATATGGATTAACATCCCAATTGAGAAGAGCGGCAGTTTCGGTCTCTAGTAATATTGCAGAGGGAAGCGCGAGAAAGAGTCAAAAAGAAAAAAGAAGGTTTTATAATATCGCCTACGGAAGTTTAATTGAAGTTTTAAACCAATTATTAATAGCCCAAGAGCTAGATTATTTAAATGGAGAAAAAATTAAAATAATCAGAAGCAACATCAGCGAAATCAGTTGGATGCTAACCTCTTTATATAAAACTACTGAAGAAGAAATGAGTTGAAACTCTTGCTACGGGCAATTCCAAATCCCTTGCTACCTGCAAATCTAAACCCCTTGCTACCTGCAAATCTAAACCCCTTGCTACCAGCAAGTCTAAACCCCTTGCCAACGGCAAGTCTAACCCTCTTGCTACCAGCAAGACTAAACCCCTTGCTACCAGCAAGTCTAAACCCCTTGCCAACGGCAAGTCTAAACCCCTTGCCAACGGCAAGTCTAAACCCCTTGCCAACGGCAAGTCTAAACCTCTTGCCAACGGCAAGTCTAAACCCCTTGCCAACGGCAAGTCTAAACCTCTAAAAATTCATCTAATTCCTATCAATACAATTCAAATCATCAAAAGCAACCTTCAATCTCTCTACAAAAGAAGTCTCCGCAGCTCTTAACCATTTTCTTGGATCGTAATTCTTTTTGTTGGGGGAATCTTCTCCATCCGGATTACCAATTTGAGTTTGCATGTAAGCTTTTTTGTCCTCGTAATAGTTCTTCACCCCATCCCAAAATGCCCATTGCATATCAGTGTCAATATTCATTTTTATTGCGCCGTATTCGATTGCTTCTCTGATTTCTTCTTTGGAGGAGCCTGAACCACCATGGAAAACAAAATTGATAGGTTGAGGAGCTGTTTTAAATTTCTCTTGAACGTAATCTTGGGAATTTTTCAAAATAATTGGCTTTAATTCTACATTTCCAGGTTTATAAACTCCATGAACATTTCCAAAAGCCGCAGCTACAGTAAATTTATCACTAATCTTACTTAACTCTTCGTAAGCATAAGCTACTTCCTCTGGTTGTGTATATAATTTTGAGCTATCAACTTCTGAATTATCTACTCCATCTTCTTCTCCTCCTGTAATCCCTAATTCAATCTCCAAAGTCATTCCCAATTTGTCCATTCGCTTTAAGTATTTCTTGCAAATTTCAATGTTCTCTTCAATTGGCTCTTCAGATAAGTCTAGCATATGAGAGGAATATAAAGGCACTCCCCTATTTTTGAAAAATCGCTCACCAGCATCAAGCAAACCATCAACCCATGGTAACAATTTTTTGGCGCAATGATCCGTGTGAAGCACTACCGTAACTCCATAAGCTTTCGCCATGGCATGTACGTGCATCGCTCCAGAAATCCCTCCCATTATGGATGCTTGTTGGTTTTCATTACTCAGGCCTTTACCTGCGAAAAAGGAAGCACCTCCGTTAGAAAATTGAACGATCACAGGAGAATTTAAATCTCTAGCGGTTTCTAGCACAGCATTTACAGTATTTGTACTGGTTACGTTAACAGCAGGGATGGCGAAGTCATTTTCATTAGCATAGTTAAACAGGTCGGTTACTTCTTTTCCAAAAAGAACCCCTGCTCTAAATTTTCTAGCTGTATCTACAGTCATGTCTTGATTTTTATCGTTAAAAAAAAACGCAATTTACAAAGAATTAAACAATCCCTTTTTCTGCTAAATATCTTTCAGCATCTAAGGCAGCCATGCAGCCAGTACCTGCAGCAGTCACTGCTTGACGATAGGTGTAGTCAGCAGCGTCGCCGCTAACAAATACTCCTTCTATTTTGGTCTTAGCGGTTCCTGGCACTGGTAAAAGGTATCCAGCAGGATTTCTATCTAACCAATCTGAAAAAATATCCGTATTTGGTTTATGTCCAATGGCTACAAAAAAGCCTTTAATTGCTAATTCTGATTCTTCTTTAGTTTTGTTATTAATGACCCTTACGCCATCAACATCGCTTTCACCAAAAATCTCAACAGCTTCTGTATTCCAGTGAACGGTAATATTTTCGGCTTTATGAACTCTTTCCGCCATAATTTTTGACGCTCTTAGTTCGTCTCTCCTAACCAATAAATGGACCTTTGGACATAGCTTAGATAAATATAAAGATTCTTCTGCCGCCGTATCTCCACCTCCCACAACTGCTACTTCTAAACCTTTGAAAAAGAAACCATCACAAACTGCGCAAGCGGAAACACCCTGATTCATAAACTTTTGCTCCGATTCCAATCCTAGCCACTTTGCGCTTGCCCCCGTTGAAATAATTGCCGCATCTGCTTCAATTAATTGCCCTGCTTCCGTCCAAATTTTATGAACAGGACCTGTAAAATCAACTTTGGTTATCATTTCCCCTCTTACATCCGTGCCAAATCTCATGGCTTGCTTTTTGAAATCCTCCATCATTTCAGGTCCTCTAACTCCTTCTGGGTAACCCGGGTAATTCTCAACATCGGTAGTAATCATCAATTGGCCACCTGGTTCTTCACCAGTAAAAAGAATAGGTTTCAGATTAGCACGGGCTGCATAAATTGCTGCAGTATAGCCTGCAGGTCCTGATCCAATAATAACGCAATGATGTTTTTCGGCTTCTTTGCTCATTTGAATAGCTATTTTAAATATTTATGATAAAAATGCAAATATATATTTTTCAGACGTAAAATGTTTTATCTGGGCCGGGAATGGAACGCTTAATCGTAAAAAAATGTTTATTTGACCGAGAATTGCCTACAATAATCGGTAATATTTGTCCTTTAAAGGATATAATGCTAATTTGATAAAAACCGTAACGCATGTTAAGTATCATATATCCACTCAGTTTTATAATTAGTCTAACCGGCTTGGTCTTTTGGTTTTATTATAAAGGGAATAAATCCAAAAGTAGATTAATGAGTACCATTTTTATCGCGGGATTCTTTGCCTACCTAGTGAGCTTGGGATTTGCTGAGGGTGAATTAAGTGCTAAATTGTTAATTCTGTGTAGAGATATGTTCGCAATGGGTATTGTGTCTCAGGTTTTTCACTATGCTGTAAAAAATAAACTTTTATTTTTTGGACTCTATCTAGGACTTATTGCTTTGTTTAAGTTTGTTTTTTATAAACAAATGGAAACTTCCTATTTACAAATGGGTATCGATAAGGTGGAGAATGTACAAGCTGAAGAAAAATTATCCAATGATATATCAGATGACTTTGAACTATTAGTAGATTTAAAAAATGCCGATGATTTAAAAAATCTTAGTAAAATCATTGATAAATACGAATTAACTGTTGAATATGCATTTGATATGAAATCTGAATCCATTACAGACTTGGATGATTATGTAGCTATTGGAATTCCAGATCATCAGGAATCTAAAATTCAAATCATAATACAAGAATTGAAATCTAGTGGATATGTTGACTATGTGGAAAGCAATGATTCTATACAATTAGATCCTGCGGAATTTAAAGCGGTAAAAGAAAACCCAACTAAGAAGAGAAATTACGGAATTAATGACCCGGGTATTTCAGAACTCTGGAGTTTTGAGCGTATGAAGATGGATGAGCTGTACAGCTACATTAATAAAAATAAAATCAAAGTAATAGATAAAGCGCTAATCGCAATTTTAGACACGGGTGTAGATGCAAAACATGAAGATTTGGAAGAAAATTTTGTATCCACCCGACGAAAATATAATAGTGATAAACAAGGTCATGGAACTCATTGTGCGGGCATTGCTGCAGCTGTTTCAAATAATAAAAAAGGGGTCGCTTCATTTTCTCCCAATAATGAATTTGTACAAGTGACCAGCGTGAAAGTATTAAGCGATTATGGTAGCGGCACTCAAAGAGGAATCGTTAATGGAATGATCGAGGCAGCTGATAAAGGTGCAGATGTAATCTCTATGTCATTGGGCGGAAGATCCGCAGTAAATAAACAAAAAGCATACATTGATGCCGTTAAATACTGTAATGATAAAGGTGCGATTGTAGTCGTGGCCGCTGGTAACAATGGAGCCAATGCTAAAGACATTAGTCCAGCAAATGTAAAAGGAGTAATCACGGTTTCTGCAGTAGACGCTTCCTTAGATAAAGCCGTATTTTCCAATCATATAAAAGACGTTGCGATGGGCATTGCTGCGCCTGGTGTGAATATCTATTCTAGTGTTCCTGGAAATGAATACAAAAAATTTAGTGGTACTTCTATGGCGACGCCTTACGTTGCGGGCTTAGTGGGAGTTATGAAAAGCATAAAGAAGGATCTTACAACAAAAGAAGCTTATCAAATCTTGAGAAAATCTGGAGCTACAACAAATCATGATAAGGAGACTGGGAAATTGATTCAACCGACCGGAGCTTTGGAATTGTTGTTGAAATAGAATTTGGGAGTTTATAAGGATGTTTAATGTTTAGCGATAATTTGAAGGGCACATTACATTGCAAGCAATCGTTCGTAATTTAAAACTTATCGGAAAGAGAGAAGTGATTACTATATTTTAATCCTTAAGCCTATCAAATATAAAAAACCATTTAAAATTATGGTATTGATAATCGAGGCCTGTTGTGTAGGCTCTCGACTCATCGCGGGCAACGCTCAGATTCAAAACTGTGAACTTTTTTCCCATCACTTTCCTTTCTCCCCAACCGCACATCTACATTTATTATTCTTATCAATAGAAATCATTCCAAAGTCAAAATTAGATGACTCGCATTTTGCACTTTTACTTTTAATTTTCATTGATACTTCTCCGTCATTTTTAACAATACGTAAAATACTAATGGATGGATCAAATTGCTTCAAATAGCTTTCAGCATTTACAATTTCTTCAGCATTGGTAGCATTGTCGATCTTAACGATAAATTTAAAATCTTGGTTAGCAAGTCCTAATAAATCTACATCTTTATTTGGAGCAAAATCATAAGAAGAGAAAAATAGAATAGCGGTAATCGCTATACATAAAGTTAGTGAGCGTATCATAATTTTTATTTTAGTAAAATTATCAATTGTAAGTAAAGTGAAATTTCTATCATTTATAGATAGCTTTTAGAATGAACCTTAATTTAATATTTTTTGGGGACTAAGTCAAAGAATTTTCAATCGATTCTTCCAAGGTAGGTGGAAAAGAAAAGGCAAAGCACATGCAAATGCAAGCATAAATGTAAAGGCAAATGCAAACATTGATTTGTCTAATTTTCATTCTATTTTGTTAGAATCAGCATCTAATAACGCAGTAAAGAAAAAACGAACTCACCTAGGCCCAAAGACCGTGAATTTTTACTTATAACTTTGAACTTCAGTACCTAAATACTCCGCTGTTAAAAAGTGGTGTCCTTTCAACCTATTACCTTTTTGTTAATTTCCCTACATCCCAAAAAGTTCCTTAAGAAATTATTAAGAATAAGCATTAAAATTAGTTTAAAGCATGTGACTTTTTTTTTACAACATTGGTAATAGCGCCTATCTTATTAATATTATTAATCATAAAAACAATAAGCTATGAATACTAAAATTTACATTTTAAGCAGTTTAATCTTAGTAGTTTGCTTTATGAGTAGTTGTACAAATCAAGCTTATCAAAGTCCAAGTTATGAAGACAAGGCAGCAAGCCACAAAACCATTGCTGTCTTACCTTATGAGTTAATTTATGATGGAAGAATCCCAGCAAAATTATCAGCTGAAGAGATCGAGGAAATAGAATTGAATGAGAGTTTGATGTTCCAAGCATCCCTGTATAACCAAATATTAAATCAAGCCAGTAGACAAAGAAAATCGTTGCAAGTTGACATTCAACATTTTAATGATACGAATGCCAGATTAAGAAAAGCAGGAATATACATCAAAGAATCATGGTCTATGACTTCCTCAGAATTAGCGGCAATTCTTAATGTAGACGCAGTTATAAAATCAAAAGTCCACAAAAGAAGATTCCTTACAGATGTAGAATCTGCAGCAGTGAACATAGGAAGAGATATTTTAAATGATATTGTTCGTAGACCAGTGGTGAGCACCACACTAGTAAGAACTGCAGATGTACAAGTTAGTTGCTCCGTGGTCGATGCCGCAGATGAAATTGTAATCTGGTTAATGGCCAGAAATGTATCTACAAATTATAACCAATCACCAGAGCAAGCTGTTGATCAAATAAATGCACAAATATCTAGGAGATTTCCTTATAAGAAAGTTACTTAGGAAAGGGGTTGATAAGTTTATGGGTTTATACGTTTATTTAAAACGAATTAACTGAAATTAAAATGAGGGAGTGGGTATCTATAATGACAATGGATGTCCACTTTCACGAATTAAATTAAAAGTCTCAGGTCTTAAGTCTTAGGTCTTAAGTCTTTTTCAATTCTTCTTCACAAAATCCATAGAAACCGAATTAATGCAATATCGTAGACCCGTCGGTTTTGGTCCGTCATTAAATACGTGTCCAAGATGACCTTCACATCTGCTGCATACCACTTCTGTTCTTACCATTCCGTGAGCCCGATCAACCACATCTTCTACTAGGTCCGTTCTCATAGGTTCATAAAAACTTGGCCATCCAGTACCAGATTTAAATTTAGTTTTTGAATCAAAAAGCGGCAGATGACAAGCTGCACAAATGTAAGTACCTGCTTCTTTATTATCCCATGAATCTCCAGTAAAGGCTCTCTCTGTTCCTTTTTGACGCAAGACGTAATATTCCTCTTCACTCAATTCACGCTTCCATTCTGCTTCCTCTTTTACTACTTTCTCAATGCTCTTAGGGAGCTCAATGGAAACATTTTCTTCACTTACAACTATCTTTGACTTTGAATTACTTTGACCGCAAGCGGTAAATACAAAACATATGGCGATTAAAACTAGACTATTCTTCATTTCTTAATTTTTTATCTTGTTTGATTGCAATTTCTACAATTTTTCTGATTGAGCTCATAATACTTACAAATACTAAGTATACCACACTGACTACCACGAATATCCATGAATAGGATCCAGCTTCATAAACATTTAAATTGGAGAATAACCAAGCAATAATTCCGCTAGTCAATGCCAAAGCCGCAAAGCCGCAAATTGATCGGAACCAATAAACATTTACCTCTTTTGCCACTAAACTTACAATACTATTCATGATCGCGTAAAACAGTAAAAAAGATGCTGCAATTAGCCATGGAAAGGTAATTTCCATGGTGAGCACATTGCCAAGATGTAGGAGTTTAGCTATTCCGATTATTATCAAGCCCAATACGACCAATAGAGCAGATTGCACAAAAGGATTAGTCCCATTTTCCAAAATTACATCTTGCCAGCTTTTATTCATTCAAATTGTTTAATATGCCTATAACAACTTAAGCTTTGTTTGGTTTTTAAAACCACTCCTAAAAATACCAATTCGGGCTTATTTGAAGTGTTTTTAGACCAAATAATAAAATTATATAATAATTATAACTGGAAACGGTATCCCCGAAAGTAATGGACATTATTCTATGTGTATAGCGCACAATGGATGCTTGTATATATCGGGACAGCTACCTATACATGTGATTAGCAAAAAGGTGTCTGCTTCGATAGAGGAGCAGACCGAATTAGTTCTTGATAAAATAGACAATATTGTCAATGCAGCTGGCAGTGCTAAAGATCAAATCATCTAAATGAGAATCTATATCTCTGACATAGCGTTATGGGATAGAGTAATACGGTTTATGCCAAATTCTTTGATTTGCACAAACCAGTACGCGCTACTATTCCCACTAACAAATTGCATTATGGGTGTTTAATTGAGGTAGAAGGAATAGCTGCTATTAACAAGGATTAAGAATTGAATACTAATAGCGAAGCGATCTTAATTTCCTAAAAGGATTAAGATCGCTTCCTATATGCTTTGAAATCAGACGAATTATTAATATTTCATTTTTGTTATTTTAAATTGTTTTCTACCATCATTATTTACGTAAGTCAGGTAATACATACCATCTTCCCAATCGTGAATATTCCATTTAATATGATTGGATTGTACTTGTTCCTTTCTTATTAATTTTCCATTCATATCATAAGCTTCAATAAACGCAACCTCACCAATACTTCTATTTGGAATTCTAAATTCAATATAATCCCTTGTAGGATTTGGATAGACTTCCATATCTGTAAAACTAGTTGGATTTTCGATTTCTCTCAAAATTTCATAACTAGTTTGAGAATTGTTATTTAGATTATTGTTATGTTGATTTGTAATTAAAGATGAGCTTGACTCAGGCTTTTCCTTGCAATCTATTACAAAAGTACAAGTAGTTGAGCAACCATAAATATCATACACTGTTAATTCAATGGTAACATCAAAGAAACCGATAGATATCTCAATTTGATCGGTCCCCTGCCCTAGCTCTATTAAACAAGCACCTTCAATAACTACCCATTCATAAGTATACGGTCCATCACTGCCGATAACATCTGCGGTAAGAATGTTGTTTCTAGAATTACAATCAATTACAGCAGGCGCAATAATATTACACGACAGTCCTGTATTGTCAACCATCTCTACGCGTTGATCAATTCTTGTTTCATTACCACAAAGATCAGAAAATATCCATTCTCTAATCAAGATGTGGCCATTCTCAGTGGGCTCGGTTGTTGTATCGAACACGACGGTGTAAATTCCATAATTATCAACTGCATTCATCGCAGGCAGTTGAGGTAATTCACCACAATAGACAATTTCATCTGCTGGTTCAGCTAGTAAAGATGGAGCGATATCATCTATAATATTAGCAATCAATTGGACCTCGGTAGTATTATCACACGCATCCGTCAAAATCCAACCTAAATTAATTACTTCCCGCACTCCTTCATCCGTACAGTCATCCAATTGTATTCTGTTTCTGTTAAAGTCATAATCCGCATTACTACATGCATCTATTGGCAGTATCGCATCTGGAGACACAGACATTAGGTAATCAATCAAATCTTGATCACTTGCATTAATGTACATTGGAGAACTCGCAAATAATTCTATTAAACGCTCATCTAACAATTCATAACTTGGTCCGGTCACATCACCAATTATTTGCCTTTGGGTTCTAATTGATATATTACCACAAGCATCTTCTGCTTGATAAGTCCGCTCAACAATTTGAGCCCCATTACAATCTTTTAATGCGCTTGTATTAATCAAAGTAGCGACAACATCTCTACCTAAACATTTATCATAAGCAAACACGGGTGTGTTTGTATCTACCTCATGACAAGCATAGTCAGCTAACTTAATGACAGGTCCTTCTAAATCCTGAATGACTATTACATAGGTTTTATCTAAAATATTACCGCATGCATCAACTGCATTCGCTTTGTATTTTCTAATTTCACTTCCTGGACAATCACCTGGCTCAATTGTTACGACTAAATTTGAAGATCTTAAATCACAATTATCTACGATTGCAAATTCAGGAATTTCATCACCACAAGTAAAATAAGTGGTATCCTGTAATTCTGGAATGTAGGGTGCAAGGTCATCATTGATAATAGCGGTAACAATTTTCCTTGTTTCATTACCACATGCATCTGTCACTTTCCAAATTAATTCTAAAGTAAAAAGCCCAACATCTGAACTGCAATCACCTTCAGCAATTATTTTTTCTTGGAATAGCACTTCTAGTTCTAATGGGCAATTATCAGTAGCAGCAATATCATTTACACCAAATCCACTTATTGTTTTTTCAATGCCAGATTGACAACTTAATACTACCGTATCACCTTCTCTATAATTTTCAAGAAGTGGATTAACAAAGATTACTTCAGGATTAATGTTGTCCATGCTTTGAATCATGATGGTATCTGTAGCCGTATTTCCACAATGATCATAAGCAGTATAGATCCTCCTCAACAATTTACCACAATCAGAATCATTAATGAACTGATCTTCATATTCTAACCTAGGATTTTGTGTGCAATTATCAAAAGCAAATACTTCTAATTGCTCTAAGTCATTTGCGCAAAATTGATCTTCAACTATTAAAATTTCTGGCGCCGTTCGATCTACAAGATTGGCTTTCATATTTAATGAAGCAATATTCCCACAGGCATCTTCGGCTTCCCAAGTTATACTTAGTTGCTCATAATATCCATCTATTAAACAATTTCCTTCTGATTTAGTAATATCAACATTTGTAACTGATGTATTACTGCAAGCATCAGCAACTTCCACGGCTGACTCGCCTAATTGAAGTAGCCAAGCAGGGAATCCATCAGAGCATTCAAATTCAAGAATTCCATCATTAAGGTTATTAACAATTAATGGCTCAACAATTATTATAGCTGGAGCAGACTTATCAATTAAGAATACGCGTTGTGTATCAATAGTGGTGTTACCACAATAATCTGCAACTGACCAAATCCTTAATATCGAATGATCATTTCCACATGCAGCGTTATCTTCGACCACTTCCGTAAATTCAACATTAGAACAAACACATAAGCATTCGTCTTCAGCTTTTACAGTTGCAGGAGCCGGAATATCATTACAACTTACTGTTATATCAGCTGGTACTCCTACAAGCACTGGAGCAATATTATCAACTAAATCAACGATCAAATATACTTCAGCAGAATTTCCACATTCGTCAGTAGCAATCCAAGTACATCTAAATCTTCTGAAGAATCCATCAACGGCACAACTTCCATCGGTTTCAACAACATCTATAAATTCAACATCAATATTGTTTTCACAAATATCTGTAGCCATAACATCATTAATTCCCATGTCTGGTAAAGCCCAACTTGAATCTTGACCTTCACATTGAATACTAAGAGTATCACCGCTAGTTAATAAACTGTCAACAAAAACAATAGTTGGTGCTGTGAAATCGGTAATAGTAATGGTCTGTACACAAGAACTATCCGCGTTTCCGCAAACATCCGTTGCTACAAATATTCTATTTATCGTACCAATTATATTGTTTGTACAAGTCCCATCAAAACCAGAAACTTCGTCTATAAAAGTGACCGCAATATCGTCTGAACATTGGTCCATATAGGTTGGAACTCCCAAAATAGAAGTATCGATGCTCGAGCCACATTCAAGGGTTATATTTACTGGACAAGTTAGTAAAACAGGACCATCAGTATCTGCTAGTATGGTATAAGTAAAAATGCAAGTTTCGAATAATTCACCAGCATCAAGGATTCCATTAGCTGCTCCTCCATTTCCATCTCCTATATCATCGAATATGGTATAGGTACGGGTAATGGTTTGATCACTACAAAATGCTCCTACAGGACTATCCTCACAGAGGATTACAATCTCACCACAAGGGGTATCACCGATATTATCTATAGTGGGATCAATTGCTTCGAAATCATCTACATTCACAATGCAAGAAGGTGCGTCATCAATACAGGTTATACTTCCAATAAATGTATTTGTTGGACAAACCACAGTGAACAAACAAGGTACTGGAGCACAGGTAGTATCTTGCTGAATAGGCGTAGCCCCACCAACTGAGCCGACATTTGTCAACCCACTTCCTGTTTCTCCTGGATCAATCACGCAATCACCATTCATATCTGTTACAAGATTTGGTATGACTGTAAAGATTACATCCACAAACCAAGTTTCACTTTCTCCAATTGAAATAGCCTCATCAGTAACAATTAAATAGTCAGTAGTTCCATCAAAGCCCATATTATCAGGCATCTGTTGTCCATCTGTATTTCCTGGATCGTATGTAACTATTGTACTTGTTGGAATTATACCGGGACCAAATTTAAACGTATCTGTCAATGTATAGTAAGCCAAAGCATTTCCTGTATTAGAAATCTCTAATGCAAATTGTATTGTAAATTCTGAAGGATTACCAGTTGATACTGGATCCACTGAAATAGACTTTTTAAAAGATACACTTGGAATTGGAGCATTAACACATGCAGTGTCTTGCATCAATGGTGTTGCACCATCAACTGTCGCTTTATTTAATAATCCTGTTCCACTTTCCCCTGAATCCAAAGTGCAATCTGCTGTTGTAGTAGTAATAAGATTAGGATCTACGGTAAATACTACGGTTACTTTGTAAGTGTCGGTTCCCATTACATCTACCGATTCGTCCATTACCAGATCACTGTCTGATGTATATGGAGCTACGTTTAATGTTGTACCTAATCCATCTCCTCCTGCTACATATTCTGGTGTTGCTGCTACAACGGTTACGCCTGTTCCGTACATCAAGCTATCTGATAAATCATAGAACGCCAAGGCATCGCCAGTATTGGTTACTCCTATTTCGTACATGATGCTAAACTCATTTGGATTACCCGTTGGGGTTGGATCCATTACAACTGTTTTGTTTATGGATACGCTTGGCATTGGTATCTCAACACATGCCGTATCTTGCATCATTGGGGTTGCACCATCTACTGTTGCGGTATTTAGTAATCCTGTTCCACTTTCACCAGCATCTATTGTGCAATCTCCACTAGTTGCGGTTACTGCATTTGGATCGACTGTGAAGACTACAGTTACTTTATAAGTATCTGTGCCCATTACATCTACGGACTCGTTCATTACAAGATCGCTGTCTGATGTATATGGTGCTACATTTAAGGTGGTTCCTAATCCATCTCCTCCTCCTACATATTCTGGTGTTGCTGCTACAACGGTTACGCCTGTTCCGTACATCAAGCTATCTGATAAATCATAGAACGCCAAGGCATCGCCAGTATTGGTTACTCCTATTTCGTACATGATGCTAAACTCATTTGGATTACCCGTTGGGGTTGGATCCATTACAACTGTTTTGTTTATGGATACGCTTGGCATTGGTATCTCAACACATGCCGTATCTTGCATCATTGGGGTTGCACCATCTACTGTTGCGGTATTTAGTAATCCTGTTCCACTTTCACCAGCATCTATTGTGCAATCTCCACTAGTTGCGGTTACTGCATTTGGATCTACTGTAAAGACTACGGTTACTTTATAAGTATCTGTACCCATTACATCTACCGATTCGTTCATTACTAAATCGCTGTCTGCTGTATATGGAGCTAAGTTTAATGTTGTACCTAATCCATCTCCTCCTCCTACATATTCTGGTGTTGCGGAGATTACAGTTACGCCTGTTCCGTACATCAAGCTATCTGATAAATCATAGAACGCCAAGGCATCGCCAGTATTGGTTATTCCTATTTCGTACATGATGCTAAACTCATTTGGATTACCCGTTGGGGTTGGATCCATTACTACTATTTTGTTTATGGATACGCTTGGCATTGGTATCTCAACACATGCCGTATCTTGCATCATTGGGGTTGCACCATCTACTGTTGCGGTATTTAATAATCCTGTTCCACTTTCTCCAGCATCTATGGTGCAATCTCCACTCGTTGCGGTTACTGCATTTGGATCGACTGTGAACACTACAGTTACTTTATAAGTATCTGTGCCCATAACATCTACCGATTCGTTCATTACTAAATCGCTGTCTGCTGTATATGGAGCTACGTTTAATGTTGTACCTAATCCATCTCCTCCTGCTACATATTCTGGTGTTGCGGAGATTACAGTTACGCCTGTTCCATACATTAAACTATCTGATAAATCATAGAACGCGATTGCATCTCCAGTATTCATCACTGCTATTTCGTACATAATGCTAAACTCATTTGGATTACCCGTTGGGGTTGGATCCATTACTACTGTTTTATCAATCGAGACTCCTGGCATTGGTATTGCTACACATGCCGTATCTTGCATCATTGGGGTTGCACCATCTACTGTTGCGGTATTTAGTAATCCAGTTCCACTTTCACCAGCATCTATTGTGCAATCTCCACTAGTTACGGTTACTGCATTTGGATCTACTGTAAAGACTACAGTTACTTTATAAGTATCTGTGCCCATTACATCTACTGACTCGTTCATTACTAAATCGCTGTCTGCTGTATATGGAGATACATTTAAGGAGGTTCCTAATCCGTCTCCTCCTCCTACATATTCTGGTGTTGCGGAGATTACAGTTACGCCTGTTCCATACATTAAACTATCTGATAAATCATAGAACGCGATTGCATCTCCAGTATTCATCACTGCTATTTCGTACATGATGCTAAACTCATTTGGATTACCCGTTGGGGTTGGATCCATGACTACTGTTTTATCTATCGAGACTCCTGGCATTGGTATTGCTACACATGCGGTGTCTTGCATCATTGGGGTTGCGCCATCTACCGTTGCTGTATTCAATAATCCAGTTCCACTTTCGCCTGCATCTATGGTGCAATCTCCACTCGTTGCGGTTACTGCATTTGGATCTACTGTAAAGACTACAGTTACTTTATAAGTATCTGTGCCCATTACATCTACTGACTCGTTCATTACTAAATCGCTGTCTGCTGTATATGGAGTAAGGTTTAATGTTGTACCTAATCCGTCTCCTCCTACTACATATTCTGGTGTTGCTGATACAACGGTTACGCCTGTTCCGTACATCAAGCTATCTGATAAATCATAGAACGCGATTGCATCGCCTGTATTCATCACTGCGATTTCATACATAATGCTAAACTCATTTGGATTACCCGTTGGGGTTGGATCCATTACAACTGTTTTGTTTATGGATACGCTTGGCATTGGTATCTCAACACATGCCGTATCTTGCATCATTGGGGTTGCGCCGCCAACCGTTGCTGTATTTAATAATCCTGATCCACTTTCACCAGCATCTATGGTGCAATCTCCACTAGTTGCGGTTACTGCATTTGGATCTACTGTAAAGACTACAGTTACTTTATAAGTATCTGTGCCCATTACATCTACTGACTCGTTCATTACTAAATCGCTGTCTGCTGTATATGGAGTTAGGTTTAATGTTGTACCTAACCCATCTCCACCTGCTACATATTCTGGTGTTGCGGAGATTACAGTTACGCCCGTTCCATACATTAAACTATCTGATAAATCATAGAACGCGATTGCATCTCCAGTATTCATCACTGCTATTTCGTACATGATG